>CDZC01023523.1_pt1 | contig 136747 bp, 74 predicted proteins | sample 557371 | NCBI WGS metagenome assembly CDZC01 (sample SAMEA3182085, study PRJEB8094) | gut metagenome | biome: human; feature: gut; material: Stool; isolation source: human stools | place: Canada | collected 2013-01-21
AGTAACTGTGCAATCGGTGACTGAAATGTCCGCAATAAGGACAGGAAGCCCCCTTGCCAGCCGTATGTAGAAAGACCGTCAATGAGCCAACAGCTTCAGAGATACCATCTTGTTGCAGATTATCGTAGCCAAGACTGAATCTGAAATCATGGAATAATCCCCTATTTGTAGGAGTATTTTCTTTTTTTGATGTATATTTGTACGTTGTAGATATGACTTGTTGCATTGTAACTCTTAATGATGTGGTGTCTTTAAAGTTACTAAAAAGCAAACATATCTACAACTTTTAATAGGATTAAGAAAGAAGAAGACCGGTGAAATAAAAAAGAGATTACCACCAAATTTGACGAAGAACCTTTTCAAACTTTATAGAAAGAGGTTAACGAAGGTTGTGATTTAGTTCAAATGAATTTCCAAACCGTGATTTACAGATTAGTGAAATGGTTTGGATGGGAATTTTACTTTAAAAATGGTAAGATTCCCATTATTTTGTGTTCTGCTAGAGAGATAAGAGGTTGAGTATGAAAAATATTAAGAATAGTGAACATAAATAAACGGGAGTTGTTTTTAGTATATTATTCGCTATTTATCAACGCAAAACCTCTAAACATCAACGTGATATATGAAGAAAATTGGATTCGTCCTGACGGCTGCAATCTTATTGGCAGGCTGCGGACAGAAAAAAGAAGCGACAACGACAACAGCCCGTCCCGTAAAGACCACCATTGTCGAGTCAAGATCGATTATTAGCAAAGATTTCTCGGGAATCGTGGAAGCGGTGGAATATGTGAAGCTGGCTTTCAGGGTCAACGGACAAATCATCCAACTACCTGTCATCGAAGGACAGAAAGTGAAAAAGGGACAACTCATCGCAGCTATCGACCCCAGAGACATCGCGTTGCAATATGCCGCCACAAAATCGGCATACGAAACGGCTTCCGCACAAGTGGAACGTAACAAACGACTCCTCTCCCGGCAAGCTATCTCCGTACAGGAATACGAAATCAGTCTCGCCAACTACCAGAAAGCGAAATCTGAATACGAACTATCCGCCAACAATATGCGCGACACGAAACTGACCGCTCCTTTTGATGGTTCCATCGAAAAGAGATTGGTGGAAAATTATCAGCGTGTCAACTCCGGAGAAGGCATCGTTCAGCTTGTCAACACGCATAATCTACGCATCAAATTCACCATTCCGGATGCTTATCTGTACTTGTTGCGCGCCAAAGACCCGCGTTTCCTTGTTGAGTTTGACACCTTCAAAGGACACGTGTTTCAAGCAAAACTAGAAGAATATCTGGATATTTCGACCGATGGCACAGGTATCCCGGTCAGCATCACGATTGACGACCCGTCATTCGACCGTGACCTTTATGCTGTGAAACCCGGTTTCACCTGCGGCATCCGTTTCACGGCAGATGTGGGCCCGTTAGTGCAGAACAGCTGGACAATCATACCGCTTAGCGCCGTATTCGGTGAAAGCGAAGGAAACAAAATGTATGTTTGGGTGGTAGAAGACAACAAAGTCCACAAACGACAAGTAACCGTGAGCACTCCTACCGGAGAAGCACAGACTCTCATCTCCGAAGGTTTGAAACCCGGAGAAAAAATCGTCATTGCAGGCGTACACCAACTAGTGGAAGGAGAATCAATTACAACAGTTGATAAATGATAGCTGATAACACCTATCATTTACAACCTATCATTTATCAACTATCAACTATCATTTATTATGAGTTTAGCTAGATATTCATTAGATAATACGAAAATCATCTATTTCTTTCTTGCCGTATTGCTGATTGGGGGAATCACTTCCTTTGGCAAACTGGGTAAGAAAGAGGATGCTCCTTTCGTGATAAAGTCGGCGGTTATCATGACCCGTTATCCGGGTGCCGAACCGGCTGAAGTGGAGCGGTTGATTACCGAGCCCATCTCTCGCGAGATTCAAAGTATGAGCGGTGTGTACAAGATTAAATCAGAATCTATGTACGGACTTTCAAAAATCACATTCGAGTTGCAACCTTCCTTATCGGCAAGCTCCATTCCACAAAAGTGGGACGAGTTGCGACGGAAAGTGCTCAATATACAGCCACAGTTGCCGAGCGGTGCTTCTGCGCCAACGGTTTCCGATGATTTCGGTGACGTGTTCGGCATCTATTATGGCCTGACGGCGGACGACGGTTACACATACGAAGAAATGCGCAACTGGGCAGAACGGATCAAGACGCAGGTAGTGACGGCAGACGGAGTGATGAAAGTGGCTTTGTTCGGAACACAGACAGAAGTGGTCAATATTCTTATTTCGACCCATAAGCTCGTAGGTATGGGCATCGACCCCAAACAGCTTGCCAGTCTGCTGCAATCGCAGAATCAGATTATCAATACCGGAGAAATCCGTGCCGGTGAGCAACAGCTCCGAGTAACTGCTAACGGTATGTACACCACCGTAGACGATATCCGCAACCAAGTAATTACCACAAAGGCCGGACAGGTGAAACTCGGTGATATCGCCGTTATTGAAAAAGGTTACATGGACCCTCCATCCAACATTATGCACGTGAACGGCAAACGTGCCATCGGCATCGGTGTCTCCACCGACCCGCAACGGGATGTGGTGCAGACGGGTAAGAATGTGAAAGCCAAGCTAGACGAATTGCTGCCACTGATGCCTGTGGGATTGGAGCTGCAAAGTCTGTATCTGGAAAACGAGATAGCCAATGAGGCTAACAACGGATTTATCATCAATCTGATCGAATCTATTCTGATTGTGATTGTGATTATCATGTTGGTGATGGGGCTGCGTGCAGGTATGCTAATCGGTTCATCACTGATTTTCTCCATTGGAGGTACATTGCTCATCATGTCTTTCTTCGGTGTCGGATTGAACCGTACTTCGCTGGCGGGATTTATCATCGCTATGGGTATGCTGGTGGACAACGCCATTGTAGTGACGGATAACGCACAGATTGCCATTGCCCGCGGAGTAGACCGGCGGAAAGCACTGATAGACGGTGCAACGGGTCCGCAATGGGGATTGCTCGGGGCTACTTTTATCGCTATCTGTTCGTTCCTCCCGCTCTACCTCGCTCCTTCTGCCGTAGCGGAAATCGTGAAACCGCTTTTTGTGGTACTTGCCATCTCGTTGGGATTGAGCTGGGTACTTGCACTGACGCAGACCACTGTTTTTGGTAATTTCATCCTGAAAGCGAAAGCAAAGGATGGTGCCAAAGACCCGTATGACAAACCATTTTATCACAAATTCGCTTCTATCCTCCGTACACTGATTCGCAGGAAAACGTTGACACTGGGTTCGATGGTAGTACTTTTTGTTGCTTCATTGATTATCATGGGGACGATGCCTCAAAACTTCTTCCCTTCTCTGGACAAGCCTTATTTCCGGGCGGACGTGTTCTATCCAGACGGGTATAGCATCAATGATGTGGTGAAAGAGATGAAATCGGTGGAAGAGCATCTGGCAAAACAGCCGGAAGTGAAAAAAGTGTCAATCACCTTCGGCAGCACGCCGTTGAGGTATTACCTCGCTTCCACTTCCGTAGGGCCGAAACCGAATTTTGCCAATGTGTTGATTGAATTGACAGACAGTAAATATACTAAAGAGTATGAGGAAGATTTCGACGCATATATGAAGGCGAATTATCCAAATGCGATTACGCGTACAAGTCTGTTCAAGCTGTCGCCCGCGGTGGATGCCGCTATCGAAATCGGATTTATAGGACCGGATGTAGACACGCTTGTGGCGCTCACCAATCAGGCATTGGAGATTATGCACCGGAATCCGAATTTAATCAATGTACGCAATTCGTGGGGAAACAAGATTCCTGTGTGGAAACCGATATATAGTCCCGAACGGGCACAGCCATTAGGGGTGTCACGTCAGGGCATGGCACAGAGTATCCAGATCGGAACTACGGGTATGACGCTCGGAGAATACCGGCAGGGGGATCAGGTGTTGCCTATCTTATTGAAGGACAACACAGTGGATTCGTTCCGCATCAATGATTTGCGCACGCTGCCCGTGTTTGGTACGGGGAATGAGACGACCAGCCTGGAACAGGTGGTATCGGAATTTAATTTCCAGTATCGTTTCTCGAACGTGAAAGATTACAATCGGCAAATGGTGATGATGGCACAGTGCGATCCGCGTCGCGGGGTAAATGCAATTGCTGCTTTCAATGAAGTTTGGCCGCTGGTGCAGAAAGAGATAAAAGTGCCGGAGGGATATACAATGAAGTATTTCGGGGAGCAGGAAAGTCAGGTGGAGTCTAACGAGGCACTGGCGAAAAACTTACCGTTGACGTTCTTCCTGATGTTTGTCACTCTATTATTCTTGTTCAGGACGTATCGTAAACCGACAGTGATTCTGTTGATGTTGCCGCTTATCTTTATCGGTATCGTGTTAGGATTGGTGTTACTCGGCAAGTCGTTCGACTTCTTCTCTATCCTGGGGTTACTCGGACTGATTGGTATGAATATCAAAAACGCGATTGTGCTTGTGGAACAGATTGACCTGGAGGCAAAGACGGGCAAAAAGCCGTTGGATGCTGTTGTCAGTGCCACGACAAGCCGTATTATTCCTGTAGCGATGGCGTCGGGTACTACTATTCTGGGTATGTTGCCATTGTTGTTCGATGCGATGTTTGGCGGTATGGCGGCTACCATTATGGGAGGTTTGTTGGTGGCTTCGGCACTGACATTGTTTGTTCTTCCGGTAGCTTATTGTGCTATTCAGAGAATCAAAGGATAATTGCCTACTCTTATATGAAACTTGAATTTATTGTTTAGATTGAATAAAATGAAAACTCAACTTATAACTCTGTCTCTATTGTTCCTCGGCCTCACGGCCGGGGCACAACAGCCTTATCTTAGCCGGGAAGCCTACCGGGATAAGGTGGAAGCTTACAGCCAAATACTGAAGCAACAGAAACTAAAAACGATGGCAAGTACGGAAGCACGGAAAATTGCTCATACCGGTTTCTTACCTAAAATCGATGCCAATGCGGACGGTACGCTCAACATGAGTGACCTTAGTGCATGGAACGAACCATTAGGCGAATACCGCAATCATACTTATCAAGGAGTATTTATCGTTTCGCAACCGTTGTACACAGGAGGCGCGCTCAACGCCCAGCACAAGATTGCCAAAGCAGATGAAAAGCTGAATCAGCTGAACGAGGAGCTTACTATCGACCAAATTCATTATCAGAGTGATGCGGTTTACTGGAATGCTTCTGCCTCACAGGCTATGTTGCAAGCGGCTGATAAGTATCAAAGCATCGTGAAACAGCAGTATGACATCATACAGGATCGTTTCAGCGACGGAATGATTAGCCGTACGGATTTATTAATGATCTCCACTCGGCTGAAAGAAGCGGAACTGCAATATATCAAGGCTCGCCAGAATTATACACTGGCCCTCCAAAAGTTGAACATCTTAATGGGAGAAGAGCCGAACAGCCCGGTAGACAGCCTTTATACGATTGACAAGGCTTCTGCCCCGGTACAGATACTTTCCTTGGAGAATGTACTGCAACGCCGTGCGGATTTTGAAAGTACGGAAGTGAATATCATGAAGAGTGAGGCGCAGCGCAAAGCAGCTCTTAGCCAGTTCAACCCGCAACTGAATATGTATTTCAGTGGCGGATGGGCTACGGCTACACCTAATCTCGGATATGATGTATCTTTCAATCCGGTCGTCGGCATTAATATCAATATCCCGATTTTCCGGTGGGGAGCCCGGTTCAAAACAAACCGCCAGCAAAAAGCGTACATCGGGATACAGAAACTGCAACAGAGTTATGTGACGGACAATATCAACGAGGAACTTTCTGCCGCACTAACCAAACTGACGGAAACGGAATATCAAGTAAAAACTGCTACCGAGACTATGAATCTGGCCAATGAAAATCTCGACCTAGTTTCGTTCTCTTACAATGAGGGAAAAGCGAATATGGTGGATGTATTATCGGCACAGCTATCATGGACGCAAGCACACACGAATCTGATTAATGCGTATCTGTCGGAAAAGATGGCGGTAGCAGAATACAGGAAAGTGATTAGCGAATAAAAGAAGAATCTGAAATCTGTATTCATAAAGCAGTATATAATAAGAAATCCGGAGAATGGGCAATCCATATCTCCGGATTCTTGTATATAAGGTCAGCTATATTGACTACGCAAGGAAGGAAATCAACACACCCGCAGCTACGGCAGAACCGATTACTCCGGAGATGTTGCTCGCCATGCAATATTGCAATACGTGATTCTTCGGATCGTACTTCAAAGCTATTTCATTGGCTACACGGCTTGCCATCGGAACGGCACTCAAGCCGGTGGCACCGATAAGCGGATTGATTTTCTTCTTAGAGAAGAGATTCACCAATTTCACGAACAGGATACCTCCTGTGATGGAAAGGGCAAATGCCAGGAAACCACCTACTACGATACCGATAGTTGTCCAGTTCAGGAAGGCTTCTGTGGTCATCGTTGCTCCTACGGACAGTCCGAGGAAGATGGTAGCCGCATTCATGATGCTATTGGAAGCAGCGTCGAACAAGCGGAACGTGTTGGTTCCGATTTCTTTCACCAGGTTACCGAACATCAGCATTCCGATCAATGGCACAGCACTTGGTACGAAGAGGGCCACAACAGTAGTTACCACAATCGGGAAGATAATCTTCAAGACACGCAGGTTCTTGATTTCCGTCTTTGAAGGATACATCTTTTCCTGTTCTTTCATATTGATGCTCAATTCCTTCTTAGTACAGAGCAGTCTCACAACCAGCGGAATAATCACCGGAACGAGTGCCATGTACGAATAAGCGGCAATGGCAATCGGGCCCAGCAAATGTGGCGCCAGTTTGATAGTCGTAAAGATAGCTGTCGGACCATCCGCACCACCGATAATTCCGAGAGAAGCGGCTTCTTTCGGGGTGAATCCCATCAGGATAGCTACCAGCAATACGGTAAAGATACCCAACTGTGCGGCTGCACCGAAAATAGAAAGACGCAGGTTACGCAACATCGGTCCGAAGTCCGTCAACGCACCGACACCCATGAAGATGATCGGAGGCAGGAAACCTGTTTTAATCAGCATATAGTAGATGAAATTCATCAGTCCCAGTTCGTGGGCGATGTCATGCAGAGGCATTTCCCAGATGTTTTTCATTACTCCGTTTATCATAATCATGCCATTCTCGTCTGCCTGAATCACACCCATTTCTCCTCCGGGGAAGTTGGCCAGCAACACACCGAAAGCGATGGGGACAAGCAGCAACGGCTCGTACTGTTTCTTGATACCCAGATAGAGCAGGACGAACGCGATGGCATACATTATCAGGAACTGCGGATCGGCAATGATATTGCTGAACGCAGTCATGTCATATAAGTTCTCAAATATTTCGTTCATTATCCTATCTTCATTAATACATCATCTTCTGAAACAGTATCTCCCGGATTGGCACAAATAGCAGTCACCGTACCACCAAACTCCGCACGGATAGCATTATAGGTCTTCATCGCTTCTACATAGCAGATTACGTCTCCTTCTTTCACCGTGTCGCCTACTTGCAAAGCGGTTTCTTGTGCATTCTTCACCAAAAAGAACTTGCCTTCCAACGGAGAAAGCACTTCTTTGCCTTCGCCTGCCGGAGCAGCGGCAGCACCCGCAGGAGTAGCAGGAAGCTCGGCATCGCCATAAGCTACGGTGACACGATAAGCCTGTCCGTCTACCTGTACGGTCAGTGTTTTCGGTTTAACATCTTCTTCCGGTGATTTATCTTTTTCGGCACGGCGTTTTGCCACGTCTTCGAGAAAGTCTTCTTTAGCTTTACCACTCTTGTAGGCTTCATATTGAGCCGGGTGCATCGCATATTCGAAGAGTTCTTCGTCGTCCTGTCCTGCTTCCCATTTGTTCTCTTTCATCAGTTTGCGATATTTGTCGAGAGCATCCGGATAGTTGTCCTGTGGATCGCCTTCGAAGAACTTACGGCCTTCACGTTCCGCCTTTTCAATGATTTCCGGAGCAAGTTTGCCCGGCAAACGTCCGGCTTTACCCAGAATCATGTCCCAAATATCATCGGCAATCATTCCCCAACGGTCTTTTCCTTTTTCCATTGCCATCACGTTCATCATGGCAAGGTTCTTCACATATTGACTGAATGGAGTCACCAATGGAGGATAACCGACACGAGGCCATACGTAAGCCACTTCGTCAAACAGTTTGATGAGCAGCTGATCTTGCGTCATAAACGGCAGATTGTGTTTTGCCTTATATTTATTGATGGATTCCAGATTGGATTCGAGGTCGGCCATCAGACTACCCATCATACCGCCGGGAAGTCCGGGAGCAATCAGCAAGGAGTTCATCAGGCGGTTTTTCGGGCTGATATACAGGCCGAGGAAGTCGTCCATAAATTCCTGAATCATGCCACGCACTTTCATGTAGGCTTCCATATTGATTTCGGGCACTTGATATCCGGCATCTTTCAGCATAGCTTGTACGCTAAGCAAATCGGCGTGACCAGTTCCCCATGAAAGTGGTTCCATACCGACATCGATGTAGTCGCAACCTGCTTCGCATACTTCAAGGATGCTTGCCATATTGAATCCGGGACCTGCATGGCTATGATACTGAACAGGGATTTCCGGATGTGCCGCCTTGATATTGGCTACAATCTTGCCTAATGATACGGGACGGCCGATACCTGCCATATCTTTGATACAGATTTCATCTGCACCCAGCTTGATAAGTTCCAGCGCCATATTGGTGTAGTACTCTACCGTATGGATAGGCGAATGAGTGATGCAAAGCGAGCATTGTGAAATCATGCCTGCTTCCTTTGCGTATGTGATGGAAGGAGCGATATTACGCACATCGTTCAATCCGCAGAACGTACGGGTAATGTCTGTTCCTTGTGCTTTCTTTACTTTGTAGAATAATTTGCGGACGTCTGCCGGAACGGGGCTCATACGGAGTCCGTTCAGTGCGCGGTCGAGCATGTGGGTTTGAATACCGGCTTCATGGAACGGTTTTGTCCATTCGCGCACGGCTGTATTCGGGTTTTCACCAAACAATAAATTTACCTGTTCAAAACCTCCGCCATTTGTTTCTACGCGGGCGAAACAACCCATTTCAATGATGGCCGGAGCTACCTTTACGAGTTGGTCTACACGAGGTACATATTTTCCGGCTGATTGCCACATATCTCGGAAAACCAAGCTAAACTTTACTTCTCTTTTCATGTCTTTCAGTGATATTCTTTATAGATTTATAATTTTTCTACTTTAGTGATTTTTCCTTTACCCTGTGTCACCACATTCACAGCAGCAGTAATGGCTGCTAAAATGTTTCCCGGAACAGGTGCAGGACCTCGCGGTGCTTCCCGCTTCACAGGAACCACTTCTTCGGGGGCATACTTGTTGACCAATGCAATCAACAACTTACCTAAATAAATCACAATCAGCAGAATAACAAATACGGTAGCCATTCCGACCACCATCAGCAGGATCGCTGTTTCGATATTTTCCATATAATAAACTATTAGTAATTTAAGTTGTTCGTCTAAAAAGCGTTCGAAAATACCAAATTTTTATTATAAAATAAATTAAGAAAGGAATATAATGTATAAAACTGTCATTTCTCTGATTGATAATCAGAGCATTTATGAGCAGAAACTTATTACAAAAAAAATGTGAGAGAAAGCCCCTCAACTTTCTCTCACACTCTGATAAAACAATTATTAAATAAAAATACTCAATGATAAACCGGTTTAGCCCTCATCTGGTTTCATACCCTCTTCTTAACCTATTAAATTACCAGATAAAAACCGGTCTTGTTAAACCTCTCATGCGCCATCACGGCTTTCATTCTTTTAATTAGCGTAGCAGTCTAGTTGAAAAACCCTTTTAAGCCAACTTGTTTGATCGGGAAAAACAAGCCTTCTAAAGCTCATATAACCCTGGCGAGGGAACCATTTCTGACCTACGTCTCTGGCAGGAATTTTTCATCTGCCCACTGTCTATTGTTTGCTTTGAGCCCTAGTTTGTATTCTTTTCAAAATATTGTTTGTTTTGAATTTAGCTTGTAATTCCCTATAAGGCTTTCTATTGTTTGTTTTGAGCTCCGGCCTTTATTCCTATAAGGAAGATGGCCGGATAATTCCTTCTACAACATTTAATCTTCTAATCAATTCTACCGTTTTTTTCAAACATCATTAAATAGCTCATCTATTAGAAAGAGAAGCATCCGTTTGTTTTTTACCAAGAAAAAATGAAGAAAATTTGAAGAAAAACAAAAAAGCCTCTCCTGACTATCCAGAAGAGGCTTTTTTTATTGCAAAATAATTTCTTTCCCTCGAATTTGATAACTGATTCCACACGAACCAAATACTTTTTCCAGTGTGGCGTTCAGGTCTTTCGTCAAAACCGTCCCGTTGTAGGTCAGCCCTTCGCACTTCTCGTGCCCGACGACTGTTACCTTAAATATGTGTTCAATATCTGCCACTACATTTATCAGCGGATCATCTTCATACCCCAACACCTCGGGGAACTCCGCTTCTTCTGCCTTTTTCTCTACCGGCACAATCTTTTTCTCATCGCAATGCACGCTTTCCCCGGCAAGCAATGTACGCTTCCCTGCAGCAGTCTCGACTTTCACGCTCCCTTCCTCACAGTTGACTGTCATCTTCTTTCCTTGCTGATCGATGAGGAATTTCGTTCCCAGTACGGTTACGTCGCCGGCTTCTGTACGGACCGTGAATGTCTTGCCTTTGGTTACGTTAAAAGAGGCTTTACCCAATAGTTGCAATTTGCGCTCCCAAAGCCATGTGATATGATTGTAAGTCAGGCGGGAATTTTCCATCACCTGCACAGTACTACCATCCGGCAATTCATAGTTCATAGCAGTGTTATCAGTCACCACCTTTTCTTCTGCCAGGAAGTAACCACCTATCCCCAAAAGAAGGACAACTGCCGCTGCCACTCCCCATGAGAAAGAGAAACTTCTCCCCGCACCTTGTTTTCTTCTCCGGCTTAAGGCGATCTTATGGCTCTCCTCACGTTGCAACTTCAGCTTATCACCTATTTCTTTTTTACGAGAAAAGATTTCGCCAACCAGAGGAAGTTTTCCTTCTTCTAAGTATTTATCTAAAGATTCTGTCCACTTTTCCATATCTCACACCTCAATTAAAAATCCACAAATTAGCTGCTACCAACAACAAGAAAGATTTGCTCATACGCTCCCGCAAACTGGAGATAGCCATATGAGTAGTATTGTAAACCGTACGTGAAGTGAGTCCCATTACCTGGGCTATTTCTTCCGGACTCATCTTCTTATAATACTTAAGATACAATACCTCCCGCTGTTGCTTTGTCAAATTATTCAGCTCTTTCTGCAAAACTTCCAGCTGTTCTTTTTCTAACTCTGAACGGATAATAGCAGTTTCAATATCGATCTCCAGATCAAACTGATATTCGTTTGTGCCTACTTCATCCAGTGATTTTAATGAGCCACTATTCTCCTTTTTCAATTCATTCACTATCATGTGTCTCAACGAAACACATAAGTAAGCGGGTATGGATTGAGGGGCCGCGCAAGTTTCTCTTTTCTCAAAGATGTAAACAAACAACGACTGTATCGCCTCGGTTACCAGAGTTTCATCACCGGCTATCTTCATGCCATATCCATACAGTAAATCTGCATATTGCTCATAAAGCTGCCGGAATGCCTCTTCATCCCCTTGCTGAATTTTATCCCAGGATAGTGTCTTCATTTCTATTCACTCATTTATATGAGATATGTTTTTCCTTTTTTTACCTGATTTTTTAGTTAAAATCAACGGAATATGTTTTAAAACTCACTTGTAAAGTGGAATTTGATATGTTTAAAGTCCATCTGCGCCATTTGAAGTACATAACCGGAGTCTGCCAGGAACACATCGCGCCCTTCTCTATCCTTTGCCATATACTGGTATTTACGTTTCTTGAAGGCTTCCAGTTCTGCGGAATCATCGCTTTCTACCCAGCAGGCCTTATAAAGACTCACCGGTTCCCAGCGACAGGACGCATTGTATTCATTCAACAAACGGTACTGAATAACCTCAAACTGCAACTGTCCCACCGTGCCGATGATCTTACGGCCATTGAACTGATTGACAAACAACTGTGCCACACCTTCATCCATCAACTGATCGATACCTTTCGCCAACTGTTTCTGTTTCATCGGATCGGCATTTTCGATATACTTGAACATCTCCGGTGAGAAGCTCGGCAATCCGCGGAAATGAAGCATTTCACCTTCTGTCAGCGTATCGCCAATCTTAAAGGTACCATTATCCGGCAGACCGATAATATCTCCTGCATAGGCTTCGTCAATCGTTGTTTTACGCTGTGCCATAAATTGGGTGGGCGATGAAAAACGCATGGTCTTTCCATGACGAACGTGCACATAGGGAGCATTGCGGACAAACTTGCCGGAGCAAATCTTACAGAATGCCACACAAGAACGGTGGTTGGGATCGATATTGGCTGTGATCTTAAAGATGAATCCGGTGAATTTCGGTTCGTCGGGATTCACTTCACGCTCTTCTGCCTGTACAGGACGAGGACTGGGAGCTATCTCCACGAAACAGTTCAGCAGCTCTTGCACACCGAAGTTGTTCAACGCTGATCCGAAGAATACCGGTGCACAGTCTCCTGCGAGATAGGATTCCGAATCAAATTCGGGATAAACGCCTTCGATCAGTTCCAGATCACCACGCAGTTTGTCTGCCAATGGCTTGCCAATCTGCTGATCCAGTTCTTCCGTATGAATATCGACTGCCACTTTTTCTGTTACCATCTGTTTGGATGGCTGGTATAAGTCCAGTTTCTGTTCGTAGATGTTGTATACTCCTTTGAAACGTGCTCCCTGCTCTATCGGCCAGGATAAGGGACGAACCTGAATCATCAGTTCTTCTTCGAGTTCATCGAGCAAGTCGAACGGGTCTTTTCCTTCACGGTCCATTTTGTTGACGAAGATTATTACCGGAGTCTTTCTCATGCGGCATACCTCCATCAGTTTACGCGTCTGCGTTTCCACACCTTTCGCACCGTCTACAACGATGATAACGCTGTCCACAGCAGTCAGTGTGCGGTATGTGTCTTCGGCAAAGTCCTGGTGACCCGGAGTATCGAGAATGTTGATTTTATAATCCCGATAGTCGAATTCCATCACGGAAGTCGTTACCGAAATACCACGTTGTTTCTCGATTTCCATCCAGTCGGACGTAGCCGTCTTTTTTATCTTATTACTCTTTACAGCACCTGCTACCTGTATCTGACCACCGAAAAGCAATAGCTTTTCCGTCAATGATGTCTTACCGGCATCCGGATGCGCAATAATGGCGAACGTTCGCCGTCTCAAAATTTCATTCATCATAATAGTTGATAAATGATAGTTGATAAATGATAGTTATTTACCAAGACTATCCTTTAAAGTTTTAACTGTACTCGTCAATAATTTCACCAATTCTACACTATCTGCATGAATAGACGAATATATGTCTTCTGAAAAATAATCAGTATCATGCAACAGTGATATCCAATATTCAGTCTCGTAAGCCTCCTTTAAGGCTATATTCATTTTATTCAAAAAATCAGCACGGCTTTGGGCATGTACCCCTTCCCGCACTAAAGCACCAATTGCAGTTCCACTACGCAATAGCTGCTTTGATAAAACATATTCCTTTTGACTGGTTGACAAATATTTATATGCTTTTATGATTCTAATAGCAAATAAATAGGATTTCTCCTGCGTTATGTTGTTTTCAACCATAACTATTAACTATCATTTATCAACTATCAACTGCGAAACACAGTTTCGCAAACTTTCCTCCCAATGGGGGATTTCGATGCCAAATGTTGTTTTTATTTTTGTTTTATCAAGTACGGAGTATGCCGGACGGTTGGCTTTTGCAGGATATTCAGCTGTATGCAGAGGTTTCACTTTGCAGGAGGTTATTCCCGCCAAGCGATGAATAGCCACTGTAAAATCATACCAGGAACAAACGCCTTCATTGCTGAAATGGTAGATGCCGCGAACTATACCTTTATTAATAATGGTATAGATAGCACGTGCTAGGTCATTGGCATAAGTCGGGGTTCCGATCTGGTCGAAAACAACTCCCAGACTGTCACGCTCTTTTCCAAGACGGATCATTGTCTTCACAAAATTATTGCCGAAGGTGGAATAAAGCCATGCAGTACGGATTACGACTGCTTTCTCGCAATAATTCATCACGTCATATTCTCCTTCCAGTTTGGTGGTGCCATATACAGAGTCCGGACAAGGGTCGCAATCCTCCGTATACGGAGTGTGTGCAGTACCATCAAAGACATAATCGGTAGATACTTGTATCATAGCGGCTCCGTTGAATTGTGCCGCACTTGCCAATTGTTTCGGTGCTTCGCAATTCAATTGATAGGCTAGTTCCGAATTATCTTCCGCTTTATCTACGGCCGTATAAGCGGCACAGTTCACGACAAGCTCAATCCGCTTCTCTGCGATATAAGCCCAAACGGCTTGCTTGTCACAGATGTTTAGTTCTTCTACATCTGTGAAATAATACGTATGTTGCGGGTTCTCTTTTGCAAGCACCTGCATCTCATTGCCAAGCTGACCGTTGGCACCCGTTACCAAAATTCTCATTTATTCATCCAGTTTTAATTCACCTTTACGGTCTTTATCATAATAGTTTGCCAACATAGAAAGGAAACTAGTGATAGCTTCCACTGCCTTAGCAGTACCTTCACTGATAGGCTTTTTTTGAAGACGAAGCAGGAGTACTCCATACAATGCCTCAAAACAGGTCTCCAATTCGGGCTCGTCTTTCTTACCGTTTTTATTCCGTAATTCTACTATAAACGGCAATGCCTTGAAATAAGCGGCACTGTAAAAAGGAAATTTAGGAGAAGAAGCCAATGCGTTATGCAACTCTGTCAGATTGATAATCACATTCTTATTAATCTGCAAATGACCTTTTTCCCGTACTCCTTCCTCACTCATCATCGTAATCAGATTGGTATACCATTCTCTCATGGCAGGCTGCTGATCTGCCGGATAACGGGCAATTATATTTGCCTCCATCTCTTCCGGTTCACAATGATTGGCGCGGATCAAGTCTTCCTCTTGCCACATATATATAAGGTACTCGGCAATATTCTTCTCTTTCAGTTGTTGTGCTATCTGATTCATAAGTTATCTCCTAATAAAGTGATTCTCCCAACAAAGTAAAAATCAGTCCGGCAAGGGATACCAGCATTACAATACTTCCTACAACACGATTCAGTATCCAGATACCACGCAAGTTGAATTTAGTGCGCACTTTGTTCACAAAGTAAGTAATCCCCAACCACCAGGTCAATGCCCCTATAGCAATAGCAACATAGCCTGTGATTTCTTCGAACACCAGAACTCCCGGCTGCACAAAAGCAAAACGGGCGAAAAGTCCGATAAACAGGAAGATTATCAAGGGATTGGAAAGAGTGACGAAAAATGCGGTAATAAAGTTATGGAAATAAGAACCTTTGCTGGAAGAAGCCGGACGAATGGACTGCACCGGGTTGCTACGAAAGGTATATATACCAAAAAGGAGTAGCATGATGCTCCCCAATAATTGCAGATAGAAAATATTCTTATTAATATAATCGAACACAAAGCTCATCCCGTAGCCGGTGAGCAAAGCGTATGCTATATCGCTCAAAGAGGCTCCCAGACCTGTTACAAATCCATACCAACGCCCTTTATTCAAAGTCCTCTGGATGCATAATACGCCCACCGGACCGAGGGGTGCGGACACAACAACGCCAATAATAAAGCCTTTCACTAATATATCGAATATTGTCTCTATCTGAATCATGTCGCAAATATCGCACTTTTTTGTGATATGGGGATAGTATATTAACGTTTTTTCCACACAAGAATCACTATATATAGCGATAATAAGTAAAACGTACATCGAAAATAAACATATTAAATAAGGTATAGGAATTTATTCTCTATTTTTTTCCTACCACCAACGAAATTGATTATCTTTGCGCCACAGAAAAAGAGAAGAGTTTCTCCTGCAGGAACTTCAATCGTAAAATCGTAAATCGTAAAATCGTAAATATACAACATGATTCTTTTTTTCAGAACCCCTTCCAAGAGCGTGATTGCCGTAGAGAGCAACCATCAGCTCACCCCTGACGAAAGTAATAAACTCTGCTGGCTTTTTGGCGAAGCCGTGATGGAAAGTGAAGAAAACCTGAAAGGCTGTTTCGTTGGCCCACGCCGCGAAATGATCACTCCCTGGAGTACAAACGCAGTAGAAATCACCCAAAACATGGGGCTCGAAGGCGTAAGCCGCATCGAGGAGTACTTCCCTGTTAAGGACGAAAATGCCGATTACGACCCGATGCTCCAACGCATGTACAAAGGACTCGACCAAAACGTATTCACAACCAACCGTCAGCCGGAGCCGATCATCTATATCGAAGATCTCGAAGTGTACAACGAAAAAGAAGGTCTGGCTCTTTCCAAAGAAGAAATGGACTACCTGAAGAAAGTAGAAAAGGACCTCGGACGGAAGCTGACTGACTCTGAAGTATTCGGTTTCGCACAAATCAACTCTGAGCACTGCCGCCACAAAATTTTTGGCGGAACGTTTATCATCGATGGTGTAGAGCAGGAATCTTCTCTGTTCCAGATGATTAAAAAGACGACACAGGAAAATCCGAATAAAATAATCTCTGCTTATAAAGATAATGTAGCCTTCGCCGAAGGTCCGGTTGTGGAACAATTTGCTCCGGCAGATCATTCAAAACCTGATTTCTTCCAGGTAAAGGACATCAAGAGTGTTATCTCACTGAAAGCGGAAACTCATAACTTCCCTACTACCGTAGAACCGTTCAACGGTGCTTCTACCGGTACTGGTGGTGAAATTCGCGACCGTATGGGTGGTGGTAAAGGTTCATGGCCGATTGCAGGTACTGCTGTCTACATGACTTCTTACCCGCGCACAGAAGAAGGACGCGAATGGGAAGAGATTCTTCCGGTACGCAAATGGCTGTACCAGACTCCGGAACAGATTCTAATCAAAGCATCCAATGGTGCTTCCGATTTCGGTAACAAGTTCGGCCAGCCGCTGATCTGCGGTTCGGTACTGACTTTCGAACATACGGAAAACAAAGAAGTTTATGGTTACGACAAAGTAATCATGCTTGCCGGTGGTGTTGGTTACGGTACACAACGTGACTGCCTGAAAGGCACGCCGGAAGCAGGAAACAAAGTGGTAGTAATCGGCGGTGACAACTACCGTATCGGACTGGGTGGCGGTTCCGTATCTTCTGTTGATACCGGTCGTTACAGCAGCGGTATCGAGTTGAACGCCGTGCAACGTGCCAATGCAGAAATGCAGAAACGTGCTAACAACGTCGTACGCGCTCTTTGCGAAGAAGAGGTAAATCCGGTGGTTTCTATTCATGACCACGGTTCTGCCGGACACGTAAACTGCCTGTCCGAACTTGTGGAAGAATGTGGCGGATTGATTGACATGAGCAAGTTGCCTATCGGTGACAAGACTTTGTCTGCCAAAGAAATCATCGCTAACGAGAGTCAGGAACGTATGGGTCTGTTGATTAAAGAAGAAGCCATTGAACATGTACGTAAGATTGCCGAACGCGAACGCGCTCCGATGTACGTAGTCGGTGAAACAACCGGCGATCATCGCTTCGCTTTCCAACAGGCTGACGGTGTACGTCCGTTCGATCTTGCCGTAGAACAGATGTTCGGTTCTTCTCCCAAGACATATATGATAGACAAAACAGTGGAACGTCATTACGAAATGCCGAAATACGAATTGTCTAAACTACATGAATATCTGACAAATGTATTGCAGCTTGAAGCTGTAGCCTGCAAAGACTGGTTGACAAATAAGGTAGACCGCTCGGTAACAGGTAAAGTGGCTCGTCAGCAATGCCAGGGTGAACTTCAGTTGCCGTTGAGTGACTGTGGTGTCGTAGCACTCGACTACCGTGGCGAAAAAGGTATCGCTACCTCTATCGGACATGCTCCGCAAGCAGCATTAGCAGATCCGGCTGCCGGCTCTATTCTTTCTGTATCCGAAGCGCTGACCAATCTGGTTTGGGCTCCAATGGCAGAAGGTATGGACAGTATTTCGCTGTCTGCCAACTGGATGTGGCCTTGCCGCTCTCAAGAAGGTGAAGATGCCCGTCTTTACACAGCTGTCAAAGCATTGAGCGATTTCTGCTGCGCACTGCAGATCAATGTTCCTACCGGAAAAGACTCTCTGTCTATGACACAGAAGTATCCGAACGGTGAGAAAGTGATTTCTCCGGGAACTGTGATTGTTTCTGCCGGTGGTGAAGTTTCCGACGTAAAGAAAGTGGTATCTCCGGTATTGGTTAACAATGAAAAGACTACGCTTTATCATATTGATTTCAGCTTCGATGAACTGAAACTGGGTGGTTCGGCTTTCGCACAATCTCTGGGTAAAGTTGGTGACGAAGTACCTTGCGTACAAGATGCCGAATATTTCCGCGATGCTTTCCTTGCCGTACAGGAACTTGTCAACAAAGGCCTGATCCTTGCAGGACACGATATTTCTGCCGGTGGTTTAATTACTACATTGCTCGAAATGTGCTTCTCTAATGTAGAAGGCGGTATGGAAATCAGCCTCGACAAGATGAAGGAACAGGATATCGTTAAGATTCTGTTTGCTGAAAATCCGGGTATCGTTATCCAGATCAGCGACAAGCATAAGGATGAAGTGAAGAAGATTCTGGAAGATGCCGGCGTAGGCTATATGAAGTTGGGTAAACCGACTGACGAACGTCACATTCTAGTATCTAAAGATGGAGCTACTTACCAATTCGGTATCGATTATATGCGCGATGTGTGGTATTCTTCTTCTTACCTGCTCGACCGAAAACAATCTATGAACGGTTGTGCTAAAGCACGTTTCGAGAACTACAAGATGCAGCCTCTTGAATTTGCTTTCATGCCGGAATTCAAAGGTAAGCTTTCTCAATATGGTATCACTCCGGATCGTCGCACTCCAAGCGGTATCCGTGCAGCTATCATCCGTGAGAAAGGCACGAACGGTGAACGCGAAATGGCTTACTCACTCTACCTGGCAGGTTTCGACGTGAAAGACGTGACGATGACCGACCTCATCAGCGGACGCGAGACACTGGAAGATGTAAACATGATCGTTTACTGTGGCGGTTTCTCTAACTCCGACGTATTGGGTTCCGCTAAAGGATGGGCAGGCGCATTCCTGTTCAACCCGAAAGCTAAAGAAGCATTGGATAAATACTATGCACGCGAAGATACATTGTCATTAGGTGTCTGCAACGGTTGCCAGCTGATGATGGAACTCGACCTTATCAACCCGGAACTGAAGAAGAAAGGCAAAATGTTGCATAACAACTCGCACAAGTTCGAATCACGCTTCCTCGGCCTTACTATCCCGACTAACCGCAGTGTGATGTTCGGCTCTTTGAGTGGAAGTAAACTGGGTATCTGGGTAGCTCACGGAGAAGGAAAATTCTCTTTGCCGTATGACGAAGATAAATACAATGTAGTAGCGAAATACAGCTATGACGAATATCCGGGCAACCCGAACGGCTCCGATTATTCTATCGCAGCACTGGCTAGCGCAGACGGACGTCACCTGGCTATCATGCCGCACCTGGAACGTTCAATCTTCCCATGGCAAAACGGTTGTTATCCGGCCGACCGCAAGAACAGTGATCAGGTTACTCCATGGATAGAAGCGTTTGTCAATGCTCGCAAGTGGGTGGAAGCGAAAATGAAATAAATTATTTCTATACTCTACAGAGGCTGGTACTTTCAATAGTATCAGCCTCTTGTTTTATTAAACTTTCCGCTCTACCGAAAGGCGTTTGGCAGATACCAAAACACCGAAAACAAACAGTATATACCAATAGCTATAAAATAGTCTGTTTTCTTCATTTTTGGAGCGCTGTTATCTTTCACCAAAATTTTGTAATATCGGAAAATCTTCTTAATTTTGTCAAACTTTCCCCCTCATAAAAGATTCAATAACCCTTAAAAGTCCTATTTGTATGAAAAAATGGCTTTTTCTAATCTTATTGTTTCCTCTAACTTGTGTCGCGCAGACGTATCGATATCTTGGAGTGGAGGATGGGTTAAGTAACCGGCGGGTATACTGCATTCAAAAAGATAAAACCGGATACATGTGGTTCCTCACGCACGAAGGTATTGATCGATACAATGGAAAAGAGTTTAAGCGATATAAGTTAATGGATGGTGACGTAGAAGTGAACTCTCTGTTAAATTTAAACTGGCTTTATATCGATCAGGAAGGAGTCTTATGGGAAATCGGAAAAAAAGGAAAAGTATTCCGGTATGACCAGATTCACGACTGCTTCAGCCTTGTATATAAATTACCGATGGAAAGTTTCAGCGAACAGCCGGACCCGGTCACTTATGCCTGGATCGACCAGAACAAACACATCTGGCTGTGTAATAAGGATACCATCTTCCTCTATAACACGGAAACTCAACAAGTCACCCATATAAAGAATGATATAAGTGAAGACATCACAGACATTGAACAGATAGACGAATCGCATTTCTTCATCGGTACGGAAATGGGTATCCATTATGCGAAACTGGAAAATAATGCACTTGAGCTTATCAATTGTGATAAGTTGGAGAGTGTGAAAGCCCAGGTCATCGATTTACATTTCGACAAAAAGATTCGTAAACTATTCATCGGAACTTTCCTGCGGGGAATCATGATTTACGATATGAATACCAAATCTGTCATACGCCCCGAACAGAACCTGAAGGATATTAGTATCACACGATTCAAACCGCTAAATGACAAAGAGTTATTGATAGCTACAGATGGTGGAGGAGTACACAAGATGAATGTGGATACTTATCAAATAGTACCCGAAATTGTAGCTGATTACAATAGTAATTGTGGCATGAACGGTAACAGTATCAATGACATTTTTGTAGATGATGAAGAACGGATATGGCTGGCTAATTACCCCATCGGAATCACGATACAAAATAACCGTTATACGAGCTACAAATGGATTAAGCACTCCATTGGCAATAAGCAGTCTTTAATCAATGACCAAGTGAACTCCATTATCGAAGACAGAGACGGAGATTTATGGTTCGCAACGAATAATGGCATCAGTTTTCTTAATTCAAAGACCGGACAATGGCGATCGATACTTAGCTCTTTTGAAGAGTCGCAAAGTAATAAAAGCCATATCTTTCTTACTATATGCGAAGTGGCTCCCGGAACTATCTGGGCAGGCGGGTACTCTTCCGGTGCTCACCAGATAGATAAAAAGACATTCAACGTCAGCTATTTCATGCCGCCTTTATACACTCATACAAACAAGCGGCCGGATAAATATATACGTGATATCCGTACAGATATGCAGGGGTATATCTGGTCGGGAGGATTCTACAACCTCAAACGTATTAATCTGAAGACGCAGGAAGTACGGTTTTATGATGGATTAAATTCCATTACCGCCATCGTTGAGAAAGATGAAAAAAGTATGTGGATCGGTAGTGCCACCGGCCTATGTCTTTTAGATAAAGAATCCGGTAAATTCGAGCGTATAAAACTTCCGGTAGAATCGAGTTATATCTACTCCCTGCACCAGGCAAAAGATGGATCATTATATATAGGTACCAGCGGATCGGGACTCTTGATTTACGATATTAACAAAAAACTATTCACTCATTACCACACAGAAAACTGTGCTTTAATATCTAATAATATCTACACTATATTATCGGATGCGGACAGAGACATACTGATGAGTACAGAAAGCGGACTGACAAGCTTTTACCCCAATGAGAAGAAATTCTACAACTGGACCAAAGATATGGGATTGATGACTACACATTTCAATGCACTGTCGGGTGTTCTCAGGAAAAACAATAAATTCATTTTAGGAAGTTCGGACGGAGCTGTGGAATTTGATAAGGACATGAAATTGCCCAGAGGTTATTCTTCTAAAATGATTTTCAGCGATTTCAAGATTTTCTATCAGACAATCTATCCGGGCGATGAGAATTCTCCGTTGAAAGCAAGCATCAATGATACAAAGGTATTGAATTTAAAATACAATCAGAATATATTCTCTTTGCAGGTTTCTTCTATCAACTATGACTATCCTTCCAACATTCTTTATTCCTGGAGGCTAGAAGGTTTCTATGATGAATGGAGCAAACCCGGAACGGAGAATACGATTCGTTACACCAATCTTACCCCGGGCACATATACGCTAAGAGTACGCGCCATTTCCAATGAAGACAAACGCATCATGCTTGAAGAAAGAAGTATAGATATTATCATAGCCCAACCTTTCTGGTTGACATTCTGGGCCATGCTGGTTTATACAGCTATCCTTTGTCTCATTGCCATCGTCCTATTGCGTATCCTGATTTTAAGAAAGCAGCGTAAAGTCTCCGACGAGAAAATACATTTCTTTATCAATACGGCACATGATATCCGTACCCCATTGACGCTTATCAAAGCACCTTTGGAAGAACTACGTGAAAAAGAAGAGTTGAGCAAAGAAGGTATTTCGAACATGAATACGGCATTACGAAACGTTAACGCCCTGCTGCGCCTGACGACCAATCTTATCAACTTTGAGAGAGCGGACGTATATTCTTCCGAGCTATATATTTCAGAGCATGAACTAAACACGTTTATGAATGAAATATTCAATGCATTTCAGCAGTACGCTAACATCAAACACATCAATTTCACTTATGAAAGTAATTTCAGGTATATGAATGTATGGTTTGATAAAGAGAAGATGGAGTCTATTTTTAAGAACATCATTTCGAATGCATTGAAATATACTCCCGAAAATGGGAATGTACAGGTTTTCGTTTCTGAATCAACAGATTCATGGAGTGTGGAAGTCAGAGACACAGGAATCGGAATTCCGGCTAACGAACAAAAGAAGTTGTTCAAGCTCCATTTCCGCGGCAGCAATGCTATCAACTCCAAAGTAACGGGAAGCGGTATCGGTCTGATGCTTGTATGGAAGTTAGTCCGTTTGCATAAAGGAAAGATCAATCTGTCAAGTATCGAAAACCAAGGATCAGTTATTAAAATAACATTCCCCAAAGATAGCAAACGTTTCCGGAAAGCACATCTGGCAACTCCGAGCAAACAGCGTATAGAAATCGAAAACGTTCCGTCTTCATCGCCTGAAATTTACGAAAACGCGCAGAAGAAAGAGAACATAAATCATCGTCGTATCTTAATTGTGGAAGATAATGATGAGTTGCGCAACTATCTGTCGCAAACGTTATCCGAAGAATATGTCGTACAGGTTTGTTCCAATGGAAAAGAAGCACTGACGATTATTCCCGAGTACAAACCGGAGCTGGTTATTTCAGACATTATGATGCCGGAAATGCGAGGTGATGAATTATGTCAGGCTATCAAGAACAATATCGAGACTTCCCACATCCCCGTTATCCTGCTGACTGCTTTGAATAATGAGAAAGATATTCTCTCGGGACTTCAGATTGGTGCGGATGAATACGTTGTGAAGCCATTCAACATTGGTATATTGAAAGCAAATGTGGCCAATCTATTGGCTAATCGTGCACTCTTGCGCAGCAAATACGCAAATCTGGATCTGAATGATGAGGAAAATGATGAAGACTGCATTAACTGTTCACAGGATATTGACTGGAAGTTTATTGCAAACGTCAAAAAGAATGTGGAAGACAACATCGACAATCCGGCTCTGACGGTAGATGTGTTATGCAGCCTGATGGGAATGAGTCGCACAAGTTTTTACAATAAATTAAGGGCATTAACCGATCAGGCACCGGGAGATTATATCCGGCTGATTCGTCTGAAACGTGCCGTACAATTACTAAAAGAAGACACACATAGCATAACAGAAATTGCAGAAATGACGGGATTCAGTGATGCCAAGTACTTCCGCGAAGTATTTAAGAAGCATTTTAATGTAAGCCCCAGTCAGTATGGCAAAGAGAAAAAAACAGCTAGTAAGGAAGGAGGAGAAAAGAAAGAATGAACATTTATCTCGAAGCATTTGGAATCTTTTTTAAAATAGGCGCCTTTACCATTGGAGGAGGGTATGCAATGGTGCCACTGATTGAAAATGAAATTGTCACCAAGCGAAAATGGATTGCGCAGGAAGATTTTATAGACCTGTTGGCTATCTCCCAATCTGCTCCGGGAATTCTGGCAGTCAATATTTCTATCTTCATAGGATATAAACTGCGTGGCATCCGGGGAAGTATTATCACAGCATTGGGTACTGTTTTGCCGTCTTTCATTATTATATTAGCTATCGCCCTGTTCTTTCATAGCTTCCAAGACAATCCGATAGTGGAACGTATTTTTAAAGGAATTCGCCCGGCAGTGGTGGCACTCATCGCGGCGCCGACCTTTACCATGGGACGATCCGCAAAAATCAACCGCTACAATCTGTGGATTCCTGTTGTCTCGGCATTATTAATCTGGCTGTTGGGCTTCTCCCCTATCTGGATTATCATTGCTGCCGGTGTAGGAGGGTTCCTATGGGGAAAACTTAGAAAAGTCAAGAGCTAAGAAAGGAGAGTTACCGTAAAAGTAGTGTAATCCATACCTACTTTTATTATATAAATAAATTATAGTGATATCATCATTAATTATATGATCTACTTACAGTTATTCTATACGTTTTTCAAAATCGGCCTCTTTGGTTTCGGAGGTGGGTACGCCATGCTTTCCATGATTCAAGGTGAAGTGGTTACTCGCTACGGATGGGTGAGTTCACAGGAGTTTACTGATATTGTAGCAATCAGTCAGATGACTCCGGGACCTATCGGCATTAATGCAGCGACCTATGTAGGGTTTACTTCTACCGGAAGTGTTTGGGGCTCCATCATTGCAACTTTTGCAGTGGTCCTCCCCTCTTTTATCTTGATGCTGACCATTAGCAAGTTCTTTTTAAGGTATCAGAAACATCCTGTAGTGGAATCTATCTTCGACGGGCTGCGCCCGGCAGTAGTAGGATTACTCGCTTCCGCTGCACTGGTATTAATGAATGTAGAAAATTTCGGTTCACCTACGGAAGATACTTATTCATTCGTCATCAGTATCATTATATTCCTGATCGCTTTCATCGGAACAAGAAAATACAAAGCCAATCCGATATTAATGATTATCGGCTGCGGCATTGCAGGGTTACTACTTTATTAACAGTGAGCGATTGAACGATATACCATAAACAGTAAACAAAAAAACGGTGAACAAACTGCACTATCATTTTGCAGAGTGTTCACCGTTTATCGTTTATGCTATGTCTTTATAGTTTCAACTTCTTACTCACAGACTTGGATTCATTATGCAAGCGATCTAAAGCTGTTACTACATAACGGCATTTTGTTTTTCCTGTTTCATAAGGAAGTTTATAGAATGGATTGCGCGTGATAGCTACAATATGAGAAGGATCGTCCAAATTCACCTTTTCTTTACTGTCAAAACGATAGACTACATATTGAACTGCCTTATCCATCTCTGTATCAGCTTTCGGAGCTGTCCAAAAAAGGATATAGCCATCTTCTGTCCACACTTTTTTCATTTTACGTACCTTGCCCGGAGCTTTATCATCCATAAAATCAAAGACTGGAATCAAAGCAGGATATTTATGATATTCACTGATTAAAGCATCGCGATATCTACCCTGGTTCTCAACAACAGCTGCTGCATACCATTGACAGCTACCTCCGATTGTTTGGTAAGCACGTTGCAAAGCCATCTTGCGGGGAAGCTGATTGATAGAAGGATTCTGCGGATCGGCAAACTGGACTGTCTTTGGCACCGACTGACCAATGAACAGCGGCCGGTTTTCCGAATGAGTAGCCCACCATTTCACCAGTGTCTCATAGTCGGCAGCTTTGTGGCCAATCTCCCAGTAAATTTGCGGAATATTATAATCAATCCATCCTTCACGTGCCCAAAGGAGTACATCGGCATAAAGATCATCATAGTTCTGCAAACCATTAGTGTTACTTCCCAACGGATCGCTCTTCTGATTACGATAAATACCGAACGGACTGATACCAAACTTCACCCATGGCTTGATGCCACGAATCGTTTCGTGAAGCTTCTTTATCAACACATTCACATTACTACGACGCCAATCTGCCTTATTGGTGAAACCTCCACCATAACGGGCGAAACTTGCATCATCCGGAAAATCCAATCCATTAACCGGATAAGGATAGAAATAATCATCCATGTGAATAGCATCTACATCATAACGAGACACAATATCGGTCACAATTTTACAGATATGCTCCCGGCTTTCAGGAAGTGCCGGATCGAAATATAACTGATCGCCATAAGTAACAAACCATTCCGGATGCTGGTGATAAATATGCTCCGGTGCCAACTTATTCTTTAATGAGGTCTTCACGCGGTAAGGATTGATCCAGGCATGAAATTCCATATTCCGTTTCTGACATTCTTCAATCATAAACTGCATCGGATCCCACATAGGAGAAGGCGTCTGACCTTGCGTTCCTGTCAGGAAACGGCTCCACGGCTCATGCTGGGAAGCATATAATGCATCCGCTTCAGGGCGTACCTGAAAGATGATTGCGTTAATGCCGGCTTCCTGAAGAGAGTTCAACTGACTAACCAATATTTGTTTCAGTCTCTCTGTGGGAATGCCACGAAACTGACCGTTAACAGCTTGTATCCACGCTCCACGGAATTCACGTTTAGGATATTTATTGCCTGATGGCACCTGTGCCCTCACTCCTACCACCAGAAGAAGAGCTAAAAGTAAAAGATAGTTTTTCAGCTTCATAATATTCTTAAATCGTAATAATGTGACGCAAAGATAATACAAACTCCCGATAAATTCGCTAACTTTGCCGACTACCATAAAAAAGGAGTATTTTATGTCAGAAAACAACTATATTTCGATCAAAGGCGCACGCGTCAACAACCTAAAAAACATCGATGTAGATATTCCCCGCAACAAGCTTGTTGTCATCACCGGATTATCGGGTTCGGGAAAATCATCTCTTGCTTTTGATACGCTCTACGCAGAAGGACAACGCCGCTACGTGGAAAGTCTAAGCAGTTATGCGCGCCAGTTTCTGGGACGAATGAGCAAACCGGAATGTGACTTTATCAAAGGGATTCCTCCCGCCATTGCTATCGAACAGAAAGTAAACAGCCGCAATCCCCGTTCTACCGTGGGCACCTCGACTGAAATTTACGAATATCTACGCCTGTTATATTCACGGGTAGGGAAAACGTATAGCCCCATCAGCGGACAAGAAGTGAAGAAACACTCTACGGAAGACATTGTCAACTGCATGCTCTCATACCCGGAAGGTACAAGATATACGGTACTGACACCTATCCGTCTGCGTGAAGACCGCACCTTGCAACAACAACTGGAAATAGACCTGAAACAAGGGTTCAACCGTATCGAAGTGAACGGCGAAATGAAGCGTATTGATGAATATACGCCTGTGGCAGGTGATGAAGTATATCTACTGGTGGACCGTATGGCGGTTGCCAATAGCAAGGACGCCATCAGCCGACTGACCGATTCTGCCGAAACAGCCATGTATGAAGGTGACGGAACCTGTATGCTGCGTTTTTATCTATCAGACGGAACCACAAAGTTACATACTTTCAGCACTAAATTCGAAGCAGACGGTATCATCTTTGAAGAGCCGAATGACCAGATGTTTTCATTCAACTCTCCTATCGGTGCTTGTCCCGTATGTGAAGGATTCGGCAAAGTGATCGGTATTGATGAGCATTTAGTTGTTCCGGATCGTTCTTTATCCGTATATGAAGGTGCTATCGTATGCTGGCGAGGCGAAAAGATGGGTGAATGGAAAGAAGAACTGATTCACAATGCGGATAAATTCGACTTCCCGATTTTCACTCCCTATTATGAGTTGACAGATGCGCAACGCCGTTTGCTTTGGGAAGGCAATCAATATTTCCATGGCATCAATGATTTCTTCAAGATGCTGGAAGAGAATCAATATAAGATACAATATCGGGTGATGCTGGCACGTTACCGCGGAAAGACACTTTGCCCGAAATGCCACGGCACTCGCCTGAAACCGGAAGCCGGATATGTCCGGGTGGGTGGAAAAAACATTTCCGAACTGGTAGATTTGCCTATCACAGAGCTGAAGAAATTCTTCGATCATTTGGAACTGGACGAGCACGACAGCAACGTATCCCGACGTATCCTGGTTGAAATAAATAGCCGGATTCGTTTTCTAATTGATGTAGGTCTGGGCTATCTGACTTTGAACCGGCTTAGTAATTCTTTATCGGGTGGAGAAAGTCAGCGTATCAATCTGGCAACTTCACTGGGAAGTAGCCTTGTTGGTAGCCTTTATATTCTCGACGAGCCAAGTATCGGACTGCATAGTCGTGATACGGACCGTCTGCTCCATGTGTTGCGTCAACTGCAACAATTAGGCAATACGGTAGTAGTGGTGGAGCACGACGAAGAGATCATCCGTGCTGCAGATTACATTATTGATATAGGTCCTAATGCAGGACGTCTGGGGGGAGAGGTTGTTTACCAAGGCGATATGAAGGATTTGAAGAAAGGAAGTAACAGCTACACGGTACGTTATCTTTTGGGAGAAGATGAAATTCCCGTTCCGGAACATCGCCGGCCGTGGAATAATTATATAGAATTGAAAGGTGCACGTGAGAATAACCTGAAAGGAGTAAACGTACGCATCCCACTTAATGTGATGACAGTCGTTACCGGTGTTTCCGGTTCCGGAAAGAGTACATTAGTGAGAGACATTTTCTTCCGGGCATTGAAACGTGAATTGGATGAATGCAGTGACCGTCCGGGAGAGTTCTCCTCAATCGGAGGAAGTTTGCGCGACCTGCGGAATGTAGAATTTGTAGACCAGAACCCTATTGGTAAATCATCACGTTCTAATCCGGTGACTTACATCAAAGCCTACGACGAAATTCGTAAACTGTGGTCTGAACAACCGCTAGCTAAACAAATGGGGTATACTCCCGGATTCTTCAGTTTCAACAGTGAAGGCGGACGCTGCGAAGAATGTAAGGGGGAAGGAACCATCACCGTAGAAATGCAATTTATGGCAGACTTAGTGTTGGAGTGTGAATCTTGTCACGGAAAACGGTTCAAGTCTGATACACTGGAAGTGAAATTCAACGATAAAAGCATCTACGATGTGTTGGAGATGACCGTCAATCAGGCGGTTGAATTCTTTAACGAACATGGACAAAAGAAAATTGTGAAGAAGTTACTTCCTTTGCAGGACGTAGGACTGGGATATATTAAATTAGGACAGTCGTCTTCCACTCTTTCCGGTGGTGAAAACCAACGTGTCAAACTGGCATTCTATTTGAGCCAGGAGAAAGCCGACCCGACGATGTTTATCTTTGACGAGCCGACTACCGGACTTCATTTCCATGATATTCGCAAACTTCTGGATGCTTTCGACGCACTGATTCGCCGGGGACACAGTATCGTTATCATTGAACATAATATGGATGTCATCAAATGTGCCGATTATGTAATCGATCTCGGACCGGAAGGTGGAGATAAGGGTGGAAACATTGTAGCAGTGGGCACTCCGGAAGAAGTTGCCGCTTGCGGAGCAAGTTATACAGGGCAGTTCCTGAAAGAAAAACTGGGATAAGCAGTCACTATTGCCCTGTTATCCAAGTTATAGAAAAATAACTCATATAGACAAAAATAAGCCCTTGCAGGAATTGAACTTCTGCAAGGGCTTCATATATGGAGAAAATCAATTTCTTTTATAAATAGAAACCGAATCCTATCTTGACACCGAAACGTGACATATCGCCATCATTGAAACGCCATTTATAATAAACAGCAGGTTCAATCGTTACCGTGCGCGAAAGGAAGAAAGCATATCCGCCTTCAATACCCAGTCCCCAGTCAGTCTGATGCTTGCCACCACTCCAACGGAAACGATTCCAGTCGAGTCCTCCACCTAAATAGATACCGGTTTTATTGAAATAGAAACGTACTCCCGTACCTAATGTATACTCGTCTATCGGTTTCGACCAATCGGCTCCGGCATTTACCATCAAGGCAATACCCTCGGCAAAGAATGTACCGACTTGTGCACCAACACCAAATTTTGCTTTATCATTTTTACTATACGAAAAGTCCAATCCCGATAATGAAGGATTAATAATCGTAGTTCCTTTCTCAAATTGCGCCTGTGCAGTGAAAGAGACTGCCAATAAGCAAAGAGCCAAAGCTAATTTCTTCATAAACTTACTTTTTTAAGTGAATAGATTGTTCGTCTTTTTTGCGGCGTTCACGCATTTGCTCCTTTTTCCGAAGCACTAGCCAAAGAAGAAAGACGATGACATAAGAACCCGCCACCGTCAGGATTTTCTCTGTCTGGCTGACTTCCGTATTACGTGGCAACAGATAAGCCGCTGTTACCGAAACATAAATAAGGAATGCAATTGCCACTCCTGTCGATTTTCTTATTTTCTTCATTCTGATAATTTTCTTGTTTTTTGCTTGCTCATCCAGATATAGAACCAAATCACTGCAACGACCACACACGTTATACCAACGCCATAGGAAACTGCGTGTGAAAGTCCCAATCCTTCAGGAGCAATACATATATAAGTAGAACATACACATGTCATAAACAGTGCCGGTATCAAGGTAATGATATAAGGTTTCTTAGATACCACCAGAAAAATCGTTATAGCCCACAGGGTAAACACAGCCAGTGTCTGGTTTGCCCAAGCAAAATAACGCCATATCATATTAAATCCGTTTGCGTCACGCAAGCTATACAAAAGCAAACCGATAGCAAGAACGAACATCGGAACGCAGATATATAAACGACGGCGCATACTTTTTTGTTCCATACCCAGGAAGTCTGCCACAATCAAACGTGCCGAACGGAAAGCGGTATCCCCTGAAGTAATCGGAGCTGCAATCACACCCAAAATAGCAAGTACCCCTCCGACAGTCCCCAGCCACTCTTTCGTTATAGAATCTACGATGACGGAAGCATTACTTTCTTCCATTCCATTCTCATGGAAAAAGTAAGTAGCGGCAGCCGCCCAAATCAAAGCAACAATACCTTCTGTAATCATCGCTCCATAAAATACCGGACGACCATGACGTTCCGAAGTCATGCAACGAGCCATCAAAGGACTTTGTGTAGCATGGAAACCGGAGATGGCACCACATGCAATACTCACAAACATAATCGGGAAAATAGGAAGCTCACTCGCTTCGGGATTTGTATTTTGCAAACCATCCCAAAGTTCAGGCAAAGCCGGATGGTTAACATAAAGCATTACCAAGATGCCGACTGCCATAAACAACAAGGCAACCGCAAATATTGGATAGATTTTACCGATGATTTTATCTACGGGAAGCAAGGTTGCCAAAATATAATAAACGAATACAACCACAATCCAGAAGGTTGTATCCAGACTTTCCGGTGTCAGTTTAGCCAATAACCCGGCAGGGCCTGCAACGAAAACGGAACCTACCAGAATCATTAAAATGACAGTGAATCCTCTCATCACTTGCTTGGTAGTCAACCCTAAATAACGGCCTATTATTTCCGGCAGGCTTTCACCTCCATTACGCAAAGAAAGCATTCCGGCGAAATAATCATGCACCGCACCGGCAAAAATACTTCCCAATACGATCCACAAGTATGAAGAACTACCGAATTTTGCTCCCATGATTGCTCCAAAAATAGGGCCTAATCCGGCAATATTAAGAAACTGAATCATGAAAATCTTCCAGGTGGGCAATGGAATATAGTCCACTCCATCAGCCTTGGTAAGAGCCGGTGTTTTACGGTCATCAGGACCAAAGACGCGTTCCATCAGGCGTCCATACGTAAAATAGCCTACTATCAGTGCCAGCAGGCATAGAGTAAATGTAATCATAGCGTGTCGTTTTTTAACTTGGCAAATGTAACATAATCTCACGAAACAGCCCAACAATACCGACACTTTTACTAACTTTGCAGGGATTTAAAACAAAAAATAAAGAATATGCGCCTAACTATTTTCATTCTTTCACTTTTGTTTCCTTTCCTCACAATTGCCGCACAACCCAAACACGAAGTTCGTGCCGCATGGGTCACAGCTGTGTACGGACTGGATTGGCCTCGTACACGTGCAACAACTCCCCAAACAATTCGCAAACAGAAAGAAGAGTTAATAGATATTCTTGATAAGTTGAAGTCTGCCAACTTCAACACTGTCCTATTTCAAACCCGTACACGTGGAGATGTATTATATCCTTCAGCAATCGAACCATTCAATTCAATCTTAACTGGAAAGACAGGAGGAAACCCCGGCTATGATCCACTGGATTTCGCCGTTGAGGAATGTCATAAACGGGGAATGGAATGTCACGCCTGGATGGTAACTATTCCGCTGGGGAATAAGAAACATGTTGCTTCGCTCGGAAGTCAGTCCGTCACCAAGCGGATGAAAGATATCTGCGTCCCTTACAAAAGTGAATATTTCCTCAACCCAGGGCATCCGGCTACGAAAGAGTATTTGATGAAACTGGTACGGGAAGTCGTAAGCGGTTATGATGTGGACGGAGTACATTTTGACTATCTGCGTTATCCGGAGAATGCTCCCCTTTTCCCCGATAAATATGATTTCCGCCGATATAATAAAGGACGTACGCTGGATCAGTGGCGCCGGGATAATATCTCCGAGATTGTACGTTATATATATAAAGGTGTAAAAGCGATGAAGCCTTGGGTAAAGGTAAGTACCTGTCCGGTAGGAAAATACCGGGATACATCACGTTATCCTTCCCGTGGATGGAATGCTTTCTTTACCGTTTACCAGGACCCACAAGGCTGGATGGGAGAAGGGATTATGGACCAGATTTATCCGATGATGTATTTCCAGGGAAACAATTTCTATCCTTTTGCTCTTGACTGGCAGGAACAAAGTAACGGACGACAGGTGGTTCCGGGACTTGGCATTTATTTTCTTCATCCTGATGAGGGTAAATGGACACGTGACGAAATTGATCGTCAGATGAACTTTATCCGCAGTCAGAAAATGGCAGGTGAAGGACATTACCGGGTGAAATATCTTATGGAAAATACACAAGGTATCTACGATGAATTGGCTGAGAATTTCTATGCATATCCAGCTTTACAGCCTCCTATGCCTTGGCTGGACAATGTTCCGCCTACGGCTCCGTCCGAACTAAAGGTTACTGATATCAACAATGGATATACGGAATTAAAGTGGCAGGCTGCTACCGACAATGATTCGCGTAATAATCCGATGTATGTCATTTATGCATCAAATGAATTTCCAGTAGATACTAATCGCCCGGAGAACATTGTTGCACAAGGCGTTCGGGAGACAAGTTATATCTACGCTCCTATCCTACCCTGGAATGCTAAGAAACATTTCGCAGTTACGGCTATTGACCGTTGCGGAAACGAAAGTGCGGCGGTACAGAAGTAAAATAAACATGCCTATACTGGTATGAACTTCCCAGCAAAATAATCTAGTCCTACTTCATTCCAGTTTTCCGGAATGAGGTGATAAACAGTAACAAGTAAGGCGAACGATAGTCACACATGGCATGTGATTACTTGTTTCATGCAATGAAACTTTTTGTTTCTCGGTGTGGAACCAATGGTTTCACTGCATGAAACTATCAGTTTCACACCGAGAAACCATAACTTCGATATAATATCACAAAAACACGCTTTTTGAGATAAACACCCACGCCCGATAACTACTCTTTTTATGAGCCGGCACCAATGACAAATAGCCTGATTTTATTCTTCCTTGTTCTATTTCCAAAGGATAAGCCTCCTCCATTTCTTTGTGTGCTCTCCAGGCTGTTCCTTCCGTAGGGTAATAACTTATTTGAAAAGCTCCTGTTGAAGTAGGATAGATATAATGGTCATAAATATGACGCGCTACTACTCCCATATTCATCCTCAAATTGATTTCCACGCAAGGATGAATCCGATAAACAGGAGATTCTGGAAAGTGACAGATCATCATATCCACTCCCAAATAACCATTATAAATGGTTCCGAAACGGAGGGATAATTCTTGTTCAAGGCGGTCGCGCAATTTATAAATTTCTTCGACAGGGATATATTCCGAAAGATTCCGTTCGATGGCTGCATCTGAAATCAGCAGATTACCTTCGTACGCCCCACTTCCACCCGTACGGAATTGAGAGTATCCGGCAAAGCCAAATCGACCATTACCCGAAGAACGAAATTCCATAGCAAAATCTTCCACCTTATTATATAGAGGTTCGCCAATAACACCTCCTTGCTGGTTGCCAATGCGTGAGCACCAACCGGAAATGGAAGGAGTATATACACCTTTGCACCAATTCAACCCTTTTCCGCTACCGGATAAAGGAGCTTTCAGTAAACAAGTATCATGTGATTCTACAAATGACTTCCATTCTTCGGGAAACGTCAGGTAAAAAGACTCTCCACAAAAACAGGCTCCCAGTTGTAGCTGTGGTAATAGTTCCACAGCACAGGAACGATGGGAACAGAAACGCAGTTTATCCAATTGCTCAATAGAAGGAAGCTCGCTTTCTTCCACTCCCAAATCCAACAGTCGTTTTCTTATTGCTATATCCCAGCCCCAAGGACGAATTTCCAAATTCCGCTCCGAAGCAAGTTCAGGTTCTGTCATCAAATCAACCGAAAGTCCTAATAATTCCTGTATCTTCTTCACATAGTCGAGATTATAAGCGGAAGGAGCCAATACAACACTTCCCTCTTCTGCATACCACATCGGCAACAAAGCCAATTCGGATGCCATTTGCCGGGCGGAAGCCGGCGCCATATAGTTTGTTTCACCGCTGGCTAACGCCAAATCATGTTCCGGATTGAATATATAAAGAGCCTTTTTTGTCATTTTAAACGAATTCAAAACTTTATTCTGCAAATATATACAGGAAATAGTCAGGAATGGCTACAATAAACAGAAAGTTCTAATTAAACTCACAATTTTGCCATCTCTACTTTGCAAATCCTAAAAAAAGCAGTATATTTGCCACCCGAAAAACAAAGAACTGAAATGGAATCATTCTATCGCACACACGCCTACCTCGTTGAGCACACCAATGCCCCCGTTCGCCGCGATCTTATGGACGAGATCGATTGGAGCGACCGCCTGATTGGTATCAAAGGGACACGTGGCGTAGGAAAAACCACTTTCCTTCTCCAATACGCCAAAGAAAAATTTGGGAACGACCGCTCCTGCCTGTTCATCAACATGAACAACTTCTATTTCTCTGGCCACAGCATTGTAGACTTTGCTAACGAATTCCAGAAACGTGGTGGAAAAGTATTGTTGATCGACCAAGTGTTCAAACACCCGGAATGGAGCAGAGAGTTGCGCATGTGTTACGACCGTTTTCCTAATTTGAAGATTGTCTTTACCGGCTCATCCGTAATGCGACTGAAAGAGGAAAATCTTGAATTGCGTGATATTGCAAAAAGCTATAACCTGCGCGGATTTTCTTTCCGCGAATACCTGAACTTACAGACAGGCATGAAATTCAGGGCCTACAGCCTCGAAGAAATTCTTAGCACTCACGAACAGATTGCCAAAGGAGTACTCTCTAAAGTTCGTCCGCTGGATTACTTCCAGGATTACCTGCATCATGGGTTCTATCCATTCTTCCTCGAGAAGCGTAACTTTTCGGAGAATTTGCTGAAAACGATGAACATGATGGTGGAAGTAGATATCCTGCTCATCAAACAAATTGAACTGAAATATCTTTCAAAGATAAAAAAATTACTATATTTGCTCGCTGTCGACGGGCCGAAGGCTCCCAATGTGAGTCAACTGGCAAGCGACATACAGACATCTCGCGCCACGGTGATGAACTATATCAAGTATCTGGCAGATGCGCGACTCATTAATCTGGTTTATCCGGAAGGAGAAGAATTTCCTAAAAAACCTTCCAAGATAATGATGCACAACTCCAACCTGATGTATTCCATCTATCCCGTGAAAGTGGAGGAGCAGGATGTACTCGACACATTCTTTGCAAATTCTTTATGGAAAGACCATAAGGTACATAAAGGAGATAAAAACGTCTCTTTTATGGTGGACGAAGTAATGCCGTTCAAAATTTGCCAGGAAGGAGCAAAGATCAAGAACAATCCGAATGTGACGTACGCGTTGCATAAGGCTGAAATAGGTCGGGGCAACCAGATACCTCTCTGGATGTTCGGCTTTTTATATTAAAAGATTTATTTACTTAAATATTTAATTTAGTTATGACTAAACAGAAGAAATTCATCACTTGTGATGGTAATCAGGCTGCAGCGCATATCTCGTATATGTTCTCTGAAGTAGCAGCTATCTACCCCATCACTCCTTCTTCGACTATGGCTGAGTACGTAGACGAATGGGCTGCCGCAGGACGTAAGAACATCTTCGGCGAAACAGTATTGGTACAGGAAATGCAATCTGAAGGTGGTGCTGCCGGTGCAGTTCACGGTTCTCTTCAGGCTGGTGCGTTGACTACTACTTACACTGCTTCTCAGGGTCTTCTCCTGATGATCCCTAATATGTACAAAATTGCCGGTGAGTTCTTGCCTTGCGTATTCCATGTATCTGCTCGTACATTGGCTTCTCACGCATTGTGTATCTTCGGTGACCACCAAGACGTAATGTCAGCTCGTCAGACTGGCTTTGCGATGTTGGCTGAAGGCTCTGTACAGGAAGTTATGGATTTGGCTGGTGTTGCTCACTTGGCTACCATCAAATCTCGCGTTCCGTTCATGAACTTCTTCGATGGTTTCCGTACATCTCACGAAATCCAGAAGATTGAAATGTTGGAAAATGATGATCTTGCTCCGCTGATCGACCAGGAAGCTTTGGCTGAATTCCGTGCCCGCGCACTAAACCCGATGAAACCGGTAGCTCGTGGTATGGCTGAAAACCCTGACCACTTCTTCCAACATCGTGAATCATGCAACAACTACTATGAAGCAGTTCCTGCTATCGTAGAAGAATACATGAATGAAATTTCTAAGATCACAGGTCGTAAATACGGTTTGTTCGATTACTATGGCGCAGAAGATGCAGAACGCGTAATTATCGCTATGGGTTCTGTAACAGAAGCTGCCCGCGAAGCTATCGACTACCTGGTAGCAAACGGCGAAAAAGTGGGTATGGTTGCCGTACACCTGTATCGCCCGTTCTCTGCTAAACACTTCCTGGCTGCTGTACCTAAGACTGCCAAGACTATCGCAGTTCTTGACCGTACTAAAGAACCGGGTGCTAACGGTGAACCTCTTTATCTTGACGTTAAAGACTGCTTCTACGGTGCAGAAAATGCTCCGGTTATCGTTGGCGGTCGCTACGGTTTGGGTTCTAAAGATACTACTCCTGCTCAAATCCTTTCAGTATTCGAAAACTTGGCTATGCCAATGCCGAAGAACCACTTCACTATCGGTATCGTAGACGACGTTACTTTCACTTCTCTTCCTCAAAAAGAAGAAATCGCTTTGGGCGGTGAAGGTATGTTCGAAGCTAAATTCTACGGTTTGGGTGCTGACGGTACTGTAGGTGCTAACAAGAACTCTGTAAAGATTATCGGTGACAACACTGATAAACACTGCCAGGCTTACTTCTCTTATGACTCTAAGAAATCTGGTGGTTTCACTTGTTCTCACTTGCGTTTCGGTGATAATCCGATCCGTTCCACTTATTTGGTTAATACTCCAAACTTCGTTGCTTGTCACGTTCAGGCTTACCTGCACATGTACGACGTAACCCGTGGTTTGCGTAAGAACGGTTCTTTCTTGCTCAACACAATCTGGGAAGGTGAAGAACTGGCTAAGAACCTGCCTAACAAGGTTAAGAAATATTTCGCACAGAACAACATTTCTGTATACTATATCAACGCAACACAGATTGCACTGGAAATTGGTTTGGGTAACCGTACCAACACTATCCTTCAATCTGCATTCTTCCGTATCACAGGCGTTATTCCTGTAGAACAAGCTGTTGAACAGATGAAGAAATTCATCGTTAAGTCTTACGGCAAGAAGGGTGAAGACGTTGTAAACAAGAACTATGCTGCCGTTGACCGTGGTGGTGAATACAAAACTTTAGCTGTTGATCCTGCTTGGGCTAACCTGCCGGATGATGCAAAAGCTGAAAACAACGATCCTGCATTCATCAACGAAGTAGTTCGTCCGATCAATGCACAAGATGGTGACTTGTTGCCTGTATCTGCATTCAAGGGTATCGAAGACGGTACTTGGTATCAAGGTACTGCTAAATACGAAAAACGTGGTGTTGCTGCATTCGTTCCTGAATGGAATCCGGAAAACTGTATCCAGTGTAACAAGTGTGCATACGTTTGTCCTCACGCTTCTATCCGTCCGTTCGTGCTCGATGCTGAAGAGCAGAAGGGTGCTAAGTTCGAACAACTGAAAGCGGTAGGTAAAGTATTCGACGGTATGACATTCCGTATCCAGGTTGACGTTCTCGACTGTCTGGGTTGCGGTAACTGTGCTGACATCTGTCCGGGTAATCCGAAGAAGGGTGGCAAAGCATTGACTATGAAACACCTCGAAAGCCAATTGGCTGAAGCTGACAACTGGACTTACTGTGCTGAAAACGTGAAGACTAAACAACATCTTGTTGATATCAAGTCTAACGTGAAGAACTCACAGTTCGCTACTCCGTTGTTTGAGTTCTCTGGTGCTTGCTCTGGTTGTGGTGAAACTCCGTATGTGAAATTGATTTCTCAATTGTTCGGTGACCGTGAAATGGTTGCTAACGCTACCGGATGTTCTTCTATCTACTCTGGTTCAGTTCCTTCTACTCCGTACACTACAAACGAAAACGGCCACGGTCCTGCTTGGGCTAACTCACTATTCGAAGACTTCTGTGAATTCGGTCTGGGTATGGAATTGGCTAACGAAAAGATGCGTGCCCGTATTGTGAAAGTGATGAACGAAGCTATTGCTGCTGACTGCACTCCGGCTGAAGTGAAAGAACTGTTCGCAGAATGGATCAATAATATGCTGGATGCAGACAAGACTAAGGAATTGGCTGCTAAGATCATTCCTGTTGTTGAAGCTAACAAAGATAAATGCAACCACTGCAAACAAATCGCTGAACTGCAACAATATCTTGTTAAACGCAGCCAGTGGATCATCGGTGGTGACGGTGCTTCTTATGATATCGGCTACGGTGGTCTTGACCACGTAATCGCTTCCGGTAAGGACGTTAACATCCTCGTTCTGGATACTGAAGTTTACTCTAACACTGGTGGTCAGTCTTCTAAGGCTACTCCGGTAGGTGCTATTGCTAAGTTCGCTGCTGCTGGTAAGCGCGTACGTAAGAAAGACCTCGGTCTGATGGCTACTACTTACGGTTATGTATATGTTGCACAGATTGCTATGGGTGCTGACCAAGCTCAAACTCTGAAAGCTATCCGTGAAGCTGAAGCATATCCTGGACCATCTTTGATTATCGCTTACGCTCCGTGTATCAATCACGGTCTGAAAGCAGGTATGGGTAAGAGCCAGGAAGAAGAAGAAAAGGCTGTTAAGTGCGGTTACTGGCACTTGTGGCGTTACAACCCTGCTTTGGAAGAAGAGGGTAAGAACCCATTCCAATTGGACAGCAAAGAACCGAACTGGGAAGAATTCCAAGGTTTCTTGAAGGGTGAAGTTCGTTACGCTTCTGTAATGAAACAATATCCTACTGAAGCTGAAGAACTGTTCAAAGCTGCTGAAGAAAACGCTAAATGGCGTTACAACAGCTACAAACGTTTGGCTAGAGAAAACTGGGGTGCTGAATAATTAGTAATCACACCTTATAATATAAAGCGGTAATCCTTTTCGGATTACCGCTTTTTTATTTCCTCACTTATAATCTATTAGTTGAGATATTAAAAGCTCCTATTTCAATCTCATTCAAGTCATTTATCTGCTGACTTAGGAATCCAGCTGTCAACCAGTCGCCGGTGTTCATCCCGCCATTTACGTGCTATATCTTCTTCATCCATCCAGGCATCCTTCATAGCTGTCATAAAAGAGCTAAGTTCTTCTGTTGTTAATTTGATATTACCGAAAAATTCAGCGGCAAACGGGTCTTTTTCACTGAAACCTTTCCAGGCAATGGCATGTATTTCTTCCAGATCTCCATATACTTTTTTCGGATCATCCAAGAATTTCAATTCAAACTGATCGAACATCCAATGCGGTGTCCAACCTGTAATGACAATCCATTCTCCTTTATCCATCGCTTTTTTCAAAGATGCCAACATGGTTGAGCTACTTGAAGTCATGAGGGTATAGCCGTCAAGACCGTAAGCCGAGATAGCCTTATCCGTAGTCTTCATAATGCCTGCTCCGGCATCAATTCCCACTATTTCAGAAGAGAAACGATCTTTATTGGTAGCCAGTTCATCAATGGAATTAATGGCAACATATTGAGGTACGACTAGCCCGACGCGTGCTTCTCCATATACTTCTCCTAAAAATTCGATGCTATCACCATACTGGTCCATATAATCTTTCATTGTTATCGGTAACCAAGTATCTAAAAAGACATCTGAATTCTTTCCCGATATGGATACGAAGATGGGGGCAAGATCAGCATTTTGTAGTTCAACCTCGTATCCTTGTTCTTCCAGTACCACTTTGGCCAAATGGCTCATGGCTATTCCTTCCAACCAATTAGCATAGGCTATTTTTACTTTTTTCTTATTTGGATCGGAATTCGTACAGGAAGCCAGCAAAAGCAGAGCAGTCAGCACGATTCCTACTAATTTATATATTCTCATTTTTAGTCCTTCTTAATTTAGTTCTTTCCATTTTAATCCTTCTTATTTTTTCTTCCTGCCATTCCTTGTGTGATACGGTCTAAGATGATAGCCAAAATAACAACTGCTATACCCCCTTCAAACCCAAGTCCGATTTTCATCTGGGTAATACCTTTCAGTACAATTTCCCCCAAACCACCGGCAGCAATCATTGCAGCAATCACAACCATAGAAAGTGACATCATTATTGTCTGGTTTACACCAGTCAGGATGGTGGGCAGTGCCAAAGGAAGCTGTACTTTATGCAGTAACTGCCAACGGGTAGCCCCGAACGAGCGGGAAGCTTCCACTACATTTTTAGGTACTTGTCGGATTCCCAATCCGGTAAGGCGGACCACAGGAGGCATGGCAAATATGATTGTCGCAAAAACTCCGGGCACTGCTCCCAATCCGAAAAACAAAACAGCAGGAATCAGATAGACAAAGGCAGGCATTGTCTGCATCAAATCGAGAATAGGGCGAAGTATTTTATCCGCACGCGGACTGTTTGCTGTCCATACTCCTAAAGGTACTCCAAAAATCAGAGCAAGACAAGTGGATGATAAAACGAGAGCCAGAGTTTGCATGGTTGCCTCCCAAAATCCCATTCCATAAATCAGTAATAATCCTAATACGGTAAAAATGGAAATACCCCGTCCTGCCTTTACCCATGCGATTGCAGCAAGTACCAGGATCGTCAAGTAAAATGGAATTCCGAAAAGAATGTGTTGGAAACCTGTAATAAAACTACCGATGCCAGCATTCACGGCATCAAAGAATGTGGAAAAATGTACCATCATCCAATTGATGGCGATTTCTATATATTGTCCTATATTTATCATAAGTCTATTGCGTTTTGAATTATTTCATTTATTTCTTCTTTATCTTTCCCGGTCACTTCTATGATTAAGGATGAAAGTGGAATTGTTCCCAAAAACTCGTGTGTTTCATCTATCACCCATACCGGTGAATTACTCTTTGTCATTAAAGGAAGTATATCCTCGAGCACTGTATCACACAACACTGAATGTACTTCTTTACGCACAACCGCTTCAATGGATTTTTCCTGTTTGCTACGCAGTTTAAGCAAATCGTTCAAATGTACTTCTCCGACCAATTTATCGTCGGCATCTATTACAGGTAATACAGTTATATTCTTCGCACGCATCTTACGAATCAAAACTTCGGGACCTTCTTTCTTCAGACGGGCTACCAACGGTTTGTCAATCATTAAAGAAGAGGCGGTAATAATTTTACTCCTGTCCACGTTTTCAACAAAACGGGCTACATAATCGTTAGCCGGTTCAGTCAGGATTTCCTCCGAAGTACCTACCTGCACCACTTCTCCGTCTTTCATAATCGCAATACGGTCACCTAGCTTAATCGCTTCACTCAAATCGTGAGTAATAAAGACAATCGTCTTTTTCATCTTTGATTGCAAGGCCAATAGTTCATCCTGCATCTGTACGCGAATCAGAGGATCGAGCGCAGAGAAAGCCTCATCCATTAAAAGCACTTCGGGATTATTGGCCAGAGCACGTGCCAGTCCGACACGCTGTTGCATTCCACCGGAAAGTTCACCTACCATCTGATTCTCATATCCTTTCAGCCCGACAAGCTTCATACTTTCCATGGCTTTCTTTTCACGCTCTTCTTTCTTCACTCCCTGAAGTTCAAGGCCGAACGCAATATTACTCAACACAGAACGGTGAGGCAACAAACCGAAATTCTGGAAAACCATTGCCAACTCTTTACGACGAACCTGCAATAATTCTTTTTCGGATATTTTAGATATATCGACCCCGTTTACAAGTACTTGTCCGGCAGTAGGACGTATCAGGCGATTGATACAACGCAGTAATGTCGATTTTCCACTTCCCGAGAGCCCCATTATCACAAAAAACTCTCCTTCGTTTATTGAAAGATTGGTATCTTTCACTCCTACCGTACAACCGGTATCTTTCAGTATTTCCGCTTTACTCTTATCTTTTTTCAGCATCTTGAGTGCTTTCTGCTTCTCGTGACCAAAGATAAGGTACAAATCCTTTATTTCTATTTTACTCATATAATATATTGGTTTAGATTATAATATTTGTTTTGTTTTCAACTGCTGCGTTCCTCATTCTCATTTACATAAACAAGTTGAATGTCCGCATGGTTCAGTCCTGCTACATGGTAACATGACGATCCAATGAGTTTTTTAAATGATTAAAAAAACAGACTGAGTAGTTTAAAAGGAATAGAATTTGATAAGATTATCCTCTCAATGAACAGTAGAAAACAGTATTTTCATAAATAAATAACAGCCTGTTCTTGCATATTGTTGGCACAAAGGTAAGGAAAATAGATTAAACATGCAAATTTTATTCAGAAGTGGAGTAATTCCAAAGATGCTTTTTCAGGTCTACACATCCATTTTGCTTGAAAGAAACTCCCTCTTCCAGCAAGAGCTGCTTTTGCTCTGTCCAATCCGGTACAAGGCGTCCCGACGCATTGACAACCCGGTGACAGGGTGCAGATAAATCATCCGGAATCTGCTTCAAAGCACGCCCCACCATACGGGAACATTGAGGCATTCCCAATAATGCGGCAATTCCTCCATAGGTAGAAACATTACCTACCGGAATTTCCCGGACAACCTGGTATACCTCTTGACAAAAGGATGCGGAAAGGCTCGCCTTGTCTACTTTATAATCTTTCATCACCTGGACTTTATTTATTCACTCCCAAAACTAAATAAAAAGAAAAGAATCTGCAAATAATATCGGCCTTTACAGCCATAAATGCCCCAACCTTAGCCGTTTTCTTCTATATGTCTGTACTTCAGGTTTGCGCAATTCACTCCTAAAACATAATACATACACTTAATTTCCTATATCTCAATCAAAGAAATAAATGCTATCCTTTCCGCTTCAACAAATCTGTCGGGCTTTCTCCAAACTGTTCCCGATAGCATTTGGTAAAATAAGAGGGAGAACTGAACCCAACCTCATAACCAATCTCCGCCACTGTCATATCCGAGGAAGCAAGCAGAGAAGCTGCTTTTTTCAAACGAGCGATACGGAGTAACTCATTCGGAGAATAATTAGTTAGGGATTTGATTTTACGATAGAGTTGCACACGGCTTAATCCCATATCTTTGCCCAAGTCTTCCACATTCAGATTAGAGTCTCCCATCTTAACCTCAATCAAAGCCTTGAATTTCTCTACAAAGTCTTTGTCCATATCACAGACATCTTCTTTGGCCAATGTCTGCCCGTCACCAAAGAATTGTTTCAGACGACGATGTGAGTCTATCAGGTTGCGGACACGTGCCACCAGTAATTGCGAACTGAAAGGTTTGGATATATAGGAGTCTGCTCCACCATCATATCCTTGAATCCGTTGTTCGTCCAGAGAACAGGCTGTCAGCAGAATGACAGGGATATGACACGTTTGCAATTCGCTTTTCAAGCGACGACAACATTCAATTCCATCTATTCCGGGCATCATTACGTCGGAGATAATCAAGTCCGGGACATATTTCATAGCTTTACGAATACCTTCCGAGCCGTCTGCAGCTTCTATAACAGTATAATCAGTATGAAGCAATCCATGCACATATAAGCGAATATCAGCGTTATCATCAATAATCAGAATGCAAGGTTTGGAAGAGTCGTAACTTTTTTCCAATTCCTCTTCTTCGTAAGTTAAAGCATCATTCAAGCTCGAAGAACCGGAATAACCGGAAGTTGCAGGAGTTACGGGAGCCCCAGCAACGGCAGAGGTTGCAGCATCGGTGGAGGTTACAGAAGTAGCAGGGACAGAGAATGCCGGAGAGTTTTCTGAAACAACAGTCTCGCAAGTCTGTACAGGCAAATCAACGGTAAAGATAGTTCCTTGCTTTTCATCACTTTCCACCGTGATGGTACCTTTATGCAATTCCACAAAAGCCTTTACCAATGCCAGTCCAATACCCGAACCGGCATGGTGCATATCTATCTTATAGAAACGGTCGAAAATATTCCGGATATGCTCCGCAGAAATCATTGAACCGGTATTGGCAACAGTAAAGCGAATCCAGCAATGATCGTCTTTAGTCAGGGAAGACAAGCGTACAGTTACTTTTCCATTCTCCGGAGTAAATTTGAAAGCGTTGGAAAGGAGGTTGAAATAGATGCGTTCCAACTTTTCTACATCTGCCAATGTGCGGTAATCCGTATCCGGCATATAATCGAATGAGAAATGAATATGTTTCTTCCGGGCTGCTGCCATGAAAGACTCGTTCCATCCCTCAAAAGAAGAAAGAATGTCTAACGAAATAGGAGTATATTCCATTTTTCCATTCTCGTATTTACGAAAATCCAGAATCTGATTGACAAGACGCAAGAGGATATTCACGTTTCGCTGAACTAACAATAACATTCGGCGCTGATCTTCACTCAAAGACGAATCAGCCAGTAAATGCTCTACCGGGTCGGCAACTAATGTCAGTGGAGTACGAAAATCGTGAGATATATTTGTGAAGAAAACCAGCTTGGCATGAGTCGCTTCTTCCAGTTGATGAGAAAGCTGGATAAGCTGATCCCGTTGTTCTTCGAGTTTGTCACGCTGTTCTTCAAGAATATCCCGTTGCTCTTCGAGTTTATCGCGCTGTTGCTCTACTTGTTTCTTCTGTTCGGACAACTCTTTATTCAGGCGATTCTTGGAACGGAGGGATTTATAAACTACCAATAACAATCCCGCTACTAATAAAAGAATAACCAAGCCGCCATACATCACGACCTGTTGTGTAGCTACACGCGACAGATACCCACCGATACGTCCGTTCAATGTTTCAATCTTCTGATCCAGTTCCGAGATATGGGTAGTCTGAAGTTGCATGACGTGCGCGTTCGTGCGGTCTACAACGGCAGTATTCATGACCGTTTCGCGAGGATAAGACTTCTTCTCAAGAATATTCATGGCCAGTTGCATCACTTTGTCCCCATTAGTCGGATAAATAAAAGTTGCATCCAGCACATTGTCAAGCACCAATTCAAGTCCGTTTCCTTTGCCGGGCAGGGCATCAATGCCAACAAAAATCATTTCCTTTTCACGTCCGGCTTTCTTCGCAGCCTGATAGGCTCCCGGAGCGATACGGTCGTTATGTGCATACACCGCATCAATCTTCGGATGACGGCGAAGCATACTATCCATTTCCACTTCTGCCGGTTCACGTTCCCAGGCAGCATCCGCTTTATCAATCAGTTTGATATCCGGATAATTGCTGATAGCGGCCATAAATCCCTGATGGCGTTCCATGGCAGGGGTGGAACCACCCAGTCCAGTAAGCTCCACTACATTCCCTTTCCCTTTCAGACTTGATGCGATATAATTTCCTACCGCACGACCTATTTCATAATTATCGGCACCGATATAGGCAGTATATTTATCAGAAAGTATCTTCCGGTCTACAAGAATGACGGGGATTCCTTTCTGATAGGCCTCCTCCACAATTGGAGTCATGGGAGCCGCTTCATTGGCGGAAATTATCAGTAAATCAACTCCTTTATCTATAAAATAATGAACATCTTCCGCCTGCTTACGGTTATCATCCGCCGCCGAGCGGATTTCAACCGATACTCCATCATAAAACATCGCTTCGCGAAGAATCTCATCATTCATCTTGTGCCGCCAAGAGTCATCGCTACATTGGGCCACCCCAATACGGAAACGAGGCGCATCCTGACGACAGGCCGCCAAGCCCAAAAGACAAAACAAGACTGTTATCCACTTCGTATATTTCATCGCTTCAATCATTCTCTTTCTTTCGTATATCTTTTGTATTTCTTTCTGTAATCCAAATTTCTCTCCCCGCATTATTTGCATTCACCACCGGGAAATACATCAGTTCGACTTTCACAGGGTTCAGCGTGTATTTTCCAGTAAAGCGTGGAAGCAAAGGAACCGTAAACTGATAAGTACCTACCGGTAATTTTTCGCTAAAGATAACAGTTTTCTCTTTAAAATACTCACGATACACTTCAGAACGGGAGAAATTAACAGGTTTTGAGGCATAACTACAACCTGCCGGAACAGGAACTTCAAGCATCACATATTGCGCACCCTCCTGTTTCACCTGCAAGGTAACTGTCAATGTAACAGGTACACCCGCCACCAAAGAGTCTTTTTCCAAAGTCGCCTCCACCTTGAAAGCATCACTCTGACGAGCATTCATCACACGCTTCATTGAATAGACGCCATACAATAAAGGCTCTTTTCCCGTTTTTGAAATAAGCAGACTGTCGCCTGCTGTCAGCCGGGCATGATAAGGAAATTCCGTAATTCGTTGATGATCCTTACCGCTCACAGACACCAATGTTCCTGACATCCCTCCGGAACCTGCCAGCAAATCGGTCAGAACAGTTGCCACAGCCGAAGAAGCCTGATACGTATTCCATCCGCGCTCCTTAGTCCGCAAAATATACAATTGCATATTTTCTTTCAACTTACACAGGGAAGGGTCATTTTTAATAATCCGGTAGGCTATCAATGTATTTATCATCTGATTTCCCTCCCAATAATAAGTACGCCGTCCGTCGTCACAGTAAACACCTCCCAGCATATCCTTTTTCAGATAAGGACGTACGCTATCACTCACATTCACCGAATCCACCTGTTGCTTGATTTCCCAGAGAAGCAGCTTCTCTTTCAAGTATGAAAGAGGACGATAATACTTGTTTCTATTTGCCAACGAGTCTTCTTTCTGTTCCAATTGCCGGACGAAAGGTTCCAATAATCTGACTGCCGAAGAATAATCCGCCTCTACTTTCCACTCATGCAGAGCATGAAGTATTTCTATATCTTCCAGTTTCATTCCTCGATAAGGACGCGTATGAGCATACTCCACTTTCAAACCGTTCAGATTCAACTCCACAGGATAACCTGCATCTTGCGCCATCTTCAAAGCCCGCAGAATATGCGCAGACATCCAGAAAGAAGTATTTTCAGAGTTCCCCCACCACGACCATAACTGATGTTTGTTCTGATGATTCGTCAGTCGATGGATAATAGGTCGAATTGCTTTATCTACTTTCACCTTTTCACCCTTACTCTGCATATACTGTTGGTAAGCCAACAAACCGATTAACTTGGATGCCAGCTGCTCATTGCACAAATATTTGTATCCTGTCAGGTAATTCACCGATTCTTTATAGATGTCCAACTGATTGTCGGTGATACTCACCATCACTTCTTCATCCGCGCCGGATTGCACTTTGACCGTCTTTGCATCGGACAGAATACCCAATGTGCCCTCTGCCAATTCAGTTCCCTGTGGCAGTATCGGAATCGTATATTCTTCTCCATCCTGATAGCCATCGTCGCGAGTGAAAAGATAGCTGATGGTCACACTATCGGTATGAGCTGCCTGCATCGGCACTGTTTCATGAAATCCCTCCGTGAAACTCACTTCCTGCCGTTTCAACGTATCCGTTCCGACGCAGAACTGTGTCTTTCCGGCTATGTGCTGCCCATCCAGATAATTGCGGATAGTCCCGACCACCGTACTCTGATCCCCCTCCACCAGAAAGCGGGGAGTTTTCAACTCCGCCATCAACGGTTTGTAAGAACGGACGGAACGTCGGAAAGTACCCGTCTGCAGACGACGGTTCATGCCATAAACGACAGTTTCCCATTTCGTCACATTATCGGGGAAAGTTGTTTCAAACTGCACCGTTCCGGTTTTATCCGTAAACAAACGAGGCTGCCAGAAAGCCACATCCGAAAAATTCCTACGTAAGCCATTCAATTGCATCAGTTCATTATACAACTGTTCGTTATCCGCTTCTTCTTTCGCTTTCTGATCTTGCTCTTCCAGTTTCTCCAAAGGTGCGGTTGCAGCAGCAGAAGAAGAACCTACCATTAATCCGGCAACAGACCCCGTCAACGAAGATCTTGAACGCATGCCGTATCCTACAACGACCACTTCCTCCAGCGCCTGACTATCTTCTTCCAAAGTAACCAACAGATTGGCTCCGGGAGTTGCTCTCATCTCCTGCTGTTTAAAGCCGACATAACTAAACAAAAGCTGATCCCCTCCCCTGTCACAATCCATTTCGAAATATCCGTCCATGTCGGTGATCGTTCCCTCCGTCGTTCCTTTCACCACCACGCTGCACCCGATTAAAGGCTCTCCGGTAGCATCCGTCACATAACCGGAGACTTTACCGCCATAATTGCGTACATACTGCCTGATCCTCATTTCCCTGTGACCAGGAAAGTTTGTACCGATCCTGCCAATTCCTCTTCCCAGCAAGAGCCACCCTGCTGACAACGAATCGCGTTCGTGTAGAGGCAGAGACTCCATATCTACATCCAGATAGGTATATGATTGTATCGTCAGAGCATCCTGTTTCAGATACTTTCCATTGTTATAAAGCAAAATCGCATCATACGTTCCGGCAGGAAACTTGGAATATATTCTATTCATTTGCACCAAGGTATCCGGATAAACCAGTTCTCCGGTAGTGCAGTCTTTAAAGAGCAAGTTAGCCACTCCGGTAGAATCTTTTTCTTCCGGAAGCCGGAAATTCAACGTCTTATCCGGCAGGGAGAAATAAATCCGGGTGGGATGCCAACTCTTTCCCTTGCGAAGTTCGGCCACCAGACTACGGAATCTTTCCGGTGATAAATGGTAATCATTCAAAGTCGGAATCTTTGCCACAGACGAAAAATTCAGATAAGCCGGGCACAGTTCCTCATCCTTATATTTATAAACCACATTGCCCTCGAATTCATAAGAGAAACCTCCCTCATGCCGATACAACACACCATTCATATATTTCCAAGGTCCCGGCTCCACAGGACCTGCCAATATCTTTTTCTTGTAGCGCGACAGCTCCATAAGTGAAACCGGAAACAGCTTTCCATTATGTTCGAGCGAAGTATATACCGCCCCATCCATCACCGGAAGACGGCAAAGATACCGTTCATAACGCTTCTTCTCTTCCGAAGTAAACTTATACTCATCATATTTCCCTTTCCTCTGCCGCAACCAGACTACTTCCACTCCTTGCGGCAACTGATTCATATCGAAACTTAAAATCGTTTTCTTGCCCCGGTCAAAAGCCAGAGAATCAATGATGAAAGCCCTGTCGTGCATTCGCAACGTTATCTTCTGCTTTCCCGACGGATGCAATACAGGAAAAGAATACTGCTTAGGCTGTTCCGTCCACGAAAAATAGCAGGGAACATCGTTCTGCTCAATCACATAGATATTCACCGCCCGTCCGTTCAGCATCACATAAGGAGCAAACTGGGTGGTTCCATCCGGTGTATCAACCGTCTGACGGAACAGATTTCCCGAAGGATAAGCAAACTGATAATAAGGCAACTTATCCAAATGAAGCAACTGGTTCCAATGCTGATAATCCAATGTGGCCGTATGTAGATACTCTTTTTGCTTCATTGAGTAGGAAGCACGTTGCTCGCGCGGACGGGGTGCACTCCCGTAATAGGGTAAATCGGGTACGTGATAATCCAGCTGCGTGTTGACCGCAAAAGCTGTCAGATCGACGTTGGATACCGGACGCCCTTGTATATTGGTCACGTTCAATTTTGTTTTCACTTTCTGACCGGGATACACTCGTTCCGGCAAATCAGATTCAATCACCAGCCGTTCGGAGGGTGAAGTGTACGAGCGTTTCAACATACATTCCTTATCCCCCATGAAATAAAATACTTCTACGTAATAGACGGAAGAGGGATCGATCTCTCCGGATTTGTGTTCCATCTCTTTTCCCGAACCTTTCTGCAACAGGCGGTTACCTTGATACACATACCAGGAAAGTTCCAGCTGCAAAGGATTGGAAAGGGAGACACAGAACGAATCTTTTTCTATGCCGCCATTCAGTTCCAGTTTGGAGTCAAGTGCGGCGGAAGCAATCGTCGTTTTATATCCTGTTTCCGGTATTTTGAAACGATAGTCCGTCACTGCCTGATTGAACGGTTCGCGATAGGGCAAACGCACTTTCTTCACTTCTTTCTTTTCACCATAGGTCAGTTCGGCCGCCACAGGACGCTCCACTCCCAAGTCGAAGAATGAAAAGCAAATGGTATCCGCCTGCGTAGTGCACTGCATATCATAGCACGAATAGTAGAAAGTCGCTTTGCTCTGCTGCTCCAAACGGTTATTGTCTGCCGTAAGCAAAACTACATTCACCGTATAGAAGCAATCGGAAGCTCCGAATATCCGAGCAGGAATATCTACCGAGGCTTTCCCGGAAGCATCCAGTTCCGCCTGCACGGACATCAGTGTATCGGGCAAAGAAAGTATCTGCGCATACGACTTCAGTACCTGCTGTCTGCCGACAGCCACTTCTACATTCACCTCCCGCAAAGGAAGTCCGTTGGCATCCGTTGCACTGATATCCATGCGGTTACTCTGCGGTGCATATTGCACATTCGAAGCCAGCTTCACCAACAACTTGTTTCCGTTCAGTTCGTAGTCTTCATATTTGAAATTGGTGGAGGCTACGATGCGTCCCCGCTTATCACGAAGCTGTACAGTATATCTCTGATCGAGCTTCAGATTCAATGAATCCGCCAACAGGAATTCTCCGGCGAAGCCTCCCGGATGGTAAGGGACGACGGACATTATCTTCTTATAGTCACGCCAGGAAGAACCGACACGCATCCACAATGAAAGTTCCTGTTTCAGAGGACGTTTATGTTCGGAGAGAGCATAAGACTTGAAACGGACAGTTTCGCCCGGTCTGTATTTATTCTTGTCAGTAATCAGGTAACTATAAAACTCCGGTGCATCTTGCCGGCCATAATCATTTTTATACCAGGGTGGTACAAGGTGTTTCCTCAAATCGAATACCGCACGAAACTTATCCACTTCAACCGTCAGAATATGCTGTTCTTTCTGCGACCAGTTATCATCAGTATACGTCTGACTGCCTTCATCGTAATAAACAGCCTTGCTGCCTACCCGCACTTTGGCGTCTTTCCTGATAATTCCCCCGGCATCAACCACCTGCAAGGTGAGTACACCATACTCCTTGAAAAGGAAAACATGAAAAGGAATCACCGGAGCATAACGGTAATGAACTTCGTTCCGCTCTACATCAGCCAGCAGAAAATGCCCTTTGACCGGAGGGTTGCTCCAAGCATCCGTGAAACGGGCAAAAGGAGTCTGCTGTATTTTATCCCATTGTTTCTGTCGGAGTTTGCCTTTGAGAAGTTTCAAAGCCTCTTTGTTAGTCAGTTCGAAAACGATCGTTTCGGAAGAGGCATCGTCCCAGAGCATCGGTTGTCCGAATGCTCCATTGGCAAAAAGCAGGACTCCCAATAACAACAGGCTCTTTAGCTGGCATAGCATTGTGTTCATGGTATTCGATAAATAGATTGATTGAGAACAAAAATAGAAAATAAAACTGTGAGTATGCTATAAATCACCCGATTATTCGCAATCTTATTCTCTGAAAAAAAGTAAAAATAGTCCCCATACTTACCCAGGAAACCATTAACAAACGTATAAAGCGTGATACAAACATTTAATTGATGTTATAAAACACCTCTTTTTATTTGGATTATTTGCAAAGTTGACAGAAGTCCGTATCTTTGCAATGTGTTTTTCATAGTATTAGATTTAAGGTTAACAAAGGTTGGAGCAAGGCGTTGCTCCTTTTTTTATGCCTGTATCTTTCGTACGTACAAAAAACAAGAGGTACACCCCCACGAAATGAAATATACCTCTATGCTTACTATCAATAAAAGAATTACATCAGTCTATCTTTCAAAACCTGCGGAAGTTCGGGCATCGCACCGCTCTGTGTGCAGACATAAGCAGAAACCTCGACAGCCAGTTTATGCGCTTCGGGCACCGGTTTTCCATTGAGAATGGAAGCACAGAAAGCAGCCGTAAAAGAATCGCCTGCACCCACTGTGTCGGCAACCGGTACTTTGGGCGTCTCCTGGAAAGAGACAACGCCCGGAGTGAACACATAGCTGCCATTGATTCCACAAGTGAGAATCAGCATCTTCAGGTTGTATTTTGCCAACAGAATCCAGCATTTATCCTGCAAATCGATACCGGGATAACCAAACATACGGCTGATAGTCACCAGTTCTTCGTCGTTTATCTTCAGGACGTTGCAGCGGCGGAACGATTCACGCAATACCTCTTTTGAGTAGAAATCCTGGCGGAGATTGATATCAAATATCTTGAGCTGTCCGTATATATCGGGCATCGTATCCAGAAAGCGATTGATAGTGGCACGGCTCACGTCATTACGTTGAGCCAGCGAACCGAAGCAAACAGCACGTGTGCTCAAGGCCAAACGTTTCAGTTCATCCGTAAAGGGAATGTTATCCCACGCCACGCCCTCTTTGATTTCGTAACAAGGCACGCCCTCGTCATCGAGCGTCACCTGCACCGTACCGGTAGGATAGTCTACTTGTTCAATCTGCATCTTCAACTTCTTCTCATTGAATACTTTCAGAATTTCTTCTCCCAGTTCATCCCTGCCTACGGCACTCACTACACGACTGTCAAAACCAAACTGTGATACATGATAGGCAAAGTTTGCCGGAGCACCACCGATTTTCTTTCCTTCGGGCAACACATCCCAAAGTGCTTCGCCCATTCCTACAATTATATTATTCATGATATACGGGTTTTATTGTTTCCAAAGTTATAAAATTATTTTCTGATACGGAACGTATAATACAAGAGATAAAGCACGCCCACCGTCATTACGGCGATAGCACCATTCTGTCCCATGGAAGTATCCGAAGCCACTCCCATTGCCAACGGAAACACCGTCCCGCCGAAAAGTCCCATAATCATCAAGCCGGAAACTTCGTTTTTCTTACCCGGCAGATAAAGCAATGCCTGCGAGAAGATAACGGAAAATACATTGGAGTTGCCGAAACCAATCAAAGCGATGCAAGCATAGATAATTGCCTTTTCATGGAAGATAAACAAACCGATCATGGCAATCAACATCATCACTACACTAATGCCGAAGAAAGATTTCGGAGACATCTTACGCAAAATGAAAGAACCCAGAAAACAGCCCGCCGTACGGAAAATAAAATAAAGACTGGTTGCAAAAGCAGCATCATCCAATCCCATGCCGATGCGCTCCATCAGAATCTTCGGGGCGGTAGTGTTCGTACCTACATCAATGCCGACATGACACATGATACCAATGAAACAAAGCAGGATAAACGGTTTACCAAGCAGGGCGATGCATTGTCCGAAAGTAGACGGTTTGCCATCTTCTTTTTCCTCTTCAATCTGTGTGACATTGAGCAGAAGAATAGCGATGACAGCTACAATCATATAAATAGGGAACAGGATGCGCCAGCCTAAATCGAAAGTCGGAATGGCCTGTGTCGCTCCCCACATGGCGATATAAGGTGCCAGGAAAGAAGCAATGGCTTTCACAAACTGACCGAAAGTCAGACTACTTGCCAGGCGGTCGCCACGCACGATATTGGAAAGTAACGGATTCAGAGAAGTCTGCATCAACGCATTTCCAATGCCTAGGAGGGAGAAGGAAATCAGCATCAGCATATAGCTGTCGCCGAAAACGGGTAGCAACAGAGAAGCGAAAGTCACAATCAAACTAAGCAATACGGTTTTCTTCTGACCAATGCGGCTCATCAGCATGCCGGTGGGTACGGAGAAAATCAGGAACCAGAAGAATACCAGTGACGGAAAGATATTCGCCTGTGAGTCCGACAGACCAAGGTCTGCCTTTACGTAATTGGAGGCAATGCCTACCAGGTCAACGAATCCCATGGCGAAGAAGCAAAGCATCACCGGGATTAGTTTGGAGAGGGAAGAGTTTTTACTGTTTTCCATTATTTTATCTTTTATATGATGAATTCTGTTTCCATAGTGCGGAGCACATAACCCTACTCCAAAGAAACGAGGAAAGAGCGCATAGAGTAAGGAGAATGAGCTTATTTCTTCAACTTGTAGATCACAAACGAATCTACTTTATACGCTCCTCCTTTACTGTAAAAGTCGATATGAGTGTAAGGTTCCGACGGGAATACCTGATTGGTCATCACAAAACGTCCGCCATCACCAAAGGCTTCCACACTGGATTTGTCGACAAACAGACGGAGTTTCAATTCGTCTTTTCCACTTTCAATGGCCGTCCAGGTCAACATTGGGAAGTTCTCATTGAAACCTACATCTCCGCTCTTGCGGCGGTCCATCGAGAATTTCTTTTCTTTCATGTCATATTGCATATCCACTTCTTCACCTTTGTCATTGTAGAGACGGAAGCCGATTACATCTGCATGTTGATTTTCGATAGTCAGTTCTATTTCGTATGCACCCTCATTGCCGGCAATCATGTCTTTGATGGTACGCGTTCCGTTCACTTTAAACGAGCGTTTCTTGGAGATGTCACGCAGTTTCAGCAGTTCGGGAGAGGGAGCAGACTGAAGATAAGTCTCGCCATCTACGGTGAACAGGCTCAAATCGCGAGGAACAGAGTTCGGGCTACGGTATTGAGAGGTAGGAACATCGTTTGCATATTGCCAGTTGCTCATCCATGCGATAGCGATGCGACGGTTGTCGGGAGCATCACTCCAAGTTACAGTGGCGTAATGGTCTTTTCCCCAGTCCATCCATTTGGTTTTGGAGGGTGATTCATTTACAAATTCTTTTCCGTTGAACGTTCCGACAAAGTATTGAGTGGCACTTCCTCCAAAAGGACCTCCGGGATTCAAATTACAAAGCAATACCCATTTCTTTTCGTTCGTGCCGTCTACTGGAAGTTCAAATAAATCAGGACATTCCCAAACACCGCCATGTGCACCTTGTCCTTCACCGAAACTACTTTCAAAGGCCCAGTCTTTCAGATTGGAAGAAGAGAATATTTGCATTTCCTGTCCTACTGCCAACAACATAATCCAACGTTGAGTCTCTTTATGACAGAATACTTTCGGATCGCGAAAATCACGGGCATCAGACGTCAATACCGGATTATTTTCATATTTTGTAAAAGAACGTCCATTATCTGTGCTATACGCAATACTTTGTACTTGTCGGTCACTATTCTGCGTATAAATTGCAACAATAGCACCCGCACCGAATCCGGCAGTATTATCAGTATCTACTACGGCCGAACCGCTGAAAATTGTACCAAGCGCATCAGGGGTAATAGCATCGGGACGATGTTCCCAATTTATCAGGTCTTTACTGATTGCATGTCCCCAATGCATATTGCCCCATTTGGAGCCATAAGGGTTGTGCTGGTAGAAAAGGTGATATTCACCATCTTTATATACCATCCCATTGGGATCGTTCATCCATCCGTAGAGAGGTGAGAAGTGGTAGGTGGGACGGAACTTTTCACGATTGCCCGTATCGAACGTATCGGACAATTTCATTTCTTTGCAGCAAACAGCGGAAAGTTTACCCCGTATCGGATCATTCGAACCTAATTTAAATTTCAATAATATGTTTTTACCTGCATAGTCCGAAAGATCCAGTGGAACAAAATAGTCCACTCTGTTCACTGCCAGGCGAACATCCGCAACGTTCACCTCTTTATTATTAACGATCATGCTGACACGTACATCAGGCATAACCTCCTCTACGGGTAAAAGCAAATAACGTTGATTTGTATTTATATGTACCAGGCAATGTCCTTCACCCAAATCTTTTATTAATAAAGAAGAAGTATCGGCTGAAGCATCCGAAAATGAGAAAATCATCATAACCAGAATTGTCAAAAAGGTCTGTACTTGTTTAAACGAGAATAATACATTCATGTCAGATGGTATTAGAGTTAATTATTAATATTCATTGTCTTCTATTTGTTACCATGCAAAGATAGGCGTAACGGATAGTTACACCTATCACTTTTGTTTCAGAAGATAGAAAAAATGTTACCTATCTATTTCTTAGCGCTTAGATAATGCAATATATTCTTCGTCATGAGCACAATATTATCTTGATAAACGTTAAGATTACTATTCTGATTCCATTCATAAGCAGCGAGCCCAAGGGCTATACATGTACCTTGATATTCCGCTGTCGAAGCAAATTCCACCATTCCGGCACAACAATAATCCGTCACGTGTCCCCACGTTGCTAAAACGGTAGCATTGTTTTCTTCTTCAAATGCCTTTACTATATTCCCTGCATTGGGATAAAGACCGGGGAAACCATAAGAGTTCAAGTCCCACATACAATTATGGTCTTCACGTCGTCCGGGACCGATCAGCGGGAACGTTTCATGAGAGAATTGGTCGGAAGTAACCATACCGGCAAACACTGGATGACTCCGATGATCATACTCCATTCCGATGTTGGCATTAATCGTCCAAACGTCCGCGCCATCTCCTCCTTCACCATCTGCAAATATCCCTGGAGCCCGTTCGGTACGCCCCAATGGTACAACCAACTGAGTCGCATGATTACTCAAGAACAGATTCCCTCCATTCTTATAATACGTAGTCAAGGCAGCGATCGCATCAGTAGACAAAGGTAACTTATCCCATCCGGCTCCAATGCCTACACGGTCTATATGCACCCAAATAACATCGTAAACAGAAAGATCTTCACTAGTCAACATGGCAGGAGTGACAACTTTACCATTCACAAACTGTTTCTTGAACCATGCATAAGAGGCTTTTTCATCATCATCTTCTATCTCTTCGGGACTATTATACGTTATCACATAAGCTGCATTTGTCAAATCAAGCCCGGACGGTTTCACCTTAATATTTTCTTCCGTTACTCCGCAATCTATCACTTCGGATAATTCGCTGATATAAAATACTTGATTACTGTTTTTATCTTCTATCGTACAATCTGCAAAACGATTATTTTCTCCTTCCGCAGCATTCACTGTAGTGGGATTTTCTATACCTTCACTCCAAGATACATTTATGGTGTTCGACGTGAAATGATTGTATTCACCTTTCACATGAATTACCCCATAGTCGGCTTCTTTGCCATTGAGTTGATTATCGCTCTGGTTTACCGTGAACAAGTTATCACTTAACAAGTTGTTTTGCCCGCTTAATTCAAAGAAAGTCATTTTGTTTCCGGTAAATTCATTATCCGAAATATTCACTCGGCTACAGCCAGTAAAGTTGGCACACCAATCGTCATTCGCCGTTAGTTTGTTGTGAGAGAAAATCAGATTGCTTTCTCCCGAAATACGTGCAGCCACACCGCCTTGCGATGAACCGAAAGCAGAATTGGTCACCATATTTTGTATGCCACCATTCATTTCAATGCCATTCACAACATCGGTTGCATCTATCCGGGCTAATGTAATGGCATCACATCCTTGGAGTTTAACGCCCTGATACATATTTTCCATCTTAATATTGAAGAAATGCAGGCGGTCATTGTCATGCTCTACATAGATTCCGGTTCCTTGGTGGTCGGCTTTCCCCACAAGGGTAAGTCCGCTTACCTCCACCCCGCTAATACGATTTTTACGTCCGCCTATATCGGCAACAGGAGCCACATGTAATGCATATTCGGCATTTCCAAGTACCAAACGACTGCCTTTAGCGTCAGCAACAGGAACAACCGTTTCATCATTCACACCTTTCAGTGTTACAAAATTGCGTGTAAGCTGAATGGGGCTATCCAGGCGAAAAGTTCCTTCGGGAATAAGTATCGTTCCTCCCTCGGGTGGGAGATCGGCTATAATAGCATTTATAAGATCTGCACAATCGGTAGATCCGTCAGTCGGAAGCCCGAATTGCGTTATATCTATTATCTTCTGACCTTTACATTCATCGCAAAGCGCATAAGTATCGTCATTACTGCAAGATGTGCCCAACATCAGGAACAATCCGCTTATCAAGAATTTATTTATTTTCATGGTGTTACTATATTAATAATGGTATAGGATGAGGAAATTATTCTATTATGCTCACCTTATCAGATGATACACAATTAGAGACTTCAGTTTCTGCGTTCACCAAGAATACCCGATAGCTCTCCAAATTATCTATAAAGCAGTTCTTGAACACGTTGCCTGTTCCTTGAGTGGCATTTACAGCTACAGCATCAGCATAAGCCCATTCACATGATAAACTGTTGGACACAAACGTATTGTTGTTACCTTTTACATTGATTATACCAAAATCATCGCCATGGTCGAGCATTTGATTCTGAACTGCTCCTGTAAGCCAAAAGATGTTCTTATTTACCCGATTGTCATCGCCACTCAACACAAGAATACCATTATAGTAGCTTTTGAAATTATTACCTTCAATAACACTATTATTGCAATCATCAAGCACTAAATTTTCACGTCCATCAGGGTAGACCTGATTATTAAGGAATGACAGTTTGTTCACTCCCTGCGCTTTACAGGTTATGCCAGTGGGCTGTGCACCTAATTGACAATTCTTTATAATCATATTCTCACCACCAATCAGGTCGATACTATTAGGAAGTTCACATACCCAGCAGTTGACTATCTGCATATTTTTTGCCTGTTCTATCTTGATGCCGGTATGCAGATTTATGCCAATAATATTAGAAAGTATTCCATTATCGCTCGTGCCTGTAAAATGTATACCGATGTTCTTGGCTTCCGTCCCACCCGACACCATCAGATTCATAATCTTTAACCCCTTCACGTCTGTTTCTACTTTTATAGCTGCTTCGGCATTACGGGCCACTAGTTTGCTTCCACCACCAGGTCCCAGCAGATCGTTGATTCCATTCACGTCAATATTGCTGCGCATACCGGGATTTAATCCCTTAATCGTCACATTGTGCTTATTAATCACAATGGGAGCATCAAGTACAAAATCACCTTCGGGAATAACCACCACTCCCCCTTCGGAAGGTAAGGAGGCAATTGCACTATTAATGGCTTTCGAACAATCTGTCTTTCCATCACCAATAGCTCCGAATGTGGTAACATCACCTTCGATTTCAGTATGAGTGCCATAACATAACAGGTTATCATCACCGTCGCAAGCTGTGAACAAGCACAGACAGAAAGTGCTAATTAAATATCTCTTTAGTTTCATCATATCTATATTTAAGGAATTCATATTAGTTAAACTTACCATATCCAGGGTTCTGCACATAATTACCTTCAGAGAAATTATATTGCGCATTGGGGATAGGCAAATATTCATCTCTGCCACGGACGAATCGAGCACCCCGATAATAAACGCGTTTGTTTTGCTCCACACCAATGTAACTGTTCATAGTTTCCGCAGCAACACCCCAACGTACTAGGTCGAAGAAACGGTCTCCTTCCATAGCAAACTCCATGCGACGTTCCCAACGTAGTGCTTTGCGGGCTAATTCTTGATTCCAGCCTTCAGAAGGGTATTCACCAATCAGGTAATTAGCCGCATTCAGTTCTGAATCCTTAAAGTCTTTTACATAAGGACTATTCTTGGCACGCAGACGAATACGGTTAATGATTTTGCGGGCTTCCTCCAGTCCGGCAGCTTCACCTATTTCTATCAGCGCTTCAGCCTTCCACAACAACACGTCGGCATAACGGATAATCTGCCAATTGAGATGGGAAGCCCCCCAAGGCCAACCTTGGAACATCTCGTCACTCTCCGGAGAAATATAGAAGCGTTTGGTACAGTTGAAACCATATTCGCCACTGTTACGCACCCAATTTGCTTTACAAGGCTCGACAGTATACGTTTTCCAAGTAATACCCGGACGACCGGTTACGAAATCCAAACGAGGATCTACAGTTGCGTCAACATTAGTGAGTTCACTTCCTTCATATATTCCATAGTCATCGGTGTTGAAGGTATCAAACAAAGGCAATCCATAGGTATCTGTCTTATAAGCATTGATTAAGTTTTGGCTGGGTAAGAAAAATCCGTCACCACCATAAGGACCTTTAGGGGCATTGAGCAGATTACTCCAGTTTATGTTTCCGGCACCATCGGTTTCATCATCCATCGAATATTGTACGGCAAACACAGACTCTACCCCATTCTCATATTCCAATTGATCGAGTTTCTGAAAATCATTCAAAAGATCATACGTCTTTCCTTGTGCACCCACCTTGTCGCAAAGAGTCACCACTTCAGCCAGCAACTGCTTGTCAATAGCAACCACTTGGTTATTGTCATCTTGTTGATAGGCCTGATAGAGTATGGCTTTAGCGGCATAGGCATAGGCTATGTTCTTTGTGATACGACCTACTTGAGATTGAGTATCAGGCAAATCGTCGGCAGCATCAAGAAATTCCTGTGCTATTTTACCCAAAAGTTCTTCACGGGTATACTGGTTGTTGGGGATGTACTTATAGTCATCATTTTCCACATTTTCATCAAAATAAGGCACTTGCTTGAAAAGGCGAACCAGTTCGAAGAAGAAGTGTGCACGAATCACCTTCATTTCGGCTTTACGACTTTTAAGTATCGACAAAGAGTTCTCATCAAGCGTGTTCATTACTCTTAATGCGCTGTTACAGCGTTGTAAACAGCAATAGAGTTGAAACCATTTTTCGTCGGCATTACTCCATGTAGCATCTATTTTAAAGGTTTCAAGCAGCGTGCAAAAGTCACCATCATTTACACCGCCACCGCCTTTGTAAGCATTGTCCGAACGTACTTCGCCATACGTCCAATTCGTCATTGGTACCCAATGCGTCTCACGATTGGGACCTTTCAATCCGGCGTAAGCCGAAGTAACCAAGAGTTCTACACCGTCGGCCGATGACAACAAATCGTCATTGAGTGTACCCTGCGGTTTAATATCAAGAAAACGGCTCTCATTGCAACTTGCCAATAGTGCCATAACACCTGCTGCAAAGATATATTTCAATTTCATAATGTTCTGTATTTAGGATAAAAATTAAAAACCAAGTGATAGACCGAATGTATAAGTGCGAGGCTGAGGATATGGATAGCCCAGTCCTTCAGGGTCGGCACCCGTATAATTAGTCAGTGTGAAAACATTCTGTGCTTGCAGATACACACGCAAATTGGAAAGACGTGCTTTCTTAATCCACTTATCCGGGAAAGTGTAGCCCAGCGTTAAAGTTTTCAGTTTCACGTATGAACCATCTTCGATAAAGAAAGTAGAGCTGCGTGTTTCTACATTATTATCCACCACAGTCAGTGCAGGGGTATCACAATTATAAACTCCGGTTTGCTCATAATCATTCCAAGCATGCATTGCATCCATCAGACGTACAGAGTGATTACCTGTCCAGCCTTGGAATAGGTCGGTATAAAACTTAGAGTTATTCCATGCATCGCGAATCATACCATTGAAGAATGCAGAAAGATCAAATCCTTTGTAAGATGCACCGATATTTAAACCACCGATAAATTTAGGTTGATCGCTACCTTGCCAATCCATATCGGCAGTATTGATGACGTTGTCACCATTAAGGTCTTTGTAGCGAATACGTCCCACACCGGGAGCTCCAATCTGTACATCATATTTGCTTAAATATTCATATACCTCTTGCTTTGTTTTGAATACACCATCGGCTTTATATGACATCCATGAGCCATAAGGTTGTCCCACAATGGTTTTGTCCACACCGTTACCACCTCCCCAAGTATATTTGATAACATCCGGCAGTTCGGTAATTTCATTCTTATAATAAGAGATGTTGAACGAAATATCATACTTGAAATCCTTTATTTCATCTCGCCAAGTAAAGGTTGCTTCCACCCCGCTGTTATCCATGCTGGCAGCATTATACCATTTATATCCACCTTCGCCAATCACACCTATATAAGGTTTTTGAATTAACATACCAGTGGTCTTCTTCTGAAAATAGTCCAAAGTCAAGCCCAAACGGTTATCGAAGAAAGCGGCATCAATACCAAAGTTCAGTTGCTTGGTCTCTTCCCACTTCAAGTCGTTGTTACCCGAACGATCTTTCTGTACACCGGGCACGACTGTTGCACCATCACCATTGAAGTTGTATGAACCATTGGACATGTTAGTGTAATAAAGGTTGTAAGTAGCATTGTTGTCAATCTGGTCATTACCATTAATTCCCCATGATGCACGTAATTTAAGGTCTGAAAGCCAGTTTTGCGTACGTTCCATAAATTTTTCGCGTGACATTCTCCAACCAGCTGATACAGAAGGGAAGATGGCTGAATTGTTCCCTTTACCAAAACGTGAAGAAGCATCACGACGCACTGTTCCTGATATGAGGTACTTATCATCGAACGCATAGTTCACCTTACCAAAGTAAGAAACCATAGCATAAGTAGAAGCATTGTTACCCACGCTTTTTCCTTCGGTCACGGTGTCCAGATAGCGATAGTCAAGGTCTTCTATCACCAATCCGCGACCATACCCCTGCAAATGCTCACCATTTTCTTTCTTAGCTTCGGTTCCTATCACAGCACTGATATTATTCTTCCCGAAATCTATGCTATAATTAGCCGTGTTCGACCATACCCATTGTACACTATTATCCTGTCGTACGGTCAGTTCATTTACATCTACCTTCCGATCGGCTTCGCTCCATTTTGGGACAAAGGTTGAGTTGAAACCGGTAGTATAATTCAAGCCAAATTGACTCTTCAATACCAGATTTTTAATAGGCTCTACTTCCAAATAAACATTACCAAAGATACGCCAGCTTTTGTGACGATTATTGGCTTCGTTGTCCGTCAAGCGAATGGGATTCGGTTTATCTCCCAATATATCCACATAACCACCGGCGTACCCTCCGTTTTCATCGTACACAGGAATGGCCGGATGCTGCGCAATAACCAATTCTTCTATACCGGCAGGATTAAGATGTTCCAACCAATGGTTCACTGAGATGCTTTCCCCCACACGTACTTTACCATCCACAAAGCGGAAATTAGAAGCTAAACGCGAATTAAAGCGTTCGTAGTCTGTATTACGGCAAAGACCATCTTGATTCATATAGTTTAAGGTAAGAGCCACATTACCATCCTTAAATCCTTTAGAGAGGGAAAGGTTATAATTCTGCATCAAAGCCGTACCAAATATCTCCTTTGCCCAATCAGTATTGCCCGACTTTATCTTCACTCCATTCTGGTCGAAATAATATTCTTGCAGTTGGGCTTTTTCTCCATTTCCATAGACAACACTGTTTGGATAGGTTCCAAAAGTATTTTTATAGGCCTGCCAATAAACATCACCCCATTGATAAGCGTCAAGCATATCAATACCACCGGCAAAAGTCTGGGCAGTGAGCGACATATCAAAACTTACCTTTACATCGCCTTCCTTGGCACGTTTTGTGGTGATGATAATGACCCCGTTAGCGGCCTGAGCACCATAGATCGCAGCAGACGCTGCATCTTTCAACACCTGAATGGATTCGACATCATTGGAAGAGATGATAGAAGCTACATTGTCATGTGTCTGAACACCATCTATCACATAAAGAGGGGAAGAATTGTTAATGGTAGTAATACCACGTAATTTAGTATCCGTGTTTCCACCGCCGGGTTTACCATCAGTTGTCACGTTCATACCGGCTACACGCCCCTGCAAGCCTGACATCACATTACCGGTAGGTATATCCGCTACCTCTTTCATCTTCACTACGGCTACCGAACCTGTCAGACTGGCTTTCTTTTCAGCCATATAACCTGTCACAACCACCTCATCAATCATCTTAGCATCTTCTTCCATCACTATCTTCAAGGAAGGTTTAGCGGCAATAATCACTTCCTTATATCCTATATAAGAAATAGCCAATGATGCATTTGCCGGTACACTAAGAGTAAAGTTTCCATCTAAATCGGTAATAGTTCCAGTTGATTTAGAATCATTTTGCACTACGGAAGCACCAATAATCGGTTGCCCATCAGTCTTTGAAGTAACGTTTCCCTTCACCGTTATGTTTTGTCCCCAAAGGACTGACATGAAAGTAAACAGGAAACAAACGCTGCAAAGAAGTTTTTTGTTCTTCATAATACTAAGCATTAGTTTGATGTTATTAAATTAAAAGTACGAATTTTATCTTTATCGATAATGCAAATTACGGTTGATTTACGTCAATCGACTAAAAAAAATGTTTCAAAGGCTGTAACATTTGTTGCATAGAACGCTATTTTATAGGGTTTTATACAGATTTCTTTTTAGTGCGACAATTATAGGACTTATATTCTGTTATAAGTATAGAAAATGCTACCTTTGTGTAGTAATATAAGCCCTACAAAAAGGACTTTTTTTCGATAAAAGATAACTAAAAACAAAATTCATGACTAAGCAACAAGCTTTAAAACTCTTCGAAGAAAAAAGGGTACGTACAGTATGGGATGATGAACAAGAGAAATGGTATTTTTCAATAGTAGATGTAGTAGCAATACTAACGGATAGTCCCAATCCCCGTAATTATTGGAAAGTGCTAAAACACAGACTTAAAAAAGAAGGAAACGAGTCGGTTACAAACTGTAACCAACTGAAATTGGAGTCAAATGACGGCAAACGATATAAAACCGACGTTGCCGATACCGAACAACTTCTCCGCCTTATTCAATCTATACCTTCTCCCAAGGCAGAACCTTTCAAACTATGGATGGCCAAAGTTGCCAGCGAACGTCTCAACCAAATACAAGACCCCGAATTATCCATCGATCAGGCTTTAATGGATTACAAACGGATGGGGTATTCTGACAACTGGATTAATCAACGTCTGAAATCAATAGAAATCCGCAAGGATTTAACTGATGAATGGAAAAAACACGGATTACAGGAGGGCGCTCAATTCGCTACACTCACGGATATTATTTACCAGACGTGGTCGGATATGACAGCGAAGGAGTATAAGCAGTTCAAAGGATTGAAAAAGGAAAATCTGCGGGACAATATGACTAACAAAGAGTTAATACTGAATATGCTTGCTGAACTTTCGACTAAAGAAATCTCCGAAGCCAATAATCCGGAAACGTTCAAAGAACATATAGATGTTGCCCATCAAGGTGGAGAAATAGCCCGCAATGCACGACTGGAACTTGAAACTAAAACGGGAAAGAAAGTAATCTCTCCCTTAAACGCAAAAAGTGGCATTCTCTTAAAAGACGAATCTAATGATAATCCAACAAATAAGTAAATACGATATGAAAACAATCTCCAACGAACAACTTACCATTCAAGTATCTCCTCACGGAGCTGAACTTTGCAGTATCTTCGCCAATGGAAAAGAATATCTGTGGCAAGCGGATCCTGCTTTTTGGAAACGTCACTCTCCTGTCCTATTCCCTATTGTCGGAAGCGTATGGGAAAATGAATATCGCAATGAAGGGATTCCTTATACACTTACCCAACATGGATTTGCCCGCGACATGGAATTTACGCTTGTTTCCGAAAAAGAAGATGAAGTATATTACCGTCTTATCAGTAGTGAAGAGACTTTGCAGAACTATCCGTTTCCATTCTGTCTGGAAATAGGTTATCGCATTCAAGGAAAGCAGATTGAGGTGATATGGAAAGTAAAGAATACCGGTGACAAAGAAATGCATTTTCAGATTGGGGCACATCCTGCTTTCTACTGGCCGGAGTTTGATGCGAACAGTTTAGAAAGAGGGTTCTTCGGATTCGACAGGAAAGACGGTTTGAAGTATATTCTTATTTCTGAAAAGGGATGCGTTGATCCTTCTGTTGAGTATTCCTTAGAGTTGACAGACGGATTGTTACCATTGGATACTCATACTTTTGATAAAGATGCTTTGATCTTGGAAAATGAACAGGTTCGCAAAGTTACCATCTATAATAAGGAGAAACGGGCTTATTTAAGTTTACACTTTAATGCTCCGGTAGTCGGCCTTTGGTCGCCACCTGCAAAGAATGCTCCTTTTGTCTGCATCGAGCCTTGGTATGGACGTTGCGACCGCGCACATTATACTGGTGAATATAAAGATAAAGACTGGATGCAACACTTGCAACCAAGTGAGATATTCCAAGGAGGATACACGATTGAAATTAATGAGTAATCAACAAAAGTAGCTGCCAGATTTCACATCTGACAGCTACCAACACCTAATTCTAATCTACAAAAACCTAACTTATAAACCTAACCGATACACATTGAATGAATTGACATTAAACATACCTCCCTTGCTATAAAAACACATACGGTTGTATGGTTCCGACGGAAAAATGAGATTGGTCATTGCTATCTTTCCTCCGTTCAGGAATATTTCTACAGAACATTTATCAACAAAAACATCCAAAGCATATTTATTTTCTTTCTTTATCGGTGCCCAGGTAGCTAATGCGAAATCATCAATATAATTGATAGAAATCGTCTTTCTGCGGTCATGTGCTTCTATTTCATGAGGTACGCTGTTCTTTCCGAAATCTACGATACCGCTTTTCGTCCGATCCATTACCAGTTTCTTTTCCGGAAGATTGAAATAAATGTCCACCTTTTCACCTTTATCATTAAAGAGACTGAATCCCATAATCTCCGCTTCACCGGTAGTAATCTCCAATGCTAATTCATAAGCTCCGTCATTATCAGCCAATAAAGAATCAATATGATAATCATTGGTTATGGTGAAAGAAGGAATCTCCTTGTTTTCTTTCCGCAAAGTTTTCGTCTCCGCCACCGGAGCTGCCGAAAGATAGAGTTCGCCATCCTGTGTATAAAGCCCCAACTCGCGCGGCAACGCATTGGCACTACGGAACTGTTTTGTCGGAACGATATTGCAATATTGCCAATTACTCATCCAAGGTACAGCAATCACACGATCACCGGTATTCGAGAAACAAACGGTGGCATAATGATCTTTGCCCCAATCCAACCATTTCGTGACATTTGGCTGATTGTCACAAATAAATTTCATTCCATCAAAGTCTCCTACAAAATATTGAGTTGCACTACCACCGAAATAGCACCCCGGATTTACATTCACTATCAATGCCCATTTCTTGCGGTTCGCATCTCCATTTACCGGAAGTTCCACCATGTCCGGACATTCAAACTGACAAGGTTGCATTCCATAGCCCTCACCGAAACTGCTCATATAATTCCAGTCTTTCAAATTCTTAGAATCATAGAAACGCATTTCTTTATCAGCAGAAACAATCATCACCCATTTATTCTCCGGTTCATATCGGAAAACTTTCGGGTCACGGAAATCTTTTAATCCATCCGAAGGACGCAGGACAGGATTATTTTCATATTTCGTAAAGGTGCGACCGTTGTCATTACTGTAGGCCAGACATTGAATCTGCCCATTCTTATCACTGGCAGAAGTGTAAAAAGCCAGGATAGAACCTTCTCCATAACCGGCTGTATTCTCTTGGTCGACAATAGAACTTCCGGAAAAGATATGTCCCAATGTATCGCGGGCAATGGCAGGAGCCAGATGCTCCCAATGCATAAGGTCTTTACTGATAGAATGTCCCCAATGCATATTTCCCCATTTGGAGCCATAAGGATTATATTGATAATATAAATGATATTCTCCATCTTTATACACCAATCCGTTAGCATCATTCATCCAGCCATAGAGGGGAGTATGGTGATAAACAGGACGAAATTTTTCCGTATTGGTTGTATCAAACGTATCGGATAACTTAATTTCTTTCCAGCAAAGTGCATCCTTTGATTTATTACGGATATGTACGGTAGCCGTTTTGACATCGGCAGGCAGAGCGAACGGAACAAAATAATCTACTTTATCCTGTGCCAGACGAATATCCATATAAGTATCGGCAGCATCTCCTGTGTTCAGGCAGACCTGACTTTCTTCGCTTTCTTCTTCTATCGGAAGTAGCAGATAATGGGTGGGATTTGTTATATGAATCACAGTCAGGCTATCACCTTTCTGTTCAAGGGCGAATGTACTTTTTGTTGTGTGGCAATAAGTTAGTCCATAAGAAACTGCCAGCGCAAATACTGCGCCTTTACATAGTTTTATCCAGGGGGTTGTTTTCATGGTAACAAAGTATTCCTAGTTTATACAAGCATTTAATTAAAAAGACACTGGCAAAGATAAGGGCTATCTTCGCCAGCGTCTATAAACTTTGTTTCAAAGGATAACACTTTTGATACATGATTGAAAAAAGGGAGCTATCAGAAACTATTGTTCAATGAAGTTATTACTACGGGTGTGTACAATTCCCATTCACTGCAACTTCTATAAAATTACAAAATAGTTTTCTGGCGACCTCGGATGATCCCGAAGGTTCATTCAAATGATCTATCAGATCCAGAGTTGAATAATAGACTTTTCCCTTTCCGCATGAAACGATACCTACAGCTGTTCCCAAATGGAAAGGAGTGCTTCGATACGAACCTACCACCAGTTCTTCATTATCCATATACATACCTAAACGGCGGTCTCCGTCACGCACCAGTTCCTGATAAGGCCATCCCATAGCACAGTTCACCGGCAATTCTTTAAAAAGCGGATGGTCTTTCACAAAATGTATGCCGCCTATCCAGTTTCTTCCAACCGAATAATAGCCATGATAAGAAGAGCCTGTATTCTCACTTACAACATCCATCCACGACTCTGCCGATTTCAACAAAAGCAATGATGTACCATCTCTCTTCACACGGTCTAACAACTCCTGCGGAGCAATCGCTGCATTGCCCGGACGAGCCCAGACTAACTGTACACTTCCCGATGTCTTCTGTTGACGATATTCCAGAGTAATTTCAACTTCTTCCCCTTCTTTTAGCTGGAAAGGACGTGTCAGCGTGATTTCTTTTCCATTCCCCCACTCGTCTATAATCCGTTGATTATTGACCGACAGACGTACTCCCCTGTCCGTAGTTGCTCCAATCATATACAGTCCTGTCTGGGGAACCATCAGTTTTCCCTTCCATATAGCAGAAAAAGCCTGATTAGCGGGCAATAGTGCATCCGGTTGGGCACCCTCCGCAAACGTACGGTCTATCTTTGTATCACCGGTCACACCTGCCAGTGCACGCAAATCATCATCTTTATAAAAAGAGACTTCAAAGGCAGCTTTACCATCCTGTTGTTTAAAGAATTCCGGCAAAACGGGTTGCGGCATATCCAAAGAAGGGCGCGTGACGACAATCCAATCCAGTTTTCCCATATCCGGTCGGAATGACGGCAATGCAGTGCCTGTCGCTTTCTGATAAAAAGTCGCCACCGGATCATCAGCTGCACCATACAATGCACCTTTACCTGCCAATTGCTCTTTGTTCCACGAGACACCCAACACTTCATCCTGTCCTTCTGCGGACACTCGTCCGGAAGCATCTACCAAGCGAGCTTTTACCTGATACATTCCGGGAGTACCGGACAAATTCAATTCACAGTTTTCAAGCAATAACTGTCCAAAGCAGTCACCACCCGAAATATTCACTTCCTGCTCTATCGCTTTCCGCTCTTTCCCATCCGGTGTACGGACAGAAACTTCCAGACGATGATTGCCGGAAAGATTCTTCTCATTGACAATGTAAAAGTCAACACCCACTTTCCCCGGCAGACAGGTAAACTGCGCACGGGAAGAAACTGCAATGTATAAAGGTTGTGTGTAATACGTCAATGCAGCAAGATTACCTTTCGGATTCCGATAGATGTCTACCACCCCGGAATGATTGTCATAAGGCATTGCTTCCCAGCCGTTGATAGCATAGGCATCACCTAGATTCTGCATACGCATCCCTTGGATACGGCGTCCCTGATGATAAAAAGAGACATCTCCCATCGCACGTGTCAGCGAATCTACAGAACCGAAGTAAGGATACAGATTCTTTTTCTGCATAAACTGCCTGAAAGACTCATATTGCTTCTTCCAGAATAATCCGTCCCACCCCGCCAATCCTGTGCGGTCTATCTCTTTCACTATTTCAGCGATACGAGGCGGAGCGGAAATAGCTCCTTCCTCTCCCCGCATATATACTTCTGTCCGGTTGTCCGTGTACATCAGGTTATCTTTCGGTCCTCGGTAATATCCTTCTTCCCAAGTTGCGGGGCCACCGGCACGATGATTATCGAACCAACCTTTCATGTGCAAAATAGTGTCGAAAGGTAACATATTTGCTTTAGAATCTTCTTCCGTCGATTCTCTGGAAGCCCATCCCGAAGTAAAGGTCATCACGCGACTCGGATCGATTGCATGTGCCTTCTTCATGTCTTCCATCCGTTTGGCAACCAGCTCTTTGTCTTTGGAACGGGGACCGCCGAACTCATTTATCAGATTGTAAATAACCAGACTCGGGTGACTTCTGTCCCGCCATATCATACGATGCAACTTTATATTGACCATTGCCCGGATAAACGGATCGTGATCTGCCGAATGGAAAGCTCCCGGCTCTTCATAATAGAGCAATCCAAGCTCGTCTGCCTTTTCAAGAACTACCGGAGAACCGATGGAACGATGGAAGTTGAGCATATTCAGTCCCATACTTTTGGCTACTGATACTTGTTTCTCCGCCATTTCAGGAGTGGCATACAGTCCGGTTGCAGGCCAGTATCCCCAACTGATGGCTGTACGAAGCATGATGCGCCTGCCATTCAGCCTCAACATCGCATCCTTTCCGATTCCTACCGGCTCAAACCAACGGAAACCGAATGTTTGAGCAGCATGATCGGATAATTTCTTTCCTGACTTCATATCAACACCACACACATATAAATAAGGTGTATCCAAATCCCAGATACGGGCATCCGGACAATGAAGCTCCATCGTCACCACATTCGTTCCCTGTTTTAAAGCAACACGGGGCAGTTTCTTCTCCAGTATCACCTTGCCGGGATTCTCCTTCTCGCATACAGAAAAGTAAATGTCTTGTTTCTCCGTTTTCGCCGAGGTATTGTTTACAGTAAGAATCGCTTTCACCTTCGTCCGCTCCGGCTGGTTCTGCATATAGATATCAGATACATAAACGGGAGAAACCGCATCCAAACGCACTCGTCCGATGATACCGCCAAACGATCTGCCCGGAGGGATCTGATACTTTCCCCAGTACATCTCGTTGAAGTCCTGCCAGTGGAAGTTGCCACCAGGATTCGTCACACGAACTGCCAGGCATTGTTCTTTGCCGGGTTGCACCGCATCTGTTATATCCGCATCGAATGGTGATTCGCCTATTATATCATAAGCTACCAGCTTTCCATCCAGATAAACTTCCGCACGCAGGCGTACCGATTCAAAGTGAATCAGAAAGCGTTTCCCCTTCCAATCAGCCGGAAGCTTCAAAGTGCGAAACCACCAACTGACTCCCACTCCATCTTCCGGACGGGGATAATCGGAGGTTGTGAGATACTCTTCTACCGTACCCGGCACATGCACCGCTTTAGCACGTTGAGGTTGTAAGCGGTCCCATCCTCCTGTTGGAGGATTCACCGGAAGACGGGACAGGTCTGTTATTTCTTCCGGCAAGAAAAGCTTGTCCTGTTTCCATTCCGCCTGCTTATCCTGCCACAAGAACCATCCGTCACCAGACAAAGGAAGAGTAAACCGCCCTTCTTTCTCTTTACTATCATATTGCTGTGCCCTTACCGGAGAAATGAAAGCAAACATTACTCCACATAAAACGAACAGACTTAACAATCGATATTTATGTATTTCCATAGTGTATATCATTAAAGAAAACGTCCATAGGATAACTGTATATCTGCTGAAGAATCATTAAAATCACATCTAATAATTCTTCAACAGATTTTCTTCATGGGAGATAAAGTCACTTCATTTCCAATGAAGGAGGAACATCCTCTGTTCCACTACCCCATGCTTTGTTGGGCTTACTACCCATTACCAATATCAGTTTGCCACCGTTCTTCAGATCATCGTGGCTGAACCATGATTTGTTCCATTCTTTGCCATTCAATGTGGCAGACTGGATATATTTATTATCAGCAGAAGCATTTTGAGCTTCAACTTCAAATACAGCACCATTGCTAAGTGTTACTTTGGCATCCGTGAAAAGCGGACTTCCAATGTTGTAGATCGGCAATCCCGGAGTAACAGGATAAAAGCCCAATGAAGAGAAGACAACAAACGAAGTCATACCTCCCCCATCTTCATCTCCCGGAACACCCATCAAGTCATTGCGGAACCATGTTTTCAGCATTTGACGGATTCTCTTCTGCGTCTTCCAAGGTTGACCAGCATAGTTGTAAAGGTAAGGCACGTGCAGCGACGGTTCGTTTGCCATAGAAAACTGTCCTACGTTACCTGTATGATCGGGCAACTTTGCGTAAAATTCATATTTGCTTCGTCCGAGCGGCTCCGTGAAAGTGCGATCCAGGTTAGCGATGAATGACTCGTTTCCTCCCATGAGACTGATAAGGTCGGCTACATTGTGAGGTACATCCCAACGATAGACCCAACCATTGTTCTCTCCATAATATTCGCGGGCTCCCATACCTCCGGGATAACGATAATCGAAAGGTTCAATCCAGTGCCCCTCTTTATCTTTCGGATGAAAGAAAGCGGTTTCTTTATTGTAGAGATTCCGGTAGTTATAAGAACATTTCAAATAATATTCGGCTTCCTCTTTTTTATTTAAAGCTTCAGCGATACGGGAGAGACACCATTGGTCATAGCTGGTTCCCAAAGTGACAGCAACAGGCTGGCGCTTTTCAAACGGATGCACATTCGGATCATTTTCTTTTTCATCCGTACGAAGAGCAGGAATATAACCATTTTCATGATAGAATTTATCTAACCAGCCGGCTGCTGCTCCCGACCAGGGTGCAAGAGTTTTTTCTTCAATACCTTTCCGGCAGGCTTCATAGGCTTTCGCCGTATCTACCTTCAGTCCTTTTGCCAATGCATCAGCTATGGTAGCAACGGCATGGTTGGAGTTCATGCGACGCGTATCCCCTGTTACTTCGGGGAAAGTAGGCATCCACATATTTCCCATCTGTTCAGCCATACGCAAGTAAGACGCGATGATATCTTCCTCCTTTTGCTGGTCGATCAGCGTGCGGAGAGGATGTGCTGCACGATAAGTATCCCAAATCCAGTCGTCATTATAGAAAGGTGTACCGTTATCTTCGTGTACTTTTCCATCGAAAGCACTAAAGTAGCGACCATCCTCGCTCATACAGATAGGACGTTCGAAAGTACGGTAGAAAGAAGAGTAAAATACTGTTTTATCATTTTCTGTTCCTCCCTCTACTTTTATACGGCCCAGAGCTTCATTCCATACTTGGCGTCCTGCTTCCGCCAGTACTTTTATATTGTAATCCTTTAATTCACGATGCAGGTTCTTTTCAGCCTGTTCCTCACTGATAAAAGAAATACCATAACGAAGACTAACTGTTGTAGTACCATCGGCAAAACGCCATGCTGCACAGGTGTTTACTCCTTCGGCATTGTCTTTACTTGTGTTGATCGCACCATTATCGAGGATACCGGTACTTACTGGTTTCTCCTGTGGCTCTATATACACATATACATTTGTGTTGTTGTTTAGTTGCTGACGACCACTGATAAAGTTTTCGTTTGCATGGATAGAACCGTTACGGGAATTTACAATAATATAAGCCGGTTTGTCCGCCTCGAATGTTATCCGGTAGATAGCCGACTGGTGAGAGAGTGCATATTCCGCTTTAATGCGGTTATCGTCCAGTTCTACTTCGTAGGAATAAGGAGTAATATGCTCATTGTCATAGTTGTAAGTTATGATCGGGCGAAGCTCTTCCCCCTGATAGGGACTGAAGTTGAACGCCGAACGTTCCCGGTGATTGGTGACAATCAATGGCAGTCCCTTCAATAGTTCAGATGTATAGTCGGCACGCTCGGGGTAAACACGAAGCATGCTGTTAGGCAACTGGATGGTAGGGAATGTAGGAACCAGCAAATGACTGATATTCCCAATATATGGATTGACATAATCAACCGGTGTGCGTTCACTTATTTGTTGTCTCCCGTTACATGCACACAGCGTTGAAATGATGAGCGCTGAAGCTAAAATATGTGTAAGTTTCATCTTTTCCTTTTTTTAATTACAATACCTCTTTTATTTGGCTTCCGGATTCACAAAGGCGGCTTTCAATAGCGGAAGGAAATCTTTTTTATTATCACATTTGAAATAACCAGTGAAATCGTTCCGGTCACCCGCTCCTATTTTGATAACCAGTTTATTCCATCCTTGCAGTAACGGCAATTCTTTATAAATGATTTCATTGCGTCCGTCTTGAGATACAGCCGTATAAGGTTTATCATTGATAAGCAACACACGCTTTTTCGCTTTTAACATCAAAGATAGTTTAGGCATATTCGGTTCTATCAACAGGTCGTCCAAAGGACGCGGACTGAACACATAAAGTTCTAATGCCCATTCGTCACCGTTGTCCTTCACCAGCTTTTCTTTCGTAGCCACCGGGAAGTTAATCTGCTCGTCGCGCAAAAAGAAGACCTCGTCAATATTGACTTCCGGCTTTTTGTATGCTATTCCGGCATTTTTCAAGATAGCACTTAAAGTGTTGTATCCCTTTTCTGAATTGGCAAACTCTGTCAACGTAGTCAAATAGAAAGTAGAGGCATTCTGCTGGTATTTTACAAATACGGGAGTAGCAGCCGTACACTCATATTCACTGCGGATCGTTCCGGCAGTTTTGATCTCTTCCGGACGTTTGTTCCACTTTCTCCAATCCGTCTTGCAGGCATTTAGTAAAACATCTCCTTCTTCCACCAAATCTCCTTTCAGCGAATAACTGGAAGCGTCTGTTTTCTGAAGTTCACAGAAATAGAAGTCGGAGTTATTTAATCCGTTCATCCATGACTTCTGTACAGGCAAGAAAGAAGAACGCTGCAATTTGTCTAAGGCTACCGGAAGCGGCAAGATTTCATTGTAAGAGGCTACTGTTTCAGGTGTGAGTCCCCATATCCATACATCTGCACCTTTGGCAATTTGCTTTTGCATTTCTTTCTGGGTGGAAGCGTCCAATATCCGACTACCGTCTACAATATAAAGTAATGAAGAAGGAAGGGTTGTTTTCTTTGCAAATATGACTCCTTGCGCATCCATCAACTGCTTTAATTTACTATCCGGGGCACCCATGAAGATAACCTCTTTATAATTCTTGCCAGTTGTCGCCACTTCGTGATTTTTATACTTTTCTTTATCAATTACGGCATAAGGCGACCAAGCCGGTTTCCCCGGTGCATTGGCTGCACGCAAAGCGCTATACATCGGCCATTCCTGAAAGAGTGGCAAAGTCGGGTCATAACCGGGATTGAATGTAGTACAATAAGGACCTACACGTTCCAGTTGTACCCCTGGAACCCCTTCTTTATAATCACCGAAGAAAACTCCATCTGTTTCAGCTGTAGGCGCTTTGCTCTTATCTTTTTTACCAAGTGGAAGCGGCTTTAGTGCATACCATGCCATATTAAAGACTGTAGTGTAAGAAGCTCCCATCTGTCTTTGGTTAGCGATTAAATTGTAACATTCGTTGGCCAAGCCTTCCATACGTCCTTCCTGCGATTCATAAGCACGTTCTCCATTGTATTTAGAAACCTGTTCCGGTGTGCCATAATAGGCCATACTATGCTCACCGATTCCCCAAGGTTTCCCGATGGCGATCCAGCGTTTCATCGAACTAATATCTCCATAGTGTCCTACGGTTACGGGCAATATGCCGTCACCATCATCTTCACCGTCTGCTGAAATCCACGGGCGGGTAGGGTCATTCTGATGCACGATGTCGCGCCATTCTTCCCATGCTTTCTTTTGAACAGGCATCAATTCGGGACGATTATATACATGCAGGATAACAGGCTTGTTTTCGTTACTGATGCTCCAGCCAAAAACAGACGCATGGTTTCTATCTCGTAGAACAAAACGTTTCAAATGCGATTTGGATGCTTCCCAAAAGAGGTCAGAGTCTAATTTCGGACCACCGTCGCTGGCCCAGTTCGCTGTTTCATTCAGGACACAGATACCCATTTCGTCAGCCATGTCAAGATAGAAACGAGGATAGACTTGTGCATGAGGACGAACTGCATTGGCGTTCATACCCTTGATGGCAGTAAACCAGGCCCATGCATAACGACGTGTCATTTGCGGGATACCCATAAAATGCCAGGAATCACCATGCAATGCATAAGGTTCACCATTCAGACATTGTGTAGTTCCCTGCAATGTCCATTCACGCCAGCCGAAACGCTCATATTTCGTGTCGACAGTTTGTTTCTGATTCTTGATAGAAAGCAACAAAGCATACAGATTGGGATGCTCGGGAGTCCAATATTTTAATACGTCTTTGCTAACTGGTACTTGTAATGTCACTTTCTGTGATGTATTGGCAGCAACTGCGATCTTAACCGGAGCGACTAGCAATGCTTCATTACCAAGTGTCCAGTCAGGAACAGGAGCAGAGTTTATATCCGTTCCTGCACAGTTCACCCATTCACGGATATTACCTTGCAATTGTATTTCTGTTTTCTTGGCTGTCTGGTTCTGTACAGTCACTTCTATTTCCAGCATATTCTTTGATACCAGCGGTTTCACATATACATCTTCTATATGGATTTTCGGTAAAGCCAGCAGATATACATCTTGCCAGATACCGTTGATCTGATACCCCCACATAGAACCGCCCGGGACAATACGCCGTCCAATAGTCGCATTGTTTTCAAATAAAGACTGACTTCGTACACCCACCAGCACTTCTACTGTTTCGCCGGGAGTAACTTTATCAGTAATATCAAAGCTAAACGGTAAGAATAAATCGAAATTCTCGCCTACCTTCTCTTTATTTACATAAACTTCGGCATATCCGGCTACTGCTTCAAAATAGAGCTTGATTTGCTGTCCAGCCCAATCAGTAGGAATGGTTACGTTCTTTTTCATCCATGCCATCTTCACTTGTTCCCATTCTTTAGGATATGAAGGATAATTACGGTGATCGGGACCTTCCAGATCACGATAAGCAAAAGCATTGATATTCCATGGTGAAGGAATTTTAATACGTGTCTTGCTCCATTCACTGCCGTTATCCGGAAGCGATAATTCAGGAGCGATTCCTTTCCCCTGCACATATTCTTTTGGCAAACGGACAGGTTGGAAATCCCAATAACCATTTAAGCAAATCTCTTGTCGGTGTTCCTTTTCTGTTTTATTCACCAGACCTTCACTAGGAGCAAAAGTGTATGGATAGACCAATTTCTGATTATTAGTCACTGTCTGCGCATTTATCTTTGTAAAATGCAAAGTAAAACCACCCAACAGACAACATAGTAAAATTAATTTTTTCTTCATATTCATAAATTAATGAGTTTTCCGGTATTATCAGGGGCAAAATAAAAGGTAAAGCATTAAAAAGAGGGAATATAATAAATTAATTCTTCATTAAAAATAAATTAATTATATAATAATGCGAAGATTCCACTCAAGTTACCCACTTTATGAGAAAGTTTTCTGAAAATAGCAGTGTGAAGTCACTATTCCAACTCTTTTTAAATAAGTAACCGTTTCTTATGAATATCATATTGTTTTTTTGTACTTTTGCCGCATAGGAATAGATTGAAGTAGAAGTACTATGAAATATCAACTGCAATTATTGATTTTGACCCTGCTTTGTCTGGCAGGCAGGTTGGATGCATCCTCTTTGTATGATTACGGACTTTATTTCAAGTCTCATGCCGTACCGGCAGCAGAAAGGTCTACCTTGTATTTGGATGACAATCAACCTTTCTCTGTAAAAAACGACTTTACCATTTCTTTTCAAATATATATACGTGCTAATGAAGCCGATTATGGTTCTATTCTTCACTTAAAAACAGACACTGGTCAGTTAATACGTTTTTCATTTGTTGCAGGTGAGCAGAGTCATGCTCCCGCTTTAATACTGAATGACGAGATAATCACCATAGACAAACCTATTGAAAAGGAAAAGTGGATAAATGTTTCACTGAACCTGCGTCCCCAAAATAATGTGGTTGAAATAGAATACGATCAAAAAAAGATATCGTCTACATTTCCTTTACAAGAAACAAATAGCGTCACCATTACATTCGGCCAAATGTTAGGTTACCAAACTGACGTCGCTCCTATTAATTTAAGAGACATCAATATAAAACAAGATGGTAAGCTGACAAGAGAATGGAAATTATGGAAACACAATGACCATATCTGCTATGACGAGAAAGAAGGGGCTATTGCACGTGCTATCCAACCTCTTTGGCTGATAGATAATCACATTGAATGGAAACCAATCAGTAAAATCACCACTTCCAACAGAATAGGCATAGCCTTCGACGCACGTTCTGCCCTATTCTATATAGTAAGTCCCAAATCTATAAAAGTTCTGGACGAAGCCGGGACACTCAAGAAAGAAATCGCCATACGCGGAGGCTATCCTGCCGTAGAATATCCCAACCATCTGGTATATGATACATTGAGTAATGCACTGATATCATACTCGCTGACAGAAGACATCACCTCTCGTTTCTCATTTGTCGACGGAACGTGGAGCAATAAGATGCAGAATACGAAAGAAGCCAGTAACTACAACCATGCCAAAGCCTTCAATCCCGCAGATTCCTCATTCTATTTTTTTGGTGGATATGGCTTCTATAAATATCGGAATGATTTATTCCAAATGAAGTTTAATGGTGGAAAAGTCGAACCGATTAGATACGATCACCCTCTTTATCCTCGTTATTCGGCTGCCATGGCAGTAGTAGGTGATGAATTATATATCTTTGGAGGCAAAGGAAACAAATATGGAAAACAGGAGTTGAGTACCCACTACTACTTCGGTCTATATGCCATCAATTTAAAGAGCAAACAATCTCGCATCATCTGGGAGAGAAAAGATGATAACCGGGAAACCGTTATGGCTTCCTCCATGTACTTCGAACCATCAGACAGTTCTTTCTATGCCGTGTCTACAGATAAAGGAGGAATATTGTGGAAGATATCGATGAAAAACCCTGTTTATACAGAGGTATCAAAACCGATTAACAACAGTTTGGATTACCAGGACTGTGATTTCAATCTTTACTTTTCGCCGACTCACAGAAAACTGTTCCTCGTATTGGATAAAATATTGAATAACCGTACGCACGACGTAAAGATCTACTCCATTAATATGCCTTTGGTAAACGAGATGGATATTCGACAATCTGTCGATGAAGCCGAATCCGGTAATACGTGGTATCTACTATATATTGTCGGAATACTTGTAATACTAATCTGTGGTGCTTGGTTATTCTACCGTTCAAGGAGCAAACGTCTGACAACAAATCTTTCTGCTACAAAAAAGAATAGAAAAGAATCTGCTGTTGTCTCAACAAATATGCCACAAGGCCAAGATAAGGTCCCTCCAACAACAGAGCCAGAAAATGAATCTGTACCACTGACAGAGGTAGTCAACTACTATGACCGTAACCGTGCAGCCATTTCTTTGCTAGGTTGCTTCAATGTACGTGATAAAGAGGGCAATGACATCACAGCCAATTTTACTCCCCGTCTGAAACACCTGCTTATCTTGCTGATATTATATACAGAAAAAAATGCCAAAGGTATCTTAACCTCCAAAACTACGGGAATCTTATGGCCGGATAAAGAAGAGACAGCCGCCCGCAACAATCGTAATGTAAACTTACGCAAATTACGCGTTTTGCTGGAGAGTATCGGCGATGTAGAAGTGGTAACAGAAAACAATTTTATATATATCAAATGGGGAGAAAATGTATTTTGCGACTATCGTGAGGTACTTGCCCGCATCAACCAATTCAAAGAGGAAGGGAACGACGAACTTCTCAACCGAATATTAGAACTTCTGCTATATGGGCCACTACTACCCAATACCATTCTCGATTGGTTGGATGACTTTAAAGAAACTTATTCCAGCCATTCCATCGACTTGCTGAAAGATTTGTTTGAAATCGAAAAACAACGTAATCACCAGGAGATGATTCTTCGTTTGGCAGACATTATGTTCCTACATGATCCACTGAATGAAGAAGCATTGGCCGCCAAATGTGCTGTATTCTCTGCACAAGGGAAAAAAGGCATTGCACGAAATCTGTACGATCGTTTCTGTAAAGAGTATCGTGACTCGATGGGAGAAGATTATAAGAAAACATTCGCAGATTTATAACCCAGTACCAAAAGAAATAAGATTCATAACGATTCGGAAATGAACTAATTCATTTCTGCACTGATTGTAATTATTCCCTTTATGTGCTATAATTATTCCGGAGTTATACTAAATATAATCACTCCGGATACATATATTTATTCGTCGGACTATAGTCCGACGCAAAGTTGACTATAGTCTTTCTTTCGAAGCACTATAGTCCAACGAAAGATAGACTATAGTTCGACGAATTAATATATGCATATGGAGATATTATTTTCTACAGAATTGGAATGTAAATTTAGTACTTGAATTCCTTGTCTAAAACATTTGATTCATATCGGTGCAATTATGAATGAATAGACAAAGAAACAATGCATGATTTTACTGAAGGCTCCAAAAAGAGCGGACTATCAACAGCAGGAATCTTCCCGCTGACTGATAGTCCGCTCTTTTTTAATATACTTATTCGACTCTATGTCAATTGGATTCTCCCATAATAGTAGTGGCAGATGATCCCCAAGTAAAGTTGCTCTTCAATGACGAATTGGCTTTCAAGTAAGGTTGTTGGGTCTTCGGTCCCTTCGTCCATTCTTCCGACTCGGATGTCAATGTATTCAATAGATCTTGGAAATGCATGGAAACTACATGTTTCGGATCCGGATTTTTGTAATATTCCAAGTACTCCATCGGTACATACACTATACTCGGGAATGCCTTAAAGACAGTAGACCAGCTCGTTGGCTGAGTAGCACCTTCGTCTGCATCACTACGAGCGACCTCTTTACATTGGAATGGTAATGACTTCAAGTGTAGAGACTTCAGAGTTGTCACATTATCAAAGACATATCCATAAACATAAGTCAATGTACTAGGGAACCAGGCTTCGCTCACGACAGAATTACCAAATGCATGTCGACCAATATAAACCGACCCTTCATTCACTACTACTGACCGCAGTTTGGAACAGTTACGGCAGGCTTCTCTTGGTACATATTCCAATCCCGTCGGGAATGAGATTTTCTCCAGAAGATTACAGCCGTTAAATACTCCATTCTTCAACGTTTCATTCGCTACTTCGGTCATATCCAAATTCTTCAGGTTATAACCTTTACCCAATGTCATCATGTCTTTCAGTAATCCTAAGTCAGTATCATTGAGTCTACCTTTCAATTCCAGACTAGTGATAGATTCCCAATCTTTATAAATACCATCATCAACTAAAGTTTGCAACAGACTCTTCAATCCACCCGGAGTTGAAACTTCAATCTGGGTTGCCGCAGCTTGACGGATAACCATATAGTCTTTCTTATTCTCATATCCTTTCCGATAAATATAAACGGTAGCTTGGCGTTCTCTCAAAACCTTATTCACATCATAAGTGAAAATGACACGTTCGGGCATTGAGTTGTTTGCCATATGTAACCAACCATTCTCTGCCGTATAGCCACTTTCTTCCGGATATACGATATCTATCAAAATTTCGTTCTTCGGATCAGTTAATGTAGATTGCACACTATACTTCACGGTAGCGGCACTACCCAACTTATCCAGACTTGTTCTAAAATCGTTCTTGTTAGTAATAACCAATTCCACATCACTTGCCTGGGCTTGGGTCACAGTAAACTCTTCTCTCACTTTCTTATCGGCAGCAGCACAAAGTGCAATAGTCGCCGTACGTTCACCGCCCGTGTTTTCTTTTACGGAGACAAGATATGTAGAATCTCCTTTTGCATCAATGGAAGGTTTAAACGAAATCCATTCTTGGTCATTCTTATCAATGTCAATCGTCAGTTCCTTCAATCTGCTGACATTAGTCGCCTTATATTTCAACAGAATCGAATCTTCTTTCGATGCCAAGTTAGTGAACATTTCTTTATTATCAACTGTAAGGACTGGTTTAGGCAGACCTGTCTGGAAAATGTTCATCGTAGCCTTCACATTATCATTATCTTTCGAAGAGATTTCAATTGTACCCCTACGAATATCAAATTTCGCGTTCGGCAATACCTTAAAATACAATGTATGATTTTCCATTGCACGTGTTTCAGGTTCGCTTGCAGGTCGTTCGTCTGTCGGTATTATCCAGTTGGTTGCATCACCGGAATATAGGAAGTTAGTTTTATATTCTCCTGTATTAATACCAAACTCCACAGAAATGATATGTTCGCCAGCATTCAGATTTTCGTAAGCCTTGGGATCAGTGATTACAACAGCATCTTTCTGTGCCTGATAAATCACGAAATCGTACTTAAACCCACCGGACACCAAAGAGAAATTAGCACGGCGCGCATCCGGATCCACATTTTCTGCCGCAGCCACCCACACTTTGTTACCTTCTCCTGCTGTCCCCTCGCGCTCAAACAGCACTACCCAGCTATTATCCGCACTTTCCGAATCATCCAATACAATGCGCCAATCCTGATTGGCATTGAATGTCAGCACTTGAGCGGAATTTCCCGCAGAAGAGAAACTGAAAGTGGACTCTTCATTCACAATCTCCAATTTAGGCTCGAGCGGCGTCGCCACTTCCGGTGCGGTTTCATCATCACTACATGCAGAAAGCAACGATACCACCAAGCATCCGGTCAAGCCGATATATTTCCAATTGATAAAATTTATCGCTTTCATGTTTACTTCACTTTAAATTCTTCTTTTACAATATTAAGATACTTCATACCATATCCATTCCCATAATTCGGGTCAGTCGGTTCAATAGCCTGATCCACATTCCAACGGTTGAAAGAATCGATGATAATCATCGGGCGCTTTCCTAAGTTCATCTTAGCAACGTTACATATCTTGCGGAACAGATCTTCATCCTTAAATACCACCGGAAAGTTATAGTATTGAGAACCATCACCATCCATCCATTGATTGAACGAAGGTGTAACAGTAGGAATGAAATCTACTCCGTAATTCGTCCATTCATATTCACGATTGTACTTAAAGTTCTGGTCAATGCACTGCGGGTAACATGTAGGACGGAACCAGTCGGTCTGATTGTACATATTATCCATGTATACAGCATCCACTTTTCCACTCAAGAAGAAATTATGCCAGCGGGCAGGAGGTGACCAACGTTCCTGACGGGCTACGATATATAACTCCAGTCCATTGCCTTGGGCGTCTTTTACATTATCACGCACTCTTTCACGAATCGTATTATAGAGTTTTTCGGAATTGCGTGCATACAATTTATCTGCATTCCAAACAACAATCATCGGTTTACCATCTACGGTATAATAAAGGTCATTGTTTGTACAGAAACGGCTTGTCAAGCTGACAAAAAACTCATAAAGTTGCTCACAACGTGAAGATACACCATTCTCGTCGGCATCATCTTCAATCATAGAAGTGTTATTAAGTCCGCTTGAAAAATTATTCATATCCATAGAAACCACATAACGTATACCTCCCCAATTGATACCTTCCGAGTTTGGATTCAATCCCGCCATATAGTTCACGAAATTCACACTACCTTCATTCAACAAATCTCCCTTGCTGGTATCCAAAGTAATGTTCGGCAAAATAAGGAAATTGATACCGGCATTATTAGCCCACGAAAGATGCTGCTGAATCAGATCAACCGTTTCGGGCTTATTGATGTCCATCGAATAACGTCCAAGCACGGGACGGACATTCGGGCAAAGTTGCGCAGGTTGTGCACTCTGGTCGTATTCACCAATCAATCGTGCGTATTTCTTTTCATCTATACCAGTGCTACCTAAGTTCCAATAAATGGCTCCTACAGGGATATCACTACTCGGTTTGATTTGCGGAATCTCATAATTCAGGAAATAATCATCGATGGAAGGACCGTCATCTGTCGGCGAACAAGCCCATCCACCTACCAGTGCCAATGCCAGGCAGATTGCAACGCCCATCTTATTAAAAAACTTATTCTTTCTCATGTTTCATTCATTACTTAATTACTACTTTTCTACCTTATAAACTAAAAGTGTAGCTTCTATCAAGAAGTTATATGCTTTGTCCAATGCCTCCTCGGCATCTTTAATACCGGTCAGTTCACGGGCATTCTTTACAAACTCTTCATAAGTTTGCCCATATTTCTTGGCTTGGAAATCCATATTAAATTGCACATAATCGCTATTTTCCCATCCGGCTATCATTTCTTCCTGATTAGGTACAGGTTTTGCAAACTGAAGCAGCGTGAAGATATTATCCCCCCAACGGGCAGCGTTCGGTTTCGGACTATTTTTCTGTAACAAATCGATAGCTTTGTAATAAGCTTCTGCATTTGTCTGACGTTCCACATCCGGGAAGTAAAGACGTTCGGGCCAACCATAATACATATTTCCTCCCTCTTCGTAAGCCTGAGAACCATTTAAGAAAAGAGGCGGAAGATTTAATGCACGTGTGCGGCGTTCCATACGCCAGGCAGACATACCATCAAGGAAATCGGCAAACCAACGTTGCTTGTAGATTTGTTCCAATTGTCCGTCCGTACCATTTGCCCCATTGATATCAGCAGTCATCAGTTTACGGGTATCATAGAATCCTTTGTGACTGGTTCCCCACGCAATTCCTTCCTGAGCCATATAAGCAGCTAAAGAAGCAGACAAACCATTTTCTTCGAACGAAGCACGGATTCCTTCTTCATAATAAGATTGCGCATCTTTGGAACCCAAATTAAACTTCACTTTCGCTTCTGCACAGAGGAAACAAGCATCTGCCCAGCGCAACAAAGGCAACGTAGCGTCCATAGCATAATATCTTGGATTGATGTAGCATCTGTTATCTTCGTTCATTGACAACGGATCTGGAATTTCCCTTGTACCATTCGGATCCGTTGGGTCGAGCGGTCTTCTCCAACCGAACGGTGTACGGGCACCCGGATTGTCAGGTGTTGGCACATAAGGAATAGAATAACGTACACGCAAAGAGTCACGCACTTCATAACCATCTATCATCCATTGTAGATGTTCCTGCTGATCGCTGGCAGAACAATTGCTCACATCACAGTCATGTGAACGAGTTAATATATCCGTCATACGATAAGGCTGACGTTCAGGCCAATAAACATTAGATCCATCAAAGTAAGTCTCCATGCGCGGATCGCTGTATGAGAACAGATAAATTGCAAAATACTCATTCAGAGAAGGTATCAGCCCCCAATTTGCTTTCGTCTGAATTTCTTCTTTATATAGACGAGTGTAGTACCAAGAACAGTCTTTATCAATTACAGTTCCATATTTAGGAGCAAATGCATCTTCCAAAGAGCTGAACAACCAGTCTTCATGCCCCATAGACTTTGCGGCATATTCGCGTGATTTCTCTTCGCTGATATTCTGAATATTCAGGGCGATTTCCAAGCGCAATGTATTAGCCAACTTACGCCATTTCTGTACATTTCCGTTATAAACAGGATCCTTAAGAATCTTGTCGACAGATGATTCGTCAAACCCATTGACAGCCTCATCCAACCAATTCAAAATAGCATAATAGGCATCGGCTTCCGAATCGTATTCAAAAACACGCTTATCTGTTCCTCCATCCATGCCGGCCTGACTCAATCCTACGGGACCATAAAGAGAGAGTAACTGGTAGTATGTGAATGCTTTCCATGTCTTTACTACAGCCAAGCTATTAGGTAAAGAGCCACTATTGTATGCCTTGAACAAATCTTCCAGATCGCGCAGAATTTCTACATAGAACTTACGATAGAATCCGTCTCCCCTCTCGTTCCATGGTGTCTGAAAAGCGATGTTAGTGGTATAACGTGAGTAACTCCACATACGATTGTTATTCAACTCACTAATCGCATTCATTGTTTTGTAAACCGTACCGGGAAAAATACTCTGCAGGTTTACTTCATACAATTTGTTTGGGTCCGAATTGATGGTTTCGAAACCGTCCGTACATCCTACAACTGTTGATGCCAGTAGGACTAACGGTAATATTTTGTTTTTCAATTTCATGCTTTACGAATTTAAAAAGAAACTTTAATATCAAATCCATATGTCGCGGAAGGCAGGTTGAAACCACGTTCGAACCCTTGTGCATTTCCTGTTGTACTCGTAGCCTGCGGATCCAATCCGTGCGGTGTATTGGAGAACAACGTTGCTATATTTCGTCCGACAGCCGCCACACGGAAATCTTGGAATGGAGTCTTTCTCAACCACTTTTTCGGAAAATCATAGCTGACAGTGATTTCACGCAACTTTATATACGAAGCATCATAAATGAAACGGGAAATATCACGTGATGTATAGTGCATCCAGTAGCGTTCGGGAGTACAATAACCCAATACCGGTTGTCCTGCCAAACCTTCTACGTCTTCGTCATAACGACAATTTGGAAGAACAACTCCTTTAGGACGTCCCCAGTCAGGGTAAACCTGTCCATTTGCAGTAGGGGTGTTGGCGTATTGAAGACGCATGAAGCCATAACGTTCTTCGTCCGTCTCACCCAATATTTTTCTAGAGAAGAAATCAGCGTCACGACCTTCCAATGACTTAACGGATTGTCCGTCAACAGAACTCTGAATAGACGTTTGGGAGAAGAAACTACCACCTTTCTGGAAGTCGATCATCACAGAAAAGGAGAAATTCCCCAAACGGAACATATTATTCCAACCGCCTCGCCAATCAGCCTGTACACAACCTAAGTATTGATAGTCTTGTCCTTCCTTTGGCGAACCGTCGAGCTGGCAAAGAATATATCCTTCGGCATCACGTTTAAAGGTTTTCGCATACATTGCACCATAAGGCTTACCCACCTCTGCATAAGATTTCACATTGTATACGCCACTACCAATCTGTATCTTATCAATACCTTCAGGCAATGATTCTACCATAGAGTTGTTCTTTGACCAGTTAAAGATCGTTTTCCACTCAAACTTCCTCAACTTCACCGGTACACCGCTCACAGAAACTTCCCAACCTTTGTTAGAGATTTTACCGGAATTAATAATCACACGCTGATAATTGGACAAGTAAGAAAGTTGTGACTCTACAATCTGATCGCGAGTATACTTATCATAGTAAGTAACATCTGCCGTCAAACGTCCGTCTATCAAACGAATTTCCGCACCGATTTCTTTTGAAATGGTTGTTTCCGGTTTCAAATTCGGATTTTTACGCACGGCGTCACCTTGAAACCATGCCATGTCATTACGGAACAGGCCACCATAACTGTAACTGTTAATCAAACGATCGAAACCTGCATCGTTACCTACACGGGCAATAGATCCACGCAACTTGGCGAATGACAATGTTTTACTCTTCAGTGTAGGGAAGATTTCCGTCAACACGGCACTGGCACTACCAGAAGCATAGAAGTAAGAATTATTAGCTTTGGGGAGCGAACTTGACCAGTCGTTACGAAAGGTTCCATCCACAAACAAACCATGGTATCCTAAAGACAACATGCCAAATACAGACTGCTTTTCTTTAGCATTCACGCTTTCCGTTCCACTCAACATAGAAGCATTGTTGGACAATGATTTTACATCCGGAGCTGCCAATTGAGAGACTTGACTCCAAAGTTTATACCAATCATTCTTTTGAAAAGAAGTACCCAGATTGGCGCTAAGACTAACCTTCTTGATATTGCGGCTGTAAGAAATTACACCTTCATAGTTGTAGTTATTGGAGGCTTCACGGAAAGTTTCGTATTGTCCGCCAATATCCCACATCGTATAATAATTATCAAACTTCCATCCATCCTTATTCGATTTTTCCACACTGGCACGCAAACGGATATTCATTCCCTGAATCGGTTTGATATTGAAAGTCATGTTACCCCGAAAATTATTACGACCATCTCCATTACTGATTTCATTCAATAACCAGTAGGGATTGTAGAATCCGTTACCCCGTGTAAAGGCCTCCCCTGTTTCGCGCTTCCATGGCAGCAACTCATCCATCACAACGTCACGTGGCATATTCATAATGGCACGCATCGGATTACGGTTACTGTCTCCCTTATAGTCACGATTATCTGCATCTTCCAACTGATAGTTAACGGAGAGTTCACCGGATAACCACTTAGCCAAATCCATATTCACACGCAGGTCAAATGTATGACGTTTCATATTATCAAAGTTCTTCAACATTCCGTTGTAGTCGATACCAGTATAGTTGAAACGGATACCCGCTCCATTAAATACCTTGTTAACGGACACACTATGAGTCATGGCAACACCTGTTTCATACATATCTGTAATACCATCTTTATTAGGTCCATAAGAACGCACTTGATTATTACGTCCCACTAAGTCAAAGCCTAACATTGGAAGTCCCCATGAACGTTGATTGGGATTTGCCCAGTTAAATACATAAATACCATAAGGCAAACTAGGATCATAAGCATAACCATTCTTCGAGTTTGAACCGTAATAGTTGAATCCGTCACCCACACCGATAGCTGGTAAACTGGCCGAACCATAAATATTCTGATAAGCCGGGAATTCACGCAAGAAAGTAAACTGCATATTATAGCCATAAGAGACACCGAGTCCGGATTTCTTCGTAGCCTTACGAGTGGTAATCAAAATAACGCCATTGGCAGCATCTGATCCATACAAAGCAGCCGCATTGGCACCTTTCAACACTTCTATGGATTCAATATCATCCGGACTGATGGCTGAAGCAGGATTACCATAGTCTAAGTCTCCTGATTCTCCCATCGGATTCATAATAGGCACACCATCAATTACATACAACGGCTGATTGTTTCCAGTCAAAGAATTATTACCACGAATTTCTACACGAGTAGAAGACAACGGACCACCATTCGAGATAAAATTCACACCTGAAACCTTACCGCTCAAACTATTCAACAAGTTCGGATCGCGTGTGTCCAATAGTGATTCCGTATCGATAGACTGACGGGCATACCCCAACGATTTAGATTCACGGCTGATGCCTAATGCTGTGACAACGACATCTTTCAACTCCTTAACATCCTCTTTCAAAATAATGCGAAGCGGATCATTGTTTTTTAAAGCAGCCAGTCTGATGGCCTGCACGGTATATCCAATGAATCTTACATTTAAAATGGCTTCTTTCGGAACATTGTTTAAGGTAAATTGACCTTCCATATTTGTCACAGTAGCTAAATTTTGATTTCCAACCACCGTAACATTAGCACCTGGAAGCGGATCACCAAACTCGTCAACAACGACTCCAGTGACCTTTCGGTTTTGTGCCGAAAGCGAAAGTGCGAAGAATGTGAGCAATACCATCAGGCACGTCCCTATCCTCCAGCTTCTTTTCAGATAAAGTTTCTCCATATTAGCTTAAGTTTAATATTAATAAATTTGTTATTTTCATTTCTCTACAGTTATTGTGAAGTAATTCAAATCAGGTTGGCCACCCACAATATTCAGCACAGTTCTGCGCCAACCGTTAACATCGCATTTTACAGTGAAAGCATCCACAGTCACCCATTCTCCTCCGGTAGCAGGAAGTTTTACGACAGGACCTTGTTTTCTCTGTGTGCCTTTGCCAAAATCAAAACGAATTTTAGCATCTTCCTTAGCTGCGTAGCAGACTTTAATGGTAATGTTTCCGGCAGCATAAGGCAATTCCTCCCATTCCAGCCATTCGCCCGGCTCTGTTTGGGTAACATACCATTCGGTATTCTTATTCGAAGCCATATTGGTAATTTTAGCAACATCCAAATTTCCGACACGATACTGATTGCCACTATTGTTTTTAGAGACATCAAAGAAATGATCGCAGGCTTCCATTTCTACCCGCAATGACTCGGACCATGCCCGGCTACTACTATATTTACGCAGAATGTTCAGACGCTGGTTAGGAAAATCATAGAATGTGTTATCAGTACTTCTCCAATAAGCTGCATTTTCGGCCATATCGGTAAAGCCTTCCAAAAAGACCAGATCAGTGTTCTTCGCAATCATGTCATCCAAAGCATCAGTCAAACGCTTTCCATGATCGGCATCAAAGAACATACGAGTACCCGATTTATCATTGACATAGAAAGCCGGTACAGCCACACCTACTGTTTTCCCATTGAAAGTACGTACTGTCCAAGAGCTACGATTAGCAGCTTGTTCAGAGGCAATGAACCAATCGTTCAGCGACTCTACCACTGATTCGTCGACTTCCTTATCACGATCCTGAAAAGCCCTGTCAGCACAAATGAAGAGTTCCTCACCATAAGTAGACTTGAAGTCTGCATGAATCTTATTTAGAATGGCCTTTAATTTGCCTTTACAATCAATTTTCTTATTGCCTAATGCAGCATAGTCTACATTGAGAAGACCGTTGATACTCCACAAAAACAATACCGGCTTACCATCCATACGAAAAAGGTACTTGTTGTTCGCTTTATTTTCGCCATAGAAGTTATCAAAAGCCAATTTAATATTATAGTCCCATATATACTTATATATATCGTCTAAATTATCTAATGGATACATCACCTCTTCATCGGTCAATCCTTTATTTTTCTGTGTCTCGGCACTGATGACTGTTGCATAAGTCTGATACAAGTCATAGTTACGGGCAGCAGCCCAGGAAGCCGGACAGTCATCGAAGATGGCTATTTTCAGATTCTCTTCATTCCGACGTTGTAAAGCAGCTATGAATTCCTTAATATGAGTAGGATCACCATGATCTCTTTCATAGGCGGGATCAGTATCAGCTTTCGGTAAACGTCCACGGCAATTGGGAGCCACATAATCTAAACCACTATACACCATTTCTTCCACCAGATTATCCCACCATTCTGCTTCTGAAGCACCAAATGACTTCACTTCGAAAAGCGGTTGGTTATAAAGGGTAGTAGAACTTGTTCCACCACTGGCAGCATCCTCTCCATTCCGAAGATTCTTTTGAAAGCTAAACAAGGCTCCCATCAAAAAATGATGCTCGGGAATATGACTTTCTACTGCAGGAGCAGGAAGTGCGAACGTTCCTTCTATTGGTATAACCGGGTCCGGGTTATCATCAGGAACAACTTTATTATCCTCATCGGAACAGCTAACAATCATGGCGGCTAATACAAGCCCCATCGTGGTTTTCAAATACTTTTTCACGGTCTTTTTTTTTATATTACACATTTTCTGTTTGTTACACCTCGAAAACACCCTTTTTATCTATTATTTAAGAAAACGTCGACTGAACAAACTTAATATTTAAGGTTATCTTTGAGTTCAGATGCAAAGTAACAAGACCCGGCTTAAGATTTTTTATAAAATGCGATTAAACTCCAATTAATTTCTAATTAATTTTAAAACTAATAGTATTTTCTTATAATTTTTCGAAACTTAGGCATTAATTTCGATCGAAGAGAGAGGTTTTATATCCTATAATATGCTATCCATATTCCAAATTCCTCATCTAAATGAGTACCCACTTTTTAGAAAATAAGAAAAATCTCAAGTAGAAAAGTAAAAAGAAGAATAAAGCAAGTAAGCAATAGTAAAAATGTATATGAAAAAGACTCCTGAAAATCGGTATTTCTTACCTTATTTACTCAAATTCTATATTTAAGAGATATTTTAATAAGCAATTAAGCGAAAATTAAGCTCTTGCTTAACTAGCTATCCATATATTTGCCACATCATTTTTCGTTATCAAACCGCGAATTATAATATCTATCAAATTCATAAACTTAAATACTATAAACTTTTAAATTACAGAATAATATCATGAATCAAATTAGCAAAGTATTTTTAGCTTGCGCCTGTAGCCTGTCCGGTTTGACAATTCAAGCCCAGGATCACACTGCATGGAGCAATGATTTCTCCAATACCTCCCAACCACTGAATGTTGTGGGACGTGGTATCTGCCGGGTGAGCGATGGAGTATTCCACTCGCGTAGCGCTTATGCCCTTTTCGGCAATCCCGAGTGGAGAAATTATACCTTATCTTTCAAAGCACGTGCACCGAAAGATGCAGAACAAGTACAAATATGGGCAGGTTTCCGCACACATAACCGCTTTGATCGCTATGTGGTAGGTATAAAAGGTGGGCTACAAGACGACATTTATCTGATGCGTACCGGGTACATGGGTACAGATGAGTTTCTAGGAGTCCGTCCTCTGGGCTTTCACCCTGTACCGGGAGAATGGTATAAAGTGAAAGTCGAAGTATGCGGAAACCGTATCCGAGTTTTTGTAAATGACGAAAAACTTCCTCACATTGATTTGGAAGACAAAAACGGTAATCTATCCCCCACTGGTGAAGTAGCATTGGGAGGTGGATGGATAGATACAGAATTTGATGACCTCACTGTCACTCCGTTAACAGAAAATGCTCTAAAAGATATTAAAGTAGAAGAGTATCGCATTGCACTCACTACGCAGGAGAAAGAAAAAAAACGCAGCAAGGAACGGGCACAATATACTGCTGTCAAACTTGATAAACTGACTGCTAACCGGACTGAAATTTCCTTGGACGGAAACTGGCTCTTCATGCCCGACTATCAACTGAACGATAAAGCGAAGGCCATCTCCATGCAGACAGATGATAATGACTGGCATATAATGTCTGTCCCTGCTTTTTGGAATCCGATTCGTATCTGGTTGCATGGCGAAACCATGCCATCCCCTACCGGTCAACAACATAAAGGTGTATCAGATACCTATTATCAACAAGAAACTGACCGATGCGAAAACTATACTTTCAACTATCGTAAGACTGGTGCCGCCTGGTATCGTCAATGGTTGGAACTGCCAGCCGATGTGAAAGGAAAACAACTAACCCTTTCATTTGACGCTGTATCAAAAATGGCAGAAGTTTATATTAATGGCGAATCAGCAGGTTCCAACATAGGTATGTTTGGTGATTTTCAGATAGATGCAACCCGATTTCTACACCCGGGACGCAACCTGATTACTGTAAAAGTGACACGTGATATCAACGGCAAAGCCGCACAAACCAGTGATGCCATGGAAAACTACTATTCGTCGGTCCGTAAAGAGGTCGAGGATAATCAAAATGACCAGCAAGCGAATAAAACCGTGTTAACTGATATTCCTCATGGATTTTATGGGGATAATCCTGCCGGTATATGGCAGCCCGTGAAACTCGTTATCAGTAATCCGCTTAAAGTAGAAGACGTTTTTATCAAGCCGGCTTTAGATGGTGCATCCATAGACATTACCGTAAAAAACCATGCGTCCAAAAAGAAGGACTTCGATATACGTGTGGATATTGTAGATAAACATACAGGAGAAACGCTATATGGCGCACCCGTACGTAGCAAACTCTCATTAGGTGCAAGTGTACAGGAAACATATACTTGTGATATTAAAGGACTGAAGCCCAAACTTTGGGAACCTGCCACTCCTAACCTTTATGACTTCCGTGTAAGCCTGACAGAAAGTAAAGACAAAGTAGCGGATTGCATCACCGTAACATCAGGTTTCCGTACTTTTGAAAGCAAAAATGGATTCCTTTACTTGAATGATCGTAAGTACTGGCTACGTGGAGGCAATCATATTCCTTTCGCTCTCTGCCCGAATGATTCTCTTTTGGCAGACAAATTTATGCAACTGATGAAAGAGGGTAATGTACAATCTACCCGCACACATACCACCCCTTGGAATGAACTTTGGGTTTCAGCAGCCGACCGTAACGGTATCGCTATCAGCTTTGAGGGCACCTGGTCATGGCTCATGATACACTCCACCCCCATACCAGACAAGAGAGTGCTGGATCTTTGGAGCAATGAATGGCTACGTGTAATGAAGAAATACAGAAACCACCCTTCCGTATTTTTCTGGACTGTAAATAATGAAATGAAGTTCTATGATCTGGATGCCGATATGGAACGTGCCCAACAGAAATTCCATATCGTATCCGATGTGGTGAAAAATATGAGAAAGACCGATCCTACGCGACCCGTATGTTTCGACTCCAACTACCTTCACAACAAAGCCAGTAAACGCTTTGGGGAAGATTTTCTGAAAACAGTTGATGATGGAGACATTGATGACAACCATGCCTATTATAATTGGTATGATTATTCTGTATTCCGCTTTTTCAATGGGGAATTTCAGAAACAATTCAAGACACCGGGACGTCCTCTAATCAGCCAAGAGATGAGCACAGGATATCCGAATGCCGAAACTGGTCATCCTACCCGCTCCTATCAACTGATTCATCAGAATCCCTACTCATTAATAGGTTATGAAGCTTATGACTGGGCTGATCCCAACAGTTTTCTGAATGCGCAATCATTTATCACGGGAGAGTTGGCCGAAACACTCCGTCGCACCAACGATCAAGCTGCCGGTATCATGCACTTTGCTTATATGACATGGTTTCGCCAATGCTATGACTATCGACACATACAACCATACACTACTTACTATGCTATGCAGCGTGCTATGCAGCCTGTACTTGTCAGTGCAGAGTTGTGGGGACGCAACCTTTATGCAGGCGAAAAGTTACAAACACGAATCTATGTAGTGAATGATAATGAAGAAGGACGTGACTTAAAACCAATGTCATTGGCTTGGAGCATTGTGGATGGTGCAGATAAGGTATTAGCTTCCGGCACAGAACAATTCCCGGCAGTGGAATATTATGGCCGCAAATATATTGAACCGAACATCCACATGCCTTCTAATTTACCAGCCGACAAAGTAAATGTAAAGTTAAAACTCACACTTACAGAAAACGGCGTGATTTTATCTAATAATGAATATGGATTATTATTGGCACGCAAAGAATGGAATATCGGTCAAGTTACAGAAAATAAAAGAATCCTTCTACTGGATAAAGACAACATGAAAGACACTTTCGATTTCCTGAACATGGCTTGCCAGACAGTATCATCTATTAAAGAGCTATTGAACGCCAAGCAGAAAGCTAATCTCTGCATCATATCAGGCTTGAAAGAATGTACTGATGAAGAAGCCCAATTACTACGCGAATATCAAGCAAAAGGCGGCCGTCTACTCATTCTGAACAGCAAAGAGGTAGCACATAAAATCTATCCTGAATATATCAAAGGCTGGATTATACCTACCGAAGGAGACATTGTGGTGATGGAACGTGATGATGCTCCTGTATTCGACGGAATTGGTGTACTGGAATTACGCTATTTCAATAATAACAAACGCGAAATTCCATTGGCTTGCACCGCTACATTAAAAGCTGCCCGTCATGAGAATGTGAAAGAGCTTGCTGCCCAGATGAAAATTCATGCATACATTGATGGTGGCAAACCGGAGGAACGAATAGCACGTATCGAATCAATGCGTGGGTTGACCTTATTACAGATCACTGATAACAAAGGAAAATCTCTCGTTTCTACGCTGTGTACAGAAAAGGCAACGACTGATCCAATAGCTGGAAAGTTACTGGTAAATATGGTAAATGAATTACTAAAATAAGGTATCCGGCATATTCAATCTCATTCTGCCCGTTTTCCCATTTGAGGAAGACGGGCAGTTTTTTGCTCTTCTGTGGATAATACTGTAGTTATTTTTATTTTTCTTATGTCTATAAGAAGATGGTATATTTCTTACCTTTCACAGTAGCAAAAGAGATTTGATCCTCTGCAAGCACCTTCATCTTTGCTCTGGAAATTTTCATATTCTTTGCACCCGGACATTTTATAATACATTCTACACCTGAATTAGAAATTACTTCTATAGAAGTAATTTTCCCTTCTTTCCAGGTAGCAGTCACTTCAAAGTTTCCTCGTGCTTTCATACCTTTAAATGTACCGTCTTTCCATGCATCGGGCAAAGCAGGAAGCAATTCGATATATCCTCCCTGGCTTTGCATCAGCATTTCTGCAATTCCGGCTGTACAACCAAAGTTACCGTCAATCTGGAAAGGCGGATGCGCATCAAAAAGATTCGTATATACACCACCTACACGGCTTTTGGGAACAGTTAATTTCATTGCACTTCTTAATAATTTATGAGAACGATTGCCATCATGTAAACGTGCCCAGAAATTCAACTTCCATGCTTTACTCCAGCCCGTTCCCTCATCACCACGAGTATTCAATGTCACTTTCATGGCATCCGCATATTTATCGTCCTGCTCGCTTCTCCCAATAACAATCTGTGAACCAGGATGCAACCAGAAAAGATGGTTTGTGTGTCTGTGACCGCCATCTCCGTTCACGTCTTTCGTCACTTCATCTTTCCATTCCATAAATTGCCCGCCCAGACCAATTTTCGGTCCAGAGAGTTTACTCATGGCTGTTACTATCTCTGCTATTTCCGGTTCTTTATCCCTCCCCAGTTCTTTACTGGCTTTTATCATCATATCAAACATTTCACAGATCATAGCCTGCGAGGTAGAACAACCGAGTGAAAATTCGCCATGTTCAGGAGAGTGTGAAGGGTTTGCTACCAAAGTACCATCACGTTCATCGGTCCAAAGATTGTCCACCCAGAAAAGAGCAGCTTCGAGCATGGTATCATAATACCTTTTCAAAAAGTCTTTGTCAAGGTTGAACTGATAATATTCCCAAATGTCCTGACACATCCAAATGGCTCCTGCTGGAAAATGGTGGGGAGTGCTTTTCTTAGCCGGAGCTGTATTACCCCAAATATTATTTTCATGATGCGTCACCCAGCCACGTACATTTCCACCATCGGGTTTGCAATAATATTGCTGCGCTGTATATTTTCCACGCGGTACCAAGCTCTTGACATATTCCACCATAGGCAAATGACATGAACTTAGATTGGTTGGCTGTGTAAGCCAATAATTCATTTGTATATTGATATTGGTATGATAATCGGCATTCCATGGGTTAGAAAGCCTTTCACCCCATACACCTTGCAGATTGGCAGGCAAAGAGCCTTCTCGTGAAGAAGAAATTAGAAGATAACGTCCAAATTGAAAGTACAACATTTCCAGATATTGATTTTCCTGTTCAGAGTTGGTATTATCGTCCATGCCTTTCAACAGACTATCTGTAGTCACAGCAGGTGTTTCCGGCAGACTACCAAGGTTCAGTTGCATTCTGTCATATAATGAATGGTAATCTTTCTTATGGGTAGCCAATAAAGCAGTATATTTCTTTTGGGCAACCTTTTTCAGAGTAGTCTTCACTTTATTCAATGGATCTTCTTTGGAGAAATAATTATAAGAATCATCCATGCACTGCACATAGTTAGTTGCAGCAGACATCAAAACTATGATTTCCTTGGCATTCTCTATCTTCAACTTCTTCCCGTCTATTACTGAAATCTTTCCACCATCATGTCTTACTAACAGTTGTTGAGCATATTTCAGTCCATTCTTCCAGGCGTCCCCTACCCGTCGGTCACCGCTTACCGGAGTTGGATATCCTGTCAGGGTGATGGCATTGCCATCTGCAGTAATGGTTTTATCTGCATGCAATGATTCCAAGGAAATAATGCGTGAAAGCGTGCCTTTACCCGAATCCGATGTCAAACGCATCACCATTACATTATCCGGATAACTCATAAAATACTCACGCTTAAAAGTGACCCCATCTTCCTTATAAGTTACCGTGTGAATTGCATTGTCTATATCAAGTGTACGGGTATAATTAGAATAAGGCAATTCGGAGGAAGTATCCGCAGAGGCTTCAGCTAATTGGGGCTTTTTGGGGTTATCCACCGATGGATTTACTGCCTCTACAACGATGTTACTCAATGTCTGGAAAGAGCCGAAATGTTCTTTGGTGCCTGCCAGATTATCAATAAGATTTCTTAATTCCGTACCATCTCCATCTCCTTCATAATTATGCGTAACCAGTTTTCCTGTTTCATCTATATATGCCGAATGATTTGCTGTAAAATCATTCATCTTCTGCTGTAACATCACACGGGTTTTATGCAGATAATCTTTATTTATTTCCGGAGTTCCCAGATGTCCTCCGTTATAAGAAGGATCTTCACCGGGACCACCGGACCACAAACTATGTTCGTTTGTTTGAATAACATCTACATAGACGCCACCAAAAATCATAGCGCCCATATATCCGTTACCGATAGGCAGGGCTTCACTTTCCCATACTTTTGCAGGCTTGTTATAAGTTGCTTTTAAGACAGGCTGATGAAGTTGTCGGGAGTAGGCCGATATCGTTGTTCCTACCATCATCAAACAAAATAGAAAAAAGACACCTGGTAATCGTAAATACTTGTTTCTCATCATACTAAATTTTAATAAATATATCCTTAATCTCTTTGCCAATAAACGGCTTCGGGTAAACATAAGCAAAGTCTATAAATCAATAACTGTTTGCAAACGAATATCTTTGGAAGAAGCGCCGACCATAATGTCAAATGCACCTTTCGGTACTATAAACTGCCCCAATTTTGCATCCCAGTAACGAAGTTGCTCCTTATCAAGTGCTATTTCTACCAGACGACTCTCTCCCGACCTCAAAGGAACCCGTTGGAAACCTTTCAGTTCTTTAATCGGAATGACAGCTCCGGTTTCCGGGATTCTCACATAAACCTGTGCAACCTCATCACCATTTTTCTTTCCGGTATTCTTTAAACGGAAAGAAACTATAACTTTATTGACTTCGTCTTTTACTTTCAAATCACTGTATGTAAAGGAAGAATAACTCAATCCGTAACCAAAAGGATAAAGAACTTCTCCTTTAAAATATTTATAAGTACGCCCCTTCGTGATATCGTAATCATCAAACGGAGGCAGTTCATCCAAAGACTTGTAATAAGTCAGCGGCAAACGTCCGGCTGGATTATAATCACCAAATAATACATCAGCAACAGCTGTTCCTCCCTGTTCTCCCGGATACCAGGCGTTCACAATAGCCGGAATATGTTCATCCATCCAGTTGATAGCCAACGAGCTTCCTGCTATCAATACAACGATTATATTCGGATTGACTTTATAGATTTCCTGTAAAAATTCTCTTTGATCCGCCGGAAGCTGAATATCATACCGATCCTGTCCTTCGCGTTCGATTGACTTGTTAATCCCCATTACGGCAACAACCGTTTCACATTCGCGAACTGCTTTCCCGGCTTCCCCATACAAATCGAGACGGGTCGTTTTTCCTACTTGCGGCACTTTCCATTGTAATTTTGCAATGGCATAATCCCGGTTATCATAATATTCCGCCTTTAACTGATACTCTTTTCCGGCTTCGAGATAGATGGATGCAGAGTCAGTAGAAACTGCATGTGCCGACCAAGCATCAATCAGCAGCTGATTGTCAATACTCAAACGACAGCCATCATCTGAAGTAAAGCTAAAAGTATAACGACCGGAGATTGCCGGTTTTAACTTTCCCGTCCAACGGATAGAGAGTGGAGATTTGGGTAGAAACGGATCGGGTGCCTGGTTAGCAGGTTCAAAATTGATCCAGTTTTCCTGACGCACTTTGGGAGTACCTTTCAAATGGGTGTCTTCAAAATATTCCGCTTTCAATCCTTCAGGGAAATTCTCCGCCTGAATAAGTTCTAAACCGTCGGCAGCAGATTTCCAGGGAGCATATACGACTTTCACTTTATCACCTACTCTGTTTTTAATGCCTTGCAAAATAGAAACCGGTTCTACCACCGGTGCACCGCTATAATCACCAAACTCACATTTGCCGGCATTAATACCTACCACGGCTATCGATTTCAACTTATTGGTATTCAATGGAAGCATGTTCTTCTGATTCTTCAGTAAAACAATGCACTGACGGGCCACATCCAAAGCAACTTGCTGGTGTTCTTTAGATCCAATCACAGACGGAGATATGTTAGTATATGGATTCCGTTCCACTCCATCAAAAAGCCCCAGTTTCATACGAGCAGTCAGTATATGATAAGCAGCCGAATCGATGTCGGCATCTGATACCATATATTGTTGGTAAGCATTCAACAAATATTCGTCATATACATCATCGCCACATTCCAAATCCAGTCCTGCCTTAATGGATAGAGTAGCAGCGGCTTCTTTTGTTTTCACATATTTATGGGCGTTTACTAACAAGGAAGGCCCTCCACAATCAGATACCACATATCCTTGAAATCCCCAATCCTGACGCAACACCTTTTGTAACAACCAGGCATTCAGCGTACAAGGTACATCATTCAGAGCATTATAGGCGGTCATGATAGAAGCAGCCTTCCCTTCTCTCACGCACATTTCAAAAGCCGGAAAATAATATTCGCGCAGTTGTTTTTCCGAGATTTGCGGATTGCAGACAAAACGATTGTGTTCTTCGTTATTAGCAGCAAAATGTTTGGGAGTAGAAACAATCTTTAAATAATGCGGATCATCCCCTTGTAATCCTTTCACGAAAGCTGTTCCCATCATTCCACTTAGAAAAGGATCTTCTCCATACGTTTCCGGTGTGCGTCCCCAACGCGGGTCACGTGCCATATTCACTGTAGGCGACCAAAAAGTCAGAACATCACTGAATTGTTCCTTCTGGTCTCTTCCCTGATTCAGTTCATTCCAGCGGGCTCTTGCCTCGTCCGAAATCACTGTGGCTACCCGCTTCTGCAATTCCGGATTCCAGGTAGCTGCCAATCCAATAGCTTGTGGGAATACAGTAAAACGTCCGGGACGTACTACTCCATGTAATGCCTCATTGCCATGATAGTATTTATCAATACCCAGACGGGGAATGCCGGGAGATGTTGCACGAAGCAAACTTATCTTCTCCTCTACTGTCAAGCGTGAAATCAAATCCATTACCCGTTCATGCACAGGAACATCTTCATTCTTATACAACTCCTGTGCGTGAACATAACTACCAAAGATAACAAATAAAACACCCGCTAATGCTATCTTTCTATATCTGCTCAATCTAATCATATATCAATAATCTATCAGTCTAATTTCTACTTTAAAAGAAAACCACTTAAAAGTAGCTCTTCTATTAATCTGCAACAATACGCCGCCCTTGAGTTACTCCATTTTCATTGTAAGCATCTACCCGATAATAATATTTCTGTCCGGGTATAAGGATATGAATATCCAATGACGTTTTATCTCCGTCCTTTACCATAATACTCTGATTGAGATAATCCAGACGATAGCCGAACTGTACGATATAACCATCGGCATTTTTTGCTTTCTCCCAGATTACTGTAGAATAACGAGCATCCTTTTTATCCCGTTCAGCAGTAATATTTTTCGAGATTACAGGACGTTTACCATTACCTTTACCAAATACCCGCAAATCGGACAATGCAAACTTTCCACCTTTTGGAGAATGTATATTTTCCACTTTAATGTATCTGATCTTCTTCGGGATATTCAGTTCGACGTAATCATGCGTATTACCTTTTTTATTTTGACTTTTATCTATTTCTAAAGTCCAAGTCTTTCCGTCTTGCGAAGTATACAGCTTATATGCATTATAATCATCCGCCACCTCATCAGAACGTTTCATATCCTGCTCTGTAAAATTAAGCTGTACAGCTCGCAGGGTTTTCATTGCACCTAAATCCATCTGGAACCATTCTCCCGGATTTCCGGTTTTGGCAGACCACCAGGTACGGATATTCTCGTCTGAAGCTTGGTCTGGTGTCTGCCGGGGTAAAGAAGATGAGGCAGTACACTTTTTCCTCAAAGACAATAAATTCCAACCTGCAAGATATTGTTTGTCCGGATCAAACTTCTTTTGCGGAATAACCATCGGATATTCACCCATCCGGGTATATACTTTCATCCGCCTTTCCTTATCAAACTTTACAGGAAATAATCCGATACGCCGTTCAAAACCCGTATATTTACCTACCCACATGGTCGATGCCTGCCACCAGTTCCCGTATTTATCCTGAAAAACACAACTATGCCCGGCACTTCCCATAAAGTCTCCGGCATTCAGAGAAATAGGGTTATAGGGTTGTTCAACAAATGGTCCTTGAGGATTATCAGACGTCATTACCACATCGCAATACCACTGTGACGCAGTCCCTGGAGTTGCATACTGAAAATAATACTTCCCATCATGTTTTACGACCCATGATCCTTCCGGACAAGGTGCTTTTACAAAATTATATTTTTTCTTCCCGGCTTCTAACTCCCGGGAAAGTTCGGATTGTCCGAAATGATATCCTGCACAAGTAGACATATCGGTAATTGCAGGACGGATCAATACTTCTGATTGTTTTATTTCAGTCATCGTTTTCGGATCCAGCTCGAAACAATTGGCATTTTTTCCTAACCCATGATAAACCCAATAACGTCCATTATCAATGAATAAATGAGGATCGGCAACAACTCGTATTTGCCCGCACTTTTCCCATTTCCCGGAAGCCGGATCAGAAGAGCGAATTATATCCGCAGGGCTTTTTTGCGTATTGAAATTAAAGAAATAAATATAATTATCATCATCAGCCACCGCAGGAGCAACATATTGCCGCCCCTCTGTAAAAGCCGTTGTCTGAAGTATATTTTCACTGAAGTAAATATTTTCCCAATGAATAAGATCATCAGACATTCGGTATCCGCCTCTGTCCCTGGTAGTGAACAAATAATATTTATTCTTAAACAGGACAATCACCGGATCGGCAGCTTCCCGATAGGTAAAAGGGTTATCCAATCCTCCACAGCCATAATCCAGATTCAACGGATTACCATAAGTACGCTGTGCTTCCACCGGAACAAATGATTCCACAATCCAAAACAATAAAAATATAAAATAGAACTTGCTTTTCTTCATCGTCTACATTCTTTTTTATCACCTGTATTTTTTCGCCTTCAGTCACACCATTTTCATTAATCTACGGGACCGTCCATTAATAAATCATGTTTTTTCGTCTTTGTACCCTGCAATTTCAAATCAACTCCTCCGGTTGCAATTCCCATTACCCGAAATACAGAGTGCCAAAAAGCACTTGTTTCCTTTGTCTGCAAACGATAATCAATAACCGACAGTACCAGATCTACTTTATCCTGCAAAGGATAACTAACCAAAGCTATTCCTTCGGGTTTCTTCAAGGTTTCATACAACACTACTTGAGCACATTTCCAGTGTTCGGGAGACGTATTGAATAAATTCCAGTCTGTATGCGAAGCTTTTAACAAGCTATTTCCCTTTTCAGTCAAAGGTCCCGTCAAACCTTGTTTTAGAATGTAACGATCACCCTCCATTTCGCTAAAATACAAATCCGGTAATTCAAAATATTCCCTCCAAGAAGAAGTACTATCCATCTCTAAAGCCGTAGCTTTGCGATTTGTCAGTCTTACTTCTTCCGGCAACCAACGGCAAAAGTCATTACTCAATTTTTCCCCGGTGCCCAATGCCAGTAACATGCCACCTTTTTTTGTCCATTTTTTCAAAACAGGTTGTATTTTCTGTAAATCTTCTGCAGCTACGGATTCGGCATCCATTATCCATAAATTCGTTTTTCCAGGCTTATCCGTCAGCACAATTCCTGCCTTAGTTATGAAATCTATCAAATCCGGATGAGCTTTTCCAAGTAGATAAGCGGTGTGATAGGCAGGAGAAGGCAACTCTGGTTTTGCCGGATGTTTTACCTCTTTGAATGCAATCCATTCACCGCCATTGAATGCGGCTTTCAGTGCATTGAACATAGGCAAAGGTTTATACAAAGGAAGTGAATGATCCAATCCCGGATTAAAAGTTGTCACATAGGGAGGGATACGTTCATATTGATAACCCGGTTTACCTTCTTCATAGACTTTACCGGCAAATACACCATCCGAGAGATTCGGTAGACGATTGAAATCATGGTATCCCAGGTTCATGTGTTCTAATCCAAACCAACATACTTCCGAAGGAGAATAGTATGCCAAATAAGGAATAGCCATCTGTTTCACATTCTGATAGACATCAATGGCCAATGCCTCACTCCGTCCTTCATAAGACAGATAGGCTTTCTCGCCTACAAAAGGATACAACTGATGAGGACGTCCATAATAAGTTGCTCCGGATTCACCTACAATCAAAGGTTTATTCAATCCTTTGGGTAAATCTTCCAATTTCAGACCATGAGAAAAATGTTTGCTCCACACAGGAAGACGTCCGTCCATATCACGGTCTCCATCCAACGTAAGAAAGTCACGAGTAGGATCATATTCCTTGGCACTTAATGTTAGTTCTACTAATTTATCATCCCAAACGGCAGCTACTTCCTTGGCCGGTTTATTCAGCAAAGCAATAGCAAACATTTCATTACCGGCACTCCATCCTATTACAGAAGGATGATTACGATCACGCAGAATCAAACGTTCCAAATGTTGGTGCGAACGCTGCCAGGTTATATCTTCTTCAAGATTCAGGCGAATAGAGCTACCGAACAAAGCTGTTTCATCCAGTACCATCAATCCCATTTCATCCGCCAGATCATAGTAAACACGAGGCCAAGGCTGCGCATGCGGACGAACTGCATTTCCTCCAAAATCCTTAATCATCTGATACCATGCATAAGCAAAACGCCTCGAACAGATATAAGCACTAAAGGGGTGCTGGATATCCCCGAAGCATTGTATTTTCTTTCCGTTCAACTGAAACTCATTGCCTACAATTTTAAACTGTCTCCACCCAAAACGAGTAGCTTTGCGGTCATATATTTGCTTCCTTCCGTTTACAGTCAGCAATAGAGTGTATAATTCAGGAGCTTCAGGAGTCCAGAACTTTAGTTTATCATCCGGTGCCTGCGTAATTATAACCTTTTTTTTTTCTCCTTTTTGAAGTACAATGGTAGTAGCAGGCATGGTAAGCGCTGTATTTCCTAAAGTCCATTTTATCTCTGGAGCGGTCAAGATATCTTTACCAGCCTGATTCACCCATTCTTTGACTTCTCCGTCCAATGTGATATTCACCTTTTTCGGAGATAGATTCATCAGTTCCACTTCTACTTTCAATTCGTTCTTATCCACCCAAGGTTGTACAAATACGTCTGTAATCCGTATTTCGGGCATTGCAAACAAATATACATCCTGCCAGATACCAAGTAGATAATCAGTGTTGGAACCTGTGGGGTAGGTTGCTCCCATTTTCTTATAAACGGGATGCGATTGATCGAATAGTTTCGTATCCCTCACTCCTACCAGCACTTCATTCTCACCATCACGATTCACATACTCGGTAACATCTACATCAAAAGGAAGATGAGCATCAAAGTTATGGCAAACCTCTTTACCATTAACCAATATCACACAATCACCTGCCACTGCTTCAAAATGGAGTAGAACACGCTTCTGTTCCCAATCTGCAGGAATGCGAAAATTACGACGTAGCCATCCCATACGGGCACGTACCCAATGCTCCGGATAACTGGGAAAATAGACAGAACTTGGGGTATACGGTCGTTGTGTCCCTTCTCCAACTTTATTGCCTCTTCCCCAATCATTGACATTGATAGCAGAAGGGATTTTAATCTTTACCTTTTCCCATTTATCCGATTGAGGAGCAGTCAATTCCGGTGCTATCCCGGAGCCGCTTTTCCAGGAAGAAGGAACAGTGACACATTGTAAATCCCAAAGTCCATTGAGGCAGATTTCATCCCGATAAGGCTTTTCCTGTGGAAATACCAAACCTTCTGCCGGAGAAAAATCACGGGAAAATACAACATTCTGTGCTTGTATAACCATTGTTCCGGAGAATATTCCGGCCAAAATCAATAAACAGTACTTAAAACCTTGTGAAGCCATTTTCCATCTTTTTTTTCCATCTTCCATGATGATTATTTTTTAGTGGTATTCAGTCTTATTTATCCCAGTTATCGGTACGAAAAGGAGATGCCGGCAAACCTTTCTCGTTATACAGATTGCAACGTGGGCTGTTAGAAAAGCCATAACGCACAGCTACGGGAGCAGTAACTTCACTGCTCGATACAATAATCTTATTGCCATCTATTATAGCATCCGCCCATACAAATTTACGATCGATGCCGGCAATACCGAATCCGGTCAGTTTTGTCGATTTTAGCGTCGGCTGTTCACCTGCAGGAATATATGGAGAAGTCCCTATCATCAGTTTTTTTCCTTGATTAGTAAACTCCAGGATTATTTTATTCCCTTCCACAGACATCTTTTTATAAAGAGGCCCCATGCCAACAATTTTTTCTCCATATGCCAGCTTCCGGGCAGCAAGTGCCAACCGATGTCCGACATCGTATTTATCAACCGGATGCAAATCGAACGGATCGCCGACATCAATCGTCACCGCCATTGCTGTATTCGGCAAGTTCAATGCTTTCAACTGACCTTCGCGTACCCAACGCCAGCCATTCCCTTCGACAGAAGGTTCCTGATCTACCGGCTCGAAATTAGGAAGTTGCACATATACAAAAGGAAAGTCACCAATTCCCCATTTCTCCCTCCAGTCCGTTATCATCCGGGAAAAGAGTGTTGCATATTCTTTGGCCGATCCACCGGAATTAAATTCACCCTGATACCAGATTACTCCTTTGATGCTAAATGGGATTAAAGGAGAAATCATCGCATTGAACAGATTAGACGGACCGTTATTACCTCCGTCCGGCTTACGGGGATTGGGTGGGCGAGGCGTTCTCGGCTGTGGTTTGGGAGGAGCAGGTTTTCCGGTAGCTTGTGCAGCCCGCACAGCTACCGCCCATTCTTTCTGTGCCTCATTCCATTCTCTACCCACTGTCTTATCCCATTCTCTCACTGCCAGGTCAAACTCTTTCTGCTTCTGCGGATAAGTAGCCAGTATCTCCGGATTATCTTTCACATTTTTCTCATAAGCTACTATATAATGGGCCAATACAGGTTCTTGTTTAAGTCCGGTGAGACTTGTCCAGGCCTCTGCGCGTGTACCTCCCCAAGCAGACTGAATGACTCCCAGAGGATGCCCATTAGCAGCACGCATGTCACGCGCAAAATAATAGGCAGTTGCCGAAAAGCCTTGTCCATTCATTTTTGCCAGCATTTCAGGAGTACAAAGCACCCACCTGGCAGCCCGTTCAGGACTAGCTGTCCCCATAGGGACTTCGATATCCGACAATGGTTCCAATGAAGTGTTTTTAGGTACAAAAAACAAACGCAATAAAGGATCTTCCGAACGGGCTATATCGTCAGCATATTCTTTTCTTACGTTGATACCCCATTCCATATTTGATTGCCCGGAGGCAACCCATACGTCACCTACCAGTACATCCGAATAAACTAATTTATTTTTTCCGGCAATGGTCAGTGTCTGACCTTCCTTTTTCATTTTTATGGGTTTCAGGTTTGCTTTCCATGTCCCGTCTGTATGAGCCGTAGTTTTCACTTTTTGTCCGGCAAAGACAATCTCTATATTTTCTCTGGCGTCCGCCCACCCCCAAATAGCAATCTTACTATCTTGCTGTAAAACCATGTGATCGCCGAAGATCAAAGGCATTCTTACATCAGCTTTCACCTCTGACAGCCACAGAATACCGGACAGTAAAAATATCCACGATATTAAAAGAAGTCGTTTCATCTTTTATTTATAGAATTACATAAACATCACTACATTATACTTTCAGGTTCATCAGAATCCCTCATCTGATGAACCTGATTTTTAGGACTATACCCATAATTACCTATCTCAAACTTTTAGCTGCCAAACAAAGAGACCATCTTATATTTAGTAGTAAAAGCAACAGGTTGCTTATTATTTTTATCCAACTTGAACGGAATCAGTTTTTCTTCCCCGGCTTCCAGTTCATAATGAATGGCATCCCCTACTTTTTTACCGTCAACAAACATTTCCACCTTACCAACATCCATCAGCGTACCATCGTTCTTCACACTTACCCATACGGTTTTCTGATTCTTTATCAGATTCTCTTCCACCTTTGAAATAGAAAGAAGAAAGTCAGCACCGAATTCATGCGTATAATTAAGCATGCCGGATACCCCTTTTTTCTTATCACCATACCCCACGCTATGCTTAATCTCATTCTTAGCTACATAGTCAGGACTCATACCACCTACACATATTTTGAATTCCCCTTTTTCTACCACTCTGTCCATACGGTCATTGAGCAATGAAATATCGTATGGCGTCAGTTCAAAAGAAACAGTTTTCGATTCTCCCGGTTGCAGATGGACACGGTCGAAATCCTTCAACTCCATGACACGGGTCTTTACACTAGCATACATATCCGTCACATACAATTGTGCGACTTCATCACCGGCACGGCTTCCCACATTCTTCACAGTAGCCTGAACTGTCACATTTCCATTCGGCTTTTCCTGTATCTTCAAATCCGAATATTCAAAAGAAGTGTAGCTAAGACCAAATCCGAAACGGTAAAGAGGATAATATTCCATGTCTACATATTCATACCGACGTCCCGATGTTTTAAAGTTATAATATAAAGGGAGTTGTCCTACATGACGCGGAAAAGTCATCGGCAAGCGACCGCCAGGATTATAATCACCAAACAACACATCTGCCATTGCCGGACCGCCTTCCTGTCCCGGCAACCAGTTTACAAGAATCGCTTTACACATCTCTGATGCTTTCAGGATATCATAAGGACGTCCTGCCTGAAGAATCAGAATCACCGGTTTCCCTGTTGCGCAAACCGCTTCCAGCAATTCCTGTTGTTTGCCCGGCAGAATCAGGGTAGCCCAATCATTATTCTCGCCACATGTTTTACGAACATCATTGGTGGCTTCACTGGTTGAACAGTCGCCCAGCACCATTACTACGACATCCGATTGGGAAGCTGCCTTGACCGCTTTCGGGATATTCGTTACATCCGGGTTTGTAAAGTCGCAACCCTGTTCATAAAGTACTTTCGTTTGCTTGCCAACGGCATTTTTAATACCCGTCAGTACGGATATCAACTGCCCCGGCTGCAATTTCGGAGTATAATCACCCGGCTGAAGATCGTCCGCTCCGGGACCCAGTACGGCTATTGTACGCAGGTTCTTGGTCAAAGGCAAAAGGTTTTCCTTATTTTCCAACATTACAATAGACTCACGGGCGGCTTGTCGTGCCATTTCTTTATGGCTATCAGAATTCCATCCCAGATAAATCTTCTTCCAATCCAACGGTTTGCATGGATTCTTTTCAAAGAGTTCGTTACGGAACATGGTAGAGAGCATAGTACGACATACATTATCCAGATTTTCCATATTGATGCGCCCGTCTTTGGCAGCCTGAATCACTTCTTTATTGTTATAAGTATCACCGCAATTAGTAGCAATACCGGCAGCCAATGCCTGATTGGCCGCTTCAATCTTATCTTTTGCCGTATAATGCTTGCGGGCAGTCAGATTACCGATAGCACCGCAGTCACTGACGATAAATCCATTGAATCCCCATTCCTGACGCAAAATCTGTTGTAACAGTTCCGTACTCTTGGCAACCGGAATACCCATATAGTCGGAATAAGCCATCATCAAAGACTGACAGGCATAATTACGGATAGCATGACGGAATGGAACCAGGTGAATCTCGCGCATTTCGCGTTCAGACAGACCGATGTCATGCGAGTCACGTCCGCCCAACGGGGCACCGTGTCCGCCAAAATGCTTAGGGGTGGTAAACAATCCTCTGGATTGATATCCTTTGATCCATGCACCGCCTATTTGTGACACCAGTACCGGATCTTCTCCGAAAGTCTCTTCACAACGTCCCCAACGTGCATCCTGCGCAACGTCCAGCACAGGCGACCATGCCTGTTTGGTATTTGCTACCACAGTCTCGTCTCCAATTACCATTGCTACTTCTTCTGTCAGTTTCCGGTTCCAGGTAGCTCCCATAGCCAAAGCCTGCGGGAAAATAGTGGCTCCGCTTCCATACGAGAAACCATGTACGGCTTCTACCTTTGTGATAGGCGGCACATATAAATGAGGAATACCGGGAATCCCCCACCCCTCACGAATCAATTCCATCTTATCTTCCGGTGTCATCACAGCCAGCAGGCTTTCTACACGTTCTTCTACCGGAAGTGATGCATCCATATAGCGACGGTCCGTCACTTTCCCTTTACTATCTGTCAGTACTTTTTCTGCCATCAACACTGAAATCTCTTTTAGAGAAAAAGGTTTGTCCAGCTTTCCCGGTTTGAAATTCAACTTGACATGGGCGCCATATTTAGGGGTGAATTTTACTTTCATCTGTTTGTCATTACCTTCAATCCGGTAATTCACAGGAGTTCCCAGATTCATCGGGTCATAAGTGACAAAAATATCCAATGCCTCTTGCAGTTCATTTTTATTGACTCCCTGCATCTGAAGATCCAGTTCACAAACATCACCCGGTTGCTGGATGGTAAACATCAGCCATTGCTCGGCCTTTAGTGCCTGTGAAGGCAATGTCCACATCGTCTTTACATTTTTATCAAAGGCCAAAGCAGCATTGACCGCATTGGTAGAAGCCGATACCGATAGGATATCACTTTGTTGCTGTGCCATTGCCACCGAACACGACAATAATCCTATTGCCAACATCCATTTCATTTTGTTTTTCATGCTATATTCGTTTTTCTAATATGATCGGTTCTTATTTATCTATTGTATATGCATTTCCAATGATTCTCATTGTACTTTCTACAGGTTTCAAAGGAGTAGCCAATGTCGCTACAAGTGAAGAACCGCCAACCTGTATCTTGATTGTTCCCGGTAAGACTTTACGGATACCATTCTCATCAACACAGGACAAATCTCTCGGGGGTAGGGAGAACGTCAGGCGTTGTGCTTCGCCAGGTCGTAAGTGTACCCGTTTGAAACCTTTCAATGCCGTCAAAGGAACCAATATCTTTTTATCGGGATGGGATATATAAAGCTGGACGACTTCTTCACCTTCCATCCGTCCGGTATTCTTCACCGTCACCGATACCAATACTTCCTTGTCCGTAGTATGACAGACTTTAGGCAGATTCAGTGAAGAATAGGTGAAATCAGTATAACTCAATCCATAACCAAAAGGATAGAGAGCTTTTCCTTTAAAATAACGATACGTCCGTCCTTGCATATCATACGATTCAAAATCGGGCAGATCACTATCCTGTGCATAGAAAGTGACCGGAAGTTTTCCGGAAGGATTATAATCCCCCAACAACACATCGGCAATAGCTTCTCCCCCATATTGTCCACCATACCAGGCATTCAGAATAGCCGGAATATTCCTTGCTTCCCAAGGAATAGCCAACGCGCTGCCCGTCATCATCACAAAAACCGTCGGAATACGCGCTGCTACCAGTGCTTTCATCACTTGAGTCTGAACTTCCGGCAAAGTAATCGTTGTACGGTCTCCACCATCAAATCCGTCTTTGCTGACCGGCATTTCCTCACCCTCCAGCCTCGGACTGATACCACCAACAAAAAGAACGACATCCGCCCCTTTGGCCTGGTTTACGTATTCTTCCAGTTGACTTTCAGACACACCAGTCACGTGATCCATTCCTTTTATATATACCACTTCCGCCCAACCATTCAAACGTTCGCGAATGGCCTGCAAAGGAGTTAACATGCGTGAAGGCTTTCCATTGTAATTTCCGAGTAACGATTCTCTGGAGTCGGCATTTGGTCCCATAACCACAACTTTCTTCAAACGACTCTTTTGAAGAGGTAATAATAGATCATTCTTAAGAAGCACCATTGATTCGCGTGCCAATTGTTTAGCTAAATCCTGATGTTTCCTACACTCCAATATAGAAACAGGAATACGTGCATAATCCACTTCTTCCACCGGATCAAACAATCCCAGGCGAAAACGAATTTCAAACAGACGTTTGACAGAAACATCGATTTGTTTTTCTGTGATAATCCCATCTTTCACAGCTTTTACCAATGCCAGATAGGCACTTTGTCCACAGTCGAGGTCGGTTCCGTGAAAGACAGCATCGGCTGCTGCTGTTGCTGCGTCCGGATGAGTCTTATGATGATTGAATATATCATCGATAGCACCACAGTCAGAAGTGACATATCCTTTAAAATTCCATTTATCACGTAAAATAGATTGCATCAGCAAATCATTGCCGCAACAAGGCTGTCCCTGAAAAGCATTGTATGCACACATCACACCGGAAACCTTTGCATCAACGACTAATGTACGGAAAGCCGGCAGATAAGTATCCCACAAATCATAGGTACTTACATCCGAATTGAAACTATGACGGTTTTTCTCCGGACCACTATGCACCGCATAGTGTTTAGCACAAGCCGAGGCTTTTAAATAACGGGGATTATCCCCTTGTAGTCCCAGCACAAAAGCCGTTCCTATCCGGGAGGTCAGATAAGGATCTTCACCATAGGTTTCTTGTCCGCGTCCCCAGCGAGGATCACGGAATATATTGATATTAGGAGTCCAGTAAGTCAATGCGTGATATTGGCTATAATCTTCTTTACGCTGCGCATCATTATAGATAGCCCGGCCTTCATCGGCTATGGAGGAAGCGACTTCCTTTATTAATGCATCATTCCAGGCAGCAGCCATGCCAATCGCTTGGGGAAATACGGTGACATGGTATTTAGTACGACCGATGCCATGCAGACATTCGTTCCACCAGTTATAGGCAGGAATATCCAAGCGGTCAATGGAAGGAGTGCTATTCAACATCTGCTTCACTTTTTCTTCCAAAGTCAAACGGGAAACCAAATCGTCGACACGCTGTTCTACGGAAAGTTGCGGGTTGCGGAACGGATACGTTTCTTGTGCTGTCATTCGACTACCTACACTGCACAAAACAGCTAAACATACTATTCTATTCAACTTCATACTATCAGATTTATTAATTGCAAAAACAAAAAATGAGGCTACCACTTATCGGGTTTGTCTTACTAACTTTATCGTACCATCAGGATTGTAATACAGCTTATCCACACAGATAGAACGAAGCCAGTCATGTCCGGACAATGCACTGTTATGATAAAAAGCATACCATTGCCCTTTGAACTTGACAATAGATCCATGATTGGTATAACTGTCAGTTGGTTCCATATAAATACCTTTCGATTCCCAAGGTCCCAATGGAGAGTCACTTATTGCATAGCGCATCCGGTTGTCCCCTTTCACTCCATCGTTCCAGTTTTCATCATGATTGTCGGAATAAGAAAGATAATACTTACCCTTATATTTGTGAATCCAGGCTGCCTCGTGGAAGTCCTCCAATCCTTTCATAAGTTGCATCGGGCCATCCAGTTCTATCATATTATCTTTCAGTTTGCCACCTTTACAAATACCGCCACCACCATTATAGATATAAGCCTGTCCATCGTCATCCACAAAGACACAAGGGTCAATCATGGGATCCATTCCTTTAATATATCCCTGTACCTTGAATCCTTCTGCCGGTTTATTGCTGGTAGCGACTCCGATCTTCCAACTGTCATTCCAGTCCGTTTCACTTGGATGGGGAAAATAAAAATAGTAAGTACCGTTTTTATAAGCACAATCCGGAGCCCACATAAATCCTCCTTCTTTCCGTCCCCATGGAACCTGATCTGAACTTAAGATCTCTCCATGATCCGTCCAGTTCACCATATCATCGGTTGAAAACACATGATAACGATCCATTAAATCACACCCTCTCGGCGGTGCAACGTCATGAGAAGCATACACATACAAGCGTCCGTCTTTCCATACATGAGCCGAAGGATCAGCTGTGTACATGTGCCGGATAAAAGGATTCGGAGTCGCCGGATTCAGACTGGTATTAAATGCTACAGCCTTTTCTTTTCGCAAAAGCTTAGCGGCTTCACCAACCAGTTTCAAATAATGATCGCTTTCTACTCCCTCCTCGATAGGAACAAATGTACTTTCTCCTACCGGAACTTTCTTTGCACACTTAAAGATAGCCGTTCCCTCATCTATTTCATCGAACATGGCTACATAAATCATCTCGGCACCTGCACGGATAGCTCCCATCAACTGCTTCCAAAGGAATGAACCTTTGTTGCGAGGTATAAAAGAGTTATGATCTTTTCCTTTCATATTCGCCCACGAGAAGCCGGGGAAAACCAATGGGGCATAGTCCACCTGATTCTTCTTTGCCCACTGAATATCCTCTTCCACTAATTTCTGGTATTTCGGATAAGTAGTTTCATTGTAACGTCCCACGAACCAGGGCATCATAATATCACATTTCCTGATAAGTTCATGTAACTTGGGATCCGATTCTGTATCGCCTTTCAGCTCCCGCCATTGAGTAGGTACTCCCAACATCACACTGAATCCCAGAGCTTTCAAGCCATCAATAATACGCGTGGCCTCTTTCAATCCGTAACGGCGATTGTCATTAAATCCCACTCCCCATACCGTAACCAACGGTTTACCATTGTGATACAGATAAGAGGGATTCTTCGCATGATCTTTTATAGAATGTCGTTGTGCAATTTCTGTAATATCTTTAAGTATGAAATTTTCTTCTCCCGGCCGCATCCCGCTCAAATCATACATCACACAGATAGCCCTTTCATACCTATTAGCAGCTTTCATCGCCGAGTTCAGCACTTTATTGAAATGCTTCAATCCACTCTCATTCCGGATCTCTGAAACGAAACGTTGCATGAACACTCCATCCAATCCATACTCTTTCATCCATCTGAAATGAACATCGACGGTAGACTCATCATAAGAAGAAAAAACAGATGCCGGTTTGCCATCTGCAAAAGTAAATTCTGTTTTATAGAGCTTTTTATACTCCGATACCTCCGGCCAAAAATCTACGGAACATGACCCGGGACGAAATCCATTACGCCCATTATAATGATGCCAGCTACGGCCGGAGCCGTCATCAGGGGCATTGAACCACCCCTGATAACCTGCCATGACCAATCCTTTATAAGAATTGTACCGTTTCTCACCGGCCTGTGCCATTATCCCTATTGAAAACAATAAATATACCAATAACCAATTCAACCTTTTTACCATGTCATTTCTTTGTTTTTCATGTTATACTATTAAGTTCTTAAAACTTTTTTCAGCAAAGTAAAGAGGCACCCCTTAATAAACTCCACAAAAGTGAATTAATAATGACTTAAAATCGAATTAATTGAGGGAAAAAAGAAAAGTAATAGAAATATATGCCTTTATTATGGGAGTTTTATGGAAATAAAGACAGATAACCTCTTTGTTTTCCTGAATTAATTTTTCTATTTTTGAAGCAAATCTTTATTCTTCTACTTTATGCCAGCAAATAGAAATGCCTTAATCCGCTATAAAACGATTGATAACTGTCTGCGTAATCCGTATCGACGCTGGACGTTGGAAGACTTGGTAGACGCCTGCTCGGATGCTCTTTATGAATATGAAGGTATTGATAAAGGGATAAGCAAACGGACGGTACAAATGGATATACAGATGATGCGTAGCGAAAAGTTAGGCTATAATGCTCCGATTGTGGTGTACGAGAATAAATACTATAAATATGAAGATCCCGAATACAGTATCACGCAAACCCCACTGAACGAACAAGACCTGAAAATGATGTCGGAAGCAGTGGAAGTGTTGCGACAATTTAAAGGTTTCTCCTATTTCACGGAAATGAGCGAGATTATCAACCGTTTGGAGGATCATGTTGCTTCTGCCCGGATGAAAACCACTCCTGTCATTGACTTTGAAAAGAATGAATCACTGAAAGGACTGGATTATCTGGATACCATCTATCATGCGATCGTCAACGAGCACCCGATACAACTCAAATATCGTTCGTTCAAAGCACGTTCGGCAAACAGCTTTATTTTCTATCCTTATCTATTAAAAGAATATCGCAACCGGTGGTTCGTTTATGGAGTCAGAGGAAACGGACGAATATTGCAAAATTTAGCTTTGGACAGAATACAATCATTGGAAGTTCTGCCACAAGAACACTATATCAAAAATACATTCTTCGATCCGAATACATTCTTCGACGACTTGGTAGGTGTCACCAAAAACTCCGGAAGCGTAGCAGAGAAAGTGGGTTTCAAAGTAGCGGCAGCCGAAGCACCTTACATCATAACCAAGCCTATACATCGCAGTCAACAACTGGTGGAAAGACTACCCGACGGAAGCGTCATACTGGAAATTGAAGTCGTAATCAACCACGAGTTAGAACGGGTATTCTTCGGATATGTTGACGGAATAGAAATTCTTTATCCCAAGACATTGGTCGAATTAATGAGTCGGAAATTGGAAAAGGCTGCCAAGCAATATACAAAGTCAAAGTGAAAATAAAGCTTTCGCACATTCGTACCCTTCCTTATAAAACTCTGTCAGCTTTTGCACATCTTTCTCTATACGGTCTACAGCTACAGGTTTCAAAGGACGGATAACGACAATCTTTCCCTCATCCTCCATGCGTTCCACCATTTCCAGCTGTTCGTTATAAACAGCACACCGGCAACTTAACGCTTCACGCAACTTCGGATATTTCCGGTATACAAACGAAGGGATACGAATGTCTTTCGAATCTTTCCGATATCCCCGGTTACGGGTAAGTACCACGACATTTCTCGTACAGCCATCCGCAATAGCTCTTTGCAGAGGTATGGAATCTACGATTCCCCCATCAAGCATAGGAACCTCATCCACATAAGTGATAGGACACACAAAAGGGAGACTGCTGGATGCACGGACAATATCGATCACCCTGTGCCTGTCTTTTTTCTCTTCGAAATAATTGGCTTCTCCCGTGATGCAATTAGTAGTCACCATCACGAAACGTTCCGGTGAAGCAAAATACGTTTCATAATCATAAGGAAGAATGTGTTCGGGGAACTCATTGAACAATAGATCGAAATCCAAAATATTACGCTTTTTGAGCAAATGTTTCAGACCGATATAATTGTACTTCTCCAACAAGTCGATATTGCTGTACTTGGCACGTCCCCGTTGCCGTGATGCATACGACAATCCGTTGCACGCACCGGCAGACACTCCTATCGCATAGGGAAACCGGATATCATGATCCATAAAATAATCAAGTACACCGCAGGTGAATACTCCACGCATTCCCCCGCCTTCCAATACTAATCCCGTAGATTCGTCAATTTTCAAGTCCTTCATTTTTATCTCCCGTATTCTTATTCCGGCGGATCACCAGCAGAGACGACAATTCTCGTATCACAGCCTCATCCTCGGATAATTTCGTATAAGAAAGATGACTCATTATCAATAGTCCGTCTTTCTCTTTAGTCACTAAATCTTCAACTCCTTCAAACCACACTATAACCGTTTGTCCCGGATAACGTGCCTGCAAATCATCTATACATCCGCGAAACTCCTCATCGTCCGTATCAAAGAGGAAAAGACGTATCGAATGCCCGTTCTGCAACATCTTCTCCAGATACGAAAAAAGAAAAGCATCAATCATTCCACCAAGTACGAAACTGACCGTAGCACCTTCCCGATACCGACGATTGACAAACACAGCCACCGGACACTTCACCTGCTCCATAATATCATCAATCTTATCCCGGAAAAGCGTTAACCATAAAATAGCCCCCGGAGTCCCCGGCATATCCGAACGGTAATGACTTCCGGCTCCCAAAAGCAGCATATCAGGATGTTCTTTACGGACAAAGTGAATGATTTCCTGTACAAGTTTGTCCGTCACCCGATAATGGTTATCCACCTGGATATTCAATTTCGCCGCCTGTTGATTGAGCAAAGCAAAACTCTCGCTGGCATAATGCTCGGCATTCAACGGATTCAAATCCGTGCCTACCGTATAGTGTGCCGCAATCAAATGATTTTTCTTCAACAGCTTTCCAAATAACAAATTATAAATGGAAAGTAATACACGCCCGGATTCCGGACGTCCGAAGCAAAATATCAATTTGTGCTTCAAAGATAATTTTTCTTCCCGACGTACGAAAATATGTTCCACCAAATGAAGCAAAGGAGTAGTCATAAAGGTCGTAACTAGCGCCATAATGACCAAAATTACGAATATAGACGGAGGAAGAACTCCCATTTCATAACCAATATTCAGCGCTACAAGCTCCATCAATCCCCTCGTATTCATCAATGTTCCTATCGTCAAACTATCCTTCCACGATTCACCCACCAGACGGGCAGCGATGGCACATCCACCCAGTTTACCGGCAACAGCAACCGTCACCAACAGCAAACATACCATCCACAACTCCGGACTGTTTATCAAACCGATTTCAGTACGTAACCCGGTGAAGGCAAAGAATAAAGGCAAAAAGAAGACTAAAGAAATATCTTCCACTTTTTCCATCATCACCTTCCGGAAACCCAAATTGGACGGCATCACCACCCCTGCCATAAAAGCTCCGAACAGGGCATGAATTCCGATAATCTCCGTCAGACAAGAGGAAATAATAAGAATAAGCAGAATAAATGCCACAAATGTTTTATTAATTGCTTCCCGGTTGGCATACACCTCTCCCACCTTCTTCAAAAACGGGCGAACTACCAGAAACATGACCGCAATATAAACTACTGCCAGCCCTACTGAATACAGTGCACTGGCAAAACTTCCCGCTTTGGAAATAGCGATAACCACTGCCAACAAACACCAAGCCGTCACATCGTCATTGGCAGCAGAAGCAATAGTCAGCGTGCCCAAAGGAGTCTTAGTCATATTCCGTTCCTGAATAATACGTGCCAATACCGGAAAGGCGGTGATACTCATCGAAATACCTATAAACAGAGCAAACGGGAGAAACGGAGTCTGGTCGGCGGCATATTCTTCGTATACCCAATAAGAAGACAAAATACCCAGGAAGAAAGGAACCAAAATTCCGGCATGACTAATCACAAGCGTTTCATTGATCTTATTTTTCAGTACACTGAAATCCAGCTCCATACCGATCACAAACATAAAAAGTATCAGTCCCACCTGACTCAATAATTCAAGATTGGTAAGCGAGTGGGCCGGAAAGAGAAAATGAAAAGCATCCGGAAAGAAAAAACCGAGCACGGAAGGTCCTAACACGATACCGGCAACAATCTCTCCAATCACTCCCGGTTGCCCGATCAGGCTAAATAAATAGCCAAAAAGACGCACCATCACCAATACGGCTATAATCTGAATCAACAAGGTGGAGAGCGGATGATGAATATTGTCCTGTATAAATTGAAGAAATAGGCTGAAAGGGTCCCCCTGTGCCACGTTATGCGCATTTATCGCATAGTGCGAAAACCGGTCACCCTCTTCAATAGCGACATAAATCAATCCTCCAAACAGGAGCAACATCAGTACATAAATGACGTAATTCTTCCGGGCCCTATTCCGCATAAACTCTATTTTTACGATTTGTGCATATTTATTATAAAAACAAACGAAAAAGGCAGATAGTTTGGCAAAAATAGCAAATTCTCAAATAAAATCTTGTTTTTTTGCTTCAATCTATGTAACTTTAGGCTAGCTTTATTGTTTAAGGAGGAAAAAATCAAAAAAGTCCTGCCCGCAGGCAAGCACCATGAGAATACAGTTTGAGATTAAAGAAAATTTGCCGGAAATTATCGAAGAAATCTTACACTCTGATAAATGGCAAACTTCCGTGAAGGAAGAACTTAGCGGTCGGACGACCGTTGTGATCCGTGACCAAGCGTATGGTTCAGAAGCTACCATTGAAATTTATGCTACATCTATTGAAATCAAAACTGCCTGGTCTAAGTACTCCTATCGTATATTTGTAACCAACGATATCGTATGGTGCGAATATAACGGTGCCTATCGTGGTCTGTTGGAACAAGTGCTCCTACCAACGATTACTCCCAAAGAAAATCTGCTCAATTCTGACGTGACTGAAAGTTCGCTTTATGGAAATGAGCATAAGAAACTGAGAGAATATGCAGAAGATAACCTGAAACTGAAACAATTCCGTCGGGAAAATTTCAATGAACAGAAGAATGGGACCGCACCATTCGATCATCCAAAGCGTGTGTATGATGAGTTTATCAAAGAAGATTATGTAGTAGCATCCAAAGAAGCAGTAAAGAAATAATCTACACTTAACGTTTTACCTTGTGCCATCGTATTGGCACAACAATGCCACCATGTTGGCACAGTCGTGCCAATGCGGTGGCATAACTGTGCCAACGAAGTGGCACTAATACACGATTCCCAAGCTATCCAGATCGGTCTTTGATATGGCAAATTCTTTTCCGGCTTTCATCCGTTCCAGCACTAAGTTTCCGATACATTGGGCATCCTGCACCGATTGAAAAGGCCTTTTCCCGGATACAACCGGGATAAAAGGCTGAACAATTATCAAACGCTCTCTCTCATAAATCTTATAACCGTATCCACTACCTTCAATCCGGGTTACTTCCAACCGATATATGTTTATCGAATGCATATACCCATATATGATTCCCACTAAAAGCAGCAAGACAAAGCAACTAATACCTATTGTTTTTTTATTTCTCTTCATATTCATAAGGCTTCAACTCCCAAGTATCATCATAATAATAAGTAGAAGCTCCTCCCGTAGCTATAACTCCTCGTTTTCCGGTAGAAAAGCATACGGCTTTCGAGCGTGTACTTCCTTCGAAATCTGTCAAATCTTCCCCATCCCAAAGGTCTGTCAGAGGGTCGTAAATCCAATAATTGGAACGATAACTACCACCAGCAGTCTGCCCCACAGCAATATATCCTTTACCGTCGATCACGAAAGCACAAGCATAAGAGCGGACGATAGAAGTGTAATCGTCATCATAATCATCATCACTCTTATCGTAAAGTTCGCGCAATTCTTTCCAAGCACCCGTCGCCGGATTAAAACACCAAAAATCCGTCACATCCGAACCGTTATTCTCACCGCCGCAGATATAAGCTATATCATCTATGACGAAAGCCATACCGCCCATTCTCTTCTGTCCGCCAAATCCACTCATGGCTGTCCATTCTCCTTTATCTCCCACCGATGGGTCGAACTTCCAGAAATCCTTTTGATAATTATCATTGTAACCTGTACCCAGATACCCATACTGACCAATGCCGAAAGAAAGCGCATAATACCGTTTACCATAGATATTAGTCCCATCAGTTCCATCCGGAATAGAAGCCATCTCCTTCCAGGAATTCGTGGCAGGATCATACTGCCAGCAATCATTCAGATAATCCTTTTTTGTCGCATCGTAACCGGTAGCAATATATCCTTTGGTACCTACTGCAAAACCTGTAGCTGCATTCCGGGCTGGAGCTGCATCGGGCATTGATGTACACTGTGTCCACGAATTAGCCTCAATGTCATACGCCCAACAATCTTTCAAACGGTCTTTGGTACTCCCCCGGTATCCGGTGCAAAGGTACCCTACGTTACCAATCGTAAAACCAGCTGCGTCCGTACGCGCCACACCATCAAAATCAGAACGGCGATACCACACACCTGCCGTATATTCAGTATCATCCGTACATGCCGCCAATGAAAGCAGCAGCACCATCATGCAAAGTAATTTATTCATTTTCGTATTCATAAATATGTCGTTGATTACAACCGCAAATGTAGGCGGCAACGGGCACGCATAAAAAAACTATCGACAAATAAAGACATTCTATCTACCAACAAAATTCAGGTCGACAAATACAGAGATTTAGTCGATAGTTTTTTGGAGGACTGTTTAAAACCTCTTCTTTTGCCGCTACAAAACCAATTTCATTTTTACTACATGAAGTCAATCATACTACTTTTTTCATTCTTTATATCTCTTTCTTTTTTCGCTTGTGTAGACGATTCATCGTCCATAGGAGCGAAATGGGTACAAAGTTCATTCCTCAACGAACAGATGGACACTTGTACGGTATTACTTAGTACAGTATTAAGCGACTCCATAGCTACTTCGGGAGATACGGTTTGCCAGATAGGATACCGTGACGACAACTTATGGGGGAAAATTACCGCCTCTTTTTACGCAGAGTATGAAGTACCTTCCTATTCTTTTGATGAAAACATCCAATATGAGTTCGACTCGATCACCATACGCCTGTATTCTTCGGGCAATTACCTGGGAGATACACTAAAAGCCCAACGCATTCATCTGCATGAACTGACAAAGAATATAGAACTGGACGATAGAGGGTACCTATACAACACTACTACTGCCTATTACAACGAAACTCCACTGGCATCTTTCGACTTTCGTCCTACCCCGGGCTCACCGAGCGAGGAACTGGAAATACGATTGCCGGATGCATGGGGAGAAGAATGGTTCAACTTGATGCTGAATGATGGCCGATGGGTACAATCCCAGGATTTCTTCCATGATTATTTCAAGGGAATTGCTTTTATACCCGATGCAAATGACGCTTGTATCAGCGGATTTCAAGTCAACGACTCCAGTATGTGCATCACGGTCTACTATCACCAGATTACGGAAACACTGAACGAAAAAACACTGGTTTTCAATACAAGCAGCACGCTGACTTACAACAAAATAGAACAGGACCGCTCAAACACCCCGATAGCCAACTTGCAAAGTGGAGACGGAAATGAATACTCTTCCGGAAAAAGCGAACATCAGGTTTATTTGCAAGGAATGACTGGCATGTATGTCACCATCGACTTTCCACATTTGAATAACCTCTGCGAGAGAGGAGAGCTTGTGACCATTGAAAGCGCAACGTTACAACTATATCCGGTGAAAGGAACTTATGACGGCATGTACCCATTACCCAAAAGCTTGGCTCTTTACACCGCCAACAACGAAAATGTGACGCAAAGTGTGATCACCGACCTCACCGGGAGTTCCGTACAGAGCGGGAACCTGATAGTCGACGAGATGTCTTATGAAGAGACTTATTATTCTTTTGACATCACTTCTTTCCTGCAAACAAACCTGGGAACTACCGGATATGATCATCAAAAACTACAATTATTTCTTCCGGACAACTTGTTCTATACCACTCTGCAAGGTGTTATCTTCGGCGACGGAGAACATACCGCCAATAAAAAGAATACCAAACTTATCATACTTTACAAAACTTATCAACAATGAAAAAGATTTTGTTTTGCCTTCTGGCATTCTATACTCCTGTCTCTATAGTTATTGCGCAAAATACAACGAACTCCCCTACTTCCATGTTCGGACTGGGAGAGCTTTCTACCGGGGAAGGCGGGCAATATGCCGGCCTGGGCGGTGCAGGCATTGCATTGCGAGGAAATAATTTCCTGAACAGTGCCAATCCGGCTTCACTCACAGAGTTGACCGAACAACGCTTCCAGATCGATGCCGGTATCATGGGAGCATACCAGATTTATTCGCAACGAGGAGCAAGCAACCGTTCTGTCACCGGGAATCTGAATAACCTAAGTATCGGCTGCCGGATTATTCCACGCTGGTATGGAGCTATTTTCATGGCTCCCGTCAGCAGTGTAGGATATGCCATCACGCTGGATGAAGAGGTGGCAGGCACCAATGGGGGTACCATCTCTTCTCTCTTTCAGGGTGAAGGAGGACTCTCCAAGATGGGTATCAGTACGGCTTACCTTTTCGGAAAAGGATTTTCTGTCGGCACCAATCTCTCTTATGTGACGGGGACCATCACACAAACGGAGACGCAAGGTACTGCCACAGAAGAAACCAGCTCCTACAAACATACTTTTTATGCGGATTTCGGCGTACAGTATAAATGGGCTATAGACCGCGAACGTTCTTTCGTTGCTGGTGCCGTATATGGTTACTCGCAGGATTTTAAGCAGGATAATAACTTATACGTTAGTAGCAGCTCGGGAGGGGATGATATTGAAAAAAGCCTGAAACGCTATCGCCAATGTCTTCCTCAATTCTTTGGGCTCGGAGCTTCCTACAACACTCTACGTTGGATGGCAACCATCGACTACAAATATGTGGACTGGAGCCGGATGCAATCTTCCCAATCCAATGTCAGTTTTGAGAATCAACACCGGTTATCAGTCGGTGGAAGATATACATTGGGCAATGTCTATCGTAATCCGGTCAGCATCCTACTGGGAACAGGTATTAATAATTCCTATATCGTCATTCAAAAGAAAAAGGCAACCGAATATTATGTTAGTACCGGACTTAACTTCGGATTACGCAATAATAATGTCCTTTCTCTCGGATTGAAATATAAAGGTCAGATGAAAATTCCTAACGGTATGCAGAAAGAAAACTGTTTTTCCCTGTTCCTGAATATTACTTTCTCCGAGCGAACTTACCGCGCCAAGATACAATAAAGACTCACCACAGAGGACGCAGAGGACACAGAGTTTTTTCGATCTGCCATTATCTTCGCTCAAAACATCTTTAGATATTCTTATTAAGGTATAGTCTGAACGTAGTCGAAGAATCTACTCTCCTGATATATACGTAGAGAAGAGCACCTTCGACAGGCGCAGAATGACAGAACGAACAATGTATAATAAAAAACTCTGTGTCCTCTGCGTACTCTGTGGTGAAACTTTCCTATATTTGTAGCCAAAACAATTTAATATTAATTTCATAGGAATGAAAAAGACAATCCTTATTGCTGCTTTAGGCCTGTTCAGCCTAAGTGTTATGGCACAAGATGCAAAACCTGAAGAAGGTTTTGTTTTCACGACAGTGAAAGAAAATCCGATAACTTCTATCAAGAACCAAAATCGTTCGAGTACTTGCTGGAGTTTCTCAACTCTCGGATTTGTTGAATCAGAACTACTTCGTTTAGGTAAAGGTGAATACGACCTGTCTGAAATGTTTGTTGTACACAAAACGATGCAGGATCGCGGAGTAAACTATGTACGTTATCACGGTGACAGTTCTTTCTCTCCGGGTGGAAGTTTTTATGATGTAATGTATTGCATCAAGAATTATGGTATCGTTCCGCAAGAAGTGATGCCGGGTATTATGTATGGTGATACGCTGCCGGTACATAATGAGCTGGATGCTGTTGCTTCCGGTTATATCAATGCGATTGCAAAAGGTAAATTAAGCAAACTGACTCCGGTATGGAAAAACGGACTAAGTGCCATTTATGACACTTACCTGGGAGCATGTCCGGAGAAGTTCACCTACAAAGGCAAAGAATATACTCCGAAGACTTTTGCCGAATCACTTGGATTGAACTATAACGACTATGTATCACTGACTTCTTATACACACCATCCGTTCTATTCTCAATTCGCCATCGAAATTCAGGATAACTGGCGTAATGGTCTGTCTTACAACCTGCCTATCGAAGAACTGATGGCTGTTATGGACAATGCTGTAAAGAAAGGCTATACCTTTGCATGGGGTAGCGATGTCAGCGAACAAGGATTCTCACGTGACGGTATCGCCGTAATGCCAGATGCAGCCAAAGAATCTGAACTGTCCGGTTCAGACATGGCCCGTTGGACAGGATTGACTGCCGCCGACAAACGCAGAGAACTATTCACCAAACCTTTCCCTGAAAAGGATATTACCCAGGAAATGCGTCAAGTTGCTTTTGACAACTGGGAAACAACAGACGACCACGGAATGGTAATCTACGGTATCGCTAAAGACCAGAACGGAAAAGAATACTTCATGGTGAAAAACTCTTGGGGTAAATCAGGCAAATATGATGGTATCTGGTATGCTTCCAAAGCATTCGTTGCCTACAAGACAATGAATATCCTGGTGCATAAAGATGCACTTCCTAAAGAAATTGCCAAAAAACTGGGAATTAAATAATTATTTAAGAAAGGCTTAATTTCCCAATGTATTCCGTAAATTTCTCCTTATAATTATCACCGACAGGAATATAAGTATTCTTATCAAAGATAATACGAAGACGGGAAACTTCGGTAATCTTGCGAAGATTGACAATATAAGAACGGTGGACCCGCATGAAATGCGTGGGAAGCCGTTCTTCCATTTTCTGGAGGCTGGCAAGCGTTATTACAGGCTTGTCCTCTCCTTCCACAAAGATACGCACATACTCACTCATCCCCTCAATATAGCGGATATTCTTCACATCGATGCGAACCACTCTGTAATCGCTCTTCACGAATAATGAATCTCCTTTTATCTGCGAAGCATTTCCTATTTCCCCCTGTTGTTCCAACAAACGATATTCAAATTGCCTGCGGGCTTTATCCGCCGCTTTCAATAAATCCTGGAACTCAAACGGTTTCAGCAGATAATCTACGGCATCCAGTTTGAAACCCTCTACCGCATATTCAGAATAAGCAGTAGTGAAAATCACCAACGGACGGTTCACCAAAGAACGTATGAAATCCAATCCGTTCAAATCGGGCATATTAATATCCACAAAGATCAGATCAACCTCCTCTTCGGACAATATCTTCATTGCCTCGAACGCATCCTGGCATGACTTTACCAAAGACAAAAAAGGTACCTGGGATATATAATCCGACAACTGCGTCAATGCTAACGGCTCATCATCTATTGCTATACATTTCATTCTAATAAAGGTATAATAAGTAAGACATCAAATTTATGTTCCTCTTCGGTAATAGAAAGCGTATAATCATTGCCAAATAAAAGCCTCAACCGCTTACGGATATTCTCGAGTCCGATGCCATGATGCTGTTCGTCAGCCGAACCATTATTGCTGTTGGAACAACGGAATGAAAGCCGATTGCCCTCATCCAACTGCATCAAAACATGAATAAAAGACTCGCTCCGATAACTGACTCCATGCTTAAAAGCGTTTTCCACAAAAGAAACAAAAAGCAAAGGAGGAATCTGCACTTCAGGCACTTCGGCCGGAAAATCCATCTTAATAGATACTTTGTTGGTATAGCGCAAACTCATCAGGGCAATATAATTTTTAAGAAACTGAACCTCACGTGAAAGCAAAATCGTTTTATTACTCGCTTCATAAAGCACATAACGCATCAGTTTAGAGAGTTCCACAATCGTACTTTTCGCTTTCCCCGTATCAATATCCACCAACGCATGAATATTATTGAGCGTATTCATGAAGAAATGAGGATTAATCTGATATTTCAAATATTGCAGTTCCGACTGCAAACGTTGATGTTCCAGTTCCTTCAGCATTTCTTCATCACGGAAAGATTTAAAGAAAAGTTTGATGGCGATATTGAATCCCACCATCAAAAAGGCAATAATGAAATGAATGAGATAACGGAGTACAAAAGGAGGATAAGGAAAAGGAGTCGGTTTTGGAAATCCTCCGGGGCCATTTGGATCTCCCATTCCCCTAGGACGTTGTTCGGGATTGGACTCATTCCAATGTACATCCCCTTCCTCCCTCGCTTTCTCTCTCATCTTAATAATCTGATCTCTCCGGTTCTCCTTCATACGAAGAGGCAACTCTCCTCGCTTGAAATCTTTGGGGAAATGATTGGCAGAAGGAAACGGAGAAAGCCAACAAATCATTCCTATTACAAAAATCAACGAAACAGTATATTGCCAGTACCTTTTCTTAAAAAGGAAATAGGGAACCAGCCCATAATTGTTTAACAGGAAAAGCACGAAAAAAGGAAAGATACTCAACCATGATTCGCGGATCACCATACGGGTTTCCTCCCGTTCAAGTCCTCCACTCATGGCAAAGTATCCGCCTATCAGCGGAAGAAGAAATATTACGATCCAGATAGCTCCGTAAATACTCTGCTCCAGCACGTGTTGTTTACGCAGTCTTTTCATGCCTCATTGCTTCTGATTATCGAAACAAAGATAAAAACGAACCTGCTTTATCACAAATAGAATCGACCAAAGAACGGATTTCGACGGTAAACTGCTGTTTACCATCCCCATCCACCAGGTCCATGTCCGCCGCCTCCACCACTGGGCCGACAATAGGATATTCTGTTCTATTTTTAAGATTCTATTATTCAGCAATGGCAATAAATCGAATTAAATAGAAAATAAAATGCATAATTTAGTGCAAGAATATGCACATCACACCCCTTATTATGCATAAATAAAGGATAAACAGACCATTTTTCATTGTATGAAAACGTCCGTTCTTTTAATGAAAGGTATCCTTGGTCGGTGAGGAACGCCTCCTTGCTCACCGACCAAGCTACCGTTCATCGGTGAGCAAGGATTTGTAGATTGAAATAAGAGTCGTTTCCAAGCTATTTCACTTCTAACTTCGTTGATTGCTGATCTGGCAAATAGCTATACATCAGAAAAAGAGAGATTCATTTATTCCGATTCTGACGTAAGATTAGTGCAAAAAGAATGATTTATCAGCAAAGTGCTGCCTTTTCACATTCTTCAAACAAACATTTAAGCTCCTTTTGAATTGCTGCCCTCACATCGGTTCTAATTAAAGCAAGGAAAATGTATAAAACATCCTGTTTTTATGCATAGCACAATTTTAAGCAAACAAAGATTTATTTCTCGCGATATTCCAGCGGAGTCATCTTCACCTGTTTACGGAAGTATTTATTGAAAAAGGAATGATTGTTAAAGCCCAAAGAGAATGCTATTTCTTTTACCGGCAACCGGGTGGTTTTCAGTTGTGCTTTCGCGTTCATGATAATAATCTCCGTGATGATTGCCAACGGACTGTATCCGCTTGCTCTTCGGATTGCACTAGAGAAATGCGCTGCAGTAACTCCACACTTTTCTGCATAAAATGCCACTTCATGCTCACTGGTATAATGTGCCATCAGCAGCTGTATAAACTGCCTGTACAACTCCTGCTCTCTTCTCAAAGGTTCGTCAAGCTTCCTGCCATAGCGTTTATACAGTTCTTTCGTTCCCTGTAAAAAAATAGCCAGTATGGAGCGTATTATGTCTTTATTTTCCAATGAATGTGGAAGTGTATAAGCACGAATCAGCAAAAGATATACATTTCGATACAAGCCGGCAATATCGTCTTGCAGAGAAATGACGGGGCTATTTAAGATCATAGGCATAGAGTCCAGCAGGATTTCCACATAGTTGCCGGAAAGCATGAAATCGGATGAGAAGCCGGCAAAAGAAATGCGGGTATCAGACGAAACTTCGTGTATCTGAATAAACGAATTAGGAAGGACAATTACAAAATCATTCTTACGAATGACAACCTCCAGCAAATTAATGGTAGCTTTCACCATCCCTTCGGTACAGAGCACAAAGACACCGGCTTTTATTTTGCATGGGAAATTACTGTAATAGTTTAAAATATCCCCAGTGATACTATCATCTGCTATAAAATCAATCGGAAGGTCAAATTTGGGAAAGGAGTCGTTTATTATCATCGTTTAGTTTTTTAGTTTATCAAAAATATCCATTCCATCCGAATTCCAAACAACAAGTTCAAAAATGGTATATTATATATTACAAACAGAACATTGTTTTCTTCTTTATTAGGAATGTTATTAAGAAAATAGCAAAGATAGAACATTGAATCCCAAGAATGGAGCTTGACAGCAGTCACCTATTAACCGTACTTTGCACAGTTTTAAATAATACATTAAAATAAAACCTAAAAGAGAATGAGAACTTTGAAAAAACTTTTTTGTGTAGCTTGTGCAGCTTTCCTCCTTACATCTTGCGAGGAAACCTATAATGACAAGCTATTTTGGCCGGGAGAGCTCAACCAGGAGTATGGCTCATACATCAAACCAGCCACTTTAAACCTGACCTACAGCGGAGAAAAACTTGTTGGAAAAACTGTCGATTTCAAAACAGACGACAGTGAAAAAGGAACCATCACACTGAACGACATTATTCCGGGAGAAAAAACAACTCCTATCCAAATCAATTTATGCGAACAGGGAGATTCCTATACATTCAGCGGAAAGAATATCACAATGAAAGGGGCAACGGTGACCTACAGCGGAACCCTCACTCCGAAAACGATGAAACTGGATTTGAATGTAGCAATGCCACAAAGTAAATGGGGAAAAAGTTACGGTTTATCCGGCTTTACGAAAGGCAAGAAAATGATTGTCGGAACCAGTGGAGGACAATACGTATGGAAAGAATCATCGAGTGAAATATTGACCGGAGCATTCTATGTCCATCTGGACGATGTAGAATTAACCAAATCGGGCAGCACGCTGTTCATGAGAATGAAACTGGTTCAGAATGCGCTTTGCTATTTCATCCCGCAACTTCTTCAATCAGTCACCTTGCAACCCGACGGTAACGTGATTGCCAATTACACTACCAGTCCGATATACATTGGCAGTATCCCTATCAGTAACATAGATCCCGATAAAGATACGGGGACGATTGCCCTATTTGTCATCAAGTTCATGCTTGGTACATTAAAAGAGAGCGACATTACCAGTGTGCTGGCAGATCGCACATGGGCGGCTTCCCCCATCAATCTGATTACTTGGGCAGCAAACAACGGACAGATTAAGATGAACCTCAATCTGCCGGCCATCATCGGTCTGGCTACCCAGGACGGTGAGACTCCCATAGATCCGGGACTGATTTCAGGCATTACGGAAGCTCTTGCCAAGTCGAACCCTATTCAATTGAAAAAGTTGCTTGGAACTTTAAATGCCATACTCGACAATCAGTTCCTCGGCATCATTGCTAATATGGACGATGCTAGTTTCCGGCAAGTATTCTACTTGCTCACCGAGGGCATTGTCTTTAACATAATGGAAGAAGAGAACGGGCATACCAATCTTTATCTGGCCAAAGAATCGACCACGGCTTTCATTCAGTTATTACCCGGATTGCAGCCGATAGTGGAAGGATTACTTCCGGAAAGCATGGCGAGCAATGCGACCTTCAAGAATCTACTCGGATACCTCATGGCAAATGACGAGAATGGATTGCCTTACCTATGGAATTCTGCCAATACGATTGATTTGGGACTAGGCCTTTTGCCTCTGAAATAAACATCAACCATGAATATGAAAGAAATAAAGAATATGAAGAAATTATCTATACTATTTATAAGCAGCCTCATCGGAACGGCAGGTTTGATGACTTCATGTAGTGAAGACTATCCAGGACCGGACCCGGTGGACGTAACAGCGAATTACTCGAATAAATACTTGAGCAAATCCAACCTGACATTAACTTATGATGGGGATGAAATGACCGGCAAAGCAGTCGACTTCAGTACAGTGAAAGGAGAAACGGCTAATGTTACTTTTTATAATGTATTTCCCGGAGAAGAAACACTCAAACTGACTGATATACCTATTTCCGGAGATGCTAACGGTTACTCTTTTTCCGGCAACGGCACAGGAAACTTAACCGGCAGTACCTTTAATTATAGCGGACGTGCAGAAAACGGCCAGTTGACAGTGAATCTGACCAATATAAAGATGGTGAACAGCGCACAAATGGCCAACACTTATGCACTTAGCGACATCATATACGGCAGAGGAAAGGATATGATCCGCAATTCGGATACCGGACTGTACGAATGGGGGGAATCCGATGGTAAAATGATTGCCGCACCTCTTTATGTAGACATGGATATTGAACTAAGCAGTGATGGCAGTTTCCTTTATGCGGTCATGACAGGACTGGTGAAAGGAATGGGTGGTTATCTTCTGGCACAGCTTCTTGATGACGTCACCTTACAACCTAACGGATACATCACAGCCAATTATACAACGGATGAAATGATGCTGGGAGAGCAGAAGTTCAGTGAAATAAACATGGAAGATCCCGAATCTATGAATAAAGTCGCTACATTCGTTATGTATAAGTTATTCTTGCCTTATCCGATGGGAGGTTTCCAGCAACAGGATATTATCAATGCCACGGAGGGGGTAAACCGGATTTATGCTCCATCTCCCAAAGGACTGGCCTACTGGTATATGAAGAACGATCATTTCTATCTGAAACTGGATCTTCCGGCAATTATCACTCAAATCATGAAATCGCAGGGGAAAAGTATCGATCAGAATCTGATGGCTTTATTGACAGACGCTATCCTGAATTCAGATCCGGTTCAACTCAAGAATATATTAAGTACCATCAGCGGTCAACTGGATAACTCCATATTATCCATGCTGGCAGGTCTGGATAACGCCACTTTCCAAATGCTGTTCGGCTGGATAAAAGAGGGAATCCCCATGCAAATGGAGAAGAAAGACGGACACACTTATCTGTACGTAACCAAAGATGCATTGACTCCGTTCATTCCTTTCCTCCCCAGTCTGGAGCCTTTGATGGCAGGTATTCCCAATTTTGGTCCGATGCTGTTCGACAGTTATATCATGCCGCTTTATAAGGGTTGGTCTACCATCACCAAACTGCATATAGGTATAGACCTTACAGTCAACAACTAACAAGAAGTCTCCTTCTATAAACAAGAAAATACAAGAACAATGAAGAAAATATATATTCTAACTTTGCTACTATGCTTCATCAGCCTTGGGAACAGTTTTGCTCAAACGCTGAAAGGACATATATATGACGCTAAAACCAATGAGCCATTGGTGGGAGCAGCCGTTACGTACAAATTACAGGGTAATCAGGGAGTCGTGTCGGACATCAACGGGGCTTATGAAATCAAACTGCCCGAGGGCGGAGTCGATCTGGTCTTCAGTTATGTGGGCTACGAAGATGTGCTGATGCCTATTGTGATCGACAGACGTGAAATAGTGACCAAAGACGTTTACATGAGAGAAAGCACCAAACTACTGGAAGAAGTAGTGGTCAGTGCCGGACGTTTTGAACAGAAACTAAGTAACGTTACCGTTTCTATGGATGTAGTGAAAGCTGGTGATATTGCCCGTCAGGCACCAACGGACATTTCTTCCACACTCCGTACATTGCCCGGCGTAGACATCGTAGACAAACAACCGTCTATACGTGGCGGCAGCGGATGGACTTACGGAGTGGGTGCACGCAGCCAGATTCTGGTGGATGGAATGAGTACGCTAAATCCCAAAACAGGAGAAATCAACTGGAACACCGTGCCTTTGGAGAATATCGAGCAGATTGAAGTTATCAAAGGAGCTTCCTCCGTACTGTACGGTTCGTCGGCTCTGAACGGTATTATCAATATCCGTACCGCACGTCCGGGATTGACTCCGAAAACACGTTTCAGCGCATACGTAGGTATCTATGGTGATGCGGAAAATGACGAATACCAATGGAGTGACAAGAGTTTCTGGAAAGAGGATAAATATTCGGTCAAACCTATTTTACGCGGAAGTCTTCTTAGTGGTGTCCGAAACCCAATTTACGAAGGATTCGATCTCTCCCACTCCCGTCGTATAGGTAATTTTGATGTCAGCGGGAGCATGAATCTTTTCACCGATGAAGGATACCGTCAGCAGGGATACAACAAGCGTTTCCGTATGGGAGGTAACCTTACCTATCATCAACCGGACATGGGAATGAAACTGTTGAACTATGGTTTCAATATCGATTTCCTTTCCAATCAATATGGAGACTTCTTTATCTGGCGTTCGCCGACAGAAGTGTACAAGCCCTCTCCTTTTACCAATATGGGACGGGAGGACAACAACTTACATATCGATCCGTTTATCAACTACGTAAATCCGGAGAATGGTACGTCACATAAGATTAAAGGCCGTTTCTATTATAGTGCCGACAATATCATGCGCCCCAGCCAGGGAGCATCCATCGGTGATATTCTGGGGAATATGGGAACAGACGCCCAGACTATTCAGAATATTGCAGGCGGTGATTACAGTTCGCTCTATCCGGCCTTGGTAGGTATCGGTTCGGGACTTATCAACGGAAATCTGGAAGATGCCATGAATGGAGTATTTACCTCATTGGGCAATATTTTCCCGAATGCAACAACTGCCGATTATTGCGATCTGATCTCCTGGGTGATGGACAACGGGGTACCCGGTGATTTGGGCGAACTTGCGAACGGACAGTTACCGAGTGATCTGATCCCCTGGGTATCCGGTGTGCTCAACCCAACACGAAACACTCCGAAAACGCAGACTGACAAAAGTACGAACTACTATCTCGACTATCAATTCAACAAGAAATGGGACAGTGGTGCGCAAATCACTACGGGAGCCACTTATGAGCATGTACGTTATGATTCCGCCATCATGGACGAGGTCTATAAAAGCGATAACATAGCCGCTTTCTTCCAGTATGACCAGCGTTTCTGGGATCGCTTGAGTGTATCTGCCGGTGTGCGTGCCGAATATTATCGGGTGAACAATCATCATCGCGAAGCGGAAACAAAGATCTTCGGAACCAAGGTTCCGTTCCGTCCGGTATTCCGTGCAGGATTAAATTATCAATTGGCCGATTACAGCTTTATCCGTGCCAGCTTCGGTCAAGGTTACCGTAATCCGTCCATCAATGAAAAATACCTGCGCAAGGATATCGGTGGAGTCGGTGTTTATCCGAATCTGGACATTAAGCCGGAAAAAGGATTTAATGCGGAATTGGGGATTAAGCAAGGATACAAAATCGGCAATTTCCAGGGATTTGTAGATGTTGCCGGATTCTATACACAGTATAAAGACATGGTTGAATTCCAGTTCGGGCTCTTCAATAATGCCGATTATACGATGATTAACAGTATCGGCGATGCTGTCCGAATGTTAACTGACGGTCAAGGTTTCGGTATTGGAGCACAGTTCCATAACGTATCGAAAGCCCAGATCTACGGAGTGGAAATCTCGACAAACGGTGTTTATAACTTTAATAAGAACACGAAGCTGTTCTATAATTTAGGATATGTATATACTGAACCACGCGATGCTGATTATCAGGAGCGCAATGCGGTAGAAGGACTTTATACCGATCCTCTTCAGATGAAAGAGAAATCGAACACAGGTAAGTATCTCAAATATCGTCCGAAGCATAGTTTCAAAGCTACGGTAGATTTCCAGTGGAAACGTATCAATCTGGGTGCTAACGTTGCCTGGAAGAGCAAAATCCTCGCTGTGGACTACCTGATGATGGATGAACGTCCGAAAACACAACTTGACCTGATGGATTATGTTCGTGGCGTTGCTTTCGGCTATTCCAAAGGAGAAAGTCTGGCGAGCTACTGGAAAAAGCACAATACGGACTATGCCACCGTTGACATGCGTCTTGGAGTAAAAGCCACGAAAGAGGTTGCTTTCCAGTTTATGGTAAACAACTTGCTGAATAAGGAATATAGCTACCGCCCGATGGCAGTTGCCGCTCCACGTACTTTTGTTGTAAAGATGGATATTACATTCTAAACTTTCCGCAAGAGTCGGAAATAGAGAAGAAAAAAACGAACGGTTTCTCACCTGTGAAAAACAGGTGGGAAACCGTTTGCTTTTTTAGAGGCCTCTTCATTCTCTTTTATAGCCATTCTTAAAAGAAGAACAATCAATATTAAAAATAGAACACATTTATTTTCTCATTTTAAGCACTTTCGCCATACATGATTAAAAATAGAACATTAAAATAAAAAACAGACCTTGACAATAAAGAATTGTTAGTCGAACTTTGCAAAGTTTTATTAAATACGCAATAAAAACAAAAAGCAAAATGAGAAACTTACGGAAACTATTGTATGTAGCCTGCGTAGTATTTTTCTTTACAGCATGCGAAGAGACTTACAATGACAAGCTATTCTGGCCGGGAGAAATTAGTCAGGAATATGGTTCGTATATCAAACCATATACGTTAGACCTGACCTACAGTGGAGAGAAATTAATTGGGAAAACCATCAGCTTTAAGACAGACGACAGCGAGACGGGGACGTTGACACTGAATGATGTAATTCCCGGAGAAAAGGAAACTCCTATCAGTCGTATCCAACTGTATGAGAATGAAGAGAAAGGTGCCTATACTTTCAGTGGAACGAATATCACCATGGGAGGAGCTACGGTGAAATATGAAGGAATAATAACTCCCAAAAACATGCAATTATCACTGAACGCAGGGCAGACGCATTAAAAATCATTATCCTGTAAAAGTTTTGATAAATATTTTTCATCCCACCCAGCTTTTAGCCTTTTTAGATTCATACTTCCTTTAGTTGTTTTATCCTTCTTCAGGATAGTAAGTGCCATTTTTGTTGCTGCGGAAAAGTTTCTGGCTGCATTTTTGACCTTTTTACTATAGTCTTCTCGAAAGGTAACATCCAGTTGCCAATGCAGATTATTTTCAATAGACCAATGCTGTCTGATGGCAGAGGAAATTTCGTCCGGTTTGGTATTATCCATTGAAGTTACATAGTATCTTACCTCTTGTGTATATTCTCCTGTTGCCACTATTGTTC
>CDZC01001873.1_pt1 | contig 117323 bp, 93 predicted proteins | sample 557371 | NCBI WGS metagenome assembly CDZC01 (sample SAMEA3182085, study PRJEB8094) | gut metagenome | biome: human; feature: gut; material: Stool; isolation source: human stools | place: Canada | collected 2013-01-21
TTTTTGATCTTGCTGGTGGCAGAGTTTGGCTGCTTCCTGCTCATCACCGCCGGAACGGTCATCGTGGAAGCCGTGGAATGGTTCAGCGGCTGGATTGCAGAATTATAAAATTTTTATGCCGCCACTGTGCGGCATTTTCTTTTTGCCGGGAGGTGGTCAAACTGGCTGCAACAAGATTGATTGCGCTGCACAAAAACAAAGGAAAGTCGGTTGCGGCCTGTCTGAAAAGCCGTACAGACTATGTACAGAATCCCGACAAGACTGAGCATGGCGAACTGATTAGCAGCTACGAATGCAATCCTTTGACGGTGGATGAAGAATTTATGCTGTCCAAACGGCAGTATGAACTTGTCACTGGGCGCAGACAAAAAAGTGACGTGATTGCCTATCAGATCCGGCAGTCGTTCAAACCCGGCGAGATCACCGCCGAAGAAGCCAACAAGGGGGGTTATGAGCTGGCAATGCGTTTCACCAAAGGCAAGTATGCGTTTATCGTTGCAACCCACACGGACCGGGAACACATTCATAATCACATTATCTACAACTCCACTGCGTTGGACAGCACCCGGAAATTCCGGGATTTTTTATTGTCCGGGCTGGCTGTGCAACGGTTGAGCGATCTGATCTGCTTAGAGCATCAGCTTTCCGTCATTGAGATAAAACCCTATCGGGAGCGGCAGAAGCGCACACTCTACCCGCCCAAAGAAAGCAATCGTGACCGTCTATGTGGCGTGATTGACACTATTCTGGCGGAAAAGCCCAAAGACTACGAAGTTTTTCTGCAAGGACTGGAGCAGCAGGGTTATGAGGTCAAGCGTGGAAAATACACCTCCGTCAAAGGCGCACGGCAGAAGCGATTCATACGGTTCCGCACTTTGGGCGCAGGATATAGTGAAGAAGAACTGAAAGCTGTTATCTCTGGGGAAGCCGAACACCATCCCCGGCAGAAGCAGAAGCGCATCGTACCGGAACAAAAGTTTCAGATGCTGGTGGACATTCAGGCAAAGCTGGCCGAGGGAAAGAGCATGGGGTATGCTCGCTGGGCAAAGCGATATAATCTGAAAGAAATGTCCAAGACGCTGATTTTCTTACAGGAGCATAAAATCGGCAGCATTAAAGAAATGCAGGAACGTGTGGATGCAGCAACTGCTCGCTATCACGAGTTGGGCGATTCCATTAAAGCTGCAGAAGCGCGCATGGCCGAGATTGCCGTTCTGCGGACGCACATCGTTAATTACGCCCGGACACGTCCGGTTTATGATGCCTACCGCAAAGCCGGGTACAGTAAGAGATTTCTGGAAGCCCACCGGGAAGAAATCACGCTGCATAAGGCTGCAAAAGCTGCTTTTGATGAAGCTGGATTGAAAAAGCTGCCAAAGGCTAAGGACTTGAGCATCGAATACGCTGAACTTCTGAAAAAGAAGAAAGAAGCATACCCAGACTACCGGAAGGCACGAGATGAGATGCAGGAGTTGATGAAAGCTCAGAAAAATGTAGAGATGTTTTTTGCAGAGGAAAAAGACACAGCCGAAAAAGAGCCAACACGATAAACGAAATCCGCCGAGGATTCTTCCCACTTTTGGGAAGGAATCCTCGGCGGATTTTTTAGTTTATGTAGCCATAGTATAAGTGAGGCCGTTTAAGAGAATCTACTCTTTATAGATGAACTTCACTTAATACCCTATAATATTTATTAAATCCATGAAAAACAGCCACCATGATAAAGTTAGACCACTCATGCTAACAACAAGGATAATTTTACATTCTGATAATTTATTAACATCTGTAATATGTATCACATCGACTATTTTACATATTAAGATAGCACCCCAAATTATAGATGCCACCACACAAACAATTAAAAAAGTCATTTATGTACCTCCAATTTTTTGCTCCCAATAGGAGCTTTTGCTTAGTCAACGTAATTCGCCTTGTGTTTGTGACAGCTTTTTTGAAAAATTTTCTAGTTTTTTGTTGTATTTGTATACTTATACAAAAAACTCCATGCTATTTGTGAATTCCAACAAATAACATGGAGTTTCATATTAAAATACGTTTTCAGCGATTTTCACGATCTCATCTCGTGAGATGTTTCCCATAATCGTATTTGAAACGCCTCCTTGCTCCCAGCTTAAAATATAAACAGTGTCTCCGTTTTCTCCTACGCTCGTTCCCAAAGTTGCGTCTGCATCTCCAACTTTTATATTCTCATAAGTTGTATGCTCATTGTCAAACGAGGACTGTTGCCCCGGCTGTATAATGGAGCAGCGAACAGTATATCCTTTACCGCTTTCTTTTGACGAGTAAACGTGCAAAAAGTTTTCTGCTCTTTCAAATTCCTGCTCACGATCTCGTTCAAATCCATCCGGCACATAATGGTCGCTATACCCATTCGGGAGCTGCTCCAACGGCTCGCCATCCACCTGATATGTCAGCTGCATCTCAATCGGCAGGAATTTCTGAATCATCGTATAGACTGCCTTTCGGAAGTCCGCACTTACTGCAAGCGCGCCGAGAGTTAAAATTACCAGCGTCAGGGCCGCAACAAGCACTCGTTTCAGCACAGGGTGGCGTTTATGCAACGCCGCTTTCAGGCGAGCATCCCATCGGCAAGTGTCCGGGTAGCGTTCTTTAAGCTGTGCCGAAGTTGGCAGCTCGTCCAGTTCTTTCTGTGCATCTGCACGGAGTGCCATCATCAATGCAACATCAAAAGAAACTTCTGCCCGCTCACTCATGGCCGTTCAGCTCCTTCCACAATAGTTTTCTTCCACGGAAAAGCCGCATCCGAACCACTTCATCCGTCAGTCCAAGCGATTCGGCAATCTCCCTGTTGGTGTAGCCCATTGCCAAAAGGCGCAGCGGATCACGATACATCGGTTTCATCTGTCCGATCAGTTCTGTCAGGTATTGGATGTTATCGGTGCTGACTACTGCATCATCCGGCACCGGGGCATCATCTGGTGCGTCCGGGACTTCTTCCAGCGGTTCTTCTCGCTGCTTGCGAAGCATATCGTATGCACGGCTTCTACTACAACTAACGAGATAAGCAGCGAGTTCGTGACAGTTTTCTCGATGAATTTTAGAAAAATTTTTGGCAACGTACAAAAACACCTCTTGCAGTACATCTTCTGCCAGATACGAATCGCCCATAATTTTGTAAGCGGTATGGTAGGCCAGCCGTTTGTAGGTATTATATACATCTATAAATTGTTCTTCTTTGCTTTGATCGTCAAGAACAGCTAAGTACAGGGAAAGCAACACAATCACCTCCAACGGATTCGCATGGATTGGATGTAGTGTACCATGAACCAGCGAAAATGTCGAATATTTTCCGTTCTGAACGAAGAACAGCCAGCATCATGACCTCACTTACCGTTGAGGCCGTTGCCGGCTGTTCGTTTGGCTTGAAATGTCTCCATCAAAATTGCAGAGCGCAACTGTCTTGAAACTCTACCTTATATAAATAGAAGCGTTTTGAAAAAACGCGCAGCCTGCATCGGAACGGTGCAGAATGAAGGGGATTGGGCACAGCCCAACAAGCATTTTGCGAAGCAAAAATGGCATTTGTATAGACAAAAGCCCTGCTTGCCGGTATTATCCCTGAATCAGAATAATTTCGGAATAACCACCGTTCTAACTATCCCACATGATGGAGGCGGCGGGCGTCACTGAGGAACTGAAAGCCCGCAATCCTATGCGCTGGGCGGGGCTGATGAACACGCTGAAAGCACAAGTAAAGGAAGTCATCCGATTAGAAAAAGCAAAACCAAATGGAGCGTTTTCAAACTAATCAGAGTAGCAGAAACCATTTGGACTGTGGTAAACTTAAGCCATGCGAAATCCTGTTTCGCAAATTTTTAAGAGCATGAGTTAGCTCATCCTAACTATAACGGAGGTATGTAGAGAATGGAAGCAAGAAGTAACAAACTACAAGCCAAAGACCTTATCAATGTAGGCATTTTCACCGCCATTTATTTTGTCATTTTCTTTGCGGGCATGATGCTGGGATATATCCCTATCTTCATCCCGCTGTTAGGATTGGTGTGCCCCATCCTGTGCGGTATTCCCTTTATGCTGTACTTAACGAAGGTCAAAAAATTCGGCATGGTATCTCTGACTGGCATTATCCTTGGCCTGCTCAATCTGGTCATGGGTAGCGGCGTGCTGGTTCTGATTTTTAGTATCATCTTTGGCGTTCTGGGCGATGTAATTTTGCGGACCGGAAAGTATCAAAGCTGGAAATGCACGCTCCTTGGCAATGGCGTGTTCTCCCTTTGGATTATGGGATATGTGAGCCGGATGTTCTTAACTCGTGACACTTTCTTTGCTTCACTTGTAAGCAGCTATGGACAGGAATATGTAGATACCCTTATGTCCTATACTCCTGGCTGGACATATCCGGTTCTGTTTGTTGTCACCTTCATCGGCGGTATTTTAGGCGCACTTCTTGGTAAAGCAGTCTTGAAGAAACACTTTGAAAAGGCAGGGATTGCCTGATGGATGCGGCGGTTGGAACGCTAAAATTTGAAAACAAAGCCGTTATTCCCACCGATCCGAGGACAAAACTGTTTTTGACTGTAACTGTCAGCACAATTATGATTACCGGCGGCACGGGCGGGTTTATGAATCTGGTTCGCCCGTGCCTTATGGCGTGCCCGATTGTATTCCTGCTCCTTTCAAGAAAATGGGGGGCCGCAGCCAGATTTGCAGTTACATACGCTATTTTGTTTGCGTTGGAATTAACGGTATTACCACTGCTCACGGGCACATGGAATTTTATCTTGGGAGCCGCAGTCGGGATCTATACGCACATGCTCCCCGGATTTATCATGGGATATTATCTGGTGAGTACGACAACGGTCAGTGAATTTGTTGCTGCGATGGAGAAGATGCACATTCCACAAAAAATCGTGATCCCTATGTCGGTGGTATTCCGATTTTTCCCCACAGTCAAAGAGGAATATGCAGCCATTCGGGACGCTATGAAGATGCGCGGCATCACTACCTTCCGCAGTCCCCTGAAGATGCTGGAATATCGGATTGTTCCTCTGATGATTTCGATTGCCAAAATCGGAGAAGAACTGTCTGCGGCTGCTCTTACGCGAGGGCTTGGAGCATCGCAGAAACGGACGAATATATGTAAAATCGGCTTTGGGCCTTTGGACATTTTCTTCTTCCTGCTGGCGATACCCTGTTGGGTCGGTTTCTTTATCTGTTAGGAGGAAGGCGCCTATGATTGAATTTCGCAACATCAACTTTCGATATGCCGGGGGAACGGATGCCGGCGGGCTTGTAAACATTAACTTAATCATCCCGGACGGGCAAGTTATCCTTTTGTGTGGACAATCTGGCTGCGGAAAAACAACCCTGACCCGGTTGGTGAATGGGCTGATCCCAAATTATTATGAGGGCGAGTTAAGCGGTGAAGTCCTGCTGGATGGAAAGAACATCAGCAGACTTCCACTCTATGAAACAGCAAAATATGTGGGGAGCGTTTTTCAAAATCCCCGCACGCAGTTTTTTACGGTGGACTCTACCAGCGAACTGGCCTTTGGATGTGAAAATCAGGGCTTGCCTGAAGAAAAAATCATTCAGCGGGTGAAATCGACTGCGGAGCAGTTTGGGATGGAGAACCTGCTGGGGAAAAATATCTTTTCTCTTTCCGGTGGGGAAAAGCAGAAAATCGCCTGCGCTTCGGTATCGACCAGTGATCCGCCCATCATTGTCCTGGATGAACCATCTTCTAATCTGGATATGTCAGCCACAAAAGATTTGCGCCGGATGATCCAGATTTGGAAACAGCAAGGGAAAACAGTTATTATTGCGGAACATCGGTTCTATTATTTGAAAGAGCTGATAGACCGTGTTATTTATTTGAAAAACGGAAAAATCGAAAAAGATCATCTGGCTTCGGACGCCTTGAAACTGTCCGCAGCGCAACAGGCAGAAATGGGATTGCGGCCTTTTGACCTGGGGGCGTTCCCGGTGGTAGCACATTCTGCTGTAAGCTGCGGTACTATCGAATGTGAGAACTTTCATTTTGCTTATACAAAGCAAAGGAATGCGCTGGATATTGACAGTCTTTCGCTGCCGCAGGCGGGCATTATCGCGGTGATTGGCCATAACGGAGCTGGAAAATCAACCTTGGCCCGGTGCCTCTGCGGATTAGAGAAACACTGTAAGGGCATTGTGAAAGTGGATGGGAAAACGTATAATAGAAAACAGAGGCTATCCCTGTGCTATATGGTCATGCAGGATGTCAACCATCAGTTGTTTACAGAAAGCACAGAAGAAGAAATGCTCATCAGCATGGCGGAGCCAGCTTCGGATAAGGCGGATGCAATTCTTGACCGATTGGATTTGTTGCAGTTTAAGGAGCGGCATCCGATGGCGCTCTCCGGCGGCCAGAAGCAGCGAGTGGCGATTGCTACCGCCCTTGTTTCCGAGCGTAAGGTTTTAGTGCTGGATGAGCCTACCAGCGGCTTGGATTTACAGCACATGAAGGAAGTGGCCGATGAACTCATAACGATACAGGAGATGGGAAAGACCTCTCTTGTTATCACCCACGATTATGAGCTGATCGTCAGTTGCTGCACTCATGTTCTGCATTTGGAACACGGTGTGGTACAGGAACAATATGCGCTGGATGCCACAGGTTTTCAGCTCCTCAAAAACTTTTTTATTGAATCGAGGTGATCCCAGTTTGAACAGAAGCGACCTGTTTTTTTCGCAGCAAAATATGAATTTGCTCTGCCGGGACGAATCCTGTTCCGTTTATCAGATGAAAAATGAAACAGGAGATGGAATAGCAACCTACTATGAGGTGTATCCCGGAATTGGAGTTATATATAATGATTTCCACATGGCAAGTTGCCCGCCGAGGCGCTTCGACAACACTCACTATATTTCTATCCATCACTGCCGGGAGGGACGCATTGAGTGGGAAGTCAGCAATGGTGCTTATCTTTATCTTGCGTCCGGCGATATTATGCTGGACAGTTCGGCTACTGAAAATAATCATTGTAGCTTTCCTGTAAGCCATTACCACGGGATCACAGTTACGATTTCTGTTCCCGAAGCTGCGGAAAGTCTCGGAGAGCTTCTGTCCCTATTTTCTATCAATCTGGAACAGATTGAACACCAATTTGCCTTAAAGGCTCGTCCTTTTATCATGCACGGGAATTCCGTTCCCGACCATGTGATTTCGGAACTCTACCAGGTGCCGGAAAATATCCGCTTGGAATATCTTAGGGTAAAGGTATTAGAACTGTTGGTCACGCTCAAGACAGTAGACCCTACGGTTTTAGGTGTGGAGCACCCCTATTTTTATAAAACACAGGTAGAGAAAGTTAAAGCAATCATGGCATTTATGACGGAGGAGCCAGAACGTCACTTCACAATGGAGGAACTATCTGAAAAGTTTGATATTTCTACTTCTGCCCTAAAGCAGTGCTTTAAGGGAGTTTACGGCATCGCTATTTATACCTATATGCGGAATTATCGGATGGACCTGGCGGCATCCCTTCTCACACAAACGAATGAACCGATTACAGTGATTGCCGGAAAAGTCGGTTATACGAACACCAGCAAATTCTCCGAAGCGTTCAAAAAAGTCAAAGGGAAAACACCGCTGGAATATCGAAAAATAAAAATCTAAATGGAGCAAAACGAGGCTTCGCAGAGTGGCAGACAAATTGAATACCTGTAATACTTAGAGAGTACCAAAGAGATTGGTGCTCTCTAATTTTTTGCTAAAGGAGGAAAGTAAATGAAGCAGAAAAGCTGGATTTCTATTGTGTTTTCCTTTGCTTCACAGTGCCGGGGCAAGATTGTCCTGTCCGTCTTATGTGCAATCATCAGTGTGGTTGCCGGACTGATACCTTATTGGAGTGTTTACCAAATTATCACACTCTTTATCGACGGTTCACCTGTGATGGCAGAGGTTTGGAAATGGTGCTGGATCGGGCTTGGCGCTTATGCGATACGCTTCTTGCTCTATGGTATTTCAACGAGCCTGTCCCACATATCTGCCTACACCATTTTGGAGAATATTCGTTTGACCCTTGCCCAGCGGCTGATGAAAGCGCCGCTGGGGACAGTTATCGGAGAGTCTGTGGGTAAGTTGAAAAGCGTATTGGTAGACCGGGTGGAAACGATTGAGTTGCCACTGGCCCACATGATCCCGGAGTGTATCTCCAACCTGCTGCTCCCCGTGGCAGTCTTTGTTTATCTGGCCTGCATTGACTGGCGTATGGCTCTGGCTATGCTGGTGACTGTACCTCTCGCTTTTATCGCCTTTGCCATGATGATGAAGAATTTTAATAAGCTCTATGCCGATTACATGGAGTCCAACAACTATGTGAACGGCGTGATTGTAGAGTATGTGGAGGGCATTGAAGTTATCAAAGCGTTTAATCAGTCCTCCAGTTCCTATGAAAAATTCACAAAGGCGGTTCAATCTTTCAAGGACTACACCCTTAAATGGTATCAAAGCACCTGGAAGTTGATGAATTTTATTTCTGCGGTATTGCCTTCCACCTTCCTGGGAACGCTTCCGATTGGTATGTATCTCTACTGGACCGGAAGCCTGGCTCCGCAGGATCTTGTTATGTGCCTGATACTCTCGCTGGGGATTGTAGGTCCGTTGATGAACTTTACCACCTATGTCAATGAAACAAAAACGGTTGAGTATGCCGTACACGATGTAGACAAGCTGCTCCATGTGGAAGAACTGCCCGATACTGGAAAACCAGTGGAGGTTCAGTCCAAAGACATTCAGCTTCAGGATGTTTCGTTCTCTTATGACAAAGAGAGCGGTAAACAGGTGCTTTCCCATATCAATCTGAAAATCCCGGAGGGAAAGTTTACGGCACTTGTTGGCCCGTCTGGTGGAGGTAAGTCCACCATCGCTCGCTTGATTGCTCGTTTTTGGGATGTGAACGATGGAAAAATCACCATTGGCGGTGTGGACATTCGCAGTATGCCGCTGGCCCAACTTGCCGATATTGTCAGCTTTGTTGCACAGGATAACTTTCTGTTCAACTGCTCCATCAAGGAAAATATTCGGCTTGGAAACCCTGATGCTACGGACGAAGAAGTATATGTGGCAGCAAAAGCAGCCTGCTGTGATGAATTTATACAGAAATTGAACAATGGCTATGACACGATGGCCGGGGATGCAGGGAACCGGCTTTCAGGCGGTGAAAAACAGCGCATTTCTATTGCCCGCATGATTTTGAAAAATGCCCCCATCGTGATTTTGGACGAGGCAACCGCGTTCACCGATCAGGAGAACGAAGAAAAAATCCAGCAGTCTATCGCTGCTTTGACAAAAGGGAAAACGCTACTGGTCATCGCACATCGTCTGTCCACCATCAAAAATGCCGATCAGATTATTGTCCTGCAAAATGGGCAGGTTGAGAATACGGGTACTCATCAGCAGCTTTTAGCTGGTGACGCTCTCTATCGGGATATGTGGGAGGCGCATATCGGAGCGCAGAACTGGTCTGCCGGTTCCGGGAAAGGAGGTAACTGATATGTTTCGGATTGTAAATCGACTGATCCAATGGACAGGAAAATATAAACGGCGTATTTACATCGGGTTTATCTACGCTTTCATTCATAGCATTTTTACCGCAATTCCTATTATGCTGGCTGCAAAGGGACTAAGTGCTGTTCTGGATGACTTCAATGGCGTTAAACCATTGGAGAGCCGGGACATCTGGATCATGCTGGCGGCTATGATTTTAGCTGTATTGGGCCGATACCTGTTCTCTTATCTCCGAGCTATCACACAGGAAAGTGTCGGGTATGAAGCAACCGCTGACGAGAGAATCCGGCTGGGAGATATTTTGAAACGGGTGTCGCTGGGCTTTTTCAGCAAGAACAATATGGGCGAACTGTCCGCAGCCGCTACAACTGACCTCTCGTTTATGGAAATGTTCGCCATGAATATGGTCAACACCGTTGTGAATGGATATATCACCGTTGTTGTCCTGATATTGTTCCTTGCATTTTACAGCCCTCTGGCGGGAGGAATTGCTCTGGCTGGTGTCCTTCTGTCTGCCCTGTTTCTTCACCTGCTGGAGGCGCGCAGCCACCAAAACGCTCCTATCCATCAAAAGGCGCAAGACGATATGGTAGAAAGCTCCATCGAGTATCTGCGAGGGATGCAGGTGGTGAAAGCCTTTAAGCAGGAAGGTGTGTCTATTGCCGGTATTCGCAAAGCATACAACGACAGCAAGAAAATCAACATCAAAATTGAAGTGGAATATATGCCCTTCAACTGTCTGCACCTGTTTTCGCTGAAAGCTGCCTCCATCGCCATAGTAGCTGTGGCCGCTTTGCTGACCTATAACGGCAGTATGGGGCTTCCCACCATGCTCATGCTGGATATGTTTTCCTTTATGATCTTTGGAAGTGTGGAGGCTATGAACAACGCCGCCCATGTATTGGAGGTCATTGACGCTACACTGGATAAACTGGACGGCATTGAACACGCCGACATTATAGACAAAGATGGGAAAGATATTTCTCTGCAGAACACGGACATTGCTTTCCGTAATGTGACTTTCTCCTACGATAAAGTTCCTGTTTTACGGAATATCAGCTTTTCCATCCCGCAGGGTAGCACTACGGCTATTGTAGGGCCATCTGGCAGCGGCAAGACCACGATATGCAACCTGATTGCCCGTTTCTATGATGTGGACAGCGGCGAGGTCACAGTAGGCGGTGAGGATGTACGGAACATGACCTGTGACAGTTTGCTCCGCAATATCTCGATGGTCTTTCAAAAGGTCTACCTGTTCCACGATACCATTGAAAACAACATCCGTTTCGGTAATCCAAGGGCAACAAAAGAAGAAATTATAGAAGCTGCGAAAAAGGCCCGGTGCCACGACTTCATTATGGCTCTTCCCGGTGGATATGAAACGGTAATCGGCGAGGGTGGCTCTACGCTGTCTGGCGGAGAAAAACAGCGCATTTCTATTGCTCGCGCCATATTGAAAAACGCTAATATCGTAATTCTTGACGAGGCAACTGCAAGCATTGACCCGGAAAATGAGCACCTGATCCAGCAGGCAATCAGTGAATTGACCATTGGAAAAACGGTTATCGTTATCGCTCACCGTCTGGCAACGATTGAACACGCTGACCAGATTTTAGTGGTGGATAAAGGTCAGATTGTTCAGAAAGGAACACATCAGCAGCTTGTTCAGCAGGAGGGACTATATCGGCGCTTCATTACGATCCGCGAGCAGGCAGAGGGCTGGAGCATGGGAATACACCAATGCTACCACTATGGGCATGGTCAACGCCCAAACCGGAGCGTTCGATGAGGAAATCATCAGAACGCTTGGGTACATGAGCTGCTTTGTGGGGGCAAATCTGCTGCTATCCGTGCTTATTTATCTGTGGCTACGAAAGCAAGGTGTTGCCCGTTTTTCGGCTCTGTAAGGGAACCGTTATAAGAGCTTCCTTCAAGGGTGGTTGGAGAAAGGCAGAATTGACGAAATGCCTGCGCAATAAACGAGAATATCGGATCACAATATCAGTGCCAAAAAGACGCAGAGCAGAACTTGTGAAAACAAGCTGCCCTGCGTCTTTTTGGCACCGGAAAGGGCCTTTTATGAATTTTTTGAGATTGATTTTTGGGAGAAAAGAGCAATGGGTCGAATTTGACACCCTGTACTCCACCCGGCGGCTGGAGCGTTTGCGGATCTTTATGGCGGAAAACAATATTCCCTACAAGGTGTGGGCGGCACTGCTTCTGGTGCCGCTGAATACGCCAATGCCTACCGGAGCAGTGACTCAATCCTTGTGGTACATTGTGGTACATTGCAGTTCGTTCCGGGGACGTCCACCGGGTGCAGCACTATCTTCGCACAGAAAGGGATACCTAAGATGGAGCAGTTATCGGCACGTCTGCTGTTAACGGCTGGCATCCTGCTGCTGATCGCAGGGGTGATTTTTGCCATTCTCCAAGTATGGCTCTATACCGGCCTTCTCCGGGCAGGCGCGTTTGGATGCCTGCTGGCGGCTCTGAACTTTCGGAATTCCAAAAACGACGGCGGCTAAAGCACACTGCATTGTAGTGTACGATCAATGCGGATATGCGAGCTATACCCGATTTTCCATATCGAGTGACATAGATTTGACTTTTTTGGGGGGGATTGTCTATTGTATGCAAAAAATTGAAGTTGTTGTTCGCATCACGAAGGATTACTGTCCACCGCAAGAGCAGACGATTTTTGAGTGGATTGAAACGAACCGTGCTGCGCCAGACACCTTGAATTATCCCGGTCTGGAAATAAACTTAGAACACCGTCGTGTTTTCAAAAACGGACAGGAAGTGTACATGAGCCGTTACGAATATGGCGTTTTAAGTTTAATGGCACGGCATCCGGGGCAATTGTTTACAAAAGAGCAGATATTTGAAGCCGTGTGGCATCAGGATAGTGAAAGCTGCCTGACTGCTGTCACCAATACAATTGGACGCATCCGGCAAAAAATCGAGGATGATAGAGCTGTACCTGTCTATATTCGAACGATTTCCAACCTCGGCTACCAATTTATGCCGAACATTTCAGTGAAAAAAGATTCCTTATAACGATAAAAGCCATACTCAATGGGTAACTTAGACCTTGAGTATGGCTTTTATCGTTAGCTGGATAGATAAAAATTGACATCCTTGCAATCGGAAATAATCTTTTCTAAAATATAGAAAAAAGATTTTAGGAGGCGGTAAGATGCAATCCTTCGAAGATGTTCTGAGAGAGTTTGAAGATTTTTTGCAAATGGCATCCTATTTAGAGGTTCTCCCATGTCGATGGGGGTATGTACGGCTTTTTAATGAGGGTGCTCCTATCAACTTCTACGCAGTCTTATGCCGTACCCCACAAGAACTATATGATACGCTAGAAAATGATCTTGCCATTGAAAAAGAGGTTCAAAATCCACAACGAGACTGATTACGAGAAAATTATTGTGTAATTCGTTTGCTTTTCACGTGATTTTATTGAATGACCTGTTAGAATATTGCGTATTCAGACAAAAGAACGCCAGAGAGAAGCGTAACGTCCACTCTGGCAGCTTAGGTGTTTTTGTTCTGTTCTGAAAGTTCTGTCAAATGGATTGCGAGTGACCTTGTGGCATCCAACAGAGTTTTTCGCATTTCTGGCGGACAAGCAAAATAAATCGATTCTAACTCTCGACATTCGCGCTCTGCTTCTGATAAGTTCGGGTTGATAACCGAATCCAAGGAAAGTGGCAGAACATGGAGAATTGAACTTAAAATGTCAAAAGAAGGATTCTGTTTTCCATTTTCAATATTGGAGATATACTTCACCGAAACATTACTTTTCAGTGCCAGTTGCTCTTGTGTCATTTTCATCGCTTTTCGGACAGCCTTTATCTGCTTTCCTAAAGCAATCGCATCCGCATTCGGCATCATCATCACCTCAATAGTATTGTATCGTTCTTGCGGAAAGAACGGTATAACATCATCATTCCAGTGATTTTGTCCTATCGTGCCGATTTTTACATTTCCCGGTCGAGTTATAAAAAACGGTAACTCGCCTGGGCGATTCTACGCGCCATCTGATCACAGTTGCCGTTTGTGGAGGTAACTGTGATTTTTTATTGGGGTAACGCATCAAAAAAAGCCTGTCTGCTGCCGTAAGCCAGACCGCCCCAAAGCAAGCACAATCGTTCCGTTCCACCATCCACAATCGTGCCGATGTGTTATATTGCGCCAGCTTCCCGCCATGGGAGGCTGGCGTTTTTGCGCTTTTGGAGCCAAAGTGCCGCAGTCCACCGTTTCTCCTATGATATAGCAGCAAACTTTATATTTGGGAGGGAAAGTCATGCTCGATCATAAGAAGAAAGCAATTACGGAACACTGGCAGTTTTGCCCCAAGTGCAACTTAAAACTTTATCGAATGACCGCCGACTGCACTGGATTCATCCATATAAAATGCTGGCGTTGCCGGAAAATGTTATGGCTCGACCTTTCCATTCGGGCCAAGTAAACATCAGTTTTATAAAACAATCGGGTGCACTGCACTCTGAATATGGACTGTTAGCACCGAGCAACGGGCCATTGCCATAAGGCAATGTATGAAACGTAGCACCAAATGGCCGGGCAGCAGCTTGACTGAAAGATTTTCGCTTGAAAATCCTTCGGTTGGCTGTTGTCCGGCTATTTTTATAGCTTCAGATGGCCTGCTCCCGAAAAGGAGCAGGTTTTATGTTTGCCCTCTTTTCGTGGCTGCCCCAGATGGCGAAATATCCGTAGTATCTCCAAATTTTCGACATTTCACGTTTTATCGAAAATTTGGAGGTTACACATGGGCTTTAATTATGGTTTGGAAAAGAAGAACTTTGACCGTCAGTGGGCTATCATGCGCAAGCAGTATGAGGACGCTGGCATGAGCATTGAAGTGATTCAGGCAATGTATGAGTATGACTGGTCTGTTTTCAATGCTGCACGTTCTTACCAGAACCACACGCAGGAAATCGCCGCTCCGTCCTTTGAGCAGGGCGAAGAAGCCTACTCGCCCCTTATGAACAAGTATCAGGAAGCCATTTCTATTACCGAACACTATCGTGAAACCAAGAGCCGCTTCACATGGATTGGTAAGATCGAGGACGAACGACTGCTGTCTGCGCTGGAAAATTTGTCGGATGCAGACCTTGAGCTGATTACTCTGTACGCCTATGAAGAATATGACACCGTTGAAATTTCTAAAGTATTTGGCACAACAAAGCAGAATATTAGTAAGAAAATACGCAGAATTACTAATTTTATCAAAAACTTTCAAATTGAGGTTGTCTGAAAGGCGTTTTCGATGCCTACCAAGTGAAAGGACAATTCACCAGACGGCGAAAGCCGCTGAACGAAATGTCTGCACTCATGTTCTTTGAAAATTGAATAGTTCCTTCATCTGGTACTCCGATAATGATACTTCCGTAATTCGCGGCCCGGTCATAAAGCAGACGGGGTGGCTGAAATGCCAATGAAGCGGTACAAGTCCGCTGCCAGATGTTTATGCCCCACTCGCAGGGAGCCGAGGGCGAATATGCGAGACCTTAACTTATTAAATCAGGCGTGGCCGAATGCTGTTTTCGGTCTTCGTCCACGCCTGTTCTTTTTACTTATTCCATATATCCACATTTTCGTCCTACATAGGAGGTTTTATGAACGAGAACGACCGTACCATCTTAGAGCAAGCAATCTACGAGGAAATGGAACTGACCCCGGAATTGATTCGTTCCATCCGCACGCTCTGCGGTGTCTGCCTTTGCAGTTTTGTAGAATCCAAGGCGTTCAAAATCGCCATTGTCCCCAGCGCAGACCGAAGCATGGACACTTGCACTGTCTGCCAGACCCGGCGCGGTCATGACTACGTTGTGATGAACCGCTGAACAAACACACCGCCCACTGCCAAGGAGGTGCAGCGGGCGGTATACATATTGAAAAAGGAGGGCAGCTTTTGATCCAAAACTGGAAATTCCAACGTGGAGACATTTTCTTCACCCGTTTCGACAATGCCACTGGTTCAGAGCAAAGCGGGAATCGTCCGGCAGTCGTTCTCCAGAACGATGTGGGAAATTTTTACTCACCCACACTGATCGTAGCCACATTGACAAGCAAGTCATCAAAAAAGTACACCCAGCCGACCCACTGCCTGCTGGTGAACGATTTTCTCTCCGTTCCGTCCATCGTTCAGGCAGAGCAGATCTTTACCGTAGACAAGCGCAGGCTGCTGAAATTTCTCGGACGCCTCACCCCGGATGAAATGAGCCGGGTGGATGATGCTGTCCGTGCCAGTCTTGCCCTGAACCCGATGGGGAGCATTCAGCGGCTTCCACCCATCATCCGCTCTACGGCGGCTTACGCACCGCCTGAGGTGGTTGACGGCAAGCCGCCCATCTATCCTTACACGCCCATCAAATCGTCCTTTGAGGACGCCGGGAGCGTTGAGGACATGATGCTGTACACCGAACTGGAAGCTGCGGTACACGCAATGATCCAGCGGCTGGAATATAGCTTCACATTCAACCCAAGTCTGCTCACCATCCCGAAGCGTAAGCAGCAGGTTGCTGAAATCCTGAAAGAAGCCGAAACGTACATCTGGAGAATCAAGGAGGAAATGCGATGCGCCTGAAAGACAACACCAATCCCTTCATCCATGTCAACCCGCCGTACCAGCTCATGGTCATCCACAGCAGCAAGCTGGTCTACCCCCGCGAACTGTATCAGCGTGGTGTGGAGCGCAAGCGTGTGGAACTGATCGCCGCCCACTTCAACGAGTATGTGGCAAACGAGCCGAAGGTCAGTTTCCGTAACGGTCAGTTCATCGTAACGGATGGGCAGCACACCATCGAGGGGCGCATCCTCCGCAACGGCGGCAAGGATCTGCCGATCCTCTGCAAGGTGTACACGGGCATGACCGTGGAGCAGGAAGCACTGCTCTTTGCCGAGCAGAACGGCTTCTCTGCGCCGCTGACAGCGGGCATCAAGCTCCGTGCCAAGGTCGTAGGCGGCGATGCTATTTCTAAGGCTTTCCTCGCAGCCACCAACCGGGTGGGGTTGAGCCTCAATTATGACAGCCAGCAGCTGACCGATTACCGCATCGGCTGCGTTGGTACGGCTTTCCGGCTCTACAAGCAGATGGGCGAACCGCTCTACTGTGAAACGATGCGGCTGATCGTGGCAGCATGGGAGGGCAAACCGGATTCGTTCCGGGCATCTGTTCTGAAAGGCATGATGCACTTTGTGGAGCTGTACCACGGCGAGTTCAGTGAAGAACGGCTGCTCCGTGCGCTGCGCAACATCCACCCGGTCGATATTTACCGCATCGGGCAGGACGACCCCGCAAAGCTGCGCGGATGGAAAAAATACGTTTTCCCCATCTACACCGCCTACAACGGCAAGTGCAGAAAAGACGCACTGCCGATGAAATTCTGACATTCACAGGCATTCCTCCCATATACACAAGGGGCATCCGCAAACCGCAGATGCCCCTTGTTACATATCAAAGTGCAATATATAGTGTTTCTGTATTCATTTAATACAACATATAGAGAAAAGAGGTATTCTATGCGCTCTCAGTTCACTTCGTATGAGCAGCTTCCCATCACGCTGACAGCCGATCATGTTGCTGCTGCGCTGGGCATCTCCCGCGCCAACGCTTACATCCTGCTCCGTTCGGACGGCTTTCCCACGCTCCACATCGGTAAGCGGATGGTCGTACCCAAAGACCGTTTTCTTCAGTGGATCACGGACAGCGTAAATGGCTGATTTGACATCCTTGATTCAAGAGGTTTCTTTTTCTATACTATTCCCGAAACGACTTGACATCAGGAAGGAGGCAATATGCCAAGCAAACGTTCACACGGCGAGGGTACGCTTCGCCACCGCAGCGATGGTCGCTGGGAATTACGTATGATGGACGGCTACCAGAAAGATGGTTCGCCGCGCTTCAAGACCTTCTATGGCAAGACTCAGAAGGAGGTCAAGCTCAAACTGAAAGAGTATCAGGATGCGCTTATCAGCGGTGTCCAGCTAGACACGATTCTGTACTTCGAGGATTGGGCTGATACATGGTTCGAGGGTCACAAGGATAATATCGCTCCCACGACACAGGAAAGCTACAAATACTGCCTGAAAATGCTCAAAGAGGGATTTTATCACCGCCCCTTGACCGTCATACGCCCCATCGACATTGAAAACTTCCTGAAAGGGATGCGGCGCGATGGCCGCTCGGATTCTTACATCAGCAAGGCACGAGGGATGCTCTACCAGATCTTTCAAAAGGCAGAAGCCAATGACCTTGTGCGCCGCAACCCGGTCCGGCTTGCTGAAAAGATGCGGGCAACCGGAACCGCAAAGCGCAAGGAAGCCTTTACCACAGCGGAAGTCGCACACCTGATGAAGGTGCTGCCCGATGACCGCATGGGCTTGAGCATCCGGCTTTTGCTCGGCACTGGAATGAGAATGCAGGAACTTCTGGCTTTGGAGCCGCAGTTTATTGAAGAAGATGGCTCTGTCATTCACATCCGGCAGGCAGTAAAGGTCGTAAAAGGTACGGTCAGCATCGGCAGTCCGAAATCCAAAGACAGTATCCGGGATATTCCGGTGCCGCTGAATGTCCGCCCGTGTGCCATCAAGCTGCGGGATACCACCGACCAGTTCATCTGGGAAAGCCCCAAGACCGGCTTGCCCTGCAACCCCACCCATTTCCGGGATGTGTTCCGCAAATCTCTGGAAGAAGCGGGCGATGTCCGCTTGCTCACACCGCACAGCTGCCGCCACACCTATGTGTCGCAGATGCAGGCGCTGGGCGTGGACATCCAGACCATCCAGAGCATCGTAGGCCATGCCGACACCGAGATGACTGAGCATTATCTCCATGTTCAGGAATCCATTCGGCAGAGTGCGATCCAGTTGTTCAGTGAGGCGTTTTCGGCCTGAAAATTGGACGGAACGGCACTAATTAGACCAGATAAAATCGTTGGCATTGTGGTCAAAATTGTGGTCAAAACCAAATGAGGTCAGCCCACAAACAAAAAAATCCAACGATTTCTAACGTGAAATCGTTGGATTTATGGTCCGAGTGGCGAGAATCGAACTCACGGCCTCTTGAACCCCATTCAAGCGCGCTACCAAAACTGCGCTACACCCGGATATTTGTTGTGGCTCATCGCTCACAGCTCCATTAGTATACCCGCTGCAGGCCGTTTTGTCAAGCGCTTTTTTTATTTTTCTTGGATTTTTTCTGGATTTTTCGCTCATCGTCCAGAAGCTCTCGATGGTGCGTCTATTTCATTTTCGGTGACTGCCATTGCCACGGCAAAGACGCTGTGGGCGCCCGCATCCAACAGTGCCTGCGCACAGGCTGCGGCGGTAGCGCCGGTGGTGATGACGTCATCCACCAGCAGCACCCGTTTCCCTTCCACGAGCTCCGGCTCCTGCGCCCGGAAGGCACCGGCCGCATTTGCCAGACGCTCGTCCAGCGAGAGTCCTGCCTGATGGCGTCCGGCCCGGACGCGGCAGAGCGCCTTTGGCAGCAGCGGGAGGCCCAGTGCATGGGCCAGAGGCTGCGCCATCCGTTCCGGCACATTGTAGCCGCGCCGACGGCTGGTGGCAGGCACCGGAACGATGCAGTCGTAACCGATGGCCGCACCGGAGACCAGACCCGGCACCGGCTCTGCAAAGTGCATCTCCACCTCTGCTCCGAACAGCCGGGCCGTCATCTCTACGCCAAGCTCCACCGCCGTCCAGCTTTCGCCTTCGTATTTGGCGCGGAGGATGGCGCTGCGGACGACGCCCTCGTATCGGTAGGGCGCAGCCGCCCCGTCCAGAGCACCCAGATAGTGGCGGCTCGCGTCCAGCCGCATGACCGGGCCGCGGCGCAGCTCTTCCAGCCGCGGTGTACACACCTCACAGAACGGCAGCGTTCCTAGCACCCTGCGGCAGCAGGGACACCGCCTCGGGAAAAGCAGCTGGCGCATCTGCCGGGCAAGCCGCGCGGGGCGGCTGTAGTAGCCTGTCATCAGTCTTTCTTGACGGCGACGATGATACGAACCTTTTTGCCGGCCGCGCAGCCAAAGTTGTCGTACCAGCCGGTAAGGTAGTAATCATCGGAGTTGACGGAAGTGAGCTTGGTGTAGTAATACTGGCCCTTGTACCACAGGTAGACCTGCGTATCATCGGCCATTTCAAACCTTTCGCCCTTGGAGGAAAGGACGCTGGCCGCACCCACTTTGTCGATCTTCATGGGCATCAGCTGCACCATGTTGCGGACAGAGCCGGTCGTCTCCTGGCAGACCGCGATGCCGCCGGCCAGCACAGGATACTTGATGGAAGTGCTCAGACTGACCTGCTGGCCGCTGACGTAGCCGATATAGGTCGCACCGCTGCCGATGAAGTCGAATATCTGGCTGAAGGGAGTGCCGGTGATCTTGGCGATCTGCTGGAAGCCGAGGCCCAGAAGTGCGCCGGTGTTGCTGGTCAGGCGTTCCCACGCGGTGCTGAGGATGTCGCCGGAGATAACGCCCCACAGGATCTCTGTGGTGGTGGGTACCATGATGCTCTTCACCTGACTGACGACTGCATCGGTATCAATGGTGCCGTCACCCGGCTGAGCCTTGATGGCGCTGAGAAGGGTGCTGTAGTTGGCGGCGACATTCTTCACATCGTCCAGCACACCGTAGTACCACAGGTCACCGGTCACATCGTTCAGGATGAGCTTGTCGATCTGCCCCTGCGGGTTGGTGGTGTAGTAGCGGACATCGGAAGCCTTTAAGTTTACCCCCGATAGGCGGCTGGGACGAACCGTCCCAGCCACACCCCCTGTACTCGTATCAAGGATCTGCACGTCATCCGCCAGAGCCCTATCGCCCAGCGCGGTGGCGTTCTCGTTCACAGTGCCGCTGACGGAGCGCTCATCGATCGTTTCCACGCTCTCGCCTTCGGGGCTGACCCGCACTTCCACCAGCCAGCCGGTGGGAAAGTTCAGGCTTTTGTCTACGTTCACCTCGCGGGCAAGGCCGTCGGTACACAGGACCTTGACGGTCTGAAGCACATCGGCGCTGTTGTCCTCGTCGATGAGGTTGCGGGCGGACGACTGCACCACGCCGTAAAAGACCTCGTCGGCCTCCTCACCGGTGATGATGCCTGCGGCCACATTGTTCATGCCCAGCAGCAGAGTGACCACCTGGCCGACACCGCCGCCGTTGAGGGAGGACACCTGGGAAGCAATGGCCGTGCTGCCCAGCGTGTAGGACGTGCCTGCCACCGTGATGGAAGCGGGAGCGCTGGCCGTGGGAGACACCTCGGTGATGCGGCCTGCGGCACGGCGGGTATAGACCCACAGGGTCTTGAGGCTCTCGCTGTAGTAGTAGACGTCGTATTTGTTCAGCTCTGCGGAGCCGGAGACCTTATCGTTGCGGTAGACGCTGACAGGGACGAAGGGCAGTACCGTGCTCTCCGAAGCCACGAAGGGGCCTTCCAGGCTGCTGAGCAGGATGGTGGAGCCATCCACCTGACCATTGCTCACGGTAAAGCCCAGGGTCGTGCCGTAGGCCGAACCGCTGGCGTTGTTGGCGGTGAGGGCATTGTAGAGCAGGACGGCGCAGTCCTCGTAGTTCATCGCTTCGCCCTGACGGCGGTCGAGGCCGGCACGCAGGCCCAGCTCGCCGGCCTTGTTGAGCTGGGCGTTGGGGAACGCGCCGCTCAGGTCGGTCATCTTATAGCCCATCAGCTTGAGCACTGCGGTGCAGGCTTCTTCCAGCGTGACGGCATTGTTCGGACGGAAGCTGCCATCGGTGTAGCCGTTCATCCAGCCCTGCTGCACGGCGATGCGGACATAGGGCGCCCATGCCGAGGAGCCTGGCAGGTCGGTGTAGAGGGTCCCCACTGCCCCCTGGGAAGAGATGCTCTCCCGGTAGGTAGAGTAAGAGGTCAGCATTCTGGCAAATGCGCCGCGGGTCACGGCTGCATCCAGTGCGCTGGACTGCTCGGAATCCATGGCACCCAGCGTGATGGCAAACTGGACGGCGGTGTTGTTGCCCGCAGCCGATGCCGGCATCACCAGCATCGACACTGCGATGCTGACCGCCAGCAGAAATGCGAGAAGACGTTTTTTCATTGTGATCTCCTTATAAAAAATGTTAAACCTCTCAGTCTCGCTTCGCTCGACAAGGCCGGGTTGCGGCACCCAGCATCCGCTGCGCATTGCGCGCGTCTTGCTGGCCGCTGCCCCAGCAACGACTCCCTGTTTCCGCCACTGGCGGTGGTCGTCGTTGTTGCCCCTACCGAGGGGAGCCTCTGGCGAAGAGAGAAAGCTTTCCGTACTGCCAAGGCCTCCCCTCGTCAGGGGAGGTGGCTGCGCCAAAGGCACAGACGGAGAGGTTAATCATATCTCAACGCGTCAATGGGGTTGAGCCGCGCGGCGCGTTTTGCGGGCAGATAGCCGAACAGCACTCCGATGAACACCGAGATGCCGAAAGCTGCCACGATGGAGTTGAAGGACGGGCTGACCGTAACGTCCATGCCGTCGGTGAACATGGGAAGCACCTGATTGGCGATGGCCGACACGATATAGCCAAGGACGATGCCCAGCGTGCCGCCGAGGGCCGAAGTGGTAGCTGCCTCGGTGACGAACTGGGCCAGAATGGTCCTTTCCTTCGCGCCCATTGCCTTGCGGATGCCGATCTCGCGGGTGCGCTCGGTGACGGACACCAGCATGATGTTCATGATGCCGATGCCGCCCACCAGCAGCGAGATGCTGGCGATGCCGGTGAGGATGACGATGACCATGTTGATCATCTTGTTCATCTCTTCCAGCCACTCGCTGGCGCTGTAGACATAGTAAGCACTGTCGCTCTTGAAGATGTCATACAGTCCCTGCTCCACCGCAGCCTTGGCCTCGTTGGCCTGGCCCTCGTCCACCATGATGGCGGAGTAGGAGTCCGGCGAGCTTTCGTTGGAAAGGCGCATGGCTGTGGTGTAGGGCAGGTAGACGCTGTCGTCGTCGCTGCCCTCCTGCTGGTCGTGATTGGAGATCTTGGCCTTCAGCACGCCCACGATGCGGAACTTGTACGCGCCGAGCTTGATGGTCTGGCCCACCGCATTGCCGCCGTAGGCCGTGCGGTTGATGTAATCGCCGATGACGCAGATCTGCTTGTTGTCTGTGATGTCCATATACTGGATGTTCCGGCCCTTGGCGAGGGTGTAGCCCTTCGACTTGATGTAGTTCTCATCCACGCCGTACACCGTACCGTAACGGTATTGCGTCGTGCCCACCTTGGGGGTGTTGTCGCTGAAATCCAGCTGCGGCGAGATGGAGGAAAGCAGTTCGGGGTTCTTTTTGACGATGTCGTACAGATCATCCACCGTCGCGGTGCGGGAACCATAGCCCCATATCTGGATGGAGAGGGTGTTGGTTCCCATTGCGGAAAAGCTGTCCCGCATGCTTCTGGTCATGCCGTTGCCCAGACCGACGATGACGATGACCGCCATGACGCCGATGATGATGCCCAGCATGGTCAGAAACGTGCGCAGCTTATTGCTCCAGACGTTCTGCAGTGCCTGGCGGAAAGTCTCTAATACCATTATTTTGCTTCCTCCTGTGCCGCTTCGCCGGACAGAGTGGGCTGCACGATGGCCTCAGGCGCGTGGGCGTCGCCGTCATACACCACCTGACCGTCCTCCAGACGGATGATACGCTCCGCCTGCACGGCGATGGAATTGTCGTGGGTGATGAGCACCACGGTATGGCCCTCTCTGTGGAGCTGCTGAAGCATCCCGATGACCTCGCGGCCGGTGTGGGAGTCCAGAGCGCCGGTGGGTTCGTCGGCGAGGATGACCGCCGGGTTGCGCACCAGAGCCCGTGCGATGGAAACGCGCTGCTGCTGGCCGCCGGAAAGCTGGTTTGGCAGGTTCTTGAGCTTGTCGCCCAGACCCACCTTTTCCAGCACATCCTTGGCCAGCTTGTGGCGCTCGGCGCGGGAGATGTTGGCGTAGATCAGCGGCACCTCCACGTTTTCCAGAAGGTTCAGCCGGGGCAGAAGGTTATACTGCTGGAAGATGAAGCCCAGCATCTCGTTGCGCACATCCGCCAGCTCGTCCCGGTTCATCTTGCCCACATCCCGGCCATTGAGCCGGTAGATGCCGTGGGTGGGGACGTCCAGACAGCCGATGATGTTCATGCAGGTGGACTTGCCCGAACCGGACTGGCCCACGATGGCCACGAACTCCCCCTTCTCGATCTTCATCGTGATGTGGTCGGCGGCCTTTACCAGCGTATCGCCCATCTGATAATACTTGCACACCTGCTCAAATTCGATCAGAGCGCTCATGGGGCACCTCCTTACCAGATACTGTCGCTGTTGTCGCTGTAATAGTCATCCGACACAGAGCTGGTGTCGTAGGCCACCGTGTCGTCCTCCTGCAGGCCGCTCTTGATCTCGGTGTAGCTGTCGTCGCTGACACCGGTCTCGACCTTGACGTAGACATAGCCGTCCGGTGCGTCCATGTCTTCCACCGCATTGGCTGCGCTGGGAGACTTCTTGCTCACCAGCACATAGCCGCCGCGGATAACGGCAGCATTCGGCACGACGAGGGCGTTGCTGGCCTCGGCCACGACGATCTCAGCGTTGGCGTTCATGCCGGGGCGCAGGCCGTCGGTGTTGTCGATGCGGATGGTGATGGGGTAAGTCGTGGTGCCGCCGCTGGAGCTGCCCTTCATGGACACACGGGTGACCGTGCCGACATAGGTCTTGTCCGTCACAGCGTCAGCGGTGAGCTGGACTTTCTGGCCCACGGACAGTGCGCCGATCTGCAGCTCATCCACATTGATGACCATTTCCAGATAGCTCAGGTCGTAGATGACGCAGAGGGTGCTGCCGGAGGTCAGGGCGTCGCCCTGCTTGGCGTCCTTCTCAATGATGGTGCCGCTGATGGGCGAGGTGATGGTGTAGTTGGACATATTGTCCTGCTGGTTCTGCATCGAGATCTCGGCGCTGCGCAGGGACTCGGAAGCAGACTGGATGGATTCGGTCAGATCGTCGCCGGTCAGCTCGATGAGGATGTCGCCCTTGGAGACCGCGTCGCCCTCCTGCACATTGATGGCGGAAACGGTGCCGCTGGCCAGAGCGGTCAGGGTGCGCTCTGCCTGATAGGCAAAGGTGGCGGAGGCGATGGAGCTGACGCCGTTGATGCTGGCGGTAGCGGCCTGAGCGGTGGTCAGACCGCCGGCATTGTTGACCCGGATGGTGACGGTGCGCACCAGCAGGTTGCCGGTGCTCAGCTCGTCGGTGCCGGTGACGGCGGTGACGGTGCCTTTCAGCGTCTCAAAGGTGCCGTCCAGCACCACGTCGGCGCTCTGGCCCACCGAGAAGTTGGCGGCGTCGGCTGCCGGGAACAGCAGGTTCAGCAGCATCTTGGAGCTGTCGCGGATGACCGCCACCTCCTGGCCGCTGGTCACTTGGTCGCCCTTTGCGACCTTGAGACTGCTGACCGTACCGTCCACCTCTGCGCGGACATACTGGAGGTCTACGGTCTTGTCGTAGCTGCGCTGGGCCTGCTGCAGGGCAATGCTGGCCTTTTCCAGATTGGTGGAGGCGTCCGAGCTGTCGATGGTGTAGAGCACATCGCCCTCTTCCACCTTATCGCCCTCTTCAAAGCCGCCGGTGAGGATCTTGCCGTCCACCAGAGATTTGACGGTATATGTATTGGCCGGGTTCAGCGTGCCGGTGCCGCTCAGGGAGTTGGAGACATCCTGACGGGTGGGCGTCGTTTCGGCGTAGGTCACATCGCGGCTGGCAGCTTTATTCCCGCCGCCTATGAGAAAGACAGCGCCCGCTGCCGCCACGACGACCACCGGCACGAGCCATTTCCAGTTCTTTTTGGCGAATGCAGACACACCGGACTTGGCTTCTGCGGTTTCAGCAGCCTCAGCGGACGCATCCTTTTTCTTTTTCCAGATCATGCTTTTCCTCCTATGGTATGCAAAAGGGCAGCGTGACCCCTTTGCACGAAAAATCCGTTATTGCTAGTGTATCGCATTTTTCTGAAATACACAAGCGTCCAAATTTCATTTCACCTTTTATTTACAAAATTATTTCCGGTTTTTATGCAAAAAAGACACCCGCAGTGTCCTTTGCAGAACATTGCGGGTGTCTCAGATGATCTTGTCTTGTCAGGATGCGGCTTCGGCCTCGCTCAGCGGAGCCAGCTGCACATACACCCCGGCAGGGACGCAGGCCGCCCATGCACCTTCCTCGCTCAGCTGGCCGAACTGCTCACAGACATGGTCCGGGCATTGGCTGTCCTGAAACGAGATGGTGCCGTCTTTTACCTGTAAATGAACGACATAGCTGCCCACATCGTACAGGTAATCGTAGTCCTTATCCAGCGGCAGCACCTCGGTGATGCCGCCGCCGAAGTCCACGACTGCTGCCAGCGGTTCCGCCTTGCTGCGCGGACGCAGCAAAAAGACCAGCAGGACAGCTGCCGTCAGGATGACGGCTGCGAAGAGGAGGTTCGCCTTCCAGCTCAGGCGTTTTGCGCCTTTTGCCGGTTGAGGCTGCTTGCGGGTGCTCATGCGGCGTAGTCGCTGGCAGCAGCACCGGCAATGCGGCCAAAGACGGTGAAGTCAGCAACAGCGTTGCCGCCCAGACGGTTTGCACCGTGGACGCCGCCAGTCACCTCACCTGCTGCGAACAGGCCGGGGATGACCTCGCCCTTCTCGTTCAGCACCTCGGTGTTGGCGTTGATCTTCAGGCCGCCCATGGTGTGATGGACACCGGCGGTGACCTTCACAGCGTAGTAGGGAGCGGTGTTCAGGGGGTTGGCGAAGCTGGTACGGCCGAAGTCGGGGTCATTCTTGGCCTCAACGTAGCCGTTCCACTTGTCCATGGTCTCTGCGAAGGCAGCGGCATCGACGCCCATAGCCTTGCCCAGCTCCTCGTAGGTCTCGCCGGTGACGGTGTAGCCCTTCTTGATGTAGCCCTGGATGACGCTGGAAGCATCGACCATGGCCTGATCGACGACCAGCCAGCTGTAGCTGCCGGTCTGGGCGATCTCAGCGGCGGAGACGACATCGCGGGTGCCGACCTCGTCGATGAAGCGCTTGCCTTCCTCGTTGATGAGGATAGCGCCGTCGCCGCGCAGGCCCTCGGTGATCAGGGCAGCGGTGTTGGCCTCAACGGTGGGGTGGATCTGGATCTGGTCCATGTCCACGGTAGCAGCGCCGATGGCCTGTGCCATCTCGATGCCCTGGCCCTGGATGCCGGGGGCGTTGGTGGTCATGAAGCCCTTCAGCTCGGGCTTGTACTTGACGACCATGTCGAGGTTTGCGCCGAAGCCGCCGGTAGCCAGAACGACTGCCTTGGCGTTGACGGTGACGGTCTCACCGGAAGCACCGGTGGCCTTGACGCCCACGGCAGCGCCGTTGGCATCGGTCAGGATCTCCGTTGCGGTGGTGTCCAGCATCATCTTGACGCCGGCCTTCTCGCAGTTCTCCTGCAGCAGGGGGATCATGTAGGAGCCGACGGAAACGGTCTTGCCCTCTGCGTTCACAGGGCGATGGATGCGCTTGACGGATGCACCGCCGAAGCTGGAGACGTTGTGCAGGGTGATGCCGTGCTCGTCCAGCCAGTCGATGGCGTCAGCGGAGTTTGCGCACAGGGTCTCGACCAGCTCGGGGTCGTTGATGCCCTTGCCGCCGATCATGGTATCCAGCTCCATCAGCTCGACAGAGTCGAAGTAGCCGGTGGGGTTGGCCTGATAGGCAGCCCACTGCTCGGAGACGGTCTTTGCCAGAGCGGTGATGGTCTCGTTGTCGGCGTACTTCTCGGCAGCAGTCTTCAGGGTCTTCTCGACGCCGGCAGACTCGCCGAACTCGTTCTCGTCCTGATAGACGGTCTTGCCGGCGTTCATGCCGCCGGTGGCGCGGACGGAGTTGCCGCCCACCATGGACTGGCTCTCGAGGATGACGACGCTCTTGCCCTCACCGGCAGCGGTGATGGCAGCAGTCATGCCTGCGCCGCCTGCACCGACGACGACGACATCTGCGTCAACGGTGGAGTCCTCGGCAGTAGCGTCGTTCTCCACAGCGGTCTTGTAGTCATCGGGGTTCAGGCCGGCAGCGGTCAGAGCAGCTGCAGCAGCCTCCTTGATGGCGGTAGAGGTGACGGTAGCGCCGGACACGCCGTCCACGGCGATGCTGCCGCTCTCGGCGATCTCGCCGGGCATCTTGGCGATGGCCTGAGAGCCGACGCCCTCAGTCTCGTCCTTGCCCTCGGCGGTGCAGCCGGTGATGGCGCCGTCGGTCAGGGTCAGGGTGACGGAAACGTCGCCGCCGAAGCCCTTGGCAGTGCCGGTGAAGTCACCGGACACACCTGCGTCAGAACTGGTAGAGGCAGACTTTGCACCGCAGCCGTAGCCAAACAGGCTGACCGCGATGATCGCTGCCATAGCCAGTGCAGACACGCTCTTCTTGATCTGAGCTTTCTTCATGTTTTTCCTTCCTTGATTGCTTCGTGGTTTGTGCTTGCGAACATCTATCAGCATAAAAAGGGGGCTGCCCTTTTACAAGCAGCCCCCTCTGCCGAACTTGGGAAAAGATTTAGGCGTTGGCCTGTGCAGCAGCAACAGCGCAGGCGACAGTAGCGCCGACCATCGGGTTGTTGCCCATGCCGATGAGGCCCATCATCTCGACGTGTGCAGGCACAGAAGAGGAACCTGCAAACTGAGCATCGCCGTGGACGCGGCCCAGAGAGTCGGTCAGGCCGTAGCTGGCGGGGCCGGCTGCGACGTTATCGGGGTGCAGGGTACGGCCCGTGCCGCCGCCGGAAGCGACGGAGAAGTACTTCTTGCCGTTCTCGATGGCCCACTTCTTATAGGTGCCTGCGACCAGGTGCTGGAAGCGGACGGGGTTGGTGGAGTTGCCGGTGATGGAGCACTGGACGTCCTCCTTCTTCATGATGGCAACGCCCTCCATGACGTCGTTGGCGCCGTAGCACTTGACAGCTGCGCGCTCGCCCTCGGAGAAGGGGATCTCCTTGACGACGGTCAGGGTCTGAGAGGGGATGTCGTACTCGGTCTGCACATAGGTGAAGCCGTTGATACGAGAGATGATGTAGGCGGCGTCCTTGCCCAGGCCGTTCAGGATGACGCGCAGGGGGGTCTTGCGGACCTTGTTTGCGGTGCGGGCGATGCCGATGGCACCCTCAGCAGCGGCGAAGGACTCGTGGCCTGCCAGGAAAGCGAAGCAGGTGGTGTCCTCGCTCAGCAGACGAGCGCCCAGGTTGCCGTGGCCCAGACCGACCTGACGCTGCTCAGCGACAGAACCGGGGATGGTGAAAGCTTCCAGACCTTCGCCGATGGCGGCTGCGCACTCGGCAGCATCGGTCAGGCCGCGCTTGACGGCGATGGCGGTACCCAGGGTGTAAGCCCAGACAGCGTTATCAAAGCAGATGGGCTGCACACCGCGGACGATCTTGTCGCAGTCGATGCCCTTAGCGAGGAGCATCTCGTTGCAGGCGTCCAGAGATTCGAGGCCGTTGGCCTTCAGGCATGCCTCGATCTTCGGCATGCGGCGATCCATAGATTCAAAAGTTGCCATGAGTTGTTCCTCCTCTCTTATTCCTCACGCGGGTCGATGTACTTGACAGCGCCTGCTTCCTTGCTGAAGCGGCCGTAAGTACCCACGTTCTTCTCGTAAGCCTCGTTGGGGGTCTTGCCGTGACGGATGTCCTCCATCATCTTGCCCAGCTTGACGAACTGATAGCCGATGACCTCACCGTTGGCATCCACAGCCAGCTTGTTGATGTAGCCCTCGGTCAGCTCCAGATAACGGACGCCCTTCTCCTTGGTGGAGAAGATGGTGCCGGTCATGGAGCGCAGGCCCTTGCCCAGGTCATCCAGACCTGCGCCGATGGGCAGACCGTCCTCAGAGAAAGCGGTCTGGCTGCGGCCGTAGACGATCTGCAGGAACAGCTCGCGCATCGCCACGTTGATGGCGTCGCAGACGAGGTCGGTGTTCAGAGCTTCCAGAATGGTCTTGCCGGGCAGGATCTCGCCTGCCATAGCAGCAGAGTGGGTCATGCCGGAGCAGCCGATGGTCTCCACCAGAGCCTCCTCGATGACGCCGTTCTTGATGTTCAGAGACAGCTTGCAGGTACCCTGCTGAGGTGCGCACCAGCCCACACCATGGGTGTAGCCGCTGATGTCCTTGATCTCATAGGCCTTGACCCATGCGCCCTCTTCGGGGATGGGGGCCGGACCATGCTTAGGACCTTTGGTGATCGGGCACATATTCTGTACTTGCTGCGAATAGGTCATAATCATACTCTCCTTTTGACAAATTGATGCCGTGCGGCAGAAGCTTCTCTCCCCTGCCGCCTTGCATTGACCGGGCCGTGCCGCTCTCTTTTCAGCGCCTCTCCCGGTACTACCACGCACAATTTTATTATAGAGGACGTTGGCCCAATTTGCAAGTCATTTCTGACAAATTTTTCGCAATCTTTTTTCCATTTTCGTTTTTCTGCGCAGGAGCGCAACTTCTCAATTCGGTTTTTTCTGCGGCTCCCGCCGCACCGGCGTGACGGCCCAGATGCAGGCGAAGCCCGCCGCCGCACCCGCGATGGCGAGGACGTGCCGTCCCTGCCCGAATCCCCAGAGATCCGCGATGCAGGGGAACAAAAGGCTTCCCACGCTCTGGCCCAGCGCCAGAAAGCCGTAGTTCACCCCGGCGTGGGGCAGGCCGAACAGATCGGTGGAGAGGGCGGGCAGCACCGCCGCCAGCGCCGAGTAGCAGAACGTCAGCCCCGCATACACCGCCACGACGGCCCACCCCCGGGCAAACAGGAACGCCGCCGAAAGCCCCAGCGACACGCCGAAGAGGATGAGGTCGGTGGGGCGGCGGCCGATCTTGTCGCTGAGCAGGGGCATCAGCAGCCGTCCGGCCGCACTGCCCACACTGCCCAGCACCACGGCCCAGAGGGCGGCGCTCTCGTCCAGTCCCCGCTCCATCCCAAGCTTCAGGATGATGGGGCTGAACAGCAGCACCGCCGGGGTGGAAAAGCAGACCGCTCCGGCGCAGAGCCAGTACTGCCGCGTGCCAAGCATCTGCCGGGGCGAGAGGTCGAGGGGCGGCGCGGCTTTAGCCTTTCCCTGCCGGCTGGGCTGAGGTTTTTCGGGCGGCGGGTCGGTCAGCAATGCACTGCCCGCGAGGCAGACCGGCAGGGTCAGCGCACCCAGCGCCCAGAACGCGCCCCGGATGCCCTGCACCGGCCCGAAGCCCCGCAGCGCCGTGCGGACAAAGACGGTCAGGAACGCTCCGCTCAACCCCACTGCGCCCCCGATGACGCCGGTGGCGAGGCCCTTCCGGCCCTTGTACCACTTCTGGGCGCAGGACTGGATGGACGGATAGAGAAAGGCCGTGCCGAGCCCCGCCGGGATGCTGAACACCCCGAAAAAAGCACTTCCCTTCTCTGCCGGGAGAGCCGCCGCCGCGAAGAATCCGCCGCAGAGCAGGCCCGTCCCCCACAAAGCCGCAAAGCGTGGCCCCTGCTTATCCTGCAGAAAGCCGCCGATGACGCACCCGATGCCGAAAAATGCGATGAGCACTCCGAAGGCATAGCCTGCCCCCTGCTCGCTGAGGCCGTATTCCTCCATGACGGGTCTTTGGAACACGCCCCACGCGGCGGGCAGGCCTGTCAATACCTGGATGGCCGCGCCCGCCGCCAGGATGGCCCAGGGTCTTGTTTTCTGCATTTCGTGCATCACCTCAGGGAATAGTGTGTCCTTTTCGATTGACAAAAAGACAGTATCCTTTATAATTAGAAGAGTATTATAAAAATCATCTCTTTCGTCACGTTGCTTCTGTGCCTAAACCTCTCCGTCACGGCTCCGCCGTGCCACCTCCCCTATCGAGGGGAGGCTTTGGCATTTCGGAACACTTGATCTCTTCGCCAGAGGCTCCCCTAGTAGGGGAGCTGTCTGCGAAGCAGACTGAGAGGTTAGGCTCAGTATCTGCCATCCGCGACTGAGAGGGCTATACAGAAAGAGGACTCTATTATGAAAACTCAGGCCTTAAAAGGTATGCGCGACCTTCTGCCCAACGAGCAGACCCTGCGCGACTACATTCAGGGCAAAATTCTCGAGACTTACCGCGCATCCGGCTTCGAGCGCATCTCCACCCCCATGCTGGAGGATATGGAGAACCTCGACAAGTCCGACGGCGGCGACAACCTGAACCTCATCTTCAAGGTGCTCAAGCGCGGCGACAAGCTCACCGCCGCCCTGAACTCCGGCGACCCGAAAGAGCTCTCCGACATGGGCCTGCGCTATGACCTGACCCTGCCCCTGAGCCGCTTCTACGCCGCCAACAAGGACAAGCTCCCCCACCCCTTCAAGGTCATCCAGACCGACCGCGTCTTCCGCGCCGAGCGCCCCCAGAAGGGCCGTCTGCGCGAGTTCGTCCAGTGCGACATCGACATTCTGGGCGACGAGAGCCCCAACGCCGAGGTCGAGCTCATCGACGTGACCACCCGCGCCCTGCTGAGCATCGGCTTCGACGGCTTCACCGTCAACATCAACGACCGCCGCATCCTCCGCGGGATGCTGGAGAGCATGGGCTTTGCCGCTGACACGCTGGATTCCGTCTGCATCACCTTCGACAAGATGGATAAGATCGGTGCTGACGGCGTGAAGGCCGAGCTTCTCGAGAAGCAGCTGCCCGAGAGTGCGGTCAACGCACTGGCCGACTTCATCGCCGCCGGCGAGGTGACGCTGGACGCCGTGGCCGCCCGCTGCGCAGACCCCGCCATCGCCGACGACCTCAAGTACGTCCTCGCTGCCGCCAACGCCATGGCCGCCGGCCGCTATCAGGTGGCCTACTGCCCCAGCCTCGTGCGCGGTCAGGGCTACTACACCGGCATGGTGTTTGAGATCACCTGCCCGCAGTTCAGCGGCGCAGTCGCCGGCGGCGGCCGCTATGACAACATGGTGGGCAAGTTCCTCGGCACTCAGGTGCCGGCAGTCGGCTTCTCCATCGGCTTTGAGCGCGTCTGCGGCATCCTGCTGGAGCAGGGTTATCAGATCCCCGGCGCAAAGCAGAAGATCGCACTGCTCTACGGCAAGGACGCCGACTTCACCGCTGTCCTGAGCAAGGCCGCTGCCCTGCGCGATACCTACAACGTCACCGTCCTGCCTCAGGGCAAGAAGCTCGGCAAGCAGCTGGGCCAGCTGGAAGCCGCAGGCTTTGCCGGTGCCGCCTTCATGGACAAGGACGAGGTAAAGGTCTTTTCCGCTCAGTAAGGGCTGAACAAACCAAAAGCACTGCACTCCCCAAAAGCGGGCGGGTGCAGTGCTTTTTTGCGTTTATGGCTGCCGGGTCAGCCGGTTTTTTTGGCGTTGGGGTACACCCGCTCCATCCGGGCGTTGTCAAAATGTTCGTCGAGGAAGACGTCCAGCCGGTTCGCCGGGGCGATGCCGCTGGTGCGGGCGTCGTACCGGGCCAGCGCCAGGGCCGAAAGCCCCATGTTCACGGCCATGAACACCGTCAGCGCCACGGTCATCCAGGGCAGGATGTGCTTTTTCAGGTTTGCCATCAGTTTTGCGATGAGGGGGTAGCCGTACCGGATCCAGACCACCGCCGCGATGCCCCAGAAGAAGCAGTAGAGCAGGTTGACACGGCCTCCCAGATTGAACTTGAAGCCGCTGTAGTCCCAGAAGATGACGCCGAACAGCAGCTCACCCACGGCGCTGCAGATATACTCATACGCGCCGCCCATCACGAAGCCGAACAGGAAGATGGAGCGGTCGCTCCGCTCCTCGCTGCCCCGCAGCAGGACTGCCGCCATGACCAGCGCCAGACCCCACACCACGCTGAAGGGTCCCCACACGAGACTCGAGCGGCTCATCCAGACGCCCGCCGTCACCCGGCAGAACAGCGTCTCCACCACGTCGCCGAGGAAAGCCCCGATGACGAAGAGCCAGACGAGGTCGCCGAAGCTCAGGGCCTTTTCTTTCTGAACAGTCGGCTCGGGCCGGACGATGGTCGGGTAAGCCCGCTGGATACGCTTTTCCACATGGGCGATGAGCCGCTGACGCAGCTTGTCCGAGTGCTTTTCCAGCTCGAGGTTGAGCTGTTCCAGCCTCGGATGGCTGGCGGCATACCGGTTGACGGCCAGCGCTGCGCCCAGCTGGTCGAGGACGGCCAGCGTCATCGCCGCCCAGACGCCGATATGCAGCAGCCAGCCCGGCAGCAGGGCGCAGAGCCGCAGCAGCAGGACGTTGCCCCACAGCACGCTTGCCATGCCCAGCAGGCCCCAGAGCACCGAGTACTGCAGGCAGACGTAGCCGTCCAGATTGAACTTTTTATCCGAGTAGTCCCACCAGCGGCGGCGGTGCATCCTCTCGAGCAGCTTGGCCGTCACCCACTCCACCACGGTGGCGTTGGCCGCACAGCCGAGGAAGAGGGCCACCGGCGTCGAGCGCAGGTCGGCAAAGCCCACCGCCATCAGCACAGCCGCCGTGCCGTAGACGAAGCAGAACGGGCCGGACGCCACGCCGCGGTTGACGAAGGCGCGGCCCTTGATGGTAGCCACCACCGTCTCGGCTACCCAGCCGAGGAACGAGTAGACCAGATAGATGACGCAGAGGGTATAAAAATTCAGCTCCATTGCCTGTTTCCTTTCCCATATAAACGGTTATAGGGCTATTGTATGCAGTTTTGGCCGCGTCAGCGCTGACGGAGAGGTCGGGCTACAGAGAACTTTCTCTGAGACCCGCGCGTTATCTGACAAAGTGACATTTTTCACACGCAGCATCGTCCAAAATCCCACTTTATCAAGGTGATAAACTGAGGCTTGCTGATAAAGTGGGTCACTTTATCAATCAGGGTCACTTTATCAAGTTGATAAAGTGACATTTTATAATTATGGTACGTTATTTTTTGGTCACTTTCTCATATAATCTACCTCAGTAGAGCGTATCACTTCATCAGCCCCATCGTCCAGGCCCGGACCAGCAGGCCCAGCAGGACAACGGCCAGCAGCACCACGGTAAGGGCGCGGCTCTGGGTGCGCTGACGCTTCTTGCGGCGGGCCGTGGTCTGCATATTCTGGCGGCTGCGGCTGTTCCGGCCAGAAGCGTTCCGGCTGCGGCCGGATGTCCCCCGGCCCGAAGCGGCACGATTCCCGCCGCTCTGGCGCTTGCGGGATGTGCTGCCGCTTTTCTGGGACTTCTGACGGCGGGGCGCTTCGTCCTCAGCCTTCTTCTGAGGCTCGATGGTCTCCGACGCGCCGCAGCGGGACAGAAAGTCCTCCGCCATCCGGTAATACTTCTCGAGGTCGCCGGTGGTCAGGGCCGTTCCCTCATAGCCCGCTTCCAGCTCCTCCACGGCCTCGTTGAACCGGATCGCCGCCTGCGCGGCTGCGGTCCTGTCGGAGGCGTGGGCGGCCTCGTTGCGGGCCATCCGCACCGCGTTGCAGGCGCGGCGGGCCGCTGCCGGGTGGGGCGTACTGCCCAGCAGGTCCAGAGGCCGGGCGGCGTCCTTTTCCGGGTCCAGCAGGACCCGCATACAGAGGGTGGTATCCAGCTGCTGCCAGCCGGTGCGGCCATTCAGCTCCGGCAGGCGCTCGTAGTAGTCGGGGCTCTCCTTCTGGCGCTGGGCCAGATGCTTCATCAGGGCGTCCACGCTGTGAGCGCCGGGCTTTTCCTCCCAGTGCCAGCGCAGCAGCTTCCGGCTGATGTCGTCGCAGGCCGCTTTGATCTCGAACGCGGCCTGCAAAGCTTCGTCAGGCATAACTTCATATCTCCTTTGTCCAACCTCTCAGTCTGCTCCGCAGACAAGGCCGGGTTGCGGCACCCAGCATCCGCAGCGCTTTGCTTGCGTCTTGCTGGCCGCGGCCCCAACAGCGACTCCCTGTTTCCGCCACTGGCGGCGGTCGTCGTTGTTGCCCCTAGTAGGGGAGCCTCTGGCGAAAAGATAAAGCTTTTCCGCCATGCCAAGGCCTCCCCTCGATAGGGGAGGTGGCAGCGCGGCAGCGCTGACGGAGAGGTTATTCCTTAAATTAAAAGCGGAGGAAGCCTCTGCCTCCTCCGCCGTACATCCTATTTTACATCATGAACTGAGAATACACGAAGCCGCACAGGGCGATGCCCGCACACACGATGGCGGTGATGGGCGGCACCCAGCGGATGAGCGTCTCAGCGATGCTGTCGCGGGGGTCTTCCTCTTCGCAGTCGTCCTCCTCGTCCAGCGGCTTTGCCTGCAGGCGGGACGGCGCGGCGGCGGGAGTCGAGGGTACCACACGGGTGCCGTACTTCTCCATCTCTTCGTCCGGCGCAAAGGACTTGGCCGGGCGCACCGGCTCCGGCTGGCGGGGCAGGACGCGGGTCGCCTCCTGCTCCGGGGCGCGGGACACCACGCGGGTCGCGTCCATCTCAGCGGCAGGCGCATAGCCGGGCGCAGGCTCCGCCGCCCGGGGCGGGATGATACGGGTGGCTTCCTCCTGCGCCGCACCCACGATGCGGGTGGGCTCCTCCGCAGGCGCAGCGGGGCGTACCGGCTGGGCCGCAGGCTGCGGCTCGGGCTGGCGCACCGGGGCTTCCGGCTGCAGCAGGGTATTCAGCGCGTTCTGCAAAAGGATGCGGTCACTGCCGCACTCGGAGCAGTAGACGGTGTCCTCTTCCTTCGGGTGGAAGGCACCGCAGGCGCAGTACCAGCCGTTCTCGAAGACCTGGGGCATGAACTTCATGCCGGTGCGGTTCATCCGGGCTTCGAGGGCCTTCTGCATCTCGACGCTCAGGCGGCGGGGGGCCGGCAGGCGCACCCGCTTGATGCTCTCGAGGTGGACGACCTTCCTGCCGCTGTAGACATTGCGCAGGGTGACGTCCACGCTGGTGATGGCCTTCTGGGTGACAAAGACGGCATCGTCCATGCCGAAGCTCTCGCCGGGCTTTGCGGTAAGGTCACGGTACTCGAACTCGTCCTCACAGAGGATGACGCCGTCCACGCCCTTGCACTTGAAGTGGATCTCCAGTGCCGTCAGGGTCACGCGGGAAATGTTCTTAAAGGTCAGACAGACCGCGTGTTCGCCGCTGACTTCGCCCTTGAGCAGCTCCACGCAGACGAACTGCACCGGGCTGCCCGGGGTGTAATAGTTGGCCCGTGTCCGCGCGACCGGTTCAAAATTTTCCTCCACAACACTCTCCCCTTTCTCTTGGTTTACTGGTTGGCTTCGCCTTCATCCGGCGTTTCGGGGGCCGGGGCTTCCTGCGGGGCGGCATCCACTGCCTCAGCAGGTTCGGCAGGCTCCGCAGCCTCTGCGGTCTCGGCCTGTTCCACAGGCTGGACAGCGGGCTGATCCTCGGCGGGCTTTGCATCAGGGTCCTCACGCTGGGGCAGGGTCTCGCCTGCCATCACGGCGTTGAACTCCTTCTCGTTCAGCTTCTCGCGCTCCATCAGGGCCTGTGCCAGCGCATGGAGCTGGTCGATATGCTCCGTCAGGGTGCGGCGGCAGGTCTCGTAGGCCTCGTCGATGATGTCCCGCATCTCGCTGTCGATCTCAGCAGCGGTGGTCTCGCTGTAGCCCTTGCCCTGACCGAGGTCGCGGCCCAGGAAGGTCTCCTCCTGAGAGGTGCCGTAGACCACAGGGCCAAGGCGCTCGGAGAAGCCGTACTTGGTGATCATCTGGCGGGCGATGTTCGTCGCCTGCTGCAGGTCGTTGGACGCACCGGTGGAGATGTCGTCCAGGATAAGCTGCTCGGCTACGCGGCCGCCCAGACTGGACACGATGTCCTCGAACATCTCGCCCTTGGTGACGTAGCTGCGGTCTTTCTCGGGCAGATACATGGTGTAGCCGCCGGCCTGACCGCGGGGGATGATGGTGATCTCATGCACACGGGGGTGGTGCTTGCAGTAGAAGCCCGCCACAGCGTGGCCCGCCTCGTGGTAGGCGGTGAGCTTTTTCTCTTCGGGGGTGACGACCCGGCTCTTCTTCTCGGGGCCGGCCATGACCTTCATGGAAGCCTCTTCGATGTCCTCCATCGTAATGGCCTTGCGGCTGCGGCGGGCAGCCAGCAGAGCGGCCTCGTTGACAAGGTTCTCGAGGTCAGCGCCCGCAAAGCCTGCGGTGCGCTGTGCGATGACCTTGAGGGAGACATCCGGGGCGAGGGGCTTGTTCTTGGTGTGGACTTTCAGGATCTCCTCGCGGCCCTTGACGTCGGGCAGGCCGACGTAGACCTGACGGTCGAAGCGGCCCGGGCGGAGCAGGGCCTTATCGAGGATGTCGGCACGGTTGGTGGCCGCCATGACGATGACGCCATCGTTGGCCTCGAAGCCGTCCATCTCGACCAGCAGCTGGTTCAGGGTCTGCTCGCGCTCGTCGTGACCGCCGCCGAGACCGGCACCGCGCTGACGGCCCACAGCATCGATCTCATCAATGAAGATGATGCAGGGCATGGTCTTTTTTGCCTTGTCGAAGAGGTCGCGCACACGGGATGCGCCGACGCCGACGTACATCTCGACGAAGTCAGAGCCGGAGATGGAGTAGAACGGCACACCGGCCTCACCGGCGCAGGCGCGGGCCAGCAGGGTCTTGCCGGTACCCGGAGGGCCGACGAGCAGCACGCCGTGAGGGATGCGTGCGCCCAGAGAGTTGAACTTGTCGGGGCTCTTGAGGAACTCCACGACCTCTTTCAGCTCTTCCTTCTCTTCGTCTTCACCGGCCACATCGGCAAAGGTGGCGGTCTTCTTGTTCTCGTGCTCGTCCTTGACCTTGGCTTTGCCGACATTCATGATGCCGCCGCCACCGCCGACGCCGCCCCGCATCATCGAGAACAGCAAAAAGCCGGTGCAGCCCAGCATCCCCAGATAGAAGATGATCTCCATCCAGGGGATGGTCTCCTTGAGAGAGGTGTAGTCGTAGGTCATGGGCGCGTCGGGGTTCGCCGCGTCGTAGGACTCGATATACTTATCCACGTTCTCGATGAAAACGTAGGCGTAAGGCAGCTTGTAACGGACGGTGACGGTGCCGTCGTCCTCCTGCACTGCGCCGGTGGACTCCGACGAGGAGGAGAACATCCCGCTCAGCAGACCGCCGGTAGACTGCACCGTGCTCTGGGTGGAGGAGACGTCCGGCAGGGGCAGGTCGCCTTCTTTCAGGTTCAGGGTGATGACGCTGGTGTTGCGGTCCAGCGTGAAGGCCGTGACCTGATTGTGCTCAAAGTAATGGACGACGGTGGAGTAGCTCATGGTCGAGCCGCTGGTGCTGCCCGACCCGCTGCCCATCACCGACCAGACCATCAGCACGGCGGCCAGCGCCAGTGCGAGGATGAGCGGATTGATACGAGGTCTCTTAGGTTGCAAAAGGATCAACTCCAGTTCTGGTTTTATTTCTTACTTTTCGTAGACGCTGGGTTTGAGTACGCCGATGTAGGGCAGGTTGCGGTACTTCTCGTCGTAGTCGAGGCCGTAGCCCACCACGAACTCGTCCGGCACCGCAAAGCCCTCGTAGTCCGGGGCGATGTCGGCCTTGCGGCGGCTGGGCTTGTCGAGGATGGTGCAGATCTTCACCGAGTTCGGGTTGCGCATCTTGAGCATCGGCACGAGGTTCGACAGGGTGATGCCGGTGTCGAGGATGTCCTCCACGATGAGCACGTCCTTGCCGGAGAGGTCGCCGTCCAGGTCCTTGATGATCTTGACGAGGCCGGTGCTGGTGGTGTTGCCGCCGCCGTAGCTGGACACCACCATGAAGTCGATGCTGCACGGGATGCTCACGGCGCGCATCAGGTCGGCCATAAAGACCACCGAGCCCTTGAGGATGGAGACGAGGACGAGGTTTTTGCCCTCATAGTCTTTGCTGATCTGAGCGCCCAGCTCAGCCACTTTCGCTTTCAGCTCCTCTTCCGAAACGAGGACCTTCAAAATATCGTCATGCATGCTCATGATTCGATTCCTCCAAAATTTTCTAGTTCCACCTGCAGCAGCTGCCCGGTGTTCGGCCCGGGGGCCAGCCCATCGGCAAAGCCCTCTCCGCAGACCCACAGCACCTGTCTGCCTGCCGCCAGCAGCGGCAGCGTGTCCCGTTCCCGGGGCGGGATGCCCGCCTCGTTCATCCATTTGCGCAGCTCCCGGTCTACCCCCCGCCCGGCCGGACGGAAGCGGTCGCCGGTCTGACGGCAGCGCAGCCGCAGAACAGGACATATCGAGTTTATTTTAGCATAATCTGCCTGATTTTTTAAGTCTTTTTTATGAACACCCTGTGTTTTTTCTTCAAAACAGGCCGAAACCACCCGGATATGCAGCTTTCTGCCGCCGGGCAGCGGATAATCGCCGCCCTCCGGCAGGGATACTTCAAATTTCGGACCGTCCGCTTTTTCGCCCTGTCGGCGGGTGTTTTTACCGGCTTCCTCCCGCCAGAGCACGCCGTCCCGGGCGCAGAAGCGGACGGCGTCGGTGAGCTGCACCGCGCCGCTGCCCTTTTCCACAAGGTCAGCCAGCAGGCGGATATATTTTTCCTCCGCGTCCCGCACCGGCCCCACAAGGCTGTGGAGAGCCATGTCGAGGATGAGCGGGTCGGCCTGCCGCAAAGGCTCTGACATCCACACGGGCTGGCCGCTGCGCAGGGCGTATCCCGCCCCGCCGGGCAGGCTTTTTGCGTCCGCTGCCCGGGCCGAAGCCAGCAGCGCATCCGCCTGCCGGGCGAAGTATTCGTCCGCCTTGGCGGCTTTCTCACAGAAGCGGGCCAGATTGTGCTCAGCGGCGCTGTTGACCCCGCAGAGGGCGGGCAGTGCGCCGTGGCGCAGACGGTTGCGGGCGTAGTCGTCGGCGTCGTTGGTCTCGTCGGTGACCCAGCCTTCGCCGCAGGCGCGGCAGACGGCCTCGGTGTCGGCCCTCGTCAGGCAGAGCAGAGGCCGCAGATAGCCCGGGCGGCTGGGCCGGATGCCCGCCGCGCCGTGGAGGCCGGTGCCTCTGGCCAGCCGGAACAGCAGCGTCTCGGCCTGGTCACTCCCAGTATGGGCAGTTGCGACGGCATCTATCCCGTCGGCCAGCACCCGCTCAAAGCAGGCATACCGCAGGCGGCGTGCCCAGTCCTCCCCCGCCCGGGGCTTTCCTGCCTCGGCTTCCAGCTCAGCGGCATGGAACACCCGCAGCGGCAGGCCCAGCCGGGCGCAGACCTCCCGGACGAAGGCTTCGTCCCGGTCCGCCGTCTCCCCCCGCAGGCCGTGGTTGACGTGGCAGACCGTGAGGGCGATGCCCTTCTCCTCGGCCAGCGGACGGATGAGGCAGAGCAGGGCCATGCTGTCGGCCCCGCCCGAAACAGCCAGCGCGAGATGCTTTTTGCCGTCCAGCAGCTTTTCCCGGACGCAGAAGCCGCGCACCGTCTGTAAGATCTCTTCGTAGTTCATCAGCGTTTGAAGTCCACATCCATAAAGCGGGTGTGGGCGCCATCCCAGCCCAGCGGCACCGTGCTGGTCTCGCCGTGACGGTTCTTTGCCACGATGCACTCGGCGGTGTCGGCGTCCACCTCCGCGCCGTCGGGGTTCTGGCTGGCGTAGTAGGAGTCGCGGTACAGGAAGAGGACGCAGTCGGCGTCCTGCTCGATGGAGCCGGAGTCGCGCAGGTCCGACAGCTGGGGGCGGTGGCTGGAGTTGTTGCCCTGCTTTTCCACCGCACGGGACAGCTGGCTCAGAGCGATGATCGGCACATTCATCTCTTTGGCCATGATCTTGAGGTTTCGGGTGATGGAGCTGATCTCCTGCACGCGGTTCTCGCTGCGCTGGCCGCTGGTCATCAGCTGCAGATAGTCGATGACGATGAGGCCCACGTTGGGGCGGGCGGGGTCCTGATTGACCCGGCGGATCTTCGCCTTCATCTCGGTGATGGTGATGCCCGAGGTGTCGTCCATATAAATCGGTGCGTCGTGCAGTTTTTCGGTGGCGAGGGCCAGATACTCCCAGTCCTCGGCCCGGAGCGCACCGGTGCGGAACGCCTGGCTGTCGATGCCCGCTTCAGCGGAGAGGATGCGGTTGGTCAGCTGCTCCTTCGTCATTTCGAGGCTGAAGATGGCCACCGGCACCTTCTGCTGCATGGCCACGCGGGTAGCGATGTTCAGCGCGAAACTGGTCTTGCCCATACCGGGGCGGGCAGCGAGGATGATGAGGTCGCCGCGGCCAAGGCCGGTGAGGACGGTGTCCAGCAGCCGGAAGCCGGTGGGGATGCCCTTATACTTGTCGGCGTCGGGACCGCTGATCTTTTGCAGATTTGTCAGCGTCTCCACCATGCTGGAAGACAGGGGCGTCAGGGCGCTGGAATCGCGGCCGGAGCGGATCTCATAGATGCGCTGCTCGGCGTTTTCCAGCAGCAGGTCGGCGTCGGGCTCGTCGCCCGCGTCCTGCAAAATGTCCTTTGCGACCCCCATCAGCTGGCGCACCAGATACTTTTCCTGCACGATCTGCGCATACGCCTTGACGTTGGAGATGCTGGGGACCGTCTCGGCGAGGCCGGTCAGGTAGACTTTCGCCTCGTCGGCGCTGGGGAACACGCCGTCCGAGATGACGGCGTCCAGCAGGGTGACGAAGTCGATGGTCTGGTCGCTGGTAAAGAGGCGGAGCATCTCGGAGTAGATCTGAGCGTTCTGCCGGGTGTAGAACATCTCGGGCCGGATGATCTCGACGAGGTCGGTCAGGGTCTCGGGTTTCAGCAGCACCGCGCCCAGCACGCTCTGCTCTGCCTGCATATTGTAGGGCAGGTTGATGCCCACACTCTCGAGGTTGAGTTCGTTATAATGTCGTTCGTTCGGCATGGTCGTTATCCTTCTGCTTTATTTATATAAATGCCGTAAAGCCAAAAAGCGCCCCCTGCCGAGAGGGGGCGCAGATAGCGGTCAAATCAGGCCTGCTCCACTTCTACCTGGATCTTGAAGGAAGCCACGACACCGACATGGAGGCGGACTTTGCCGTTGAAAACGCCCGCGTCCTTGATGTCCTTGGTCTCCAGCTCGATCTTCTTCTTGTCGATGGGAGAACCGGCCAGCTGGGCCAGAGCCTCAGCGACTTCCTTGCCGGTGACCTTGCCGTGCAGACGGCCGGAGGCACCGCCCTTGGCCTTGATGACCACGGTCTTGCCCTCGAGCTTCGCGGCCACAGCCTGAGCGGCGGCCACATTCTCAGCCTCGTGGAAGTCGGCAGCGGCCTCCTTGCCCCGGGCGATATTCACCGCGCTGGCGTCGGCCACAGCGGCCAGCTTGCGCGGGAACAGAAAGTTGCGGGCGTAGCCGTCGGAGACCTCGTGGATCTCGTCCTTCTTGCCGATGCCCTTGACGTCCTGCTTCAGAATCACTTTCATGATAGTATCCCTCACTTCTCACCGGAAAACCGGTGGATTTCTATGGTTAGTATAGCGCATTTGTCGCCTTTGAGCAAGAGGAAGCGCGCATTGCAGCATTTTCCTCAAGTGAACTCCCCCAGTCTGCTTCGCAGACAGCCCCCTCTGAGATGGGGCCTTTGGCAAAACCGAAAGCTTGCCCTTTTCGCCAGAGGCTCCCTCGTTGAGGGAGCTGGCATCACGCAAGTGATGCCTGAAGGAGTTTTCTTATTTCAGTTCCTTTGCAGCCACGTCCAGCGCCGCCTCGATGACCTTATCCATGTCGTAGTACTTGTACTCGCCCAGACGTCCGCCGAAGATGACCCCCGGCTCGGCGTCGGCCAGCTTCTTGTACTCGGCGTAGAGCGCGCCGTTCTTCTCGTCGTTCACCGGGTAGTAGGGTTCATCGCCGGGCTTCCACTCGGCGCTGTACTCGCGGCTGATGACGGTCTTGGGCTGGGTGCCGAACTCAAAGTGCTTGTGCTCGATGATGCGGGTGTAGGGCGTCTCGGCGTCGGTGTAGTTGACGACGGCGTTGCCCTGATAGTTGTCGGTGTCCAGCGTCTCGGTCTCAAAGCGGACGCTGCGGTACTGCAATGCGCCCAGCTTGTAGCCGAAGTAGGCGTCCACCGGGCCGGTGTAGACGACCCTGTCGGCCAGCTTGTCCAGCTCTGCCTTCTCGGCCAGATAGTCCACGCCCAGGCGCACTTCCACGCCGTCCAGCATCTTCTCCACCATGGCGGTATAGCCGCCGCCCGGGATGCCCTGATACAGGGCGTTGAAGTAGTTGTCGTCGTAGGTGAAGCGGACGGGCAGGCGCTTGATGATGAAAGCGGGCAGCTCGGTGCAGGGGCGGCCCCACTGCTTGCCGGTGTAGCCCTTGATGAGCTTTTCGTAGATGTCGGTGCCAACCAGGCTGATGGCCTGCTCCTCGAGGTTCTTCGGCTCCGTGATGCCGGCCTCGGCGCGCTGCTGCTCGATCTTCGCCTTCGCCTCGGCGGGGGTCACGACGCCCCACATCCTGTTGAAGGTGTTCATATTGAAGGGCAGGTTGTAGATCTCGCCGTGATAGTTGGCGACAGGGCTGTTGGTGTAGCGGTTGAACTCCGCGAACTGGTTGACGTACTGCCACACAGCCTTGTTGTTGGTGTGGAAGATGTGGGCGCCGTAGCGGTGGACGTTGATGCCCTCCACCTCTTCGGTGTAGATGTTGCCTGCGATATGAGCGCGCCTGTCGATGACGAGGCAGCGCTTGCCGGCTTTCTTGGCCTCATGGGCAAATACCGCGCCGTACAGGCCAGCGCCAACGATAAGATAATCGTACTGTTTCATTACTGTTTATCCTTTTTCTTCTGTTCGGATTCCGACTCGAGGCCGCTCTTTTTCTGGGCCTCCCGGTACTGGTCGATGGCCGTCTGGATGCGGCTGTGGGCCGCCTCCGGGGTGATGTGCTTGAGCTGGGCCGCTGCCATGGTCTGATGACCGCCGCCGCCCAGAGACTCCATGATGACCTGCACATTCACCGCGCCGAGGCTGCGGGCCGAGATGTTGACGCCGCCGCCCACCTGCACGGCCACGAAGCTGGCCTCCACGTTCTGGATGGTCAGCAGGTCGTTGGCCGCCTGAGCGATGGCCACCCGGGCCTCGGGGGCCACCTCGCCGCTGACGGTGATGGCGCAGCCCCGGTACATCTGGGCTTCCGATACCAGCCTGGCCTTGGTGGTGTACTCCACCATACTCACGTCAAAGAGCTGACGCACGTGCTCCGTCTCCGCGCCGTAGCGGCGGAGGGCCGCAGCGGCCTCGAAGGTGCGCACGCCGGTGTGGAGGGTGAAGTCACGGGTGTCCAGCATGATGCCGGAGAGCAGTCCCTCGGCCTCGATGCGGTTGGGCTTGTCGTCCCGGTCGCCCACATACTGCAAGAACTCCGTGACCAGCTCACTGGCCGAGGATGCATAGGGCTCGTGGCAGACGAGGTCGGCTTTTTCGATGAAGCCGACGCCCTTGCGGTGGTGGTCGATGACGGCCACCTTGCCGCATTTTTCCAGTATCTCGCGGCTCTCCACCAGACCCAGCTGGTATGTATCCACGACGATACAGAGCGTTCTCTGGGAAATGATGGGCAGAGCCCCCTTGGGGTCGATGAAGTCGTCCTCCTGCCCTGCCGCGATGAGGGCATTGATGAGACTGCCCGCCAAAGTGGCGTCACGGCGCACGGCGATGACTGCCGGCACATCGCAGATCTTGCAGATGCGCAGCACGCCCTCGGCAGAGCCGATGGCGTCCAGGTCGCTCATCCGGTGGCCCATGATGACCACATGGTCCGCCTCTTTGATGAGCTTGACCAGCTGGTCGGCCACGATGCGGCTGCGCACCTTGCTGCGCTTTTCCACGCCGTGGCTGACGCCGCCGTAGAAGGTAAAGCCGTCCGGGGTCATCTCGGCGGCCTGGTCGCCGCCGCGCCCCTGCGCCATATCCAGCGCCTGAACGGCCATGTCCTGAGCCTCCCGCAGGGTCTTGGCCCCGCGTCCGACGCCGATGGAGATGGAGAGGTTCACGCTGGGGTCGAGGGCGCGGATCTTGTCCAGCACGTCGTAGCCGCGCTTGGCGAACTGCTCCAGCTGGCGTTCTTCCACCACAGCGATGTAGCGGCCGCTGGCCACGCGGCGCAGAAAGCCCGTGCCGCGGCCTATCATATCTTCCAGCACCCGGTTGATGCCTTCCAGCAGGCGGGCGCGCTCGCTGTCCAGCATATCGCTGAACACGTCGTCGTAGCCGTCCACGAGGAAGACCAGATAGCCCGGGCGGCTGGCCTTGTATTCGGCCTCCACTTTGCGGAGGGCCGTTTCCTCATTCAGGACAAGAAGGGTCATGCTCTCGGCCTCGCCGGGGACGGTGGAGCTGTGAGCGCTCCACACGCCGTCGGCCAGATTGAGCAGCTGGCCGCTGACCTTGCGTGCCTCTTGCAGGTCGAGGCCGGGCAGCACTTTCTGCACCCGGGGGACCAGAAGGGCTTCGCCCTTCATCAGACGGGTGCGGAACTCGGTGTTGTACCACAGCACCGTCTCCCCCGAAAGGAGGGCGGCGGGCTGGCTCAGCGGCTCGAGGCTGAACTGCGTCTTCGATTTTTCGAAGCTGCCGCCGCAGACCCAGCGGGCCACCCAGCTGCGCACCCGGTAGCGGAACACTCCGAACAGGGCGAACCACAGCACCGCCAGCACCACCAGCACAGGCCAGATGGCCGGGCGCTGCACCAGAAGCACCAGCACCAGCAGGGCACAGAGCACCGCCAGCGCAGCGGTCAGCATTTCAAGAGTCCATCTTGGTTTTTGTTTCATGAAGTGTTATGCCTCCTGCGGGCAGACTCAGACCTCCATCAGGATGGGGAGGATCATGGGGCTGCGCTTGGTGCGGCGGTAGATATAGCTGCTCAGGGCCTCGCGCACCCGGGTCTTGACGCTGTTCCAGTCGCGGACGTGCTCGTCCACGCAGCGGTCAAGAGCCGTCTCCACGATGCTCTGGGCGCCGTCCATCAGGCTCTCGTTCTCCCGCACATAGACGAAGCCGCGGCTCACGAGGTCGGGGCCGGCCAGAACTTTGCCGGTCTTGCTGTCCACGGTGGCCACGATGATGACGAGGCCGTCCTCAGACAGATGCTTGCGGTCCCGCAGGACGACGTTGCCCACATCGCCCACGCCGAGGCCGTCCACCATGACAGCGCCCGCCGTCACCGGCTCGCCCAGCTTCATCTCGTCCTGGCTGAGGATGATGTTGGAGCCGTTCTCGGCAATGAGGATGTTGCTGGTGGGGATGCCGAGGCTTGCCGCCGTGATGGCGTGCTTTTTCAGCTGCTTATATTCGCCGTGGACGGGCAGGAAATACTTGGGTTTCGTCAGGGTGAGCATCAGCTTCTGCTCTTCCTGACAGGCGTGGCCGGAGACATGGACGTCGTACATGCCCTCATAGATGACCTCTGCGCCCAGCAGGAGCAGACCGTTGACGATCTTGGTCACGCTCTTCTCGTTGCCGGGGATGGGCTTGGCCGAGATGATGATGAAGTCGCCGGGGCCGACGCGCACCTGACGGTGGCTGCAGGAAGCCATCCGGCTCAGGGCGCTCAGAGGCTCGCCCTGACTGCCGGTGGTCACCAGCACCACCTGTTCCGGCGGATACTGGTTGATCTCATCGATGCTGATGAGGGTGCCTTCCGGGATGTGCATATAGCCCAGCTCCTGAGCCATGGCGGTATTGTTGACCATGCTGCGGCCGCTGAAGGCCACCTTGCGGCCATCCTCCACGGCGAGGTCGATGATCTGCTGGACACGGTAGATGTTGGACGCGAAGGTCGCAATGATGATGCGCTTGTTCTGCGCCCGGGCAAACAGGCTGCGGACACCGGCGGCCACCTTCTGCTCGGTGGCGGTGAAGCCGGGACGCTCCGCGTTGGTGGAGTCGCTCAGCAGAGCCAGCACGCCCTTCTGGCCGTACTCAGACAGAGTGGCAAGGTCGGTGGGGCCGCAGGCCAGCGGGGTGTAGTCGATCTTGAAGTCGCCGGTCTGGATGATGGTGCCGGCCGGGCTGTCGATGGCGAAAGCCACCGCGTCCGGGATGGAGTGGTTCACATGGATGGGCTCCACGGTGAAGCAGCCCAGCTTGAGCTTCTGGCGGGGAGTGATCTCCACGAACTTGGTCTTGCCTGCAAGGCCGAACTCCTCCAGCTTATTGCGGATGAGGCCGCAGGTCAGGCGGGTGCCGTAGATGGGCAGATCGAACTTCTGCAGCAGATAGGGGATGCTGCCGATGTGGTCCTCATGGCCGTGGGTGATGAGCAGGCCCTTGATCTTATCCTTATTCTGCACCACAAAGGTGAAGTCGGGGATGACCATATCGACGCCGAACATATCGTTATCCGGGAAGACGAGGCCGCAGTCCACGATGATCATATCACCGCAGCACTCATAGACCGTCATATTCTTGCCCACTTCGCCGAGGCCGCCCAGCGGATAGATATGGATGGGCGTTGCAGCCTCTTTGGGCTGCTGGGGGCGGCGGGGCCGGCGGGTGTAGTGGGGGCGGCGGGAAGTGCGGGGGCGCTTTTCGCCGGACGCATTGGCCGGAGCGGGAGCGTGGTTCTGTTCTTTTGTCTGTGCCATCGAAAACCTCCAAAAATTCAATCAGCAAAGCACAGGTCTGCCCCGGAAGACAGCCTGCCCTGCATTAAGGGAAGCATAAAAACGCATCTGCTTCCGTCGGATGCATCGTATAGAAATCATTTTATCAGCGTTGTTTTTATACCACGCTGTTGGTTCCGCAGGAAGCCTTTTGCCCGTCCAGTCCATCTGTTCGATGCGACCGCGGCGCTTCGGCAGGAACGCTGTGAGCGCACCCACGGCGCGCCCCTATACGCATTTCGTTGCAACAAGTATAGTATTTCTCGCCTCTTTTGTCAATTCCAAGCTTGGGCCGGGCGGTGGTAAATTATGCCCTGCCCCTTGACAGACGGGCCAAAATGGCTCTAAATAATAGGTACTACAAACATGATGCAGGAGAGACGCATGAAACAGGTCGAAGTTTACACCGACGGCGCGTGCAGCGGCAACCCCGGTCCCGGCGGCTGGGGCGCGGTGCTGCGCTACCGCTTTAACGGCAAGGTCTACGAAAAGGAGCTCAGCGGCGGCGACGCCTCTACCACCAACAACCGGATGGAGCTGACGGCCTTCATCGAGGCGCTGCGCCAGCTCAAGGAGCCCTGCGAGGTGCGGCTGTGCTCCGACAGCCAGTACGTCATCAACGGGCTGGAAAAAGGCTGGGCCAGGGGCTGGAAGCGCCGGGGCTGGAAAAAGTCCGACGGCTCCCCTGCCCTGAACCCCGACCTCTGGGAGCAGGCCCTGGAGCAGGAGGCCCGCCACAAGCTCACCTACGTCTGGGTCAAAGGCCACGCAGGCCACCCGGAGAACGAACGCTGCGACCAGCTTGCGGTCGCCCAGAGCCAGGCACATGGCGGGAGACAGGGACGATGAACGATGCTTTTCTGCCCGGGAACGGGTTTGACACCTACGAAGAACAGGACCGGGTCCTGATGGGCCTGAACGGCAGTGTGCGCAGCGGCGTGGCTGTCCGCATCCTGCAGCAGCAGGGCTTTGCCGTGGCGGCAGCGGTCGTCCGGCTGGCTGACACCCCCGAAGAACACGCCGCCGTGGACGCAGCCAGGGCTCTGGCAAAGAAGCTGGACGTGGAGTGCGTCACCCTCAACGCCGAGGCTCTGGCCGGACAGGATGCCGAAGCCGCCCGCTTCGCGGCCCTGCTCACTGCCGCCGACAAGCTGGGCATCCAGTATATTGCCTCCGGCCGCTACGCCCGCATCGAGACAGACGCACAGGGCATGAGCCACCTGTTCGCCCCCGAGAGCGGCGCACCGGACGAGAGCGGAACGCTTGCCGCCCTCCCGCCCGAGGTCCTGAGCCGCCTCATCCTGCCGCTGGGCGATTTCGCCCCGGAGGACGTGGCGGAGATGGCAGCAGATTTTAAGCTCTGATATGCAAAAAAATCCCCTGTGCCGCAGCACAGGGGATTTTTGTTGTTTCTATCAGTTCTGGGGATGCACGATGTCGCGCCAGTCGAGGTCGCCGCGCTCGAGGCCGTGGATCAGGACCTCAGCGGTGGCGATGTTGGTGGCCATCGGGATGTTGTGGACATCGCACAGGCGCAGCAGGGTCATCTCATTCGGCTCGCTGGGCTTTGCGTTGATGGGGTCGCGGAAGAACAGCAGCAGATCCACCTCGTTGCAGGCGATGCGGGACGCGATCTGCTGGTCGCCGCCCTGTACGCCCGCCAGAAAGCGCTGCACCTGCAGGCCGGTGGCTTCGGCGATCATCTTGCCGGTCGTACCGGTTGCCACCAATTTATGCTGGCTCAAAATCCGGCAGTACGCCGTACAGAACTGTACCATCAGCTCTTTTTTGGAGTCATGCGCAATCAGTGCAATCGTCATCGGTCAACCTCTCCTTTTCCCACGCCCCTGTCCGGGGCGATCATCTTGCACATATCATAGTATCACAGTTTCTGTCTTTTTACAACTGTTTTTCGGGCAAAAGTTCCAATTTTTCATAGATTTCTGCCAAATCCACGCACCATCGCTCAGGCGGCGGGCTGCTCTGCGGGAGCGGTGTCGTCTGCAAGGGCGTCGTTGTTTTCCACAGTCTCCGGCACAGCATCCTGCCCATCAGCTGTCGTATCAGCCGTCTCGCCTGCTCCTGTCTCGTCCAGCGTCAGGCTGCCGTCCTTCATGGCGTAGTAGGCGTCGAAGATGTCGGCCACGAGGTTGCCCGCGCGGGCGCCGCCGCCGCCGTACTCGATGACGATGCCGAGGGCGATCTCAGCGTCCTCTGCCGGGCCGTAGGCGATCATCATGGTGTTGGTGTAGTGCTTGCGGGTGCTGCCGACGTAGTACGTCTCGCTGCGCTGAGGGGTGCCGCTCTTGCAGGCGATGGTGACGGGGTAGTTCTTCAGGCCCGACACCGTCTCCGACACGCCGATCATGCCCTGCCGCACGAGGTCGAAGGTGTCGCCCCGGTCCTCGATGACGTCCATCACCTCGGGCTGGGTCTCCTGCAGGACTTTGCCGGTGTTGGTGTCGAGGATGGCCTTGACGAAGTGGGTGCGGTAGCGCACGCCCCGGTTGGCCAGCGTGCCGGCGTAAGTCGCCAGCTGGACGGGGGTGACGACGGTATTGCCCTGACCGATAGCGGCCTGGACGTCCAGTGAGGCGATGTAGTTGGAGTCGTTCTTTGTGGTCAGTCGGCCGGTGGCCTCATTGACCTCCACGCCGGTGCGGGTACCAAGGCCCATCTTGTAGGCGTAGGCATCGTAGACGTCACTGGTGGTGCGGCGGCCCACATCGTAGAAGAAGATGTTGCAGCTCCACTTGATGGCCGTGATGACGTCGATGTTGCCGCTGTGGCCGTGGCGGGTACACTTGGGGCGGTAGTCGTCATAATAGGTATAGACACCGTTGCAGTAGACGGTGGAAGAGCGGTTGATGACGCCGGAATCCAGCGCCGCCACCGCCACCGCAGGCTTGAAGGTGGAGCCGGGGGTGTACAGGCCCTGCAACGCGCGGTTGAGCAGGGGCAGGCCCGGGTCCGAGCTGTACTGGCTGTACTGGGTGGCGAAGAGGTTCTGGTCGTAGCTGGGGTAGTTGGAGGCGGCCAGCACACTGCCGTCCTTGGTGCTGATGACCACCACCGCACCGGCGGCAGCCTTGGCAGAGCTGCTGTTGTTGTAGGTGCTGTTTATCATCTCGATGTTCTTGGCCAGCGCCTTGTCCACCGCCTGCTGGAAGGCGCTGTCGATGGTGAGCTGGACGGTATGGCCCGGCTCCGGCACGGTGGTCATCGCAGTCCCCACGATGACGCCGTCCGAGCTGCGGGTGATGGTCTCAACGCCGTCCTTGCCCCGCAGCTCGTCTTCGTAGACGGCTTCGAGGCCCGACACACCGATCATGTCGTTCATGTTATAGCCCTTTTCCCGCAGAGGGTAAGTGGTCTGGCCGTTCTCGTCGGTCACCTTCCACTTTTCGGCGGTGATCTTGCCCACACGGCCCAGCACATGGGGGATGATGCCGCCCTCATCGTAGCTGCGGGTGCTGGTCTCTACGATCTCCACACCGGGCATGGTCAGGCTGTTCTCCTTGATGGTCGCCACGGTCACTTCGCTGACATTCTCGGCCATGACGAAGTTGTTGACGTTGGAGAACGCCTGCTGCTGCATCTCGTAGTGGATGCCGCCCAGCACCCTCTGCCAGTGGAAAGGATAGCTTTCCAGCTTGTAGTCCTCCACCAGCTTTTCCATCACGTCATCGGCGGTGGCATACTGCTGTAAGCCCAGCGAGTCCTTCATGGCCGCGAGAGCCTTCTGGTCGCTGGTGCTGTCGGCCTGCGCAGTAAAGCTGTAGTGGCCCGCCGCGTCCGGCTCACCGATGAGCAGCGAGTCGTTCCATTTTTCGCCGTGGGCTTCCAGCAGCTCCACGATGCGCTGCAGCATGGCGTCAAGGTCTTCGTCCCCCATCAGCAGCTTGCTGAGCACCACATTGTAGCTGGTGGTGCTGGCCGCGATGCGGCGTCCGGCGCTGTCCACGATGTCGCCGCGGGCAGCGGTGACGGTAAAGTTATAATCGGTGGTGTTGGTCGCCTGCGCCTTGAAGCTGTCGCTGTTGACGAGCTGCAAAAATATCAGCCGCAGCACATACACGGCGATGAGCACCGAGGCGGCAGCGATGAGTCCAGCCATCCGGCGCACCACGATCTTGTGTTCGTCTTGATTCATCCGTTTTCCTCCCGGCAGGGTCTGGCATCACACCACGCCGTTGTCTATCTTGAATTCCGTGCTGATGCGCTGCACTGCACGGTGGAGCAGCCAGCTCACCGGGGCCGTCATCAGGGCCGACGGCAGCACGACCCAGAGAAAACGCTCCCCTGCGCCCGCATAGCCCGGCATATAGTAGAAAAACAGCCAGTCCGCCGACAGCACCAGCAGGGCGCAGGTCACGGCCAGCAGCACGAAGTTGGAGGGGGTGTCCTTCAGATAAAGCTGCACGACAACCGACACGCCGAAGCAGAGGAGCATCAGCTCCAGCGCCAGCATCCCCACGGTGCGGCCGGCGGTGTAGTCCCACATCAGACCGCACACCGCGCCAAAGATGGCCCCGGCGAACTCGCCCTCTGCGGCAGACACCGCCAGACAGAGCGGCAGCAGCCAGAGCGGCTTCGCGGCCCCGAACTGGAACAGCCCCGGCATGGTCTGCAAAACCGTACACACCACCAGCAGAAGGATATAGCAGCCCCATTTCAGCCTCTGGCTGCGGCTGCGCTTGCGGCGAGATTCCATCTCCGGCCCTCCTCAGTAGTTGGTGATGATGAACACATGGCGCACCGTGCGGGGGTCTGCGCCCGGCTGGATGACGGCCAGCGTCGATTTGCCGCTGGCCTCGGGGGTCAGCTCCTTGATGACGCCCACCAGCACGTCCGGCGGGAACACCCCGCCCAGACCCGTGGTGATGACCTGGTCCCCCTCTCTGCTCAGGGTGCTGCGGGCGAGGTTCGAGAGGATGCACAGGCCGTCGGCGGCGTAGTCGGCGCTGCCGGTGATGATGCCGTTGTCCCGGGTGCGGGACACGACGCCCGCCGCATTGAAGCTGGGGTGCAGGATGGTCATGACCTTGCAGCTGGTGAGGTCGGCTTCCCGCACCACGCCCAGCAGATAGCCCTCGTCGCTGATGACGGCGTCGTTGACGGCCACACCGTCCAGTGTGCCTCTGTCCAGCGTGAAGCCCCAGAAGGAGTCCAGCGGGTCGCGGCCGATGACGAAGGAGGACGTGTAGCTCATCTCCGGGTGCTGCTCCTGGATGTTGGCCAGCGCCTTGTAGGCCTCGTTCTCGGCCTTGAGCTTGTCGTAGTCCACCATCTGGGAGCGCAGAGCGGCGTTTTCCTCGCTGAGCTGCTGGTTTTCTTCCAGAATGGCGTCGATGTCGGCGTAGTTCTCCCACAGGGAGGCCACGCCGCTGCTCACCGCCGCTGCTGCCCGCTGGAACGGGGCTGCGGCCACGCTCAGCAGCTCCTGCGGGGCGGCGGTCAGGCGTCCGTTCGCGCCTGCATAGGCCATGATGCCCACGAGGAAGACCGCGATGGCAATGAGTATCTTAAATTTCCATGTGTCAAAAAAATCCTTCAAGGCGGGTTCCTCCCGAATCTGCAAAAAAGCGCGGACAGCCGTGCCATCCGCGCTCAAAATTCATCTTCTGCGGCGCAGCAGCGCAAAGGTCCTCCCTCAGCGTACCGCCGCAAATGGCACAGCCGAGGCTTACATATGACCGCCGTCGGTATCCAGAACGTCGTGCAGGACATCCACATGGTCCAGCACGGCACCGGCACCCTTGGCCACGCAGTCCAGCGGGTCCTCAGCCACATGGACATCGATGCCGGTCTCGCTCTCAATGAGCTTGTCGAGGCCGCGCAGCAGTGCGCCGCCGCCGGTCAGGGTGATGCCGTGGTCGATGATGTCGGCGCTCAGCTCGGGCGGGGTGCGCTCCAGAGTCTCCTTGATGGCGCTGGTGATCTTGACCAGGCACTCCAGCAGAGCCTCACGGACATCCTCCGAGTGGACGACGACGTTCTTGGGCAGGCCGTCCACGAGGTTGCGGCCCTTGATCTCGAGGGTCATCTCGGGGTCCATCGGGTAGGCAGAGCCGATCTCGATCTTGATCTGCTCGGCGGTGCGCTCACCGATGAGGAGATTATACTTGCGCTTGATGAAGGCGATGATGGCCTGGTCGAACATATCGCCGGCCATCCGCACGCTGCGGGAGGCCACGATGCCGCCCAGAGAGATGACCGCGATCTCGGCCGTGCCGCCGCCGATGTCCACGATCATGCTGCCGGTGGGCTCGCTGATGGGCAGGCCCGCACCGATGGCAGCGGCCATGGGCTCCTCGATGACCGACACCTGACGGGCGCCGGCCTTCAGAGCGGCCTCACGCACAGCGCGGCGCTCCACCTCGGTGACGCCCGACGGGATGCAGATGACCACGCGGGGGCGGGAGAACATGCTGTTGCCGCAGGCTTTTTTGAGGAAGGTCTCCAGCATATTGGCGGTGATGTCGAAGTCGGCGATGACGCCGTCCTTCAGGGGGCGGACCGCCACGATGCTACCGGGGGTGCGGCCGATGACGGCCTTTGCCTCAGCGCCCACGCAGCGCACTTCGTCGCTCTTGGTGTCCACGGCCACAACAGAGGGCTCCCGCATGATGATGCCCTTGCCCTTCATGTAAACGAGGGTATTGGCAGTACCGAGATCGATACCAACATCCTTTGAAAACAAACTCATATAGTCTTCTCTCCTTACGATTTTCCAGGGTCTATTCCAAAACGCAGAGCCGCCCGCTCAGACCAACGGACAGCTCATCGCAGAATAACACGTTTTTATTATAGCCGCAAGGCGCGCTTTTCTCAAGCATTTCCGTAAACTTTTTCGAGTTTTTTCATTTTTTGCCGCCGGGGCCGCTTTTCTGCGTCCCGCATCAGAATCTGCTCAGCAGACGGGCCGTCCGGCTGACGGGCAGGCCCATGATGGTGTAGTAGTCCCCTTCCAGCCGGTCGAGCCAGAGGGCTGCGCGGCCCTGGATGGCGTAGGCACCGGCCTTGTCGTAGGGCTCTTTGGTAGCCGTGTAGGCGTCTATCTCCCCTTCGGAAATCGGGAAGAAGGTCACTTTGCAGCTGTCCACGAAGCTCTCGGTGCGTACGCCGTCCGATACACAGACGCCGGTATGCACCTTGTGGGCCGCGCCGGACAGGGCGCGGAGCATCCGCTTTGCGTCCTCCACGCTGTGGGGCTTGCCGAAGACTTCGCCGCCCACATCCACGACGGTGTCACATCCCAGCACCACCGCGCCGGGATGGTCTTTTGCCACGGCGAGGCACTTGCCCCGGGCCAGCTTTTCCACCAGCTGGGCCGGAGTGGGTGCAGTGACTCCGCTCTCGTCGAAATCGCTGACGCAGATGGTGAAGTCCGTCGTGTATAAGCTCAGAAGCTCCTTCCGGCGCGGACTGCCGGAAGCTAAGATAAGATTCTTCATCATCATTTCCCCGTCGAGCCGAAGCCGCCCTCGCCGCGGGCGGTCTCATCCAGTGCGTCGGCCTGCACGAATGCCGCCGTGTACACCGGCGCGATGCAGAGCTGGGCCACCCGCTCGCCGGGCTGGATGGTATAAGCCTCCGCGCCCAGATTGACCATCGGGACTTTCAGCTCACCGCGGTAATCGCTGTCCACGACGCCGACGCCGTTTGCCATGCAGAGGCCGTGCTTGATGGACAGGCCGCTGCGGGCGTAGACCAGCGCCACAGCGTGGGCGCCGGGCAGCTCGATGGCAAGGCCGGTAGGCACCAGCACCCGCTGCATGGGCTGGACGGTCAGCGGCTCATCCAGCACAGCGCACAGGTCTGCAGCGGCAGAGCCGGGGGTGGCGTAGGCGGGCGTCTTGGCGCGGGGGTCTAACACTTTGTATTTTACAGTGATGGGTTCCATAGTATACCTCATAAATTTATTTGCTGTTCAAGGGCAGGTGCGTCCTGGTACAACCTCTCCGTCACGCCTGCGGCGTGCCGCCTCCCCTAGTAGGGGAGGCTTTGGCAGTCCCCGCAAAGTGAACGGTTTCGCCAGAGGCTCCCCTATTAGGGGAGCTGTCTGCGAAGCAGACTGAGAGGTTCAGTTCGTTCCCTTAAAGTACAATCCTCTCGTGAACTCACCCTCAAACGGTGCATGCTGACGGATGCTGTCGAGGATGGCGGCGGCCTCTTCCCTGCTTTCCAGCGTGAAGTAAGCCACGCCGTAGTCCACGGTCAGCGCGCCGGGCTTGTCGCCCATATAGATGGGGACGGGATTATAAATAGTACGGACGCCCAGCCCGCACCGCACCGGGAACTTCTTCGCCTTGCGGTCGGTGAGCAGGCCGGTCTTGTCGCAGTGGGCGCAGTCGTGGATGTTCTGCAGCGGGCAGGCACGGGTGACCATCAGCGGCATATGGCCGTAGGTGATGACACCGGTCGGCACAGGCTTGCCGTCATGAGTCGGCGCGATGGTGCTGATGTCGCTGTCCTTCACCTCGGGCAGAATCAGCACCGAGCGGAGGCCAAGGTCCGCATAATACTGGGCCGCGAGGTTATTGGTGACGTTGAGGCCGAAGCCGCCGGTCATGAGCAGGCCGCGGCAGAGCCGCAGGTGGGCGATGTTGCTCACCTCATAGCCCGCAAAGCCCGCGTCCTGGGTGGCTGCGATGCGGCGGGCGGTGTCCTCTTCCAGTGCGCCGAACATGACGCGGGGCAGTTCGAGAAGGGTCTTCTCCCGCCACTCGCGGGGGACGCGGTCGGCCTGCGCGATGGGCAGGATGAGGTATTCCACCCCGCTCAGTGCCTGCTCCGGCACCTGCTCCCAGCGCTCGAACCGGGCGCGGAGGGTGCGGTGGGGCGGCAGAGTGCGCAGCGGCAGAGGCGGAAGCTCCACCTCATTCACCGGCCACGGGCGCAGGGTCTCCCGCTTTTTCAGCAGGGCGTCCAGTGCCTCACGGCGCAGCTCGTTGATAGCACTGCTCGGCACGAACCAGGGGCCTCCGTCCATCTCCACGTCGATCTTCTCGGCAGAGAAAGGCGTGCCGCCGGTCTTGCTCAGGCTGCGGCTCAGGCTCTCGGTGGGGTCGGTGCGGGCGGGCTGAGGTTCGGCGTCGCCGTAGGCGAAGGCTTTGTTGGTGCCGTCGGTGACGGTCAGCTTCTCGCCGCCCTCTTCAATTTCAATTTTCATCTCCACCGGCACCCGGGAACGCTCCCGGCGGTACAGCTCCCGCAGGGCAGGCAGGGTCTTCTTGGTCAGCTCGGCGTCGGCCTCGCTGCGGACGCCGAACATCGTGCCGTCGATCTTTCCGTCCAGATAGCCGGAGGTGAAGCCGGAGCGGCTGAAGGCATTCTTCAGCAGGTCGCGGTCATAGGCGCGGCCCTCGCGGCCTGCCAGACAGGCGCTGACGGCAGCAGCGACATACTCCGGCGTCCGCAGACGGCCTTCGATTTTCGCTGATGCCACGCCGATGGCCTGCAGCTTGTCCAGCTTGTCGATGACGGAGTTGTCCTTGAGGGACAGGTGGTGCAGACGGCCCGGCTTGCCCTCGGGCAGACTGTTGGCCTCGAAGGGCAGGCGGCAGGGGCCGGCGCAGGAGCCGCGGTTGCCGCTCCGTCCGCCCAGGAAAGCCGACATATAGCACTGGCCGCTGACGCACATGCAGAGTGCGCCGTGGACGAAGCACTCCGTCTCGATGCCGCAGTGCCTGGTGATGTGCTCCACCTCGGGCAGGCTCAGCTCACGGGCCAGCACGACCCGGACAAAGCCCAGCTCTTTCAGTTCCAGTGCGCCCTGCAGGGTGTGGACGCTCATCTGGGTGGAACCGTGGCGGGGCAGCTGGGGCGCGATGTCCCCGATGAGCTTCGCCACCGCGAGGTCCTGACAGATGACGGCGTCGGCCCCACTGGCGGCGACGGCCCGCACGGCGTCGGCCAGACCCGCCAGCTCGCCGCCGTAGACGGTGGTATTCAGCGCCACATGAACGGCCACGCCCCGGGCATGGCAGAACCGGACGGCTTCTTTCAGGCTGTCGGCATCAAAATTGCCCGCACCGGTGCGGGCGTTGAAGCCGGAAAACCCCAGATATACTGCGTCCGCGCCGCTGAATACTGCTGCGCGGAGCATTTCTTCACTGCCCACAGGGGCAAGGATCTCAATTTTTGACATAGCTCTCCCTTTAATACTTATATAATGTAGGTCACTTCTGCTGCAGCTTGGCCAGCTGTTCCCGCAGAGCGGCATTTTCCCGCTTGAGGGTCTCGTTCTCCGCCTTGACCTTATCCGCTGCCAGCTTCGCCCTGGCTGCATCGGAAATGTAGTCCTGTATCTGGCTGCGCATATTCTCGGCGCTGCCCGCGCTCTTGCGGTACTCGTCCAGATAGTCCATCGCGCAGAACACCGCCGCCTTGGTCACCGAGAGGTTGCCGTTGTTGTCCAGCAGCTTCGTGATGTCATCGTCCAGCTTCTTGGCCAGTGTGGTGATGTAGTTCTCGGTATCGGTCGTTGCGATGGCGTAGGGTGCGCCTGCAATGGTCACTCTCACTTTATTTACCATATCGTCCTCACTTTGCGCGGCACACGCCCTGCCGGGCCGGTCATTTCCGGTCATTTCCTACTATTTCCGGGATTTTCGGAAACCATTTCAGCCCTGACAGAAGCGCTTTGCTGCGGCTTTTTCATGTTCAGCCGAGTTTGTCCCCGAATTACCCGCCCGAACCGGTGCATTTCGGGGCAAACACGGCCCTTGTCTCCCTTTATTATAATATAAATAGTGCGCGAGAAAAAGTGCTATTTTTGAATTTTTGGCATATTTGTCAGAAACATTGCTATAAAAATGTCAGATACGGCAAAAATGGTTCCTTTTTCTTGCAATCCCCATCCGGAGTGATTATAATACTATTGTTATGTGTTATGCGAGGGGCGAGGGAATTAGAGGAGAAATGCCCTGTCACCGTACTAATTCAAAAAATTTAAGCATTCGTGCGGATAGGAGTTCATTTATGACTACAAAAGAATTTGCAAAAATTCTTCAGGACAAGCTCACCAGCGAATATGGTGTTGACCTGAGCGTTGCATCTCATCAGCAGATCTACCGCGCTCTGGCCCTCATCTGCCGCCAGATGATGAGCGAGAACCATAAGAAGTTCCAGTCCAAGGCCATCGGCACCGGCTCCAAGCAGGTGTACTACCTGTGCATGGAGTTCCTGATGGGCCGCAGCCTCAAGATGAGCCTGTTCAATCTAGGCCTGAATGATGCTGCCCAGAAGGCTCTGGCCGAGGCTGACATCAGCCTGGACAGCATCTACGAGGAAGAGCCGGACGCAGGTCTGGGCAACGGCGGCCTGGGCCGTCTGGCTGCCTGCTACCTGGACGGCATGGCCACCACCAGCATCTGCGGCACCGGCTACTCCATCCTGTACGAGTACGGCATCTTCAAGCAGAAGATCGTGGACGGCTGGCAGCAGGAGCGCGCCGACAACTGGCTGCCCGGCGGTCAGGTCTGGCTCAAGAGCCACCCCGATCAGGCTGTGGAAGTCCGCTTCGACGGCGAGATCCACGAGAACTGGGACCACGGCTTCCACTATATCCAGCACACCAACTACAACAGCGTCATGGCCATCCCCTCCGATATGTACGTTCAGGGTTACGACGGAAAGGGCGTTGCAAAGTTGCGTCTGTGGCAGGCCAAGGCTCCCGACTTCGATATGTCCAGCTTCTCTCTGGGCAACTACAACACCGCAATGAGCAAGAACGCCAGCGCTGAGCTCATCTCCAAGGTGCTGTACCCCAACGACAACCACGTTGAGGGCAAGATCCTCCGCCTGCGCCAGCAGTACTTCCTGTCTGCTGCCTCCATCGGCGACATCGTCCAGAACCACCTGTCCACCTACGGCACCCTCGAGAACCTGCCCGACAAGGTGGCTATCCAGCTGAACGATACCCATCCGACCCTCGCCATCCCCGAGATGATGCGCATCCTGCTGGATGAGTGCGGCTTCGGCTGGGACAAGAGCTTCGACATCTGCCAGAAGGTCTTCTCCTACACCAACCACACCGTCATGGCCGAGGCTCTGGAGAAGTGGAACGTGGACATCTTCAAGATGACCCTGCCCCGCATCTACCAGATCGTGGTCGAGATGGACCGCCGCGCCCGCGAGAAGCTGGAAGCAGCCTTCCCCGGCGATCAGGGCAAGATCAACTATATGACCCTCATCGGCGACAATCAGGTGCGCATGGCCAACATCTGCGCCTACACCGCCAACAGCATCAACGGCGTCTCCAAGCTCCACAGCGAGATCATCAAGGAGAGCGTCTTCCACGACTACTACCTGTTCAAGCCCCAGGCTTTCAAGAACGTGACCAACGGCATCGCTTACCGCCGCTGGCTGCTGGCCTCCAACCCCGAGCTGTGCAAGCTGCTGGACGAGACCATCGGCACCGGCTACAAGCACGACGCCGCCGACCTGTCCAAGCTGAACAAGTTCGCTGAGGACAAGACCGTCCTGAAGCGTCTGAATGAGATCAAGCTGGACAACAAGAAGAACTTTGCCGCTTACCTCGAGAAGAGCACCGGTCAGGTCATCGACCCCAACTCCATCTTCGACTGCCAGGTCAAGCGTATGCACGAGTACAAGCGCCAGCACCTGAATGCGCTGAACATCGCTGCTCAGTACCTGTACCTGAAGGAGAACCCCAACGCCGACTTCATCCCCAAGACCTATATCTTCGGCGCAAAGGCTGCTCCCGGCTACTATATGGCCAAGCAGATGATCCGCATGATCTGCAAGCTGGGCGACCTCATCAACAACGACCCCGCTGTCCGCGAGAAGCTGCGCGTGGTCTATCTGGAAGAGTACTGTGTCTCCCTGAGCGAGCACCTGATGCCCGCAGCCGAGGTCTCTGAGCAGATCTCTCTGGCAGGCACCGAGGCTTCCGGTACCGGCAACATGAAGTTCATGCTGAACGGTGCCATCACGCTGGGTACTCTGGACGGCGCAAACGTCGAGATCGCCGACGCCGCCGGCAAGGAGAATGAGCTCATCTTCGGTATGCTGACCCCCGAGGTCAACAACCTCAAGCAGGTGGGCTACCATCCCAACGCCTTTATCACGGGCGACGACGTTGCAAATGCTGCTCTGAACTTCCTGGAGCGCGGCTGGAACGGCGAGAACTTCCACGAAGTCACCGAGAACCTGCGCAGCAGCGACCCCTATATGGTCATGGCCGACTTCAAGGACTACCGCCGTGCTCAGGCCGACCTGCAGCGCCTGTACGCTGACCGTGAGCATTGGGCTAAGATGAGCCTGAAGAACATCGCCAACAGCGGCATCTTCAGCGCTGACCGTGCCGTTCTGGACTACGCACGCGACATCTGGCATGCTTCTGCTGTGAAATAAACCGCTCAGTCTCGCTATCGCTCGACAGCTCCCCTACCGAGGGGAGCCTCTGGCGAAGAGGGAAAGCTTTACGGAATGCCAAGGCCTCTCCTCGGTAGGAGAGGTGGCACGGCGCAAGCCGTGACGGAGAGGTTATCCCTTTATAATAACGCAACGCCCCGTGGCATCGCTGCCCGGGGCTTTTTTTGAGAAAGGACGATCCTTTTTGCCTTGTCTGTTCAATAGTTTCGACCCCTACTTCAAGCAGCCCTTCGGTGCGGTGCGCGCCGGTCAGAGTGTGCATTTGTCCCTCTGCATCCCGGAGGAGCTGGGCTATGTAGACCCTCATCTCGTCCTTCAAAAAGAGGGCAGGTACGATGTCCCCGTCCACTACCGGATGAAGTTCGACGGCCAGACGCCCCATCAGAACCACTTCTCGGTGGACGTCACCCTCAACGACGTGGGCCTCTACTTTTACTATTTCGACCTCTACACCGACTTCCGCCGCATCGTGCGCGGGCCGGACAACTGCGGCGTCGTGAGCTGGCAGGAGGGCGAGAGCTGGCAGATCACCGTGTATGAGGCCGATTTCGAGACGCCCGCCCCCATCAAGGGCAAAGTGTTCTACCAGATCTTCCCCGACCGCTTCTGCGAGGGCGTGGAGAACAAGCCCATGCCCTTCCCCGACCGGCTCTATCAGGCCGACAAGCACGCCGAGCCCTTCTGGCAGCCCAATGAGGTGGGCGGCCACCTGAACGAGGACTATTTCGGCGGCGACCTCAAGGGCATCCAGATGAAGCTGCCCTACCTCCGCGAGATGGGTGTGGATTACCTCTACCTCAACCCCATCTTTGAAGCCCACTCCAACCACCGGTACAACACCGCCGACTACCTCAACGTAGACCCCCTGCTGGGTACCAACGAGGATTTCGAGGCTCTCTGCGCCGAGGCCAGGAAGTACGGCATCGGCATCGTACTGGACGGCGTGTTCAGCCACACCGGCTCCGACAGCCGCTACTTCAACCGCGAGGGCCGCTACGGCGAGGGCGGTGCCTATCGTGACCCCAACTCCCCCTACCGCAGCTGGTACGACTTTGATTCCAAGTATAAGGGCGGCTACCGCAGCTGGTGGGGCTTCGAGACCCTGCCCGAAGTCAACGAAGAAACGCCTTCCTACGTCGAATTTATCACCGGCGAGGGCGGTGTCATCGACACCTGGCTCCGCCGGGGCGCTGCAGGCTTCCGTCTGGACGTGGCCGACGAGCTGCCCGACGAATTTATTGAAAAAGTGCGCACCGCCGTCAAGCGGGTCGGCCCGGATAAGTTCCTTCTGGGCGAAGTGTGGGAGGACGCCACCACCAAGTTCGGCTTCGACAAGCGCCGCACCTACCTGCTGGGCAAGGGCCTCGACAGCGTGATGAACTACCCCTTCAAGAACGCCGTTCTGGGCTTCGTCTGCGGACGGGACGCCGGCCAGACCATGACCGACATCCTCTCCATCTGCGAGCACTACCCCGCCCCGGCCCTCGATACGGCCCTGAACTTCCTCTCCACCCACGACACCGAGCGCGCACTGACCGTCATTGCCGACGAGCCTGCCAATGGCCGGGGCCGCGAGTGGCAGAGCGGCCGCTGTGTCACCGGCGACGCCTACGAGGAAGGAATGCTCAAGCTGCGGATGGCTTACGCCATCATCTACACCCTGCCCGGCGTCCCCTGCCTCTACTACGGCGACGAGATCGGGATGCAGGGCTACCGTGACCCCTTCAACCGCGGCTTCTACTGCTGGAACAGCCACGAAGAGCGGCTGAAACCTGTTCTGGCACAGCTGGCACAGCTCCGCCACACCTGCGAGGCCTTCCGCACCGGAGAGCTTCGTGTCCTGCGGGCCGAGGGCGGCGTCCTCCACTACCAGCGCATCGGCGAGTTTGAGGCGGCAGAGATCATCGTCAACCGCACCGAGCATATCATCGTAGAGCCGCTGGCCTCCGGCAAGCACACCGAGGTGAACCCCATGGGCTTCACCATCGTGGTGGAAGAGGTCGGCCACAACCCCAACCACAGCTACTACGACTATCAGTAAGACCAAGGCTCTCCCTTTGGGAGAGCTGGCGCGGAGCGCCTGAGAGGGCAAGCCCGTCAATAAAGGGCCTCTGCACAGCGATAAGCAGCCTCTTTGTCAAAGCGATGTTATCGCTGTATTCAAACCTTTTTGTCAGCAGCCTTGCCCTCTCCGTCACCTTCGGTGACACCTCTCCCAAGGGGAGAGGCTTTTCGAGAGCGCTATTTACAATTCGTCTCTGTACTTTTCAGACGTTTTGCTTTATAATGGGGAAAAAGGAGGGAGAACTCATGTCTGTTGACCCTATTTTCTGGCTTCTGGCCGCCATCGGCTTCGTCGTTCTCGAGGCCATGACCCTGAATCTCGTCTCCATCTGGTTCGCCGTGGGCAGCGCCGCAGCTCTGCTGAGCTGTCTGGTCACCGGCTCCTTCCGGGTGCAGGCGGTGGTGTTCGTGGCCGTCAGCACCCTCTGCCTGCTGGCCCTCAAGCCCCTGTGCGCCCGGCTGCACAAGCCGCCCACGGCAACGAACGGCGACCGCGCCCTTGGCCGGGAGGCCGTCGCGCTCACCCCTGTCTCCGCCGAGGCCACCGGCCGTGTCCGGCTGGACGGCGTGGACTGGAACGCCCGCTGCGCCACCCCCGGCGACACCCTGACCCCGGGCCAGAGCTGCCGGGTGGCCGAGATCCACAGTACCCTGCTCATCGTGGAGCCTGTCCTGACCGAGACCGCCGCACCGGCGGCTCACTGATATGAAAGGAGCGTCCCTATGCCTATCATGCTGTTCCTTATCCTCATCCTCATCTTTGTCATCCTGCTGGTGGTCGTCACCAACATCGTCATCGTGCCGCAGTCCATGGTCTACGTCGTGGAGCGTCTGGGCAGCTACTCCGAGACATGGAGCGCCGGCCTCCACGTCAAGATCCCGTTCCTCGAGCGGGTGGCGAAGAAAGTCAGCCTGAAAGAGCAGGTCGCTGACTTTCCTCCTCAGCCGGTCATCACCCGCGATAACGTCACCATGCAGATCGATACGGTGGTCTTCTTTCAGGTGATGGATGCCAAGCTCTACACCTACGGCGTCAACCAGCCCATCGCGGCCATCGAGAGCCTGTCGGCCACCACCCTGCGCAACATCATCGGCGAGATGGAGCTGGACCACACCCTCACCAGCCGCGACACCATCAACAGCAAGATCACGGCCATCCTTGATGAAGCCACCGACAAGTGGGGCATCAAGGTCAACCGTGTTGAGGTCAAGAATATCATCCCGCCGCGCGAGATCCAGGAGGCCATGGAAAAGCAGATGAAGGCGGAGCGCGAGAAGCGCGCCGTCATCCTGAAGGCCGACGGCGAGAAGCAGGCCGCCATTACTGCCGCCGAGGGCGAAAAGGAATCCGCCATTCTCCGTGCCGACGCCGTCAAGCAGCAGCGCATCCTTGAGGCCGAGGGCGAGGCACAGGCCATCCTCGCCGTCCAGAAGGCCAACGCCGACGCCATCCGCCTGCTGAACGAAGCCATGCCCAACGATAAGGTGCTGGCCCTGCGCAGTCTGGAAGCGCTGGCCAAGGTCGCCAACGGCAAGGCCACCAAGATCATCATCCCTTCCGATTTGCAGAATCTGGGCGGCGTCGTCCCCAGCATCAAAGAGCTGATGACCGACCCCAAAGATGCAGAATAAGAGGTTCCTCCTATGATCTACGATACCCTGAACAATCTCCCCAACTATCTCGGCATGAGCGACAACCTTGATGCTGTCATCGAGTTCGTCATGGCCCGGGACATCAACAACCTGCCCGCCGGAAAGACCCGCATCGACGGCGACAAGGCTGTGGTCACGGTGAGCACCGTCACGCCGCAGACCTCGGACAAAGCGCTCTTCCAGCGCCGGGACGCCCACCTGACCCTCGAGACCGACCTTGAGGGCAGCGAGCTGTTTGAAGTTTCGCTGGGTGAGCTGACCCCCACCAGGCCCACCGACGAGGCCGCCGATTTGACCGTCGGCACCGCCGGCACCAGCATCGCCGGGATGCTCTGCGAGGGACGCTTTGCCCTCTATCTGGCCGGTGAGCCCTACAAGTCCGGCCTGAAAGCGCAGGGCTGCGGCAAGCTGAAAAAGGCCGTGTTCAGCATCGAGCTGGATGAGGACGAAGAAGCCGAGTAATTTCAAAGAGCAAAGCTCCACGCAGCGTAGGTTGTGTGGAGCTTTTTGTTATGGTATCCTTTGGACAGAGAGAAATAATCACAAAGGAGAGTTTTTATGGATTCTTACGTTACCGGCACTGCCATCCGGCGGCTGCGGGAAGCCAAACACATGACGCAGGCAGAGCTGGCCGAAAAGCTGGCCGTCAGCGCAAAGGCCATCTCCAAGTGGGAGACAGCCCGCGGCCTGCCCGATATTTCCCTGTTGGAGCCGCTGGCGGCGGCTCTGGGCGTCAGCGTGCTCGAGCTGATGCAGGGCGAACCCGTCGTCAATCGGAACCGTTCTGCCAACCTGCTTCGCTCCAAGCTCTATGTCTGCCCTCTGTGCGGCAATGTGCTCCACGCCACCGGGCAGGCTGTCGTGAGCTGCTGCGGCATCACCCTGCCGCCGCTGGACATCTCTGAGGCGGACGACGCCGACGAACACCATCAGCTGACGCTCGAGCGGGTGGAAGATGAGCTTTTCGTCACCATCCACCACCCCATGACCAAAGACCACTACATTTCCTTCATTGCCTGCCTCACCGGCGACAAATTGCAGCTGGTCAAACTTTACCCTGAGGGAGACGCCAGCTGCCGTTTCAAAATCACCGGTGCGGGCGTACTCTACTTCTACTGCAACCGCCACGGCCTGATGAAAGCACCGGACTTCCGCGCCGCAGCTCGTCATACGCCGCCCCAGAAGCTCCACCTGCGGGAGCCGGACGAGGGCGACCGGGAGCAGGTCATGGCCTACCGGGAAGAGTTTCTTGCCATCAGCTCCCGGATGGACGGCACTTCGGCGCTGGACAAATACGACGACTACGACCAGTGGCTGGCTGACATCCGCAGGCTGAAAGACCCCGCCACCACGCCTGCCGGGTTCGTGCCCGCCACCCAGTATCTGGCACTGGACGAAAACGAGCATCTCGTGGGGATGACCAACCTCCGCCACCACCTCAACGACTATCTGCTGGCCTACGGCGGCCACATCGGTTACAGCGTCCGCCCCTCGGAGCGGAAGAACGGCTACGCCAGCCAGATGCTCCGTCTGACCCTCGAAAAGGCCAAGGAGCGCGGCATCTCCAAGGTGCGCATCTGCTGTGACCACTATAACATCGCCTCCGCCAAGACCATTCAGGCGTGCGGCGGCATCCTCGAGGACGAGATGTTCGACTCTTCCGACGGGACGCTGACCCAGCGGTACTGGATTGAAAACCGATAAAACACAAAAAGGCTCCGGCAGTGCCGGAGCCTTTGCTCTTATTCAAAAATCAGCCTAGATGGAGCATATCAATGAGCACGATCATGGCCAGACCGTAGTACACCACGACGGCCACGAGGTCGTTGATGGTGGTGATGAGCGGGCCGGACGCCACGGCGGGGTCGATATGGATCTTATGGAACAGCATGGGGATGACCGTACCCACCAGGCTGGAAATGACCATCGCCACGATGAGGGAAACACCGACGCAGCCGGAGAGCAGGAACGCCTGCCCCCACGCATAGGCTTTGAAGAAGTGGATATAGCAGCCGAGGAAGCCCAGCGCCATGACGGCCAGCAGTGCGCCGTTGACCAGACCTACCCGCATCTCCTTCCAGAGCAGATGCAGCTTTTTGGAGGTGGTCAGGTTCTCGTCCACCAGCACGCGGATGGTGACGGCCAGCGACTGGGTGCCGACATTGCCCGCCATATCCAGCACCATGGACTGGAAGCAGATGACGATGGGCAGGACAGCCACCACCGACTCAAAGGCACCCACCACCGAGGACACCAGCATCCCGAGGAAGAGCAGAGCGATCAGCCAGGGCAGGCGCTTCTTGACACTCTCGAAGACGCCCTCGTTCAAATCTTCTTCGCTGGTCAGGCCGCCCAGCTTTGCGTAATCGTCGCCCATCTCGTCATCGACCAGTTCGACGACATCCGCCGAGGTGATGATGCCCACCAGCTCGCCGGCATCGTTCAGGACAGGCAGAGAGCGCTCGGCGTAGTCTACGATGCGGTCGATGCAGTCGCTGATCTTTTCGTGGTCGGTCACATAGGGGTAGGACCGGGCAATGAGCTTTTCGAGGCTGTCCTCCGCACGGGCGATGATGAGGTCTTTCAGGTCGATGGCGCCGTAGAACTTGTCGTTCTCATCCACGACGTAGAGGGTGGAGATGTTGTCGTTCTCGCCCGCCTGCTTCACCAGCTCACTCATGGCCTGCCGGATGGTCATGTCCTTCCGGATGCAGATGTAGTTGGTGGTCATGCTGCTGCCGATCTCGTCCTCGCCGTAGGAGAGCAGCATCTTCACATCTTCGGCGGAGTCTTTGTCCAGCTGGCCGACGATCTTGGCTTTATCCTCTTCCTCGAGGTCGTCCAGAGCGTCCACAGCGTCGTCCGAGTCCATGTGGGAAACGACGTTGGCGGCCTTCTCGCTGGGCAGTTCTTTCAGGTAAGGTTCTGCGTCGTCCAGATAGGAGAAGATCTCGGCCACGGTATCCACGCCCAGAACGGCATAGAGCTTCTGGCGCTCGTCGGGCGTCAGGGCTGCGAGGGCGTCGGCAAGGTCGTTCTCGTGGTAATCCGAGAGCTTTTCGGCCAGCTCTGCCTGCGGCAGGCCGCTGTGGATGAGGGCGAGTATTTCCTGCTGGTAGTTCTTCTGCTGCATCTTGGGTTCCTCCTCCCCTTTTGGGGCATAAAAATACACCGCGTCGTCTTTTGGTCAGACTCCTGCGGTGTATCATGGGCAGATGCATTCAGGACGCGGCAGATTCAATCCATACTGCCCGCATCGCAGGAGGAGCGTTGTTTGGGGTTGTCTAAATGGTCGCCGGACATCGTGTTCGCTTCCTCCTGTAAAGTATTTGCCTTTTTCAGCCCCGTCATCATACTACGGCCGGACGATTTTTTCAACCCCTTTTACAAAATTTTTACCAGATTATTGCCAGATCGCACAAAAGAGCAGCCGCTCTCCCGTGAGGAAAGCGGCTGCTCTCAGTTGTCTTGCAAAAATTTCGCTTAGTATGCGATGCCCCAGTAGACCATGGTCTTGGCGGGCTTGCCGCAGCAGGGGCAGACATCGCTCAGGTGCTCCTGCTCGAAGGGCATGCAGCGGCTGGAAAGGCCGACTTCTTCCTTCATCTTCATCTCGCAGGCCAGGTCGCCGCACCACATGGTCTTGATGTAGCCGGTGTTGGCCTTGGCCAGCTCCTTCACCTCGTCCATGGTGGTGGCAGCCCAGGTGCGCTTCTCACGGTTGGCAAGAGCGCGCTCGTACAGGTCCTTGCGCAGAGCCTCCAGCTGGGCCGGGATCGCGGTCTCCAGCTCGTCCAGAGAGACGAACACCTTCTCGCGGGTGTCGCGGCGGACGAGGACGCACTGGTTCTTTTCCAGGTCCTTGGGGCCGATCTCGAGGCGCAGAGGCACGCCCTTCATCTCCCACTGAGAGAACTTCCAGCCGGGAGCGTTGTCGCTGTCGTCCAGCTTGACGCGGGCGTACTTGGAGATCTTCTCGGCCAGCTCAGCAGCCTTCTCGGAGACGCCGGGCTTGTGGGCGGCGATAGGCACCACCACGACCTGGATGGGGGCGACAGCCGGGGGCAGGATGAGGCCGTCGTCGTCGCCGTGGGTCATGATGATAGCGCCCACCAGACGGGTGGAAACGCCCCAGCTGGTCTGGAACGGATGATGCAGCTGGTTGTCGCGGCCGGTAAAGGTCACGTCGTAAGCCTTGCTGAACTTATCGCCGAAGTAGTGGCTGGTGCCGCTCTGCAGGGCCTTGCCGTCCTTCATCATGGCTTCGATGGTATAGGTAGCCTCCGCACCGGCAAACTTCTCCTTATCGGTCTTGCGGCCCTTGACAACAGGGATAGCCAGGTCCTGCTCGCAGACGTCTGCGTAGCAGTTCAGCTGCTGCTGGGTCTCAGCCTCGGCCTCGGCGGCAGTCTCGTGGATGGTGTGGCCCTCCTGCCACCAGAACTCGCGGCTGCGCAGGAAGGGACGGGTGGTCTTCTCCCAGCGCACGACGCTGCACCACTGGTTGTACTTCATGGGCAGCTCGCGGTAGCTGTGCAACACGCGGGACCAGTGGTCGCAGAACATGGTCTCGCTGGTGGGGCGGACAGCCAGACGCTCTTCCAGCTTGTCGGAGCCGCCCATCGTGACCCACGCCACCTCCGGCGCGAAGCCATTGACCAGCTCGCCTTCCTTCTGCAGCAGGCTCTCAGGGATCAGCACGGGCATTGCCACGTTCTCATGGCCGGTAGCCTTGAAGCGGGCATCCATATCCTTCTGGATGAGCTCCCAGATCGCCTGACCATAGGGGCGCAGGATGATGAAGCCTTTCACGCTGGAATACTCGACCAGCTCTGCCTTGACGCAGATGTCGGTATACCACTGTGCGAAGTTCTCCTCCTGACTGGTGATCGCCTGTACGAGCTTTTTGTTGTCTTTTGCCATTTTAATCTTATCCTCCCAAGGCCGTGCGCCAAACGCTCATCGTTCCGCACGAACCCATATATAAAGCCCCGCCGCCTACTCTGCCGTGTGCAGAGGCGCGGATGCGGGGCTTTTTTGCTTGTTGGTCGCTCAGCCCTTGTGGCTGTCCACAAACTTCACCACATCACCCACCGTGCGCAGGTTCTCGATGGCGTCGTCCGGCACCTCGATGCCAAACTCATCCTCCAGCGTCATCACCATATCCACGATGTCGAGGCTGTCGGCCTCAAAATCGCCCATAATGTCACTGTCCATCGTGATCTTAGCGGGGTCGATGTCCAGCTGTTCTGCCAGCAGTGCGCGGATCTTCTCAAACGTATCCATGATAGTGGTCTCCTTTTGCTTTAATTTCGCATCTTCACGCTGCGCAGACCATGGCAGCCTTTCCCTCCTCCCCTTTGGCGGGCAGACTGTCTCCCTGCGCAGAACGCTCTCTTTCTTTATATCCCATGATATGCTTATTGTCAAGCCCCGTTTTGCATCCGGCATGGTTTTCCGGGCAAAAATTCCGTTCAAAATCTCTCTGCCAGCCCTTTTCTGCTTGACAGACGGGGGCTATTTTCTTATCATTATAGAGTGGCAAGTTTATGGGGACTGACCAGCAGCCCCAAAGGAGTTTTCAACATGAAGCTTTCATTCACCAAAATGCAGGGCTGTGCCAACGATTACATCTATCTCGACTGCCGCGAAAGCAGTGTACCGGAGAACATCGCAGCCCTTTCGCAGGACCTCTCCCGCCGCCACTTTTCCATCGGCGCGGACGGAATCATCTGCATCTGCGCCCCGGTGACGGCCGGCGCAGACGGACGGATGCGCATCTTCAACGCCGACGGCAGCGAGGCCCAGATGTGCGGCAACGGCGTACGCTGCGTGGCCGAGTGGCTCTACACCCACGGCGTCGCCAAAGAGACGCTCGTCGTGGACACCAACAGCGGCACCAAGACCATCACCCGCAAGGGCCGCCAGCTCTGGCAGGTGGAGATGGGCGGATACTCCGCCATGGCGGCGGCTCTGCCCGCCGTGAATATGGGCGAAGGCCCGCTGGTGGACTGCCCCCTCACCGTGGAGGACAGGACCTGGCGTGTCACCTGCATCAGCGTGGGCAACCCCCACTGCGTCACCGTCGTGGACGATGTGGACAGCCTCAAGCTCGAGGACATCGGCCCGGCGTTCGAGAAGCACCCGAACTTCCCGGAGCGGGTCAACACCGAGTTCGTGCAGGTGGTGGACTCCACCCACCTGAAAATGCGGGTGTGGGAGCGGGGCAGCGGCGAGACCTGGGCCTGCGGCACCGGCACCTGTGCCACCGTGGCGGCGCTGACCGAGCTGGGCGTCTGCCCCGCCGGGGAGGACGTCCACGTCCAGCTGCGCGGCGGTGAGCTCATCATCCGGGTGCTGCCGGGCAAAAAGCTGCTGATGACCGGCAGCGCTGTCACCGTATGCGAAGGCGTCACTGAAGTTTAAGCATCCTTGCCCTCTCCGTTATGTTTTTGGCTTTCCCTCTGAGGGAGCCGGACGCGGAGCGGCCTGAGAGGGCAAGCCACTTATAAAGAAAGAATTGAGGGAAAGTATCATGAAAATGAACAAACATTACAATGAGCTGAAGGCCAGCTACCTCTTCGTGGACATTGCCCACAAGGTCGCCGCCTATCAGGAGGCACACCCTGAGAAGGAGATCATCCGTCTGGGCATCGGCGATGTGACCCAGCCGCTGGCCAAGTGCGTCGTGGACGCCATGCATGACGCCGTCACCGAGATGGGTACCAAGGAAGGCTTCCACGGCTACGGCCCCGAGCAGGGCTACCCCTTCCTCAAGCAGGCCATTCAGGGCTACTACGCAGGCCGCGGCACCAAGCTGGACGAGGACGAGATCTTCATCTCCGACGGTGCAAAGAGCGACCTTGCCAATGTGCTGGGCCTGTTCGACGTGGACAACACCGTCCTCGTTCCGGACCCCGTCTACCCCACCTATGTGGACGACAACGTCACCGATGGCCGCAAGATCATCTATGGCCGCACCAGTCAGGAGAACGGTTTCCTCGGGATGCCCGACGACAGCGTGAAGGCTGACATCATCTACATCTGCAGCCCCAACAACCCCACCGGCGCTGCCTACACCCGCGACCAGCTCAAGGCATGGGTGGAGTACGCCAGAAAGAACAACGCCATCATCCTCTACGACGCCGCTTACGAGTGCTTCATCTCCGACGGCGAGCTGGCCCGCAGCATCTTCGAGATCGAGGGTGCCCGCGAGTGCGCCATCGAGATCTGCTCCTTCTCCAAGATCGCAGGCTTCACCGGCACCCGCTGCGGCTACACCGTCGTGCCGAAAGATCTGGAACGTGACGGCATGAACATCAACAAGCTCTGGCTGCGCCGCCAGACCACCAAGTTCAACGGTGTGCCTTATGTCGTGCAGCGCGGCGCTGCCGCCGTCTTTACCGAGAGCGGCATGGCTGAGATCCAGCACAACCTCGACTACTACCGCAAGAACGCCAAGGTCATCGCCGACGCTCTGGACGAGTGCGGCGTGTGGTACTGCGGCGGCAAGAACAGCCCCTACATCTGGCTGCGCTGCCCCGGCAGCATGAAGAGCTGGGAGTTCTTCGACTGGCTGCTGGAGAACTGCGGCGTCGTCGGCACCCCGGGCGTGGGCTTCGGCGAGTGCGGCGAGGGCTACTTCCGCCTGACCGCTTTCGGTGACGCCGAGAAGACCAAGGTGGCTGCCGAGCGCATCAAGACCGCCATCAAGGCTCTGTAAATTTTATCGCACAAAAAGAGGGAGGCACCCCGCCGGGGCGCCTCCCTTTTTGCTTGCAGTTCAGCGGTTGAAGGTCGTGCTGAGGGTCGTGCTCCACTCCCCGCCCGGGGCGAGGCAGGCCGCAGCGGCACGCTGCTCCCACTCCTGCGGATCGTCCACCGAGGCGGGCAGCGAGTTCCACGGCTCGATGCAGACGAAACGCAGGGGCTTGGACAGGGCCGACCAGATGAGGGTGTAGGGGAAGCCGGCCACATCGCAGACGATGCTGCGGCCCGTGTCCTTCTCGTAGATGCCCAGCGTCCTGGTGCGCAGGCCTGCCATGCAGAAGCTGTCGTTATCGAAGAGGTCGTTGGTCAGCTGGATGGTCTGCTGGTTCTTCCACTGGTAGTAGCATTTGCCCGTCAGCAGACCGCCCCCGCTGGCGTCGAGGATGACCGGGCTCTCGGGCCGGTCGAAGCGGAACTCGTAGTCCTCGACGGTGTGGCTGTCATCGAACGGCACCTGAAAGGCCGGGTGGTAGCCGATGCCGAACCGCAGCTCTTCGCTGCCGGGGTTCGAGACGGTGAGGGTGTGGTGAAGGGTCTTTCCGTCCAGCCGGAAGGTACTGGTGAGGACGAAGTCGAAGGGGAACTTCTCCGCCTTCATGGCCTCATCCGGGCGCAGCTCGAGCCGGATGGTGTCGCCCTCCGCTTTCAGCAGGGTATGCTCCACGTCCCGGGCAAAACCGTGCTGGCCGCCCTTGTAGGTCTTGCCGCCATGGGTGAAGCTGCCGTCCTTGAGCTTGCCCGTCCACGGGAAGAGGATGGGCGCGTGGCGCTTCCAGACCGCCGGGTCGGCCTGCCAGAGCAGCTCCTCCCCCGCCGCGTTCTTCAGGCTGACGGCCTCGGCACCGTGAGTGTCCACCGTAAGGCTCAGAAATTCGTTTTGAATGGTCGCCTGCATTTGTCTGCACTCCTTTTCGTGTGTGTTTTGCTGATCCCAGTATACTCTCCCGTGTGCCAAAAATAAAGCCCCCTTCCCATGCTTGCACAAATCGTCACTGGGCAAAAGCCTTCACCCCTTGGGGACAGATTTCCCCCGACCGGGGGAAGCCTTTATTCGGAAACACGATTTCCATGCTCTGCTTGCTTCAACAGGGCTGTGCCAGCGGCAGGGTGACGACAAAGGTAGTGCCGTTTTCGCTGCTGCTCTCCACAGTCACACTGCCGCCGTGCAGTACGGCGATCTCCCGCACAAGGGCAAGGCCAAGCCCCACGCCGCCCATCTCCCGGCTGCGGGACTTATCCACCCGGAAAAAGGGCTGGAAGATGCTCTCCCGGCAGTCTGCGGGGATGCCCGGGCCGGTATCCGCAACGCGCAGCACGGCAGTTTGCTTTTCCCGCCGCAGAGTGACGCGCACCGCACCGTCGAGGCGGTTATACTTGATACCGTTTTCCACCAGATTGAACACCAGTCGGTAGATCAGCGCATCACTGCCCACCATGCCCAGTTCCGCGCAGTCCTGCTGCAAGGAGATATTGTTTTTCTGGGCAAGGGGGGTCAGGTCGGTCAAAATTTCCTCCACCAGCGGTGCAAGGGCGATCTGGTCAGTACGGGAGATCGATTGCAGATTGCTCATCTCTAATAAAGTGCGCACAAGGGCGGTCAGGCGATCCAGTTGCTCCCGCAGAGAGCTGACCAGCCCGGCAGTCTCGGCATCCATGGCTGGGTGCTCCTCTGCAAACAGTTCCAGCTTCGTCTGCAAAATAGCCAGCGGGGTGCGCAGCTCGTGGGCTGCGTTGCCCGCAAACTGCCGTTGTAATTCAAAGGACTGTGCCAGGCCATCCAGCATCCGGTTTACCGACCGGCTCAACTGCCCGAATTCCTGCACGGTATCTTCGTCCAGACGGACGGTAGCAATGCTGTCCTGATCGACCCGCTGCGCCTGCTGCGCAAGCTGCTGCAACGGTTTCAGAGCTCTGCCGCTGACAAAATAAGCGATGGCCGCGCTGAGGATGGTGACCACAGCAGTGATGCACCAGCCCTTGCGGCCAAAAACCACCTTTGCATCGTAGACTTCCTGTGAAAAATGCGCCAGCAGGCTGGACATTTCCTCCTGCGGGATCTCGATGGTCAAGGAATCCTCACTGCCGGGCTGATACTGCATCATAAAGCCGTTGAGGGCATCCATGCCGGTTGCACCGGTGCGGTATAAAAGCAGGTTCATGCACACGCAGGCACAGGCGATGAGCAGCGCCGTCAGCAGGGTGATGCGCCATTGCAGGGACAACCGTTTCATTGTACCTCTCCTCCGATCTCGTAGCCTTCCCCGATGCGGTTGCGGATGGGGTCGTAGCCCAGCACCGCCCGCAGCTTTTTGCGCAGGGCAGAGATATGTACCCGGATGGAGTTGCTGAAGCTGTCCACGCTTCCGTCCCAGACGTGCTCAATCAGCTCTTCCTGACTGACCGGGCGTCCCTGATGCAGCAGCAGATATTCCAGTACGCCGCTCTCCTTCCGCGTCAGGGCAAGGGTCTGACCATCCACCGTGGCAACGCGGCTGCGGGTGTTGAAGCTGAGCCGCCCGCAGCACAGGCAGACGTCCTGCTGGATGAACTTGCGCCGGGTCAGGCTGCGCACCCGGGCTTCCAATTCTGCAAGGTGGAATGGCTTGGAAAGATAATCGTTCGCCCCGGCATCCAGCCCCTCCACCTTATCTGAAATTTCACTGCGCGCTGATAAGATCAGCACACAGGTCTCAAGGTCGTGCTGCCGTAAGCTGCGCAACACCTGCATCCCGTCCACCTTGGGCAGATTGAGGTCCAGCAGTACAAGGTCGTACCGCTCTGCCGTCAGCGCTTCCAATGCGGCTTCGCCGTCTGCACAGGCGTCCACCTCGTACCCGGACAGCCGCAGCTTCCGGGCAATGTCCTCCCGCAGGGAGTGCTCGTCCTCTACCACCAAAAGGCGCATTTTGTTTTCCACCCTTCCCGTAAAAAATCCATTTCTTGCGTTTTTCTTCATTATAACAGATTATAGCAGACGGTGTTAAGATTCGTGTTAAGATTTTCTTAGCAGAAATTTTATCCCGGATAGTGTATACTGGTGCCATCAAACAGCAGGAGGCTATGATGTTCATGACAAAAAAACAGGCGCAGCTGCTTTTGCTTGCTGCCGGGGTACTGATGCTGCTGTTCGGCGTATGGCGGGGCGAGGCAGACACCGTATTTTCAAAAGCCATCCGGCTGTGTATGGAGTGTGTGGGCATTGGATAAGAAAAAATTAAATCCCCTTGCCCGGTTCCGGGGCTTTATACAGGCCGGAGCGACCCTTTTAACCAACATCCACCTGCCCAACTTTGCTAAAGGAACGCTGTATCAGGGCAATGGAAAATACGTCTGCGTCCCGGGGCTGAACTGCTATTCCTGCCCGGGCGCTGCCGGTGCCTGCCCGGTGGGGGCGTTTCAGGCGGTAGTGGGCTCTTCCAAATTCCGCTTTTCCTACTACATCACCGGCATTCTCATCCTTTTCGGAGTGCTGCTGGGACGGTTCATCTGCGGTTTCCTCTGCCCGTTCGGGTGGTTTCAGGAGCTTTTGCACAAGATTCCCTCTCCCAAGCTTTCCACCAAAAAGCTAAAGCCGCTGCGCTATTTAAAGTATGCGGTGCTGCTGGTCATGGTGGTGCTGCTGCCATTGCTGGCGGTCAACGAGCTGGGCATGGGCGACCCCTTCTTCTGCAAATATCTCTGCCCACAGGGCGTGCTGGAAGGCGCCCTTCCCCTCTCCCTGACCAATGCTGGCATCCGCGCCGCGCTGGGCAAGCTGTTCACATGGAAAGCCTGCATTCTGCTGGCAGTCATTATGGGCAGCGTGGTGTTCTACCGCCCCTTCTGCAAGTGGCTGTGCCCGCTGGGCGCGTTTTATGCGCTGCTGAACAAGGTCTCGCTGTTCCAGATGCGTGTAGACACCCACAAATGCGTCTCCTGCGGCGCCTGCGCAAGGGCCTGTAAGATGGACGTAGACATTACCAAGACCCCCAACCACGCCGAATGTATCCGCTGTGGGATGTGTATGAAAGCCTGCCCCACGGACGCCATCCAGTACAAGTTCGGGCTGGGAGACCAATCAAACACCGAAACAACAAAGGAGTAAAACCATGAAATTCAACCGTGTAACCGCACTTTTGCTCAGCCTTACGCTGGCTTTCAGCCTTGCCGCCTGCGGGCAGGGCGCGTCCTCTGCATCTTCTGCATCCTCTTCTTCTGCCGCTTCCTCTGCGGCAGCGGAAACCAAGACCGAGGAGCAGCTGCTGGCCGAGGAAAACGAGATCCTTTCCGCAAACGATGCCCTGTGGGAGAAGGTGTTCGCTTCCATGGACAAAAACATGACTGAGACCACCCTCAGCACGAATTACGGCGATTTTCTGCGCAGCTACGTTGAAAAGACAAAGGACCAATTCTCGGATGAGGAGTACAAGACCCTGACCGCCGATGCAGAAAAAATCCGTGCCATCGAGGAGCAGATTGCCACCCTTGCCCTCGCGGACGCGGCCGCTTCCGGCGCTGCCGCACAGGGCACTGCCTTCCCCCAGTTTGAGGGCAGCGATTTAGAGGGCAACCCGGTGGACAACAGTCTGTTTGCGGGCAACACCTTTACGGTGGTGAACTTCTGGTTCAACGGCTGCAAGCCCTGCGTAGAGGAACTGGACGACCTGAACGCCCTGAACGAGAAGGTCAAGGCACAGGGCGGCGAGGTTGTCGGCATCAACACCGAGACGCTAGACGGCAACCAGCAGGGCATTGATGCCGCCAAAAAACTGCTGGCTGCAACGGGCGCAAGCTACCGCAACATCTACTTTGCCTCCGGCAGCGACGCCGGCAAGTTTGCGCTGAACATCATGGCCTTCCCCACCACCTACGTTTTTGACCGGGACGGCAACGTTGTGGGCCAGCCCCTGCTGGGCGGCATCGACAAGGAAGAAAACCTTGCCGCCCTGCAAAAAAATATTGACGCTGCCCTTGCCAAGGACAACGCCAAATAAGCTATTCTCCCCTGCCACGGAAATCAACTTTTAGAGTTCGTCCCAGAGCAGCCGGATGAGGGGCAATTTCCCGTAAGCTGCTGCTCGTTTGCGCCCTCATCAGTCACCTGCGGTGACAGCTTCCCCCCAACCGGGGGAAGCCTTTAGAGAAAATTTGATTTCTGTAATTCCCTGCCGCCTACGGGCGGCTTTTTTTGTTTGCACCGGGCATTGTCATGCACGCCCGGGCGCCGGACGGAATACGCTGGGGCAGAATCATACTTTTACCAGCAAAGGAGCGTATCTCCATGAAGAACACCGGAACTCTCCGCATTCAGGCCTTTGCGGCCCGTCAGTCCAGCCCTGTCGAGGGTGTGACCGTCATCGTCAGCGGCAACGGCTTCACCGCCACCCGCCTGACCGACGCCGAAGGCAACGCCGACGACGTCACCCTTACCACCCCCGCCTGTGCTCTCTCTCTGGACGAGAACAACACCACGCAGCCCCCCTACGCGGTCTGTGACCTCGTGGCCTCCAAACCCGGCTACCGCACCGTCCGCATCCAGGGCGTGCAGGTCTTTCCCGGGCAGGTGACGCTGGCCCAGCCCGAGATGATCCCCGACACCGAGGAGATGCGGGACACGCCCAACACCCCCATCGTCATCCCACCCCACAGCCTCTTCACCGGCGACGGCGGCAGCGGCCCGAGCCCGTCCCTCGCCTGTGTGCCGCGGGTGCTGGACCGGGTCATCATCCCGAAGAATATCACCGTCCATCTCGGCAGGCCCGCCGCCTCGGCCCGGAACGTCACCGTCTCGTTCCGCAGCTATATCGCCAACGTGGCGTCCAGTGAGGTGTATCCGACCTGGGCTGACGAAAATAGCCCAGCGGGGCAGTCGAACTGTCTGCCGACTCAGAAATTCCATTCGATCGTTATTTTTTGTTCTCCGGTAAGCGTATCTTTTGGGCTGACAATAACACGATGGACCAACAGTACAACAAGTTCGCGGGTCAGCTGCGAAACCTGTGCCAGTTCACGGACACGCTGCATCTGCGTCTGGACTCCACCGGTTTCTTCCTGCTGTTGTTCCAGTTCCGTTTCCAATGTATCGATCCGGGTCTCTGCCTTTTTCACTTCTTCCAGAAAGGTCTGGTTCATTTCAGAAAACTGAACGGCATCGATCAATCCTGACGCCTTATCCAGATACAACTCCTGCATGGCCTTGCGCCGCCGGGCTGCTTCGCTCTTCAACCGTTTCAGCTCGTCACGCCTGGCCTGCTCTCGCTGCCGGATGGGGTCATCCTGTTCTGGAAGGGTAACTTTTTCAGGGTCAAAATAGTCTGCCGCATACGCCCGGATACGTTCCAGTACCGCATTTTCCAACGCGTTCATATCGGTACAGGTCTTGTTGCCGCACACTTCCGGTGCGCGCTGGTGCATCCGGCAGCGAACATAGCGTCTTTGTGTTCCATCCGCTCTCGGCTGACGGCCAGTCTGCTCCATGCAGCTGCCGCAGCATCCACAAACCACTTTTTTTGCCAGCGGATGGATCGTTCCCTTCTCGCTGCTCCGGGTGCGCTCCTGCATCATCCTCTGGACCGTTTCAAACATTTCTCGCTCAATGATCGCTTCATGGGTGTTTTCTACAACGATCCACTGCGATTTTGGCATCCAAATCGTCTTTTCAGACTTGTAACTTATCTTTTTATGCTTTCCCTGCACCATATTTCCGATATAAAGCTGATCATGCAGTATTTGATATACGGTGGGACTGCTCCAAAGAGCCGCATTTGTATTCTTTAATGCACTGCGGTAATGGATGCCATGCAGCTGCTTATAGGCCGTTGGGCTTGGAATTTTTTCGTCATTCAGGATGCGTGCGATCTTGTGTGCGCCGATCCCGTTAAGAGCCATGGAGAAGATCCGCCTTACCACGTCGGCCGCTTCCGGGTCGATGATGAGTTTTCCTTTTGCATTTGGGTCTTTGCAGTATCCATACCGTGCAAAAGAGCCGATGAACAGCCCCTCTTTCCGCTTGTGGTCAAGCACTGAGCGGACATTGGTGGACAGATCTTCCAGATACCACTCGTTGATCAGGCCGTTGATCTGGCGGGATTTTTTGTTCGCGGTATCGTCGGTATCCACATGGTCTACCACCGCAATGAAGCGGATGCCCCACTCCATGAACTTTCCGTGCAGATACTTTTCCACGAGTTCCATGTCACGGGTGAAACGGGATTGCGTTTTGGCCAGTACCACATCAAACTGATGTTCGCTTGCGGCTTGCAGCATCGAATTGAATGCCGGACGGTTCCGGTCGATGCCGGAATAGTCCTCATCCGAATAGATCTGGTAAATATCAAATCCTTTCTCCATGGCGTACTGGAGCAGCATCGACTTTTGATTCTGAATGCTCTCCGATTCACCAATTTTATCTTCATCTTCTTTGCTCAGGCGGCAATAAATTGCTGCTTTCATGATCTGCCCCCTTCTTTTTGTACACGAGCATCCATGCGCAGCATAACGCATCTCTCCTTCCAATTCAGGGATGCCGCATCAGGCGCAGGATCTTGGAGGAACGGCATTGAGCAATCCATCGATGATATATCGCTCAAATTCCTTTTGAAACCGTTCTTTGCGCTGTTCGTTGTTGTCTGAACGAAATTTTTCGTGCAGAATAAAAGGAGTTTTTTTCATCGAATCCCCCTTTTCGGTCCACCTGGTCGTGATATGTGTCACTTCAGTCTATTTCCAGTCAGCGAAATTCAGAACTTTCCAGATTTTTCATGCAAAATATTGCAAGACGTTCAAAATCAACTTGAAACGCCTTTGCCGCAATGGTACAATCATATTGTCATTTTATGGAAACTCGGTGCAAAGCCCCGTGCGGACAGGCCGCAAGCGTCGGAGTTCCTGTGGGATGTGTAAGAATCGCTAAGGCAGCACTGCGCTACTGCACTTGCGTAGTATTGCTTTCCGAAAATGTGAGAAAGTATATTTATATGATGAAGAAGATCTCCCGCCGCTCGTTTTTGCAGGTCTGCGGCATTACTGCGGCAGCGGCAGCGATGACGGCATCGGCATGAGCGAGGAGTTTCAAAAGACCCTTTTTGACCCCTTTACCCGCGAGGAAAAATCCGGCACCAACAAGGTGCAGGGTACCGGCCTTGGCATGGCCATCACCAAGAGCATCGTAGACCTGATGGGCGGTTCCATCAGCGTGGAGAGCGCCCCCGGCAGGGGTACCCGCTTTGAGGTCGTGCTGGAATTTCCCATTGATACGGAGTCGGATCATGCGCAGAAGGTGCAGGCTCTGCCGGAGGAAGCAGAAGAAACTTCTCCCCTGTCCGGCATGAAGTTCCTCTGCGCCGAGGATAACGCCATCAACGCCGAGATCCTGGAAATGCTGCTGGAATCCAAGGGCGCACACTGCAAAATTTACCCCAACGGTCAGGAGATCGTGGATGCCTTTGCCAGCGTCAAGCCCGGCGAGTACGACATGATTTTGATGGACGTGCAGATGCCGGTGATGGACGGCCTGGAGGCCACCCGCCGCATCCGCAGCGGCGAAAACCCGCTGGGCAAAACCATCCCCATCCTTGCCATGACCGCCAACGCCTTCCTTGAGGATATGCAAAAGAGCAAGGAAGCCGGCATGGACGAACATCTCTCCAAACCCGTGGACATTGCAGCACTGGAACAGACGGTAAAACGCTTCCGCGTTACCCCTCCCCATTAAAAAATAGCGGAAAAGCGCGTTTTCGCAGATGAAACACACAAATGATGTAAATGATGTAGAAGAGGGTCAGAACGTGAATACACTTTCCGAGATCGAGGAATATTACAAAGCGCGTGAGCAGCAGCTGTTGAAAAAACTTCATCAACAGGGAGCCGCTCTTGCCGCAGCGGAGCAGGCGCTGAAACAACTGACCGAAAATCAGAAAGTATCGGAGGACGAAACAGCCCGACAGCGCGCTGCACGGGAGCAGCAGCTCAAAGACGAGCTTTATCGGGATCCGTTGACAGGAATTTACAACCGCCGCTATTACGAAGAAGTTGCCCGCAAAACCATCGGCCCGGCGGGTGTCGCACTGATGGATGTGGACGATTTCAAGATCTGCAACGACACCTATGGACATTACGCCGGAGATATGGCACTGGAAACAGCGGCAAATGCCATCCACTCCTGCATCCGAAATACCGACCGGCTCATCCGCTACGGCGGGGATGAATTTCTGCTGGTGCTGCCCGGCATTCCGAGCGACATCCTGCAAGCCAAGCTGGAGCAGATCAGAGCCGCCGTGCAGCAGGCTGCTGTACCCGGTTATTCGCATTTTCGCCTCTCACTGAGCATCGGCGGAACGATGCAGTCCACCACCGACCCGATGGAGAATGCGGTTCGCCGGGCAGACCGGCTGATGTATCAGGCAAAGTGCCGCAAGAATGCCGTCATGGTGGAGGTTCCGGGGCATGACCTGGCGGCTTTGGAAAAACTTTTGCAGAACAAGCCACAGATCTTACTTGTGGATGACTCCGCAATGAACCGCATGATGCTGACAGAGATCCTGGGAGACAGCTACCACATTCTGGAAGTCGAAAACGGACGGGAATGCATGGAAAAATTGCAGGCAGAAGCCGGAAACATTGCACTGGTGCTGCTGGACATCAATATGCCCGTTATGGACGGCTTTGAAGTGCTGAAAGCCATGAATGCCAACCACACCATCGAGGATATCCCGGTCATTATGATCTCCAGCGAGGACTCCGATGCGACGATCCGGCGTTCCTATGAGCTGGGCGCAAGTGATTATGTCAATCGCCCCTTCGATGCTCGTATCGTGTACCGCCGTGTGACCAACACCATCAAGCTGTACGCCAAGCAGCGGCGGCTGGTGCAGATGGTCTCTGAGCAGATCCGCGCCCGTGAAAATAACACGGATATGCTGGTGGGTGTACTGAGCCATATCGTAGAATTCCGCAACGGCGAAAGCGGCGCCCATGTGCGGCACATCCGTATCATCACCGAACTGCTGCTCCGCCGTCTGTTGGAGATCAGCAGCAGATACTCGATCACTGCGGAACAGCAGGATATGATCCCGCTGGCTTCTGCCCTGCACGACATCGGAAAAATCGGCATTGACGAAAAGGTCCTCAACAAGCCCGGCAGGCTGACCCCGGAGGAATTCGAGGTCATGAAGACCCACAGTATGCTGGGAGCCCAGATGCTGCATGATCTGGATAATTTTGCAGAGCAGCCGCTGCTGCAAACGGCCTACGAGATCGCCCGCTGGCACCACGAACGCTGGGATGGGCGCGGCTACCCGGATGGACTGAAGGGCGATGAGATCCCCATCAGCGCACAACTGGTCTCGCTGGCTGATGTGTACGATGCACTGACCAGCGAACGCTGCTACAAAAAAGCCTTCTCCCACGAAAAAGCCGTGCAGATGATCCTGAACGGCGAGTGCGGAGCGTTCAACCCGCTGCTGCTGCAGTGCCTGACGGATATTCAGGCTGACCTGAAAGAAGAATTACAGCAGCACAACTGAGCAATGGATGCAATAAAACAGGAGAACAAAAAGCCCAAATGAAACACAGAATCTCACGCCGTGCATTTCTGCGCGGCTGCACGCTGCTGGCGGCATCTGCTGCCGTTGGCAGTCTGACTTCCTGCGGCGGAACGAATGCGAAGGACAGCGGTCTTCCGCAGCTCATTGTGGGAAGCGATACCTATCCGCCCTATATTTATCTGAACAATGACGGCGTTCCCGCCGGGATCGACGTGGAGATCGCCACCGAAGCCTTCCGCCGCATGGGATATGCTGCCCAGTTTGAACCGATCGATTGGGAGCAAAAAACAGATCTGGTGGAAAGCGGTACCATCGACTGCATCTGGGGCTGCTTTTCCATGGATGGGCGCGAGGAGGTATACCGCTGGGCGGGACCCTACATGGTGAGCCGTCAGGTGGCCGCGGTGGATGCCGACAGCAGCATCCGGACACTCGGCGACCTTGCCGGAAAGACCATCGCCGTGCAGAGCACCGGCAAGCCGGAGGAGATCTTTCTCAGCGGCTCCGACCCGCGCATCCCGCAGACCGTCGAGGTGTTCAGCACCGAAGACCGCAGCGTGCAGTATGCGATGCTGGCCTGCGGCTATGTGGATGCCATCGCTGCCCATGAGACAGCCATCCTGCAATACATGAAGGACAATTCCGTGGAGTTCCGCATCCTCGAAGAACCGCTGCTGGTCACCGGGCTGGGCATCGCCTTTGCCAAAAACGACAGCCGCGGGCTGGACACCCAGCTGAACGCTGTTCTTGCACAGATGCGCACAGACGGCACACTGGAGCAGATCCTTGGCAAGTATCTTGAACATCCTTCGCAGTATCTGGAGGTGGACACCATTGGCACGTAAAAACAAAACCATCTCAGATACATGGAGATGGGGGCTCTATCTGATCATCGGCGTGCTTTTTATGGCCGGCGTCGTTTTTTTCTCGAGTTGGCAGGCACTGCGTGCAACGGAGGCTCGTTTCTGCCAGATCCTTGATTTTGTCAAATCCCAGTCCACCAGCTTTGAAAAGCACAATGATACGATTGTGGCCAAAGCGCTCCGCCGCACGGCGGTATCGGTGCATCAGCTGGCACAGGACCCTGCGCTCGACCTTTCCGACCCGGAATGCCTGAACAGGCAGGCAGAGCTGCTCTGGCTCACAGGTATTTCAGTTCTGGCCCCGGACGGTACGCTCCTGTGCGAATCCACAACGAACGGCATCGGCTATGCCCGGTTTGGAGAGCAGCTCAAGAATGATGCCGTTCTGGACGTTTTCTCTTACCCGCAAAAGACCTACCTGAAGCGGGTCCTGCTGGAGGATGGGTCTGCCGTGGATGTTGCGGCACACCGGGCAGAAAGCAAAGAGGTGATCCTGCTTGCCTACCGCTATACCCCGGCAGAATTTATAGAGGGAACGGCCTTGTCCATCCAGAGCGTACTGGACGGCTACTCGGTTGAGACCAGCGGCACATTGTTCATCGTGCAGAACAATCAGGTCATTGCCTCCAACCGCCCGGAGCTCATCGGGCAGGATGCTGCGGACAGTCTGCCGGTGCGGGAGATCCGCAAAGCCGGGGCTGCCGAAACGCTGACCCATACCCACGATTGGAACGGCTCCGGCTGCTATTTTGGAATGTACTGCCACGGAAGGTCTTTCGATCTCTATGCGTATACGGATGAAAGATCCGTCTTCCGTGAATCGTTTCCGCTGATTTTGATGGCGCTGGCCGGTTACATCCTGCTTGTAATGGTCCTTCGGGTGCTGCGCAGACGCTCCGTGCAGGAGATGGAGCAGCAGAAGAAAGAGCAGGAGAAGAAGTATCAGGCTCAGCTGGAGGAACAGAACCGCAAACTGGAGATCGCACTCCAGCACGAGGGTGCGGCAAACCGTGCCAAGCGGGAGTTCCTGTTCAATATGAGCCACGATATTCGCACCCCGATGAACGCCATCATCGGCTTCACCTCGCTGGCTGCGACCCATATTGATAATAAGGAACAGGTGCTGGACTACCTAAAAAAGATCTCTACCTCCAGCCAGCATCTGCTTTCCCTCATCAATGATGTGCTGGATATGAGCCGCATCGAGAGCGGAAAAGTAAAAATTGAAGAAAAAGCGGTGCATCTGCCGGACCTCGTCCACGATGTGCGCTCCATCATCCAACCCGATGTTTCGGCAAAGCGGCTGTCGCTTTTCATTGATACTATGGACGTAGAGAACGAGGACATCATCACCGACCCGCTGCGGCTGAACCAGATCCTGCTGAACATTTTGTCCAACGCCATCAAGTTCACTCCTACAGGCGGTACGATCAGCATCCGCATTGCCCAGAAGAACGGTGCGCCCAAGGGCCGTGGCTGCTATGAGTTCCGCATCAAGGACAATGGCATTGGTATGAGCGAAGCGTTCCAGAAGCACATCTTTGAGGCGTTCAGCCGGGAGGAAAGCTCCACCGTCAGCGGCATTCAGGGTACCGGCCTGGGTATGTCCATCGCCAAGAACATTGTGGATATGATGGGCGGCACCATTGCGATTGAAAGTGAACCGGGCAAGGGCAGCGAATTCATCGTAGATCTCTGCTTCGCACTCAGCGGACAAAGGGTGGAGCCCAAGCAGCTCCCACAGTTGGAAGGGCTGCGCGCATTGGTAGCAGACGACGATACCGACACCTGCCTGAGCGTCAGCACCATGCTGTCCAAGATCGGGATGCGGCCGGAGTGGACGATCTCCGGCCGGGAAGCGGTGATCCGCACCCGATACGCCATGGAGCAGGGCGACGAATTCAGCGTCTACATCATCGACTGGCTCATCCCCGATATGAACGGCATCGAGGTCGTGCGGCAGATCCGCAAGGTGATCGGGAAAAGCTGCCCTATCATCATTCTGACGGCCTACGATTGGACGGATATTGAAGAGGAAGCCCGCGCTGCCGGAGTGACCGCCTTCTGCGAAAAGCCGCTGTTCCTTTCCGAACTGCTCAGAGTGCTGGCAGAACCGTACGGTGCAGAGCCTGCCTGTAAGCCAGCGCAGCCAGATGCCTCCGAGCTCAAGAGAAAGAAACTTTTGCTGGTGGAGGACAATGCCTTGAACCGTGAGCTCGCACTGGAGATCCTGAAGGAAGCGGGCTTTGCGGTAGACACTGCTGAGGATGGCGAGATCGCTGTCCAGAAGATGAAGCAGGCGGCCCCCGGGCAGTACGATTTGATCTTAATGGACATCCAGATGCCCAAGATGGACGGTTACGAGGCAACGCGGCAGATCCGCGCCCTGCCGGATGCTGCAAAGGCAGGCATTCCCATCTTTGCAATGACGGCAAATGCCTTTGAAGAAGACCGTCAGAATGCATTGAAGGCCGGTATGGACGGCCACATTGCAAAGCCGCTGGATATTCCGCATCTGCTGCAGGTCCTCGCAGATGTACTGAAATCATAACGGCTGCCAGCCGACAAAAGCAAAAGCACCCGCAGCAGGCTTCGCAGAGGCTCTTGACCTCTGGAAGCGAATGCTGCGGGTGCTTTATTTATTATTTTTTGTCTGACAGGCGTTTGGCTCACAAAATTTTGTGCAGCTCCTGCATAAGGTCGCCGATCACGATGGGCTTGGACAAAAAGCCGTTCATGCCGCTTTCCAATGCGTTGCGGCGGTCCTCGTCGAAGGCGTTGGCGGTCATGGCAAGGATGGGGAGCTTTGCCCGGGCAGGGTCATCCAGTGCGCGGATCTTCCGGGTGGCGGTGTAGCCGTCCATCATCGGCATCTGCACATCCATCAGCACCAGATCATAGCTGCCCGGCGCTGCGGTGCTCACCTTTTCCACCGCCACTTCACCGTTTTCCGCCGTATCGACCCGGAAGCCGTACTCGCGCAGGATCTCCTGCGCGATCTCGCGGTTCAGCTCGTTGTCCTCTACCAGCAGGATGTGTCTGTCCTTGAAGTCGGCGTTCTTTTCCGGCAGAATCTCCTGCGACGCATCTGTCAGCTTCTGGCCGAGAGCGCTCATCAGGGTCTCGCGCAGGTCGGACAAGAACATGGGCTTGGAGCAGAAGGCGGTCACACCGGCGGCCTTTGCCTCCACCTCAATGTCAGACCAGTCATAGGCCGTCAGGATGATGATGGGGGTATCGTCGTTCAGACTGCGTATCTGGCGGGTGACCTCGATGCCGTTCATATCCGGCAGCCGCCAGTCGATGATATAGGCGTGGTAGACATCGCTCATCTCGATGGACTGCCGCGCGCGCAGCACCGCTTCCTTGCCGGAAAGGGTCCACTCCGCCCGCATTCCTACCTTGACCAGCATCTTTGTCACGCTGTCGCAGGTGTTGAAATCGTCGTCCACCACCAGAGCCTTCAGACCTTCCAGTTCAGCAATCTTTTCCACCGGGCGGTGCTCTGCCTGCACCCGCAGCGGCACACGAATGATAAACTCGCTGCCCTTGCCCTGCGCTGTCTGCACCTCGATGGTGCCGCCCATCATATCCACGATGTTTTTGGTGATGGCCATGCCAAGGCCGGTGCCTTGGATACGGCTGACCGTGGAGGTGCGCTCCCGCTCAAACGGCTCAAAGATTTTTTTGGCAAATTCCGGGCTCATGCCGATGCCGTTATCCTTGATGCGGAACTCGTACTGCCCGCAGCCGCGCACCTGCCCGGCAAGCTGGCGCACCCGCACCGAGACCGTGCCGCCCGCCGGGGTGAACTTGATGGCGTTGGACAGCAGGTTCAGCAGGATCTGGTTCAGCCGGGTCTTATCGCAGTAGACATCCTCGTCGGTCACATCCATCGCATCCATATAAAGCTCCAGCTGTTTTGCGTAGATCTGCCCGCTGACGATGGTTTTCAGATCGTGCAGCACCTCCGAAAGGTTGACTTCCACCTCTTCCAGATGGATCTTTCCGCTTTCGATGCGGCTCATATCCAGCACATCGTTGATGAGGGAGAGCAGATGGTTGCTGGAAGCAAGGGTCTTGGCCAGATAATCCTTCACCCGCTCCTTGTCGTCGATATTGCTGATCGCCAGTGTGGTAAAGCCGATGATGGCGTTCATGGGGGTGCGGATGTCGTGGGACATATTGGAAAGGAAGGTGCTCTTGGCGCGGTTGGCAGTCTCGGCGGCGGCAACGGCATCCGAAAGCGCCTGATTCACCTGTTTGTCGGCGGTGCGGTCGGACATGACAAGGATGTATTTGGTCCTGCCCTCCACCTCGCTGCCTATGGCGATGTTATGGAACCAGCGGCGCTCTTTGGTTTCCAGATGCTCAAACTCGAGATCCCATTCCCGCTGCTGCCCGCTGAGAAGCCCATCCAGAAAGTTTTTGCCCTGCTCCGGGGCGCCCAGCTTGTCCAGAGCATGGACATCCTGCCGGACTTCTCTCCACGGGATGCCCAGCAGCCGCTCAATGTTCGGGCTGACGTAATCCGTCTGGGAGGTTTTTGCGTCCAGCATCAGGAAAACATCGTCCACGTTCAGCGAGAGCTTCTGGAACAACTCGTCCCGGTACCGGATCTCGGTATCCTTCCGGCGCAGGGTGACATGGCTTCTGCACACAATGAGCAGAATGGCCAGCACCGCAAGACCTGCGGCGATGCCCGCCACAATCTGCGCCGTGCGGAACCACAGTTCGTCCAGATTAGCATTGACGATGCTGACCGGCACAAGCCCCACCATCGTCCAGCTCTGGACCGCTGTGCCCTCGTAGACCAGATAATAGCTGGTGTCGCCCAGTTTGACCCTCAGGTTTCCGCTGCTGCCCTGTGCAAAGGCATTGGACAGATCCAGGATCTGCGCCTCGGAAAGATCGGAATGGTCGCGCAGCATCGCAATGAAATTGTAAATGGTCTCCTTGCGGTTTACAGAACTGTCGATGACCACCCGCCCGTCCGGGTAGATGACATAGTTGCTGGCATTGCCCTCAAAGGCAGAGCTGTCCAGCAACCGAAGCACCGCATCATTATAATAAGAGATGGCAACGGCATCGTAGGCAAAGCCCCGGTAGCTGCCCTGCGTTTCGGGACAGATGAACGCCAGCATCTGGGGCTTGCCGGGCAGCGCCGTGTTCACGACGACATCCTCATCGTGAGCGAGCTTTTCGTCCAGATTGGTCTGCAGGCCAAGATAGCCGGTCTCCCCCGTCACGGTCATGTAGTTGCCGTCATAGGTAAGAAAGTAGAATTCGGCAAACCCGGCCTCCTGCTGTGCCGCCCTGATATACGCCTGTATTTCGGCCTCATCCGAGGCAGTTTCCAGAAAGCCGTTGTACAGATGCAGGTAGCTCACATTTTTGCGCACCAGCTCTTTCAGCATATTATTGGATTTATGCAGCACCTCTTCCAGATGCGAGGTACTTTCCTGATAGATGGTCTGGGACACAAACGAGATGTACCGAACACTGAAACCTGCTATCAGCAAGACCAGAAGAAGGATGGCCGCAACAGGGAGCCACTTTTGCCGGGGATGGCAGTTTCGTTTGGATCCGTGCTTTTCGTCTTCCATCCCGCTCACCTCAATGTCATGTAGTTTTCAGGCTCTGCAAGCGCTGCGCCGCCGCCGGAGAGATGATCGCGCCATCTGTTTTTTACCCATGTATCTCCGTCCAAAGACCTGCCGCTCTCGCTCGCAAGCAGCGCTTCCATCTGATTTTCCGCTGCCAGACAGGTCACGGTAACGGTGTCGTCGTCCCGGAGCGGCTGTCCGTTCCGGGTGATGCCGGTCAGGGTATAGCTGCCGCCTGCCTCTTTGACCTCCACGGCAATGCCGCTGACCACCGGCAGAGAGCCGCGGTTGAAGGGCACAAACCCGCCCTCGCAGCCCTCCACAAAGGCGCGGACGGTCTCCTTCAGCTCTGCGCCGGTCATAGTGCGCTGGCGGGACATCAGACCGTTGGGCATGATCATGGAAGCGGCCATTTTCTTGTTATAATCTGCCTGCAGCACACTGCCGGTAAAGCTGTTTGCGGTGGCAAGCAGCACATCGGTGCCATAAACGCCCCGCAGCGTGTTCGCCATAACGGAGAAGGAGGCGCTGCCGCCGTTTGCGTGGAAGACATTGGAGTAGCTCTTCCCGGAGGTCAGCACGATCTCGTCATCGGCAGGCGTTTCTTCGGCAAGAAGCTGGGCATTGAACGCACGATAAGCCTGCTGTGCCGTGTACTCGCCCGCGATCATTTTGGAGACAACGTCCTTGGAGACGGCAAAGAAATCGTTGGAGGCGATGCGGATATACATGTGGTTTTCTTCCACCACATCGCGCACGTCCTTCATGTACTCGGTCAGGCGCAGGGGGACATTCTGGCTGTAGCTCAGCAGGTCCTGCCCGTCGGCAACGATGCGGCTCTGCGCCTCCTCGGAAAGCATGACGTTCAGCACCTTCATGGCTTTTTCGCGGCGCGCGGTGTCCTGCTCGAGGTCACGGTTCAGAGCGATCTGGAAATACGGGGTGGTCATGATCCACTTTTCGCCGTTCTGGCTGAAGAAGGGCAGGAAGATCGTGTCGATGCCCTCATCCCGAAACATCTTGACACCGGCAGAGCTGCCAAAGTACATGGCAGCTTCTCCGTTCCGGAACATCCCGGTCACATCGTCGTAATTCAACGCAAGATCGTCTGCCGTGAGGTGGGTATCCTGAATGAACTGCGCCATCCGCTCAAACGCCCCCGGCCACACGGTGTCGTCCAGACCCACCCGTGCGGTGCTGGCAGGGTCGCTGTAAGCAGTGCGCCACTTGCGCCCATCAGTCGTGGTAAGCTCGGCAGCGGAAAGCCCCTGCAGCGTTTCCATGCAGGTGTAGTCGTAGGTATAATCGGCGGTAAAGCCGCGGATGCCCACCTTCTCAAACGCCTGACAGGCCGAAACGAAGCTCTCGTAATCGGTGGGCAGAGGAATATCGTACTGCTCAAAAAGGCCGCGGTTGACCACAAAGCCGTGGGCATCGGCGCAGACCGGAAGCCAGTTCACGCTGCCGTCCTCGTTTTTGAAGCTGTTGAGGTAGGTGTTGTACACAGCGCCCGCCTCGTTGGTCAAGGCAAGGTTCATCAGGCTGTCCTTCAAGGGAGCCGCATCGTGCAGCGAGAAGCGGCAGCTGGTGATAATATCCGGCAGACCGCCGTTCTCCTCCAAAAACTTGTAAAAATCCAGATCGTTGTTTCCCACGATGAATTCAATATTTACATCCGGCAGCTGGGACTGGATATAAGGCGCATAGGTCTCGTACAGGCTTGTACTCCACAGATACACCTGAATGGTCTGAGCATCCTCCTGCTTTTCCACATTTTCGGCGGTTTTTGTTCCGCATCCGGTCAGTACAGATAGACCTATCACCAATGCCGCAAGTGCAGAAATAAGGCCGTGCAATGTTCTTTTGTTCATTAAATCGTTCTCCTCACAACTCTTGGGCAGCTGCCGTTCTGCACTCCCAAATACCACAAAAAGGCATTGATACAGCATGACAGAACTATAGGATAATTTTACCACCGCCATGATGGATTTTCAATAAAATTTCATATGTTGATTCATAAAAGCAGCGTGTCCGATTTCTTTGCGCCAGTCGATGCAGCTTTTTTGAACAGTATATATACCAACATATACAGTATGTAGTGTAACATTATAACAGAAGCATTTCAAGCGTTCATGCTTGTGAATACTGCTTATGTTCTATTATTATCCCTTGACAAAAAGGCAGCTTTGGCCAGTTGGGTTATTTTGCTCCCCGTGGCCCGAGCAGGCCCTGCGGGCCAACATCCACTGCCAGATCTCGCTGGCTCTCAACCGCATCTACACCGAGTGGTACCCCAGCAAGGGCTACAGTTTCAACATCACCAACTCCACCAGCTACGACCAATACTACGTCCATGGCCGGACGGTGTTCGACGTCATGGTGCGGCTGACGGACGACATCTTCAACACCTATATCCGCAAGACCGGCACCGTGAACCCCTACTACGCCGAGTACTGCGACGGAAAATCCGTCACCTGCCCCGGCCTCAAGCAGTGGGGGACAGTCACTCTGGCCAATCAGGGCCGCAACGCACTGAGCATCCTCAAATACTACTATGGCAACAACATCGAGATCATCCGCACCAACAACATCCAGTCCATCCCCCAGAGCTACCCCGGGAGCCCTCTGCGGCAGGGCAGCACCGGAGCGGCGGTGTTCACCCTGCAGCGGCAGCTCAACCGCATCACCAAAGACTATCCCTTCCTCGGCCTGCTGACGGTGGACGGCATCTTCGGCCGCAAGATGACCGAGACGGTCAAAAAGTTCCAGAAGCAGTTCAACCTCACCGCCGACGGCGTGGTGGGCCGCAGCACCTGGTATAAGATCAGCTATATCTATGTCTCGGTGAAGGACCTCGCCGAGCTGACCAGTGAAGGCGAGACATTCAGCGGCACCCTCTCGGACGGCTCATGGAACTTCGGCAGCAGCGTCCTCAAACAGGGTTCCACCGGCAGCGAGGTAGAGCAGGTGCAGTTCTGGCTGAGTACGCTGGCTCAGTATGAGAGCAGCATTCCCTCTGTCACGGTGGACGGCGTCTACGGCAGCGGCACAGCGGCGGCTGTCCGGGCGTTCCAGCGGCTCTACGGCCTGACGGTGGACGGCATCGTAGGCCGCACCACATGGACCGAGCTGTATGACCAGTTCCGCAGCATCCAGTCCGACAACGGCACCCCCAACGCCTACCCCGGCACCGCCCTGCGCCAGGGCAGCAGCGGCCAGAATGTCCGACTGGTGCAGTTCTGGCTGAAGATCGCGCGGACGGTCTATTCCAGTCTCAACAATGTCACCGTGGACGGCATCTTCGGCTCGTCTACCGCAGCGGCCGTGCGGCGGTTCCAGACCTACTTCGGCCTCACCAGCGACGGCGTCGTGGGCCGGACGACATGGAACAAGCTCTACGAAGTCTACAACGACATTGCCAACCGCCTGCTTTCGCCCAGCCTGCGGCCCGGCGAGTACCCGGGCGTGCTGCGCAATGGCTCCACCGGCACCGCCGTCCGGGAGCTGCAATTCTACCTCTACCTCATGAGCGCCTACCAGAGCAGCATCCCCTCTGTCTCCATCGATGGCCGTTTCGGCGCGGCCACTGAGGCCGCCGTGCGGGCCTACCAGCGGTTCGCCGGGCTGACGGTGGACGGCATCGTGGGCCGGAAGACATGGGATTCGCTCTACGGCAAAGCGTCGGCTCTCCGCTCGTCCGGGCCGGTGGTCACCCTCAAGCGTCTCCCCTACCCCGGCACACCGCTCACCGTCGGCACCGACAGCAGCGCCGTGCTCTACTACACCCTGCTTTTGCAGCGCATCGCCTACTACTACGACAGTGTAGCGTCCCCTGCGCTTTCCAGTCAGTACACACAGGAGACCGCAGACGCCACCGCCAGCGCGCAGGAGCTTCTGGGCCTGCCCGCCACCGGCGTGGCAGACGCCGAGACGTGGACAGCAGTGGAAGCCCTGAGCTTACAGCTGGCGGCCTTCACCCCCAACCCCGACCGGCATCCCGAGCAGGGGCCGGACTACCCGGACCGGGCCATGAAGGAGGGCAGCGCAGGGCCTGACGTCAGCCTCATCGAGGGCTGGCTCAATGACCGCTCCCAGCTCTACTGCGAGGAGGACTACGTCGCCGACAACGCTGTCTTCGACCCGGAGGACACCGCCGCCGTAAAAGACACGCAGCAGCGGGCGGGCCTTGAGCCAAACGGCGTCGTGGACCGGCCCACCTGGGCCGCACTCCGCGCCCAGAGCCATACTGCCTGCGACAGCTGCACCGAGGAGGGATGAGAGATGGCACGCTTACTGGTCTATGACGCCTACGAGAACAAAGTCTACACCTATTCGAACCTGCGCGAGAACGACCCCATGCCCTACAGCACCGGCAGGACTCTGACCGTGCGGGAGTTCCGGGGCAAATCGAACAGCCCGGTGCTCTGGACGACCATCGCGGCAATGGAAGCGTGGAACCTCACCCGCCGCAAATACGGCAGGGGCATCCCGGTGGGATACGCCTTCCGCCGCATCTGGGAGGGTGGCCACGGCACCCGCAGCCAGCACTATGCCGGCGTGGCCTTCGACGTGGGGCAGAGTCTCAGCCAGACCCAGCGCACCGCCATCTACAACGCCGCCCGCTCCACCGGGGCGTGGGGCTATGTCGAGCCTCTGAGCCAGACCCCCACATGGGTCCACTTCGACCGGCGCTACGGCACGCCTGCCTGCAGAGGCACCACGGCAGGCTACCCCACCCTTCGCCGGGGCAGCCGGGGCTGCTACGTCATGATCCTCCAAGACGCCCTCTCGACGCTGGGCTACCAGACCGGGAACCGCATCGACGGCATCTTCGGCAGCCGGACGGAAGAAGCCCTCAAGGGCTACCAGCGGCGCACCAGCCTGCGCGCCGACGGCGTCTGCGGCTGCAACAGCTGGAAGAAGATCTCCACCGCCGTGCTGGGTGTTGGACGGACGAAGACGACGATCGACTGATAACTTTACAGACAAAATGGGAGCCTCCGGCACTGCCGGAGGCTCCCATTCTTCACTCCTCCACCACAACATCCTCGCTGAGCACCTGTCCGATGGGCTTTGCAATGCACAGATCGGCCTCGGCGTCTGCATTCGTGGGCTGCATATTGATGACCACGAGATGGTCGCCCCGGAAGTAACGGATCAGTCCCGCCGCCGGGTAGACCACAAGGCTGGTACCGCCGATGATGAGGGTATCAGCGCGGCGGATGGCCGAGACTGCGCCGGACAATACCTGCTCATCCAGCCCCTCTTCGTAGAGGACGACGTCCGGCTTGATGATACCGCCGCATTTGGGGCAGCGCGGCACACCGGTGCTGTTGGCGATGAAGTCCACATCGTAGAACGCGCCGCACTTGACGCAGTAGTTGCGCAGGGTGCTGCCGTGGAGCTCGTACACCGTCTTGGAGCCTGCCGCCTGATGGAGGCCGTCGATGTTCTGGGTGATGACGGCTTTCAGCTTGCCCTCCCGCTCGAGCTTCGCCAGACGCAGATGCGCCGCGTTGGGCTTTGCTCCCTTGACGATGAGCTTATCGCGGTAGAAGCGATAGAACTCCTCGGGGCGCTCTTCCCAGAAGGTGTGGCTCAAGATCGTCTCGGGCGGGTAATCGTATTTCTGATGGTAGAGGCCGTCCACACTGCGGAAGTCCGGGATGCCGCTTTCAGTTGACACGCCCGCACCACCGAAAAAGACGATGTTCTGGCTCTGCGAAATGATTTTTTCCAACTTTTCAACCATATTCAACACCTCTTTTGTACCTATCGACGGAAATCAGCGCAAAATTTTATGTATTCTGCATTTTGTTTTTCACATTTCAACGGTCATTTTCCGCAAACATCTGCCCCAGATGTACGAAAATATCCTGCGGGAGCATCCCGTACTCGCCTTTTTGGCGGGCGGCACGGTCAGCGGCGGCACCGTGGAGCCAGACCGCACAGGCGGCGGCTTCGCAGGCGGACAGACCGCAGGCCAGCAGGGCCGACGTCATACCGGCCAGCACATCGCCGCTCCCGCCCCGGGCAAGACCGGGATTGCCGGTGGGGTTGACGCAGACGCGGCCATCCGGGGCGGCGACCACGGTCCGCGCCCCTTTCAGCACCACCACCGCATTCCACTGAGCGGCATACCGCCGGGCGACACCCTCCCGGTCGGCCTGAACGGCCTCCACCGAAAGCCCCGTCAGCCGGGACATCTCCCCCGGGTGGGGCGTCAGAATCAGCTCTTTGGCCGGGCGCGGCAGTTCCTCACCCGCGTTCATGAGGCTGGCGGCGGCGTTGAGGCCATCGGCATCCAGCACCGCACTGCCCGAAAAGCCGGTGATCAGCTTCTTCACCAGCGTCCGCGTCTCGGCGGCGCGGGCCGTGCTCTGGGCAAGATAGCCCAGTCCCGGCCCGATGAGCAGGACGGTGGCCTTCTGCCGGAGAATGCGGGGGATGCTCTGGGGGGAGATGCCCCCTTCTGCCCCCGGCTCACAGGGGCAGAGACAGCATTCCGGCAGGCGTGCCGACACCGCCGCCAGCACCGGCTCAACACTGGCCAGTGTGACGATGCCTGCGCCGGTGCGCAGAGCGCCCTCGACGGTCAGCGACGCCGCACCGCGGTAGCAGGCGCTTCCCGCCACAGCCAGCACCGCGCCGAAGCTGCCCTTGTTGCTCTCCCTCGGGCGTTTTGGGATGTGTGACCAGACAAATTCAGCCGTAATTTCGGGTGCCATGCTCACGCCTCCCCCTGAATGCAGCGCCTTATCTCTTTTTCCACGTCCTGCACCTCTTCGTGGAACATCCGGGCCGAGACGCGGAGAGCGCCGTGGCCCAGAATGATGACCTGCTCCATACCATCGGAGGTCGCCACCCGGACCCGGCGGTTTTTGCCGATCTCGTGGGTGACGCGCTCGATGAACATATCCGCCGTTTCGGCCTCTTTGGTGTAGACGACGTGGATGTTGTGGTACTGCTCGATGCTGCCGGGACTGCCCGGCACACGGTAGGCATCGAACACGAGGATGAGGACGCACTTTTTGAAGCCCTGATAGTTGCAGAGAATGTCCATCAGCCGGTGGCGGGCGGCGTCGAGGCTCTCCTTGGAGAGGGCGTTCAGCTCGTCCCACGCAAAGATGATGTTGTAGCCGTCCACCAGCAGGTATTCGGGGGCGATCTCCCACTGCTCGGCGGCGAAATCGGGCCGCTCCCGCTTCTGCACCGGGCGGAACGCCGCCAGCGGGTCCCGTTTGATGGGGCCGTAGGTGCGCTCAAAAATTTTCAGCAGTTCGGCGTCCTCTTCCAGCGTAGCGCGGTAAGCCGCCATCCGGCGGGGACGGGCCGCTGTTTCTTCTGCTGTCGGGGCGGTGTGGCCCCAGCCGCTGTCCACGTGCATATGGCTGCGCACCTGCTCCCACGGCACCACAAAGCCCGCACCGTGGGAGCAGAACACCGAGTCGGCCGGGTTGTCCAGGTCGTGTTCCGGCTCATAGCCCACCGCCTCGATGACCTCCGCTGCGTTGTGGCAGGGGCGGTAGCCGTCCAGCGTCAGGTTCAGGTGTCCCCTGCCCCGGGTGTAGCTGACCACCTCCATGGGGTAGCTGCGCATAGTGGCCACCGGTGCAAAACCGGTGAGGGTGGCCGTCTGGCCGTCCGGTGCCGTCTCGGGCGGGTCAAAGCTGCCTTCCATCCGCTGGACGTCGCTCATGGCGCGGCCAATGTTCTCCGCAGGCACTTCCAGCCGGAAGGAATACCACGGCTCGAGGAGCTGGGTCTTTTTGATTTGGTTTGCCATCATAAGGCCCTGCCGCACGGCGCGGTAGGTGGCCTGCCGGAAGTCGCCGCCCTCGGTATGCTTGAGATGGGCGCGGCCTGCGATGAGGGTGATCTTCATATCCGTCAGAGGTGCGCCGATGAGGACGCCGAGGTGCTGCTTTTCTTCCAGATGGGTCAGCACGAGGCGCTGCCAGTTTTTGTCCAGCTCTTCCTCCCGGCAGTTGGCGGCAAACTGCATCCCGCTGCCCCGGGGCAGTGGCTCGAGCTTCAGATGCACCTCGGCATAGTGGCGCAGCGGCTCATAATGGCCCACGCCCTCGATGGCCTCGGTGATTGTTTCCTTATATAATATGCCGCCGGAGTCGAACTCCACGTCCAGCCCGTACCGCTCGGCCAGCAGGCTCTTGAGCACCTCGAGCTGTATCTCGCCCATGAGCTGGACGTGTATCTCGCCCAGCGTCTCGTTCCAGACGACATGGAGCTGAGGTTCTTCCTCTTCCAGACGGTGGAGCTTGCCCAATGCGGCATGAACGTCCGCGCCCTCGGGCAGACACACCCGATAGCTCAGGATCGGTTCCAGCATCGGGAGGTCACTGTCCCGCTCGGCCCCGAGGCCGGTGCCGGGCTTCGCTCGGGTCAGTCCGGTGACGGCGCAGACCTGCCCCGGGCCGATGGCCTCTGCCAGCGTATATTTTACGCCAGAGTAAAGCCGCAGCTGGTTGGCCTTTTCGGCCCAGGGCTCGCCGTCCGCTTCGCCGGTGAGCTGGGCTTTGACTTTCAGCTCACCGCCGGTGACGCGCAGCCAGGTCAGCCGCTCGCCCCGCTCATCCTGCGAGACTTTGAACACCCGCGCACCGAAAGCTTCCAGCGCCGGGGCGGCGCGGGTGTATTCGTCGAGGCCGGCCAGCAGCTCGTCCACACCCTGCAATCCGCCGGCATTCTCCCTCTGCAGGGCCACGCCAAACCAGCAGGGAAAGACGTGCCGCCGGGCGATGGCCGGGATGATGTCCTCCGCCGTCAGGCTGCCCGCGTCCAGCATCTTTTCCATCAGGCGCTCGTCGCAGAGGGCCAGTGCCTCGTCCCGTTCGGCCTGCTCTGCGCCGAAATCCACGAATCCGTCGCCCAGACGGTGGGAAAGCTGGCTCAGCAGCGCATCTTTGCCCGGGCCGGGCAGGTCCATTTTATTGATGAACACGAAGGCCGGGATATGATACCGCCGCAGCAGACGCCAGAGCGTCTCGGTATGGCTCTGGACGCCGTCGGTGCCGCTGATGACCAGCACAGCGTAGTCGAGCACCTGCAAAGTGCGCTCCGTCTCGGTGGAAAAGTCCACATGGCCGGGGGTGTCCAGCAGGGTGATATTCGTACTTCCCGTTTTCAGCAGGGCCTGCTTGGAAAAGATGGTGATCCCACGCGCCTTTTCCAGCGTGTCGGTGTCGAGGAAGGCATCTTTGTTATCCACCCGGCCCAGCTTGCGGATGCTGCCCGCGCGGTAGAGCATTGCCTCGGAGAGGGTGGTCTTGCCGGAGTCTACATGGGCAAGGATGCCCACCACCAGCTGTTTTTCGCTTTTTTCTGCCATGTCCGCTGCCCTCACACTGCGCCTGCGATGAGGCCGATGATGAGCAGCGCCCCGCCCAGGATGAGATTCGAGAGCATGCTGCAATAGGTGCGCTCTTCCGGTTCCAGCTCCTCGAAGGAGACGATGCGCTCATCGGCAAAGTCCACGATGGACTTGGTGGAGTGGAACTTCTTCTTTTTGCCCATATCCTTAAACTCTTCGCCCAGATGATGGATGCTCACACCGTCCAGACGCAGGTAGTTCACCCACGCCCACAGCAGCAGCACGACGCCCAGCAGCAGGGCCGGGGCCTGCCACATGGTAAACGTGCCGTCGCTGACGTAGCGGTCCCACAGCAGCATCAGCACAGCCACCACCGACACCCGGGTGACAGATTTATACAAAATGGGGCGGAACATATATTTTTGATACATCGAAACCAGCTTTTTCATCCGTGTACTCCTTAATATAGGATTCATTCAGTAGTATTGTAGCATGATTTTATGAAAAAAGATAGCCGCTTTGTGTTTTCCAACTTTCGTTGTATCCATTCGTCATCTTGTAAAGGTATGACTTCTTTCCATTCTTTACCGTTTTTTTGCCGTCATTTTTCAGAAAAAAGCATCCGTTACCATTTTGTTTCTATTTCAGCGCTGTATGTCATTGACTTCTTTTGCCCACAATGTTAGAATACGAAAGGTGCGGTCCCGGGCGCTTTGTGCGTTTTTGGCACCCGGAGCGCGCCGTTTTTTGCATTTAGGATAGGAAAAAAGGAAAACAATATCTCGGAGGAGCGTATCTCAATGAACATCAATTTTGAGTCCCGCAACATCACCCGCCGCAGCTTCCTGAAGGGCGCAGGCGTCGTGGGTGCCGCCGGCCTGCTGTCCGCCTGCGGCGGCAGCAAGTCCAACAACTCCGGCAGCACGGCTGCTTCCGGCGCGGAGGCCCCCAACTCTACCGGTGCCACCCCCCTCAAGGAGTATATCTCCTGGGAGTCTGCCAACCGTGAGGTGGAGAGCTGGAACCTGCTGTACAGCTAGACCCTCAGCGACGCCAACGTCGTCACCAACCTGTGGGACGGCCTGATGAGCTTCGACTGCTACGGCAAGCTGGTACCCGCCATCGCCACGAGCTGGGAGGCCAACGAGGACTCCACCGTCTGGACCTTCCACCTGCGCGACGATGTGGACTGGGTGGACTGCAACGGCGAGGTGAAGGAGCACATCACCGCCACCGATTTTCTGGTCGGTCTGGAGTGGGTGCTGAACGCCTCCAAGAACGAGGCCAACAACACCTCCATGCCCACCCTGTACATCGTGGGCGCTGAGGAGTACTACGAGAAGACCAAGGATATGGGCGCTGCCGCCGCCGACCTGCGCTATCAGGATATGCTGGACGCAGGCGTGGGCATCGAGGCTCCCGACGACTACACTCTGGTGTTCACCTGCAAGGACCCCTGCCCCTACTTTGATACCGTGGCCTCCTACACCAGCTTCTACCCCGCCTCTCAGGTGCTGATCGACGAGCTGGGCATCGAGACCTTCCGTGGCTGCGACAACACCAATATGTGGTACTGCGGCCCCTATATCGTCGAGGAGTATATCCAGGGCAACACCAAGAGCTATATCCCCAACCCCCACTACTACGATGCTGCCAACGTCAGCCGCTTCGAGCGTCTGACCGTGACCATGATCTCCGATCAGGCCATCGCATTCCAGCTCTACCAGAACCGCGAGCTGGACGAGATCGACCTGAACGAGAGCACCATCACCACCATCACCTCCGACCCCAACAACGAGTACAACAGCCAGCTCTGTGAGAAGCGCGCCCGCCCCTCTGCCTACGCCATGCACTTCAACTACCAGAAGAACAACGCCGACGGCACCCCCGATGTGAACTGGAACAAGGCCATCGCCAACACTGCTTTCCGTCAGTGCTTCTACCGCGGCCTGAACCTGAAGGCATGGTTCTCCCGCTACAACAAGATCAACCCCCTGAAGTGCGAGAACGACTACTACACCATGAAGGGCCTGTGCTACAACACGCAGGGCGTTGAGTACACCACTCTGGTGGCCAAGGAGATGGGCTTCGACGCTGAGAAGTACGACGGCGAGACCATGATCCGCCTGCGTGCCAACGGCGGCGACATCTCCGCCCTGAAGAAGCAGGCCATGGAGGAGCTGAGCGCCATCGGCGTCACCTTCCCCGTCAAGGCCACCTACTTCATCATCGCCAGCAGCACCTCTGCACTGGACAACGCCACCATCCTCAAGCAGTGCTTCTCCGACAGCTTCGGCGATGACTTCATCAAGCTGGACGTCCAGACCTACGTTTCCAGCCTGACCCAGGAGGTCCGCACTCCTCAGCTCCAGAGCTTTGTCATCAACGGCTGGAGCGCCGACTTCGGCGACCCCGTCAACTTCCTCGGTCAGGAGACCCTCCACGACGACAATGCTTTCTACTCACACTACTACTCCAACATCGCCCGGGTGGCTGAGGCTCCTGCCGACTACCAGAAGGACCTGATGGATGCTTTCGAGCAGTACACCGATCTGGTCAATGCCGCCAACGCCATCGTCAACGACACTGACGCCCGCTACGAGGCCTTCGCCAAGGCTGAGGCCTATCTGCTGGAGAACGTGCTGGTCAGCCCCACCTACTACGACATCGCATGGTCTCTGACCCACGCCAACGAGTACAGCAAGATCAACGCCATGTACGGCGGCTGCAACTACAAGGCTGTCAACTGGGAGACTTCCGAGGAAGCCTATACCACCGTCCAGTACGAGCAGTTCGCCAAGGCTTTCGACGCTGCTATTCAGGGCTAAGCAAGCACAAAAGTCATTCTATTTCAGCCAACACATGAAATCTTTTCATTTTTATGTGTTTGCTGAATCAATAAGATTCAATCCGTACCAGAGTGTTTTTTCTTGACTTCCCGCCTGTGGGATGATAGAATATTTGCAATCGATACGGGTTCTGCAATGGCGCAGAAACAGATCAATAAAATCTGTCTCTGCGCCCTTTTTGTACCCTTTTTCAGGTAAAGTAGTATGGACAGGATAGGGATTTGGGAAATGCAGAGCCGTACCAGTCATTACAGGAGGGAAAGAATATGTACCACGATTTTGAGTCTTACACTATCACCCGCCGCAGCTTCCTCAAGGGTGCCGGCGCTGTTGGCGCAGCTGGTCTGCTGGCTGCCTGCGGCGGCTCTTCTTCCAGCACCGCAGCCAGTGCTTCGTCGGCTTCTTCCGGTGCAGCTGCTTCCGGCAAGGGCCTGAGCGAGCTGTTTACTTACGAGACTTCTGGCCGTGAGATCGAGAGCTGGAATATGCTCTACAGCCAGCAGGCCATCGACTTCAACGTGACGACCAACATCATCGATGGTCTTGTCAGCTTCGACAACTACGGCAAGCCGGTGCCGGCTCTGGCTAAGAGCTGGGAGCACAACGAGGACTCCACTGTCTGGACTTTCCACCTCCGTGACGATGTGGACTGGGTGGACATGAACGGCGAGGTGCAGGACCACCTGACCAGCAAAGACTTCCTCGTAGGCTTCGAGTGGGTGCTGAACGCAAAGAAAAATCAGGCCGCCAACACCTCCATGCCCTCCACCACCGTCGTGGGCGCCGCCGATTACTACGACAAGACCTATGCGATGGACGACGCAGCCGCCGCGGCCCTGACCTACGACGATATGCTGGCCGCAGGCGTCGGCATCGACGCGCCGGATGATTACACCGTCGTCTACACCTGCATAAATCCCTGCCCCTACTTCGACACCGTGGCTTCCTACGTCTGCTGCTATCCGGCACCCCCGGCTCTGGTGGAAAAGCTGGGCGTCGAGGGCTTCCGCGGCGTGGACTACACCCAGCAGTGGTGCTGCGGCCCCTACCTCATCGAGGAATTCGTCTCCGACAACTCCAAGCGGTTCATCCCGAACCCTCATTATTATGCAGCTGACGAGTGCAGCCGCTTCGAGCGCGTGTCCCTGAGCATGATCACCGACCTGACCGTCGGCTACCAGCTGTATCAGAACCGTGAGCTGGACGAGCTGGAGCTGAGCGAGAGCACCCTGACCACCATCACCTCCGACACTTCCAACGCCTACAACGACCAGCTCTGTGAGAAGCGCCCCACCAAGTACGCCTACGACTTCCATTTCAACTTCTACTGCCTCAACACCGACGGCACCCCCAACGAGAACTGGAACAAGGCCGTGGCCAACCGGGCATTCCGCCGCTGCTTCCAGGAGGGCCTGAACCTCATTCCCTACTACGCACGCTTCAATAAGATCAACCCCCTCAAGTGTGAGAACAACTACTACACCATGAAGGGTGTCTGCTACAACTCCAAAGGCACCGATTATGTTGATCTGGTGGCCAAGGAGCTGGGCATCGACGGCGAGAAGTATGACGGCAAGACCATGGTCCATCTGCGCAAGTCCACCGCCGACTCCATCGCAGCTCTCAAGAAGCAGGCCATGGATGAGCTGACCGCCATCGGCGTCACCTTCCCGGTCAAGGCTCCCTTCTTCTTCGTGGCCGGCAACACCGTGGCTCAGGACAACGCCACCGTTCTGAAGCAGTGCTTCACCGACAGCTTCGGCGACGACTTCATCCAGCTGGACCTCGGCACCTACGTTTCCAGCCTTGCAAAGGAAGTCCGCATCCCCAAGCTCCACGGCTTCGTCATCAACGGCTGGGGCGCAGACTTCGGCGACCCCGTCAACTTTGTGGGTCAGGAGATCCTGCACGACTCCAACGCCTACTACGCCGTCAACTACTCCAACATCCAGCTGGTGGCGGAGGATCCCGCCGATTACCAGAAGGAGCTGGTAGACGAGTTCGAACAGTTCACCGACCTGGTCAACGCAGCCAACGCCATCGTGGACGACACCGACGCCCGCTATGAGGCTTTCGCAAAGGCCGAGGCCTACATGATCAACAACTCGCTGGCTGTCCCCTGCTACTACGATGTCCGCTGGTGCCTGACCCACGTCAACGAGTACACCAAGATCAACGCCATGTTCGGCCCCTGCAACTTCAAGTACGTCAACTGGGAGACCAGCGAGGACGCCTACACCACCGCTCAGTACGAGGAATTTGCCAAGGCTTTCGACGCCGCAAAATCTTAACTTTTTCTTAACTCTTTTCCGCCGGGAGTTCCTGCTTCCGGCCTGTATCCCACACACGGGAGCTGTTCTTAACCCAAGAACAGCTCCCGTTGTTTTGTTTTTGGGCCTGTTTATCTTATTTTCGTCACTCTTCATCACAGTAAAGTAAATTTATTTCATCTCTATGCAGAGTACAACTTTCTTTTGGAAGAAAAAGCGATTTCCATTCCATTGACAACTATTTATTTCGATGGTACAATATATGTCGTGTTAAGGATTTTACGGGAGGAGCACAGACGCAGACAGAGGGGTCTGTTTCTGCGCTCTTTTGTATTCTCTGGTAATACAGAGGGGCAGATAATCTCGTAGGAGTGGGAAATCGGCAGGGCAAGGTACCCTGCGCCATAGAGCCGAGACACGAAAGAATAATTGGGAGGAAAACACAATGAACGCAAATTTTGAGTCTCATTCCATCAGCCGCCGCAGCTTCCTCAAGGCTTCCGGCGTCGTGGGCGCTGCAAGCATTCTGGCCGCTTGCGGTGGTTCTTCCAGCAGCACTGCTGCCAGCACCTCCGGTGCTGCCTCCGGCGCAGCTGCACCCGCAGCCGACGCCATCACCGATTACGTCTCCTTCGAGACTGCCAACCGTGAGCTGGAGACCTGGAACTTCCTGTACAGCCAGTCCGCTTCCGACCTGAACGTCACCACCAACTGCTGGGACGGCCTGCTGAGCTTCGACTGCTACGGCAAGGCAGTGCCCGCCATCGCATCCAGCTGGGAGCACAACGAGGACTCCACCGTCTGGACCTTCCACCTGCGCGACAATGTCGATTGGTGCGACGTCAACGGCGAGGTCAAGTCTCACCTGACCTCCAAGGACTTCCTCGTGGGTCTTGAGTGGGTCCTGAACGCCCTCAAGAACGAGGCTTTCAACACCTCCATGCCTTCTGAGACCGTCGTGGGCGCTGCCGAGTACTACGACCTGACCAAGGACAAGGGCGACGCTGCTGCTGACATGACCTATGAGGATATGCTGGCTGCCGGTGTCGGCGTCGAGGCACCGGACGACTACACTCTGGTCTTCACCTGCAAGAACCCCTGCCCCTACTTCGACACTGTCGTTGCCTACAACAGCTTCTACCCCGCCTCTGAGGACCTCATCAACGAGCTGGGCATCGATGGCTTCCGCTCCTGCGACTACTCCACCATGTGGTACAATGGTCCGTACCTCATCGAGGAGTACATCCAGCAGAACACCAAGAGCTTCATCCCCAACCCCAACTACTACGCCGCAAACGACTGCACCCGTTTCGAGCATCACACCATCACCATGATCCCCGACCTGTCCATGGGCCTGCAGCTGTACGAGAACGGCGAAGTCGATAACATCGACCTGACCGAGTCCAACCTGACCACCATCACCTCCGACCCCAACAACGAGCACAACAAGTTCCTGTGCGAGAAGCGCCCCACCAAGTTCAGCTTCCAGATGCACCTGAACTTCCAGCGCAAGGATGAGAACGGCAATCTGGACGAGAACTGGAACAAGGCTGTTTCCAACCGCGCTTTCCGTCAGTGCTTCTACAAGGGCATCGATTTCACCAACTACTACGCCCGCACCAACAAGATCAACCCCCTGAAGTGCGAGAACGACTACTACACCATGCCCGGTGTCTGCTACAACACCAAGGGTGAGGAGTACACCACTCTGGTCGCCAAGGAGATGGGCTTCGACAGTCAGGCTTACGACGGCAAGACCATGATCCGCCTCCGCGACAACGGCGGCGACATCGCCGACCTGAAGAAGCAGGCAATGGAAGAGCTGAGCGCTATCGGCGTCACCTTCCCCGTCCACTGCTACCACTACATCAAGAGCGGCGACACCACTGCTCTGGATACCGCCACCGTTCTGAAGCAGTGCTTCTCCGAGAGCCTGGGCGATGACTTCGTCGTGCTGGACATCGGCACCTACGTCTCTTCTATTTATAAGGAAGTCCGTAACGTCCAGCTGCACTCCATCCTGCAGAACGGCTGGGGCGCTGACTTCGGCGACCCCGTCAACTTCCTGGGTCAGGAAGTCCTGAGCGACGACAACGCTTACTACGCTCAGACCACCTCCTGGATCGCAGCCGTTGAGAAGGATCCTCAGGATTACCAGAAGGAGCTGCTGGCAGATTATCAGGAGTTCACCGATCTGGTCACCGCGGCAAAGGCTATCGTCACCGATACCGATGCACGCTATGCCGCATTCGCAAAGGCTGAGGCTTCCATGCTGAACAACGCACTGTGCATCCCCTGCCTGTACGAGGTGCTCTGGTGCCTGACCCATGTCAACGAGTACACCAAGATCAACGCCATGTACGGTCCCTGCAACTACAAGGCCGTCAACTGGGAGACCCGTCAGGGCGACGGCTACACCACCGAGGAGTACGAGGCTTTCTCCGCTGCTTTCAATGCAGCAACCAAAGCCTGATGATTATTTTATAAAGGTTTGGTTATCATGTTAAAATACACCGTCAAGCGGCTGGCTCAGTCGCTCGTCACGATCTTATTGATCGCAACCATCGTCTTTTTGCTGATGCGCTGCCTGCCTACGGACTACTACTTCACGGAAGAACAGCTCATGAAGTTTACCGAAGAGCAGAAATACGCCGCGCTGGAAGCCGCCGGTCTGACCGACCCCATCGGCACCCAGCTGATGCACTTCTACAACGACCTGCTCCATCTGGACTTCGGCACTTCCCGCCGCATCCAGAATGGTGCTTCCGTCGTGAAGGTGATCGGCAAGAAATTCGGCGTCTCCATGCGCCTCGGCCTGATCTCCGCCGGCATCTCTCTGCTGGTGGGCATCATGCTGGGCATCCTGCAGACCGCCTTCAAGGACAAGGTCTTTGACTGGATCGGCACGGCCTACACCGTTTTCGTCAACGCTGTGCCTTCTCTGGTCTCCTATTCGCTGGTGCTGGTCTTCGGCTCCAAATACCTGGGTTTCCCCACGCTGTACTCCACCCGTAATGTCGGCCCGTCCAGCGTGCTGCCCATCGTCTGCTTGTCGCTGGCGTCTATCGCAGGCTACGCTCTGTGGACCCGCCGCTACATGGTGGACGAGCTGACCCGCGATTATATCAAGCTGGCCCGCGTCAAGGGCCTGAGCTCCAGCGAGATCATGTTCAAGCACGTGCTGCGCAACGCCATGGTCCCCATGGTGCAGTATATCCCCCAGTCCATCCTGCTGACGGTCGGCGGCTCTCTGCTGATGGAGCGGTTCTTCTCCGTTCCCGGCATGGGTCCCCTGCTGACCGACGCCATCCAGCGCTATGACCTGAACGTCGTACAGACTCTGGTCATCCTCTACGCTGCACTGGGCATCGTGGGTGTTTTCCTGGGCGACGTGCTGATGATGCTGGTTGACCCGCGCATTACTCTGACCGGAAAGGAGGCCGCACGCTGATGGCTAAAGCATCTGATTTTGAGGGCAAGAAGCAGGACGAACTGTTCTACTTCGTCGATTACTCTCCGGAGGAAGCCGAGCGTGTCGGCTACTCCAACTACAGCTACTGGGGTTCTGTCATCCAGAACTTCCTCAAGCACAAGGCTGCTGTCGTCTGCCTGATCCTGTTCCTGTTCCTCGTCATCTTCTCCTTCATCGCACTGGCCATCGGCAAGTACGATTATCAGACGCTGGTGACGGATTCCTCTCTGGCCTTCCGGAAGCCCAACAGCGAATACTGGTTCGGCACCGACAACCTCGGCCGCGACTACTGGTGTCAGGTGTGGTACGCCACTCAGGTGTCCATCCGTCTGGCCCTCATCGTTGCCGTGGGCGAGAGCATCCTCGGCGTCATCATCGGCCTGATCTGGGGCTATGTCCGTAAGCTGGACCGCTTCTTCACCGAGCTGTACAACCTTATCGACAATGTGCCTTACATCATCTACATGACCCTGATCGCACTGGTCGTCGGCCAGAGCTTCACCATCATGGCCGTCTCGATGATCGCCATCGGCTGGCTGGTCATGGCCCGCCGCGTCCGCAACATGGTATTCATGTTCCGTGACCGCGAGTACAACCTCGCGTCCCGCTGCCTTGGCACCCCGCTGTGGCGCGTTCTGACCAAGAACATCCTGCCCTATCTGGTCTCCGTCATCATCCTGCGCATGGCGCTGAGCATCCCCGCCACCATCAACCTCGAGTCCACCCTGTCCTATCTGGGCATCGGTCTGGGCATCGAGACTCCGTCTCTGGGCCTCATCCTGAGCAAGGTGCGCGGCTTCTTCCTCGATTATCCTTACCTGCTGGTCTTCCCCGCATCCATCGTGTCCATCATCTCCATTTCCTTCTATATCATGGGCAACGCTTTCTCGGATGCTGCTGACCCGCGCAACCACGTTTAACAGATGGGAGAGAAAATCACAAAAATGGATAGACAACCGATCATCTCTGCCAAAGACGTGGAGATCACCTTTAGCCTGCGCGGCAAGAAGCTGAACGCGATCCGCAAGTGCTCGCTGGACCTTTATGACGGCGAGACGCTGGCCATCGTGGGCGAGTCCGGCTCGGGCAAGTCCGTATTCACCAAGACCTTCGTGGGTATGCTGGATGTCAACGGTAAGATCACCGGCGGCTCCATCATGTACGAAGGCCGCGACATGACCAAGTTCACCGAGAAGGACTGGCTGGGCGTGCGCGGCAAGAAGATCGCCATGGTCATGCAGGACCCGATGACCAGCCTGAACCCGCTGAAGAAAATCGGCAAACAGATCCAGGAGAGCATCGAGCACCATCAGGGCCTGAAGGGCGCGGAGGCCAAGAAGGCCGCCATCGAGATGCTGGCCAAGGTCGGCATCCCCGACCCGGAGCGCCGCTACGAGCAGTATCCGCACGAGTTCTCCGGCGGTATGCGTCAGCGTGTCGTCATCGCCATCGCTGCCGCCTGCCGTCCGCAGATCCTCATCTGCGACGAGCCCACCACCGCTCTGGACGTGACCATTCAGGCACAGATCCTGCAGCTCATCCGTGACCTGCAGAAGGAGCTGGGCATGTCCGTTATCTACATCACCCATGACCTGGGCGTTGTGGCAAACGTGGCAGACCGCGTGGCCGTCATGTACGCCGGCCAGATCGTCGAGTACGGCACCGTCGAAGAGATCTTCTACGACGCATGGCACCCCTACACCTGGGCTCTGCTGCAGGCTCTGCCTCAGCTGGGTACCAAGGGTGAGGCCCTGCCCACCATCGACGGTACGCCGCCGAACCTGTTCAATGAGATCAAGGGCGATGCATTTGCTCCCCGCAACAAGCACGCGCTGGCCATCGACTTCGTGGCAGAACCTCCGTTCTTCCAGGTGTCCGAGACCCACGCGGCAAAAACCTGGTATCTGGACCCCCGGGCTCCCAAGATGGAACGCCCGCACTCCATCCAGAACCTGCGTGAGAAAATGGGAAAGATGGGAGGTTCCAACTTAAATGGCTGAGCGTGAAAAGCTGATTGAGCTGAAAGACCTTCAGATCACCTTTGGCTCCGGCAAAAAGAAGTTCGTGGCCGTGGACCACGTCAATTTTGACATCTACAAGGGCGAGACCTTCTCGCTGGTCGGCGAGTCCGGCTCCGGCAAGACCACCATTGGCCGCGCCATCTGCCGCATCAACCCGACTTCCGGCGGCGACATCTTCTTCAAGGGCCAGAAGATCAACGGCAAGATCTCCAAGGAGCTGGACCGTGAGGTCATCCGCAAGGTGCAGATGATCTTCCAGGACCCCATGGCCTCTCTGAACGAGCGCGCCAAGGTCGAGTACATCGTGGCTGAGGGTCTGTTGAACCACCACCTGTACAAGGACCAGAATGACCTGCACGAAAAGGTCATGAACGCTCTGCACGAGGTCGGCCTGCTGCCGGAGTTCGCCTCCCGCTTCCCCCACGAGTTCTCGGGCGGCCAGCGTCAGCGTATCGGCATCGCCCGTGCACTGGTCATGGAGCCGGAGTTCATCGTGGCCGACGAGCCCATCTCCGCACTGGACGTCTCCATCCGTGCGCAGGTGCTGAACCTGCTGAACAGCATGAAGAAGTCCCGCGGTCTGACCTACCTGTTCATCGCCCACGACCTGTCGGTCGTCCGGTTCATCTCGGACCGCATCGCCGTCATCAGCAAGGGCCGCATCGTGGAGCTGGCAGAGGCTGAAGAGCTGTTCCTCCATCCCCTGCACCCCTACACCAAGGCTCTGCTGAGTGCCGTTCCCATCCCCGACCCGGGTCTGGAAAAGAAGAAGAAGCTCCTGGTCTACGACCCCTCCATCCACGACTACAGCGTGGACAAGCCGGTGTGGGAGGAGATCGCCAACGGTCACTTCGTCTATGGCAACCAGAAGGAGCTGGAAGGCTACCGCAAGGAATATCAGAGCCAGCTCTAAGCACTGTCACTTGACTGTATTTTAACACAAATGCCCCGCCGCATTGGGAAACATCCCATTGCGGCGGGGTTTTGTGCTGTATAAAAAGAAGCCGCTTCCCGTATTTCTGCCGGGAAGCGGCTTCTTTGTGTTTTATATCAGTCTTGCACCGGGCTTCGGCTCATGGGCCTGCCAGAGGGTGACCCACTCGGGCAGATGCAGGGTCATCAGGCGCTGGGGCAGGGCGGCGAGATCGCCGTCCGTGAGATACCACGCCACACCGAACGCCGCCAGCGCCAGGATCCCCAGCACCGCCAGCAGAACGCGGAGAGGATGCTTCTTCTTTAGGGTCGAGTCCTTGCTCTGCGAACGGCCCGGAGGATCGCTCTGTTTGACCTGTCCGGCGGGAAGGAAGCCTGTCCCCTCGGCCTGCGGAAGACCGGCAGCGGCGCGGCGCACCATATCCAGCAGCCAGAGGCCGGGGTTATCTGCGGCGGAGACGGTGCGGAGCCAGCAGCCTTTTTTGGTGCTGAGCACCAGCACATGGTCGCTTTCCCGCTCGGCACAGGCCACAGCCAGCTCCGTTCCCACGATGCGGCGGGCCGCCTGCGCCCGGGCGAGGGCCAGACGGACAGGGTCGGGTTTGTCCCCTTCCCCGCCGAGCCTGGCCCGGGCGCGCTTTTCGATTTGGGGGCCGACCTTGGCGTCGGCATAGCTCATGGTGCCGAAGTCGTAGACCTTCTCGGCACCGGGGACTTTCTCGAGCCGGGATTCCAGCAGCGCACCGGCGGCGGCATCGCCGCAGGCCAGCAGACGATCATGGGCTTCCAGCGCCTGCACGGCGGCAGCGGCCAGACTGGTATCGCCTGCACCATATACGTCCGCGCCAAAGCTGCTGCGGAGGCTCTGGGCCGCCTTTTTCAGTCCCGTGGGCGTGTCCGCGTGGACAGCCAGCAGCGTCTCTGCGCCCCGGCTCTTCCACTGGGCCTCAGCCCTCCATTGGGGCGCAAACAGCGCCACAGCGGCCGCCAGCCGCCCCTGCGGCGCACCGTACAGGCGCAGCACACAGCGGGTCTCCTCTGCCAAATCCCATCAACCCCTCATTTTTGATTTTTACCGGACGAACGCCTCATCCAGTGCAGCCAGCGCTTCGTCGTCCGACTGCTGGGCCGCGGTGAGGGCCTGCGTCCCGGCAGGGACTTTGCCCTGTGCCAGACGCAGCGCCAGTTCCAGCGCAGCCTGTGCGGCCCGGGCGCGCACCAGCGCACGGTCAGGCCGGGAGACGAAAAGCTTCTTGACGCAGGCCACGCCATCCCGGGCAGCGCCCAGATAGACGGTGCCGACAGGGCGCACCTCGTCGCCGCCGGTGGGGCCGGCCACGCCGGTGACGCTCACAGCGATGTCAGCGCCCGAAGCCTTTGCCGCGCCCAGAGCCATCTGTGCCGCCACGGGGGCGGACACGACGTTGTACTTTTCGATGACCGCCGGGTCCACGCCCACGAGCTTTGCCTTGGCCTGCTCCCAGTAGGTGACAAAGCCATAGCCGAACACCTCACTGGAGCCGGACACGGAGGTCAGGCGCTGTGCGATGAGGCCGCCGGTGCAGCTCTCGGCGGTGGCGATGGTCAGACCCTTTTCCTGCAGGGTGTGGACCACCGTCTCTTCCAGACCGGCCACATCCTCATCATACACCGCATCGCCCAGCATATCATAGAACTTTTTGGCATACGCGCGGCACATTTTTTCGCCGTCCTCGTCGGAGCGGGCGCGGGCGGTAATGCGGATCTCGCACTCGCCGGTCTTGCAGTAGATGGCGGCGGTGGGGTTCGGGTTTTCCAGCAGGTCGCGCACCTTATACTCAATATCGCTCTCGCCGCCCAGCACACGGAGGGTGACAGAGTGGAGGGTGCAGTTCTGGCGCTCCATCAGCAGAGGGCGGACGCTCTCCGTCCACATGGCCTTCATCTCGTGGGGGACGCCGGGCATGAGGACGGCGCAGTGGCCGTCCTGCTCGAACCACGCGCCGGGGGCAGTGCCGTGGTTGTTGATGATTTTATGGCCCCTGGTGGGGACCATCGCCTGTTTGCGGTTGTTGGGGGTCGTCTCGCGGCCGGTGCGGGCAAAGTAGCTGGTGATCTTGTCCCACTCGGCCTCATCGAAGGCCAGCTCATCCCCGAAGCAGGCGGCAACGGTCTCCTTGGTCAGGTCGTCTGCCGTGGGGCCGAGGCCGCCGGTAAAGACCAGCAAGTCGCAGCGGCTCTTGGCCTCGTTGACGAAATCGGCCAGACGGCCATGGTTGTCGCCGATGGTGCTCTCCCGCTGGACCGTGATGCCCAGATCAGCCAGCTCCCGGCTGAGGTACTGGGCGTTGGTGTTAAGGATGTTGCCGAGAAGGAGCTCGGTACCCACACTGATGATCTCTGCTGTCATGGCTCAGCCCTCGAATTCCACGTCGTCGGTGATGCGCAGGCGGATGCGCTCGGTAGCCTCTGCGGCCTCGGCTTCCAGCTCTGCCAGACCGGGCATCCCGGCCTCGGCTTCGAGGATCTCGCTCAGTTCGGGGCGGATCTTCGGGTGCGGCGGGGTAAAGATGGTGCAGCAGTCCTCATAGGGCAGGATGCTCGTCTCAAAGGTGTTGATGTGGCGGGCCGTCTCGACGATCTCGGTCTTGTCCATGCCGATGAGGGGACGAAGGATGGGCAGGTCCTGGGCGGCGTCGGTACACTGCAGAGCCTTGACGGTCTGGCTGGCCACCTGTGCCAGGCTCTCGCCGGTGACGAGGGCTTCACAGCCCTGCTTCCGGGCGATGATGTTGGCAATGCGCATCATGCTGCGGCGCATGAGGACGGTGAAGAGAACGTCGGGCGCGTTATCGCGGATATACTCCTGAGGCTTGGTATACGGCACCACAAAGAGGTTGGTGCTGCCGGTATAGGGGGTGATGAGCTGGGCCAGAGCCTTAACTTTCAGTTTTGCGCGTTCAGAAGTATACGGAGGGGACGCAAAATGGATGTGGTCGAGACCGAGGCCGCGCTTTGCCATCCGATATGCCGCCACAGGGCTGTCGATGCCGCCGGACAGCATATTGAGGGCGCGGCCGGAAGTTCCGACAGGCAGACCCCCCTCACCCTGTATTTTGGGGCCGTGGATATACGCACCGTAATCGCGGATCTCCACGATGACCTTGAACTGAGGGTTCTTGACGTCCACCCGCAGGTAGTTGTGCCTGCCCAGCAGATAGGCACCCAGCTCCCGCATCAGCTCGGGGCTGGTCATGGGGAAGGTCTTATCGGAACGGCGGGCCTCGACCTTGAAGGTCTTGATGCCGTGGAGGCTGTCGCCCAGATAATCCTCGGCGGTCTGGCAGATGGTGTCGAAATCCTTCTCACAGACCACAGCACGGCTGAGGGCCGCGAGGCCGAACACCTTGCTCACCCGCTCAAAGGCGAGGTCCATATCAATATCTTCCTCTTCCGGCTCCATGTAGAAGGTGGACTGGGTGCAGTAGACGCGGAACTTGCCCACCGTCTTGAGACGGTAGCGCAGGATCTTCATCATCGTCGATTCAAACTGGTTGCGGTTGAGGCCCTTCAGGGACATTTCGCCCTGATAGCCCATAATGACTTCTCTCATCGTTACTCCTTACTTTTTGATTCTCTGCAAGTGCTTCATGCCATCCTCAAAGCGCTCGAGGAAGGCGTCCACATCCTCCGGGGTGTTGTCGGCGCAGAAGGACACCCGGATGGCCGTGTCGATGGCCAGCGGGTCGCGGCCCATGGCCGCCAGCGTGTGGCTGGGCTGTCCCCTGCCGCAGGCACTGGCCGACGAGACGTAGATCTGCCTCTCGGACAGCCAGGCCAGCATCGTCTCACTCTTGATGCAGTTCTCGCTGAAATTCAGCACCTCAGGCACAGCGCCCGCCGGGCTGTTGATCTCCACCTCCGGGAACACAGAAAGCCCCGCGCGGAGGCGGTCGTTGAGGGCGCGCACAGCCTTGTCGCGGCTCTTGATACTGCCGGCCAGGCGGGTGGCCGCGGCGGCAAGGCCCAGCGCATAGGGCAGATTTTCGGTGCCGGGGCGGAGGCCGCGCTCCTGCTCACCGCCCAGATAGGGCGGCTGGAACGCCTGCACCAGCCGGTCACTCAGGTAGAGCGCACCGATACCCTTGGGTGCGTGGATCTTGTGGCCGCTGACCGCCATCGTGTCGATGTTGTCCAGCTTGATGGGGACGCGCATCCACGCCTGCACAGCGTCCACATGGACGATGGTGCGGCTGTTGCGGCGCTTGACCTCGGCGGCCAGACGCTCCACGTCGTTGCGGGTGCCTATCTCGTTGTTGACCATCATGCAGGCCACGAGGATGGTATTCTTGTCCACGGCATCCAGCATCTTGTTGATGTCCAGTGTGCCGTCGGCCTGAGGCTTCACGACAGTGACGTTATAGCCCTGCGCGGCCAGACGTTCCAGCGGGCGCTGGACGCTGGGGTGTTCGAAGCCCGACACCACGATGCCCTTGCCGAAGGTGCGGGTCTGGGCCGCGCCCAGCAGGGCCAGATTATTGCCCTCGCTGCCGCAGGAGGTAAAGTACAGCTCCTTCGACTTGCAGCCCAGGGTGCGGGCCACAGCGGCACGGGCGGCGTTCAGGGCCTCTTCGCTCCGTGCGCCGGGGGCATAGAGACTGGAGGGGTTGGCCCAGTGCTCCCGCATGGCCTTGTCTATCACGTCTGCCACCTCGGGAGCAACGATGGTGGTGGCGGCGTTATCCAGATAATGCAGTTCCGGATCATGCAGCATAATTTCATTCCTGCCTTTTGTGCATAAAATATCAGGATAAGTATACCACAAAGTTCCGCATAACGCAAAATATTTGCACAGCAAAAAAGGGGCCGCTCCATGCAGGAGCAGTCCCTTTCAGCAGCTTGCGGTTCGCGTTTGGGTTCAGCCGTTCTCGTTTGCCTTCTGCAGCCAGATGCTGCCGATGTCCAGTGCATTGTACAGGCCGTTCTTGGTGGTCTGACGTGCCACGCGGGCCTCACGGGGCTTGGACTCATCGGTAGAGAGCAGCTGCAGATGGACCTTGTCTGCCACATCCACACCGCCCACGGTCTTGGTGGACTGGATCTGCAGATAAAGCACATACGGGTCGGTCATGCAGCCGTAATACAGCTCATTGTCCTTGCGGACGAGGGGCTTGCCTTTATAAGTCAGTTTCGGAGTAAATGGCATCGTGAAAGCCTCCCTATCATACTTGATTCACTTTAGTATATCATATTTATAACAGAAAACGCAAGGGCAGGCCCCCGGAATATGGGAATTTTTCCTCACGGGTTGCACGGGCCGGGGCTGTGCTGTATAATAGGGGCAAAAGTACCCATTCCGCCACAGGAGGACATTATGGCAGATTATCAGGAATATCGCCGCCGCATCCTTCATCGGCGCTGGCGCAGGATGTTCATCACCGCTGCGCTGCTCATCCTACTGGTGCTTCTGGCCGCTGTGGGCGTCCTCTGGAAGCGCCTTCACCGCGAGCCAGCCCCCAATACGGCCCAAGGCCCCACCATTCTGCAGCAGGAGCTGACCGGCAGCGAGTGGAACACCATCAGCTACACCCCGGCCCGACGCCTCAGTGTCCAGACCCTCGACAACGGGATGACCGCGATGGACTTCCGCCTCGCCGCCCAGCCTGCCAGCCCTGCCGTGGAGCGGAGCAGCTTTTCGGACGTGAGTTTTTTGGGCGACAGCCTGACGCAGGGGATGCAGCTGTACGACACCGGCCTGCCCAACGCACACTTCTGCGCCTATAAGGGCGTCGGCCCCAATGCCGTCGTCAACAACACCACCTGCCGCCGGGCCGACGGCGAAAAGGAAGTCCCGATGGAGGCGCTGGCCTCCCAGCAGCCCCGGGCGCTCTACATCCTGCTGGGCACCAATGTGCTGACCGCTGACAGTGATTATACCAGCTTCCTCACCTATTACCGGCTGATGCTGGACATGATCTCGCAGGCACTGCCCAACACGAAAATTTACGTCCAGTCCATCACCCCGGTCCGGCCTGAAGTGAGCAAAAAGTCCCCCGGCCTCTACAAGGAGCGGCTCTGTGAGATAAACGATGCTCTTTCGGCCATCGCGCTGGAAAAGGGCTGCACCTTCCTGAATCTCTGGGAGGCGCTGGCCGACGAGAACGGCGACCTCATCGAGGAATACGCCCAGCCGGACGGCTACCATCTGCTGCCCGCCGGGTACGACGCATGGGTGGATTACCTCTGCACCCACACCTGATAGCGATAGAAAGGCCCTCTCAGCGGCTGAAATGAACCCCAAAAGTTAGACAAAAATTGAATTAAGCAGCTCCAACGGTCTGAATCCTGTACTGTACAGGGCTCAGACCGTTTAGTTTTAATTTGATTCGGCGATTGTTGTAATAGTCGATGTAATCGACAATAGCCTTTTCGAGCTGGTCAATGGAATCAAATTTTTCCAGATAGAACAGCTCCGTCTTGAGCAGTCCGAAGAAGTTCTCGGCAACAGCATTGTCCAGACA
>CDZC01030753.1_pt1 | contig 114846 bp, 172 predicted proteins | sample 557371 | NCBI WGS metagenome assembly CDZC01 (sample SAMEA3182085, study PRJEB8094) | gut metagenome | biome: human; feature: gut; material: Stool; isolation source: human stools | place: Canada | collected 2013-01-21
CTTAAAACCTTAATTTTCTTCATGAATAAAAGCTATCGGATGTAGTATACTAGCCTCTATTCTTTTTGCTTCCTCTATGGCTTCGTTAATTGTTGAGCACTCGTCTCTTGTTCCCATCTCTGTAGTTACTATAAACATTTTAGTCTCCTCCTTCCTAAATGCTACTAATCTTCTTCTCGTTCTAAATCCAAAACAGCCACACCATCACTGTATCCTACGTCAGCAAGACCATTAACACTATATTTTTCCATGGTCAATCCCCAACCTATGCTCGGATATAAATGGATTGCCTTAACCTCAAATTCTGGATTCTCCAACAACTTTTCTGCCAATTCTTTCGCTTTCATGTATTCCTCCAAATCCTAATCTAACAGATTCACTTGTAGGTTGCCGCAATGGGGACAATAATATATTTTCCCTACATATCTTCGTTTTCCAACATCAGTTCCTTCGGAAACATCATAGATTTCTGATGTGGAATAAATAGTGTTGTCAGTATATGCTGCGCGCCTCATCTCGACTTTGCAATAATTACACTTCATTTTTTATCCTCCAAAGTTTTAATAATAGCAATGACACTTTTTACAATCACTCTTCTGGCACCGGTCCATACGACCAGGCCATTTCTGTTTCATCATTTCTGATTTCGACACTTTCTAATAATTTTAATAAATCGCGTTACAGTAGAGTGATCCCATCCTGATATCCATTCAATTAACTGTCTTTCCTCTTCAGTTAAGTCGATACCCTCCAGTGCTTTTTCTAACTCTTCCATATGCAGTGCCTCCATTTTTGAATTATACTAAAGTTCAGTTATTAGTTACTCTTCCACCCACTCCAGCGGCTCACCGCAGTCCTGGCAATAATACTGTCCAAGTTCAACATTATTCCCACAGGCCGGGCACTCATAGATTATACCTTGCTCTATATTGATCTTTACTTTCGCCATCTTATTCTCCTTGATTGCTAGTTGTTTAACCATCCATGCCATTATTGATGCTATATATGACAGTTTGTGTATCTTGCTATTTTAAGGTGTTATAATTTGTCTATCAAATAAAAAGGAGGTTATTATATGCCAATTATAACAACTACTACGGCAGGTTACTCAGTAAAAGAAATACAGTATGGTGGAGGTAAAAAACATCATGGCCCCGGAAATCGTGGATTTTATATCACCCCACCAGCCGGCAGTCCGATTGTAGCATCGTATGAATATCCCTTATATCCTAGTCCTCATCATGATACAAATTATTCCGATGGAGATAGTGATGAGAAGAAAAATTTTTATGAGACTGCTGGTAATGCAGCTGTTACCGCAGCTCTCGCTGCTGTTCCTCCTGCTTGGCAACCAAATATCGCATTTACTTGGCAGGGTACACCATATTCAGCGAATGGATTTCCGTATCGCCCATCATAACTAATTTTTTCCCCTTTAGGTATTTCAGCCTTAAGGGGAGATTTGTTTTATTACCACATTGCCCATTCTAATCAAATATTTCCAACCAAAACAAATCGTACACCAATATCATTGTGATAATTAACTCTTTTACGTTCTCCTCTTGATTTTTGATGGCTGACCTGTGCCCATATGTTATTAGGAGTAGTACCAAATAGTTCAGCCAAATTTTTAGCGGTATCAGGAGGAGCCAAAGGCAACTCATATCTATCTGGTGTTACTGCCATATACAATTTCATTACAATGCCTCCTGTTCTAACTGTCCACATGCAATCATCTCATCTTCTGTGCCAATGCACGGCCAATTTGTCTCCCTCTGTTCCTGTTCTTCAGCATCACCATAACATTCACAGTAGCCACTGCGACACCATTCGCAGCGAATATCATCATGAATCATGCAGCTACCACCTTCTTATTTAGAAACTTCTCCAGTTCCTGTCTCATATGTAAATAATTCTTTTTCTGATCCATAAAATATGTATCATTATTCTTTGCATACTCTAACATCCAATCATCTAAATCAATATCATTTTCAATTGTATAAGCCACAAGCGTCAGCAATGATAATCTGTTATCCGGATTCAAAAGTTTTGAGCCATCTTTAATTGTTCTATCCTCCAGGTCGTCAAGCATCTGGTTATAAAAGTCCATATCATTTCTAACTGATTCGATGTTCAGTCCAACATTTTCAGCTATAAACTGTTCTGATGCTACTTCTTCAATATGTAAGAAATCCCTCATCAACTTTTCAAGTAATACCAGTTTTCTTTTGATTACCGCCTTATCCTTAGTGGCTCTGTTGGTATTAATTTCATCAAATGATACACCATCTACTACTTTACTGTGTAACTCATTTACGAAGGCATCGAGAAATGTTGTGAATTTATCGCTACTAGGTTCAATATTGTTGAATTTTTGAAATAATGCAAACCAGATAAACGCATCTTTTGCAGTAAAAATCTGATCATATGACGCAAGCCCCATATCAAATGCTTTATCCAAAGTCCTATTCACTATATCAAACTCATTGTCAGTGGCATGTTCATTTAAATACATTCCCATCTTTTTACTTTGCTTCTGCCAATCATCTAAATGAAACATAGTCATAGTTGTTTCGCATACAACACGTTCATATACACCACTTCTCTTTTCCTTTTCAGAAAATCCATCACACTCTGTAAAAAATTTATGCTCTGTAATATTTCTAATCCGTCTCGCAAATTTGTCAACATATGTAAATGCTGTTTGCGCAGCATTCATTGCCTTATGGTTATTATAGCGACGCACTAATTCTGATATCTTCTCCATTGTGCAATGCTGATGAATGACTGTCTTTATCTGAAATCTATCAAATTCCTTCTGAAGCTCCTTTGGAAGTGTATCAAAAGTTTTTCCTACTAAATTACATGTTCTAGTTTCATATACAAAATTCCCATCTTCATCCTTAATAAATTCCCCATCTTCATCTATAGCTCTTACCTGATAGTCTACAGTCTTGTGAGCTTCCGATATTGAAGAGGTGATTTTGTGATTTCCAAAGCGGAATAAAATGAAACTAGATGTCCTCTGTACACCATCTACCAGCCATAACTGAGTCATCCCACCTTCCAAATCCTCTTCTCCGATAATAATTGGAAGAATGTAGTCCCTGGTAAGAACCGTATAGACCAACCCATTAATCATACTTGTATCCCACTGTCCCGATAGCCGTTGGACATCCTGGTCTTCCCGAATATCTTCCTCCTTGGTAGCGTCTAAATACGCAGAAAGTGAATAAGTGTGCTCCCTAATAGGTTCTACCATGTATAAATCCTCCCAATAATCTATAACAATATTTTTATGTTTTTATAAGCTCGGATTGCCATCATGCAATCCGAATATTCTTTCTCTGAAATATGTAGCAATTCTTTTATCTCTGATGGTTTATATCCTTCAGATAAATAACCAACAACTTGCCTCTGCTTTTTGGACAGCTTTTCAAGGTATTTTTCCATCTTACTTCCAGACGAAATACCAATTTCTTCAGCCAGCTCTGCTTCTAAATCAAAACCTGATGGAAGCATATCAGCAAGCGTTGACTCACTATCATCTCCAATCGGAGCATCAATAGAAATGTCTGCAATAACTACATATTTTTGCTTTCCATTCTTGTCTTTTGCAAGGTTTCCGTTTTCATCTCTTTCCTCTGTTAAATTACAGCGCTTAAATCTACGATTATCTCTTGTCCAATCATAGAAGGCACGGTTGATATTGCCTTTCAAATATGTACTAAACTGACTCCCCTTTGATTCATCATAGGTTCCGAGACTTTCCAGCAATGTATCAGACGCGACATCATACAGTTCATCGTAGTCCATGAGTGATACACCTTTGCGATAAATTATAGGGTCACAAATCTTTCTAAGCATCGCCATATTGTTATCATGATAAAAATTAATTGTATCTTGTTGTTGTGGCGTCAAACCAGCAAATAACTGTTGTTGCTTCGTTAAGTCCATAAGAAATAAGCTCCCTCAATTTATGTATTAATAACCTCGTAAAAGCTGCTCCATCATGTCATAATATTTAGTTCTCCCTTTGTAGGAGGAATATTTTGATTTTGAGAGTTCCATTTTGGTCTTGCCTATTGACCATTGCTCTTTCAATGCCCGTGTCAGAACCTCTATGTATACCATCGACTGTTTAATGTCTCGCCGCTTTTCCTTGAGTTCATTTCTGATCCTATCCACCTTGGTCATCACATGAGCTGGTGGCCTCCGGTTCATCCTGGCATGATCAATATCGGATAGTGCACTATCGTAAAATGATAGTCCTTGTTTTAACGCTGCGTTGTATGCATTGAGCTGAGTTATATCCCATGCAGCCAATCCAGTAATTGCACCAACCTCTAAACCTACTTCATCCAATATAGAGTTATCAAACTCAATACTCTTTTGGTCTGTAAAGATACTCTCATTGCTGTATTCAGGGACACGGCTTTCCTTTTCCCCACTATCCATATCAACCATGTAAAAATGCCCCGATTGAATCCATGACAACCCTTTTTTGTTTATCCGAAGTAAATTTCTGGCCTGCTTAAAAGTAAACTGCTTTGCATGGTTGGGAGATGTCGATGACCTATAATCGCCACACCTCATTGGATTTTCCATAATATAGTCCTTACCATTAGTTAAAATATACGTGTCTCATCATTCCTTTCTTTAAAAATGGGTACAAAAAGTTAATGGGGCTAGTGCGATTTGAACGCACGAGTCTCGCAGTCAAAGTGCGATGCCTTAACCTCTTGGCTATAGCCCTATCAAGATATATTCTCTATTTAATTTTGGGTCGCGGAACAATAGCAGAATCGCTTAGATATAAAACAAAATACTTGACAATACAAATACTACTATGTAATAATAAAGCGTGGCTTCTGCCATTTTAGAAAAAATTATATAAGAGACTCGTCCGAGGTGTTGCAGCACCGTTTGAGGACGGGTCTTTTTATTTGTATCTTCGCTAACTCGAAGTTATTTTTGCTATATGGCTATTATAATCCAAACATATGTTCGTGTCAACCTCAAAAAGAACGTTTGTTCTGTTCTCTTTATGCTTCACTCCCGTAACATTATAGTTTTCATCACCCCCATAGGCTTAATATCATATATATTTGGCTGAAAGACACTATGGATGTCAACATGCGATAAGTATTGATTTCCCGAAAAAATAATGCTCTTTGACTCATTTGCAATTAAGCAAATCCTCTTTTTACTCACTTTATCTATATCAGATATTTTTTGCCCGGCATCAAAATTAATTGTGTGAACATCAAATTTTGTATCTTCTCCATATTCTTCTTCAATCATATTTATAAGTTCTCTTTTTGTCATTCTTCTATGCTGTTCCATTTGCAAATCTCCTTTTTGGCAAATTTCTCAAATATACTCCAATAACTTTATTACATTCATCTTCACTAAGAGAACCTAATTTATATAATACCATGGATTTATCTATGACTCTCACCTGTTCTCCTAAAATCAGCGAATCGTTTTTTAAGCCATTATTTTCAGATTTATGTAAAATGTCATGTACTGGCATATTTACTTTTTTCAATTCTGACGTGAAAGGTATAACTATTGTAGTAGGGCCATATTTGTTTCCAACATCATTCTGAATAACTGCACACGGTCGTACGCTGCCTTGAACAGACCCAGTAGTCTTGCCAAAATCTACTTGAACAACATCACCGAATCTAATATCCATGTATTTACCTCCCTTCCTCTTATGTAGCCCTACGCTTACTTAATACTATGCCTCTTATTATATACTTATCTATATATAAAGTCAAGCATATATAGTAAATATTTTTTATATACTATTTATTTGCTATTCGTGGTATACTTTATATATAGTGAGGTATATATAATGAAGCTAAATATAAAAGACAAACTAGAATCTAAAAACATGAGTCGTTATGAATTAGCAAAACGTATTGGTGTGACGTACCCTACAATCACATCAATATATAACGGCAATTCAACAAGTATAAAATTGGAAATACTAGAATCAATATGTCGAGAACTAGACTGTACACCAAATGAAATCATCGTGTCTGATGATAAGAATATTAGGTACAGTATAGAAATCGAAAAACTGTCATCTGAATTACTTCCAATTATATTAGAATCAAGAAATTGTGATAAGCTTTCTGATTTACGTCAACAGGAACGTTTTGCTAGATATATTGACTTATTGCAAAAAGCTTCAAAGTCGCGTCATGAAAAAGACGATACGGATTAGGTATCGTCTTTTATTAAACGATTCTTTTGTCCGGAGATTTCTAACTTGCATTATGTAAATTTTCTTTTGGCGTTGTTTGTTGGAACATCTCTGTGGGAGATTGCTTATATGCTTCACACATTGCGCAAAATACTTTTAGTACATTCTTCCACTCATCTTCATCAATCCATTGTATATAAGGTGTTCCGCCACGCTGCTTTAGATAAATTCTATATTTGTACTGAAGATTCTTATATAACTCATTCCAAATCTTACTAAAATGAATTCCGGTCACAGAAGCAAGTTTTCTTACTCCAGCATTAAGTCTGTTCCTATCGGACCATTCTAATATCTCACCAGCGAGTCTTTTATTGTCATTTTCCAGCTTTTCAATATGACGATTCTTAAAAGCAATAAGATTGGTTGAAGCAATGGCAACAGCATTAGCATCTCCACTTGCTACAGCCCGGCCAACCTCCATCATAAGATTCTGCTCTTCTTCAATATCTTTGATTTTAACTTCTGGCGAAGCTTTTTCTTCAATGTCTAGCAATGCGTCTCTTACTCTTCTCGCCACATCAGACTGTTGTAACAACATTCCAATTCTCAAAACAGCTCGCCTACTAAACGCTTTTAATCCTCTATTATTGATAGTTACAATCTGTCCATTATCAAATATGTATGTAACGGAAGTTTGCTTCTTTTCAACGGAAGTAGTTTTTAAAAGACTTCCATCATAATGATTTCTTTTAATCATTTTTGTACCATCGGAGTCAATCTCATTCTTATTTTGTGTATACAGGTCCTTAATCCACTGAGGGCTTACTTCATAATATTCTGCCACCTGATTGATTGACATTAAATCTGTATCTGGTAAAAGGAATAATTCTTTTACTCTTTCCAATACCTCATAGTGACTTACACATTTATCCCTTATATTTCTATCAGAGATAATATTATCAATCTTTTCCTGTTCCTTTGTTCTCCTCATACTATAATCTTCCTTTCCATAGACTATGTTAATAGTGTTCTATAGATTTATTCTCCATTTTTGATCGCACACTATTAAGAATTTTACAAGTCGATTACATCAACCATCTTAGGTGGTCAATCTATTCAAATTGTCAAAGTACGGGAATTTGGAAAAATGACTTGAAATAGTCCAGAAAGTAAGATAAAATGTACTTGACTGGATTTAATCCAAGTATGTTGAATAGTGGCTTCTATTCTTTGGTCGGAGCAGAGCCGCTATTCTTAAGCCAAACTCGCTTGCTATTAGAATACAAAACCATTGTATGCCATTTGCAAGCGAAAGTCAAGAGGTGTTTTATGTTTTTTTTCTTTTATCCACCATCATTTGCAAAAAGACTTAACGAGTTACGTGTAAGTAAGAATCTCACAATGGAACAATTAAGTAAAGATCTCAGTACAACACGTGGTACTATTAGCAATTTTGAAAATGAACAGCGAAAGCCTAGTCTTGATATGGTAATTAAAATTGCTGACTATTTTCAAGTTTCAATTGACTATTTAGTAGGTCGTACTAATGATCCAACCTTCCATCGTACAAAAAAGGACTGACGAATTTCAGTCCTTTTATTACCAATTTTAATTATCACATCAAATAGTTATTTCTTATGCTCGCATAATTATTTTATCTCAACAAAATCTCCTGATTCCATAAACATATTTACAATATTTTCATATTCATTCTGCTTCGCGCCAGAACGACACATCAATTGTCCATAATACGGATCACGAAAATCCACAAAAATTGTTGACCTATCTGGTGAAATACAACCGCCCTCAGATATATTATATTGCCATCCTTGTGCCTTCAGCTTTTCTACATAAGCATATAATTCCTTATTATCATGTGTTAATCTATATGATTTTAAAATAGGCCTCATAAACTCTCCCTAAAAAAGATAATATAATTATATTTGCCATGTATTCCGGAATTATGCATCAATCGGCCCCATATAACAATGACTTTATTCTTGATTCTTCCCTCATATCTTTAATCGTAGGCAAGCCATACTTCCTGCCATATTTACACAGACCACAGCCGCAATGAATCTTGCCCTTTGCATACTTTCCATCATGATTATACCAATCAAACCCGTATATTAAATGACTGATACACTTTTTTCTTAATATTGTCTTATTCCTTACATACCTCCGATATTCTCTTCCTCTCTGCGCGTTTCCCATAATGGAGTCCTCCTTGATATTATTCACACCCTGTAGGCATCTATCAAGGTAGAAAACACCTACAGGACATGTATGTGGACTCCCATTTTCATAATTTCAAACACCCTCATTCCTCCTCAACTAGTTATTTTTTCTGTTCTGAATTGTATCTAATATTTACCATATCATTTATAGCTTTCTTTTCCATTACATTATCACTATTACAAACAGGACATTGATCAGATTGACTATAAGCAACAAAATTCAACCCGCAATTTCTACATTTAAAAATATATTCTTCATGATTTTCTTTTATTTCACCATTTCTTAGCCATGGTGGTATTGGGATAAAAAATTCTGACATTTATTTCTCCAGTTTAATCTTCTATATGCAAATTACTATGATTTTGCATTCTTCCTTTGCATACAAACCCTCTACTCTGTCGGACCTCATACTATCATCTGAGAAGTCTGCACCTGTTTCAGGACAATTTTCTCTTCCCTCTTCTGTTATGGGATGAGATTTTACAATCTGTACAGTTCAATTGTTCTATTAATTCTGATTTTTTAATTGATTACACCTTCCTATATATAAATGAAAACAGCATTTCATCATTTTATGCATTCCAGTATAGCAACCACTCCAAAGCGCTCAAAGGCATCGTATATCCGTTCTAACTCATCGGGGGTACCTTTATTAAGTCTATCCTTCATTCTTTGTAATTCATCTCCTGACGGCTTTAATTCTGTTTTTATCTGCTCCAAAATCAAGTCACGGTAATAAATTCCTGTATTTCTATCCCCTGTAATCATGTTTTTATATTACCTTTCTTCCGCAAGTAACACCATCCAATTTATATAACCATACCGCGCCGATCCGCCTCTGCAACTATCAAATGCTCAAGCTCTCTTGTATCCATATCATATTCACCAGCAAGAGCAAGAAGTAAAGAGTCTATAGGCAACATCCTGGTTCGCTGCCATTCAGCTATTTCATCACAATGTGTTCTAAGAACATCATCAGGCCACCAATGTATTTTACTTTTAATATTATCCATCTACACCACTCTATTATCAATCAATATCTTCCAACATTTCCTCATTCCAACTCCAGAACGAATCATCAATCGGAGTACAATCTTCTTCATGCTCATGATGTGTAATAGTTGCTTCTTTCCCTATATACTGAAGCATATCCTCCTCAAAAGACGTGGGCATATCCACGTTCCTTAATCTGTTCTTTAACTGCTAAATCGCCCAACTCCGCCAAGCAGTCCAGACACAGACCTATACTAATGCTTTGGGTTCCTAAATCCTCAAACTCTATTTTATATATTTCAGTCTCATCAGTGCCTTTTCCACAACTTACGCAATTACCGAATTTAGCAGCACCCTGTAATTCGCTTTTTTTCATAATTTTAATCATATTAATACCTCTCTATCGGAACGAAAACCGGATTTCAACCGTTCTTAGTCCATCGTTCTGCAATGGTCTTTAATAGATCCATCATACAAACAGTATGACATATTTTTTACCTCAAATTATAATACACGGCCTTATCTTCAGCACATGTTATTAAATCTCGAAAATCATATAATTCATACGCTTTAACATCCGCTTCATTTTTAATCAATGTTATACAATCAATTCCGTGCGCTTGCAGATAATATATACCCTTTGGCCTCCAGATATTTAATTTACTATTATATAAATCGTCATCCTGTTCAACAATGATACCAAACAGGAAACCGCCACTTCCCCAATCATGGAATTTTATCACATCACCGATTTCTAAATCACTTTTATTCAAATAAGTTCCTCCCATGAAAATCGAATTTCAATCCTTATTTTTTATATAAAATCTCTTTCAACTCAGTAACAATAGCGAGTAATTCATTGTGCTCTCCTTGCTCGTACTCGTCAAGTTCCTTGCCTTCATCAGATTTAAGATAACCATCATATTTATCAACCAATTCTTCCAACTGATTGCAAACCCATCCCTCATTATTTACTCTCTTATATTCTTTAAGCTCATTAATTTTTAGCATAAAAAGCACATCAACCTTTCTCATGAAATCAGACATTCATTCGTTCTCTATTTTCTACCATTTTTCTAGCATTAACTGCAAAATTGTATTGCCCTTCTTCGATGTTAATAACATGACTAGATTTATGTATCAAATCACATATATAAATAAAGCGAGGAACAACTATATAGACCTTATTAAATTGGTGATTCTCATTTTCTTGCATCTCACACATTGTTATAATAGCATTGTCTATCATTTCACTTGTAGCATAAATACTCGAATGAATTAATAAATAATTCTTTTTAAATATACTAAATCCATCCTTATTCATATTTTCTAACTTGTGTTTAAAGCTTTTCAATATTCTATCAAAACTGTCTGAATCAGGAATACCTATTAATATACCATCTTCATATTTAGCACCCAACTTTTTTATTTTTTTTATAGCATACTGAGTATTCCTTGCAAGTCCATACTCAACTTTACTGTATAAGCTTTCTGCCTCTTTTTGTTTAGTATTCTCAGAAATTGTGACTTCCACACCAACTGACATATCTTCACTCTGCAAATCTGGTCGTTCACAATCAATCTCTAAATTTTTAAATTCATCCCCAAACAAAGTTTCTAAAATTATTTTAGCCAAACACTCCTCGTATTTTACCTTCAAATTGTCTGGTAATGGTAAATCAGGGTTTATGTCAATCATATATTTCTCCATAGTTCATGTTAAAATCAAGTTTTCTACTGATTATCTTTAATAATCAAGATGATATCGCCACTCTTTGTAGTCCACATTGATCTTTCCAGTCTAATATCAACAATATCTTTATTTAATATATCTTCTGTGAGTGAATTACCATCAGGGCCTCCTGTTCCATAGACTGCACCATTCTCATTTTCTACTATATAATCCCCTGTCCATTTTTCTATAAAATCCCTTACCTTAACTTCCATATATATATCCATTCAAACACAACCAAGTTTTCATTAATTACAACTCACAAGGTAGATATTGTCCCTCAATTTTATAATCACCATTTTCTACTTTTAAACTTGTATTTTCGTTTACCCACTTTATCAATTCATCTGTTGATGAAAATGATATTGCAACTGCAACATCGTTACATACGAGTAATCCTTCTCCCTCCTCAGCACTTTCTACAAAATCACCATAACAGTCATCAGTGCAAAGAACAATAAAATATTTCCATTTCCACTTCATAATTATATCCTCACTTGAAATCAATCTTTCTTCTGATTTAGTTTACTCAGTAAATGTATCGCTCACCCATCCACACTTACGACACTCGTAACTCCAGCAACCGCCTCCACCAGACATATCAGCATTATCGAAGTGAATTGCTTTATCTCGATTGGACATATATTTCATCTTTCCATTGTGAATTATATAAGGTTTTTTTGTAACCACATTGATATTCACTTCCAAATTCCTTTGCTCGTGCCTTGTGATTTTTACACTTCCACATTCCGGACAACAATTCCCATATCCACAATCGTCAATTTTAACTTTCTCCATAACTTTCCAGCTCTTGTTACCTTTCATCACTGTAAATCACACATCCCTCTTGATTTCAGAATCTCATTAACCTGTTTTGTCGTTATGCAGTATATTTTCGCTACCTTCTTCTTATCTTCAAGTGCCTTATATTCTGAAATTATATCTTCTTCGGTCCAGTTATACTCAACTGGCTTATTCATATATTTCTCCATAATTTAATTTTTCCTCTCGAATCTTATAGTCACTTATGACCTTCCTCCATTTTATCATACAATCCTTCTGTTAAACAGACCATTCTTTGCTTTGTCTGTCTAATTTTCTCTCGCTGGATACAGGCATACTTACGTGTTATCCGGACATCAGAATGTCCAAACTGTTCCGACACATCAAGAAGCGCCTCAGACTTATCCTCTGAGAGTTTGATATACTGATTAGCCATTGTTTTTCTAAGTCCATGAGTTCCAATTTTCTGTTTAATCCCAGCTTCTTTTCTTGCTGCTTCAACAATTTTATACCAAGCTTTAGGGTCAATATGCATCCTCATCTCACCAGTCCTCCTATCCTTGTGCGGTTTTTGAGCTGTAAAAATATAGTCATCCATATTCTGTTGTCTGATGTAGGTATTCTTCCAAGCCAGCCACGCACTCATCGCCTGTTCAAACCCCAATCCCCAAGTTAGGTCAATATGCTTTCCAAATTTGCTTGTTTTCTGTGGAACGAATTCTGCTCCCAAATTAAATGTCCAGTCAGAATTAACAATGTCACTCCACTTTAGAGAACAAAAATCTCCACCACGTAAACCGATCTCAATTGCACAAGCAAACATGGTCAAGTTGCGTCTAGCAGCCCTTTCCTTGGCAAATGTATCCGCTTCTTCAATTCGACGCATAAAAACACTATAAACAGCTCTTATTTCGTTCTCGTTGTAAAGACACTCCATGGTAGTCCTTCTTTTTGTTTTATGGGTCTCTGGAGCCGTCTGTGCAACGTCCTCTTGATATTCAACAGGGAGTTTAATAATTTCTGCTTTGTGATTATCTTCTAATGCCGCCTGTGCCATAATCCTACCTCCATCTATTAAGAAATCAGCCGGCAGCGTTTGACCACTACCGACCAAGCAATATGTACTTATGCAATAAATCTATCTTGATTTTCGAAAATACCATTTTTAGATGTTATTCTATTTACCACATCTAGCAAAAATAATTTTATTTTTTTACTCTCATCTTGAAATTGTGGATATTGTATTGTTGCATTTACAAGCAAATCATCTGGGTTCGTTTTTCTAAGATATGTTATTAGTTTTCTTTGTATAAATTTATTATCGTCATCATCTGATTTTTTAATTTCATACAAAGCATTAATTATTCTATGGCAATGTGCTTTGGTAAATTCATTCCAGTTCGCCTCATGTAACAATTCTAATACCCAATCAAGGTGTTCTCCGTGTCCCCGCCTAAAAATTTCTCTTGTAAGCGTAAGACATGATAAATTTCCAGCCCTTTTGTTATTTCTATTTACAATTAATCCCCATTTGTCACACAAATCTTTAATCGCAGTATCAATCGCCTCACCTGCGCAGACATGAGCTTTAAAAATATCATATGGATCAGGTTTCTTTAAACTATCACCTTGGCACCCAAATAATGCAGCTTCATCCGATTGTGAAAGACCTACTGTTATAACACATAACACGTAATCAATACACATCATTTTCAAAGCAACAAGTCTGTGCTGTCCATCCCATACATATAAATTCCCATCGCTTCTATAATTAATTTTAAGCGGGTCACACTTCATATCATCCCACTCCTGTGCAAGAGTTTTAACATGACTCTGTACTGGGCGCTGATATGCTTTATCAATATGTAAATCTTCCACCGGAACAATGACAAACACTTTGTCGCCTATAGGAATACCTCCCATAAGAATTTTCAATGCGTTTTTACGGCTGTCGGTATTATCATTACGAGAGGAATTAATTTTCCTCATTTTTTCAATCATTTTATCTTTAGACATACCTACCACCATCTTTTTAGCTTGTAAATTACTTTGTTCCATTGATTTCATAATAATATTCTCCTTTTTTATTTTTTTGCACTAAAAAACGTAGGTATCCAAAAAGGATTCCTACGTATGTTTTTATAACAACAGAAGATTTGATAATCCAGTCCTCTATCAATTACTTATCATAATGGTTCCAGCCTCCGAAAAATCCATTCAGGCTCTCACCTTTCTTTTTACCGTACTCATCGTAATGGTTTACTCCACCAAACACTCCAGGAGTACTATGTCCTGTCTTATGACCATCTGAATCATAATGATTTGTGCCACCCAGGAAACCACTATGACTATATCCTGTCTTATTTCCATTTTCGTCATAATGATTCATCCCACCGAATAGTCCAGGGGTGCTATGTCCAACCTTATGTCCATTTTCATCATAGTGATTAATTCCCCCAAAGAATCCTGGTCTGCTATACCCTTTCTTTCCCATGCCAATTACCTCCTAACGAATATCTAATTTCATTCGTTTTAATTCCACTCAAATGTACCTTCATCTATCTGTTTTGTAATATATTTTATCTCTCCTATAATATTTGATAGTTTCAAATCAAGAGAAATCTTTAAAAACTCATTAATCAATCTTCCTATCTCTGCATAGGGATCTGTAGAATTATATATTTTTTCAGCATATGTTTCTCCCGTATCTTTATACTGATTATTTAATTCATTCAATAACAAACCTATACAATCAGCTTTCGGAATAATTACTCCTTCGGCAGTTTCTAAACTCTCAGTGTCATCCTGCCAAGATATAAATTGGTCTAGTGTTACATAATAATCCATAATTTCTCCATCTATCACAAGTTTATCCGTCTTTGCTAAAATATACTCATCATCTAATTTAACTGCCATACCATTTTCCAACACTTTATTTATTAATGGCTGTTCATCTCCATCTTCATCAAAAACAGAATATACATAAATCATATTATCCCTATCCTTTCTTATTAAATATTCCATGTAGCTAGTCAGACTCAATCCCTTTTCTTTTGCATTATTTTCTGCAAGCTGTTTCAATTCAGAAGAACATCGAAACCGGATATAATCATCTTTAATCATATTTGTTATCACGCCCCCATCAAATATATGTTATCACGTTTATTATCGGTTGTAAATAAAAAAGAACCATCATTACTGATAGTTCTCTCAACAGCCTGAAACTTAGATTTTATGCCATTGCATACCACTTATCAACTTCACTCATAATTCCTTCAACAGGATTTACATCAATATATTTACTGGCAACTGCCCATTTATAGTAGGCCAATAGTATATAAAATCTATGCTTTACAGTTGTCAGAGTCAGACCAGCACTTTTCATTCTGTGGATGTATTCTTTTAAAGTATCCTGCGAAATGTTATTTAGATCCTGATTACAGTCACTTTCAATTTTATTCAATGCTAACTGATAATCTTTTATAGTATCATCTGATGCTTCTTTTGAACTAATGTAATTCACAAACTCCTTAATCATCTAAAATTTCCTCCCTGTAAACTCAAATTTCATGCTACTTCTCTTTTAAAACATCTATCATCTCATAAAAGTTCAAAGCGCTAGGATGTTTGGGATCTCTTTCATATCCGTCTTCTGTCTTATTCAATAATGCAACAAAATATCTTACTACCGATTCATCATCCATTGCTTTTTGCTTTCCATCATTGGCAAACCTCATTGCTTCTTCTTTCGATTCGCATTCTGTAATTGTATTCTTTGTAGAATAATAAAATTTACATACACACCATTTCATATTGTTATTCATTTTATTTTATCTCCCTTGAATCTATTATTTCAACGTATTTCTTCTGGTATATCACTTTCATTAATCACTTCAGATATAAGTGATAATCTAATGTCTTTTTCTCTTTTTTCTTCTTCCAAGGATGGAATGTAGCGCTCACAAGACCCCATATTTTTGCCATAGTTCTTACATCCTGCCCATCTACACGTTTTGCAATTCTTTATCAATATATACTCACTCTTTTCCTATTAATCTAATAATTCAATCTTTTTTGGTCTTATATGTATGTCCTTGCACTGGTGTATCACATCTCGCACATCAATCATTTCCTGCTATTTTAATATCTGAACAAACTTCTTTTTCTTTGTGTCATACACTTTAACAAAAACGCATTGTTCTTGATTGTCTCCGCGCATATCTGCATCTACAGTACTTATAATTTCTGCTACATGTTCCGGTTCCACATTTTCTGTGAGTGGTTCTTCATTGTAGTCTAACGATTCTCCAGGTTGTGCCATATAGATATTAACATTTTGGGGGTTCTCTTTGTTAATGTGAATATAATAATATAAAACCTTATTGTTTAAGTGTCCCATCGCAATTTTTTCCATATGCTTCTATATTCCTCCCATGAAATAATCCTTTCTTTACCTATTGCCTATCTTTAAATAATGCCTCGAATATCTCAAACGTTTCTGAACTCAAACGTCTAGTAGAGCACAAGCAAGACGACGGTATATTACCATTTTTATCAAAACGCAGTCCTTTTTCTTTGCTTTTAGGATATCCGAATCGCAACTCAGATAAAAGCTCATCTGGTAACTGGCGAGGTTCAATACTAGAGCCTTGTTCTCCCCAAACAGCCCATTCAGAGCAACAGTTGAATGGCCTCTGATGCTCCAAATACGGTTTAAATGGAGTTTGATAATATAGATCCCAATCCACCCCATCAGGAACTAATGCACTACACTGATTTCCCAACTCGCGCACAAGGTAATCATAAGCTCCTTCACGATGCTCTACAGGTAGACGAGCCATTATGTATAAATGTTTATCTATTAGTGTTACTGGAAAGACAACATCCCCTTCTTTGATTGAAACAATCGTTGGCATTCGTAAATGTATACTACCCAAAACCACTTTAATAGGTCCTACATCTCCAGCCCTTTTTATCTCTTCTACTCGATCCTTTGGCCAGTAAACCATATATCCAGGCATATATGCCCTCCTATCAACTATCATTATGCTATTTTCTCTTCACTAAAATATTTCCTCTCAGTAATAATAATACGATTATATTCTTCTTCAGGCATTATGCATGTAGCCCCACTCATTCAGATAATTAACATCTTCCTGCCATTACTCTCAAAAGCTGCTATAATATTATAAACATTCCTGTTCATGACATATTTCACTCCCATTATACAATTTTTCCATCATAAAAGCCACCAGATTTTCATCCAGTGGCCTCTATTGTAACCTACCTCTTTTTCGCCGGAGTCGTATGAATATTATTAGGGACATCGTACCCTCCGTTATTTGTCTTAATATCAATATCTCTCTGTGACATACCATTCGACCGATCAACGCCCATCTGAGTGTAATCCAACCTCTTCCCTGGTGGACACAGCCGATTGTGTGCTTCATGACTTGGAGCCTTTATAACAGCCCATGTTATAGCTATAAGAATAATTGATGCAATCAGTTCCATATTTTGTACCATCCTTTCCTTAAACACTGTTTCAATAACATGTATTATACCAAAATTCAAAGTAAATCACAAACTATTTCCTACTCACAGCCTCTATTACAAGCCTAATCCCATCACTGAATCCAGCGATATATCCTTCCTTCATTCCAGCTACCAACACTTCCATATGCGCTTCCAGAATCTTTGAAAGCACATCCATATCATCTGGTTCAAGCTTATCCATAAATTGTTTGCCCAACTCATAAGCAGCCTGACGCTTCTCCTGATATTCCTCCGACATTCCCATATTGTCCACAGGTCGAAAATCGCCCTCATATATTTCTCGGATCATCTCTTTCTCCTCCTTCATAAGTTGTAATATCACAAACATAAACAGCCTACATTATTGTAAGCTGCCTAGAAACCTATGTTTCATCAGTTTTCATTATCACCCAAATCTTTCATCCCCTTATCAATACAATCCGAATATAATACGTTCAAACTTACACCGTTCATGTTATGACTAAAAAAGCCGTATTTATTTTCCAATGCTATAACACAAAGGAAATTATTTGCCCTTATATCAACATGAACAAAATCGTTCTTTTCATATAATATCGCAACTTTTCTACGGCTTCCATCTGAAAAAATTTTATAAATTTCTAATTCATTATCATATCTATTAAAATATACTCCAAACATACTTTTACCTCTCCCTTATAAACTTGTGTTTTATCCTTTAAATTGCGCATGCATCTCTCCATAGTTTTGGCTAAAATGCAATCTCTTGCATACGCGGCACCTTTATTAAACTCACTCTGCATTAATCGTCCTCCTCCCGGCCTCTGTACCTCTTCTAATTCATCTTCTGATTTCCTCTCCATTTTCGTCATATCTCACCACACCAGGGTGAAGCCTATGTAATTCATTCTCTAACAATTCCTGTGCAAAATCGTTAGCAGTCAAATCTGTCTTACCCTGTGCTGCCTTAACAGAAAACAATCTGTCCGTATCTTCGGTTCCTAACCAAAATTCAAATATCGGCATATCATTTATCTCCTTCCTCTGTAGCTCCTTACCCTCACTTCTGGTTCAACAAAATCAACATCAATATACCGTTTAATAACCTCTAGCATCCATTCCCTGCAATCCGCCGTGTTACAAATCCACTCCCAGTCTTCTTCTTTTTCGTAGTCAAACCCATCCTTGTTCTTTACAATCTCAATGAACTCAGAAAAGAATTCTTGTTCTACCTGACTTCCTCCGTCACCGGAGCTATTCGGAAAGTGCGCCTTACAACCATATAGAAGTGTTGTAAATTCCGGCCTATATACTTTCCCGGCTTTAGATTTACATCTGAGTCTTTCTCCAAGTAACAGGTTATATGCAAAGACGTATTCCTGAATCTGTTTCTGTTTAATCTGAAGCTGCCGATCCGCAATTCGAGGAATCAAGGCAAGCAGCTCTCCGATTCTGTTTGTATCCGTCGCATAGCTCATGATTAGGTTTTCAACAAATTCATGAGCGTTCTCCTGTCGTAACTGTTCTTTGATAATATTTGACTGCTTCAAAGATAACATATACTCAACTCTCCTTTTGTTTACTATTCCATCCGTTTTCAAATTTTGTGCCACTCCAGTCAAACCCATCAATCATATAACAGGAAATCTCAAACAACATGTCCTCTGGCGTCTGTTTGATAAACCAGTCCATATTTACAGTAGTTCTATCATGCTTATATTCGTCAATAAACTTCATTATTTCTTCAACTGTTATATCTTTTCTCTGAATTTTGTAAAAGTCTGGATACCACCTATCAGAAAATCTCCCATTAAAATAGTCAGTTGCATACTGTCCCGTCATCATAGGAACTTTCTGACCGTGACTGTAATAGATTTCTTCAATCCCTTTTAAATCTTCTGTCTTATCAAAATCTAATACATTAATGCTCACATCCTTATAGCTTGAAAAATCACTGGCATACATCATATAGCAATCCTTGTCTGGTTCATCCCAATCCGGCTGTATATCTGCCCCTATTAATGTAGCAGCTCCACATCCGGCACAGATAAGAAGAAGATTTTTATTATCTTCCAATGCTTTTTCAATTTTCTCAGTCGGAATCATATGTATTCTTCCGCATTTACAAATTCTCATGTCATATTTTCTATTCATAATTTTATCCTCACCTTCCCAGCAAACATGTATTTCATGCTCTCTTCAAAACACTTACGGTTTCTTTTGCATATTCTAATGCTCCGAGAATTTCAGAACAAGGGAATTTTGGTTCTTGTCGTTTTCCCATCAAATAGTCCTGTAAATCCTGAATCCGTTCTATTACCTCTTCTGGCTTAAGATTTTTATAGCTCATTTTGTTTCCTCCATCTTTTCTTGATACTATGTAATTCTCCGTTTACATGCCCATTAAATCCTCTGCAACACTCACATTAAATGCTTCCTCAAACCAGTGCCAGATTTCTTCTCTATAGATTAACTTTCAATATTTTTTTCTATTTTTGAATTATTTCCCAACAAGCATACTCACTTCCATCTTTATCCCATATTTCTGTTTTATTCCCCGATTCTCCATAGTCGTAGTTTCTCCCTTTAAAATATTCCTTCACTTCATCTAACTCGTAATCAATCGCTTCTATAGCTTCTTTCTTAGTTAAATAATCTTGAATACTATCGTTGTTTCCCGTACTGTCTGTATATTTTACTTTGTACATATTTCTCTCCTTCTTCGCTCGAAAAGTATATTTTAAACGTGTTTCCAATCGTCAAACACGTCACCGTTACTATCTAAATATGTGTCTGGAGCATCTGAAAATGAATAAACACGTTCTTCCCAGTATTCAATATCAGAATTCAAATAAGTTGCCCAGCATCCCTTCCCTAATCGCGCATATTTCTCGCACATTTCCTCATCTATGTAATGATAATCTCTCCAGTTATCGCATTCTTTTACCGCATTTTCATCACACATTGCAATATAGTCCCCAACGGCCATATCATTGAAAGCCTTCTTTTTGGCATCTTCCCAGGTGTCTGCATTTATTTCATAAACCTGGTTTACGCATTCACCAACTGATTCATGATAAAATTTCATTATAGGTTCCACCTCTCTTTTCTCTATATACTCTTGTTTTCCAATTCAATTATTGCACAGTAAATATATGTCATCATACTAACTCCCTTTCTGAGCAAAAATAAAAGCAACCAGATATATATTCTCTGATTGCCACCACCATCATTGCTAAATTTCTATAATACCTATATTGCTGTGCAATAAGATTACATCTATACCCATTGGGTAGTATCCCTCAGTTACACAAAACTCACTTGCCTTCAAGAGAGCCTCCGCGTGGTTATGGGATTTTAAATGTAAAGGGAGTTTATAGTCTTTTCCCATATTCAAAATAATCAAATAATCTTTCATATTCCGTCGCTTCCTTTCTAAAACCCTTACTCTCAATTAGCACATTGTGTTCCATAATCACAATATGAAAATCTCACAATGCCATTTTCCTTTATGGTAATTAACATGACTGAATATCCTTCATTTTTACTATCTGTCCACTCAGCATAAATAGATAACCCTTTCTCATCATTAACACGTCCCTCACCTTTGAAGTAACAATCATCAATGGCTTGTTCTATTAAACATACCAAGTTGCTGCTCATTGGACTTCTCATTTATGCACCTCCACTCTGTAAACGTGCATTTCCTATTACGACAACTTCTCATTCACAAAGTTTTCTACCGAATCAACAATAAATTGTTTGTTCAAATTTTCTGTGTAATAAGACTTTTGTTTCTCTCTATATTTCTTACCTTTCTTTAATCCAACTTGTGATATTGATAGGAAACCAACATTATCTGTGTCGGTATTAAATTCCAATTCTAAATGAAATTCATTCATATTGCATCTCTCCGTTCTTTAACCGTCTCCTTATTTAATAAAATGATGAAAGACATCATTCGTAGTATTTTCCTGTACAATCTATTAAATCACTTTCATCATCAGCACATGCCAAGTGATATAACTTTTCCGCATTTGTTAAATGTTGTTTTTCATACCACGTTCTATATACTGAAAATGCTGTATATCCAATATCATCAGTGAAACTTAATTCAATTTTTTCTTCCTTACTCATAATTCTTCCCTCGCTTCCTATACCCTGAATGGTACATTTCATTTGTTATAAAATGCTTCACAATATTCAATCAAAGGAACTACATATCTGTTATTTATTAAATCTTGATTAATATGTGCTTTTGTATATTTCCAAGGAGCAACAATTTTAAAATCTCCGTTATTTACATGTCTCAATATCCAATTGAGGTGAAACTTGAACATGGATTCATCTCTAATATCAAGGTTGCCACTATAAATATCTCCAACTACGAAATGTCCCAGCAAATCTTCAAATGCCTTTTTGCAATACAGTTCTATAAACATAATCCATCCTCCAAAAATTTTATAACCTTATATTCTCCCATCAAATCATTGATTCATCTGCTTATTTCCTTTTGACATTTCATAAGATATTCGTCAAATTCCACTCCCACAAATTCATAAAATATTTTCTTTACAGATGGCTTATCTTGACTTTCTTTGTAAATATTGAATATATCTTGAGCGATACCTGAAAGCTCAAAATCATTTGTTTGTAATGCATCTACTAAAATAGTGTCTGCATCAATAATCTGTCCGTATGGTGTATTAACATTAAGTTTTTCTACTTCCTCAATCATTTCTAATGTCCAATCTGTCATGTTATTTCCTCCATTCAATGTGCTACATTATAAACGCTCTCCGGCACACGATAAATCCATGAACCACTTCTTACTAAAAGTGCGTCCATACCGCAATACAGTTTCTTCATTCCATAAATACTTCCAGTCACAGAAAAATTAGGATACTGTGAAAGATTGTATTGCTTCTTCTGTTCTTTGTTCATATATTTTACCCGTGCCACTATGTAACCCCTTTCACTATTTAATTGATAAGTTATTGGAACAATATTCTATGTAGTTTTAAATGATCTTTTATATTCCTTTTAATTAATCTCCAAAATCCTTTATCTGTAAAAGGCATTTGGGAAACATCACAAACCTTCCCACCGTCAAGGTATTCGAGAACCTTTCCATGTTCATCGTTTTTGTATACATCATAATCAATGCACATAGTTCCGTCATAATCCCTTATCGTAATGTCTGTGCTATATCCAAGTGGATAATTTATTAACTGTCCCACAGAATCCATAGATATATCATAGTGACCAGAGGATATTTCTTTTTTTAATTCTCCATATTTTCTATAACATCTAACTGTTTTCATAATCTTCTAACTCCCTTTGTTCTTTATTTAAGCATAATTACAAACCCATACGCTTTTCCATTAAGCTTCCCACCTGCTTCTATTTGATAATAATTATTGGCTTTATATTCTAAAATATCTTTTTTACAAAAAGCCACATCACTTCCGTCAATATCAAAATATTCTTTAAGAGTCTGATATTCAAATTCTTGTGTACTACCCCAAAGACCATAACTATAACACTTCCAATTCTTGTAATAACTCATATTTTGCTCCTGTTTTTCACTAAACTTTGATGCATCCAACGCTTATTAGTCCCATCATAGCCACATAAGTCTTCCCACTATGAAACTTCCCTACTTTATATTTATATTTCTATAAAATAATTATCACCTGTAAGCCCGTCAGGATCTTTGCTCATATCTTTAAACCAAAGATATAATTTGCCGTTCCATTCATACAACCTTTGCTGAAATTCCATTTTGCAGTTTTCATAAGAAATAAGTTCTTCCAGTTTGTCAAAAGCAACTAGAGTTCCCCAACAACTTCCACATGTCTTATCATTAACGCAGAATTTATTTATATCCATTATGTATCTCCTCCATGAAATAGGCTTGAAATGTGAATTTCTTACGCTATGTTTTTAAATTCCCACCCCATTTTATCTTCGATATCATTAACTTCTGACTCCATCCACTTTCTATAAAAATCAATATGTTTCAGAAAAACATGAGTGTCCATATAGTTGCAGTAACATTCAATATCCTCTTCTGGATTTAACTCATCACTATGTAACAATTCCAAGTCAGTAACAAGTTTTATATAATCTTGATCTTCTTCAATTTGTTCCTCTGTCATCAATCCGTACTCAATGCATTCTTTCCTTACTTCTTCTAGCTCCTCTTTTATCCTCTCTTCTATATAATCTTTCTGCAATTCAAATTCTTCTTTTAATTCCATTGCCCCAGTTCTGAACACTTCCCTAAACAGACTATTTATGCTCAAATCTCCATTTTTCATAAGACCGTCCAGAATTTCATCTAAATCATAATTTATGTCTTCAAGAAGTGATAAATCAGCACTACCACAATCTAAAAGTTTTGTCAAAATACATTCTTGCATCGTCATAATATTTGCCTCCATCCTTCAAATGAAATTGCTTTTTGTTAGTTCACCTCAAATGACTCAATCTCTATCGCATATTTTCCACGCAAATCATCCACATAGTAAATATGTTCGTTATCTTCCATACTGCTTATATCAGCATTCCCCAAATCAAAAAAGTACCCTGTATCATCCGATTCAATACAGTCTTTAGAAAACCTCTTAATTGCTTCTTGGAACGTATATCCGCATAGCATTACTTCATCAATACCCCATCTTGCTCTAACTCTGGCTCTATAATACTTATCCATGGTGTTATCTCTCCATTTGATTATAATAATTACTGTATGCATTTCTTATCCTTCAGATATTCCTCAAACTCCGGTGATAATAATTTCCGTAATCATAGTCTCGTTACCTCCTAAACATCATTACAATCTGGCGAGTGATAACAAGCCCAATACCTATCGCAATGCAGACAATAGCAGCCATTCCCGCCGTGTTGTCAATAACTGCAACCACACAACCAAAAACAATCATTAGAGCACCACATGCTCTTTGTTTGAAAAAGCAAATACTTACTCGTTTTTGATTCTTACTTCTCCTGGACCTCTGCAAATCAATAATCTTTTCCGCTTCTGTGAGCGTATATAACGGCTCATAGCAGCTTGTTTTAATCTCCTTTAACATATTCCTTACCCTCCTATGATTTTGCCGATTATGGACACTATAAAAGGCACTACGGTATGTATTCTCCGTAATGCCTTCTAACTGTTCACAAAAAATCACAATTTCTTCGGGTTTAATTTGCCTTTGGTAGCATTTCTCTTAAATCGTATTCTTCTAGTTCAATACCGTTGATGGATACGAATACGGTATAATCGCATATGTAACACTTTTCTTCCCGCTCTTGTTCCTCCGTTGTATCCAAAATATTACAATCGGCGTCTTCTATTTGGCTCCAAGAAACTCTATTATCTATAATAGATAAATCGGATTCTTTGAAGTCTGAATAATTGCATTTATTGATATATGCAAGTAACAGCTCACCAATTCTATTAATAGCATGAATATCTACATCAAAGTTCCCATTATAATATTCCATACCGGAGTACTGACAAAATTTCCCCTCTCCTTCTTTAGTCCACTCGTTAACCATTTTGATTCCGCCTTGAATAGTCACTTTGAAATTGTTCTGAAACTTTGCTATATTTAACATAATTTTATCCTCCAATTTTCCGTATTATAAAAGGAAGGCTGCTAAACCTTCCTTCAGTTATTCGATATTCTGTTATGTATTATGATAACCCTTCGGTTTTTCCCCTCTGCTTACAAGTTCCTGCCTTAATGCCTCTACAGATATACATCCCGGCACAGGCTGACCAACACTGACAGCCGACCATATATAATTTTTGATTGTTTCCGTGCTCCATTCTTTAATTTTATCTAATTCCCATTGATAGACCATTTTTTTACTCCTCTGGAAATCTACCTTTCATTCTCTTTCAATGACCATCTGATTATATACTCTGATCTTTGAATTATCAGGATATTGTAAAATATCCTCAATCTGTTCTTCCGTTCCTAATGGTGGCATAATATAAAATCTATTTAATCCAATATTATCTCTAAAATAAAACCTTTTCCTTGATAGTTCCTTATCTCCATCAAACTCAGCAATGATAACCATTTGATAAGGAATTTTTCCATCATAAGACAAGCCTTCATAATCAACATTGTATTTCCCTATCTCTTTCATTCCATACATAATACTATCCTCCCTATTTGCTCCCATATAGTCCAGACAGTGACTTATAGTTTTTATCACTTGTCCATGGTAACTGTGCAGCGTTTCCACCTCTGACAATCTCCGTTGTGCCGTCCTCATAGAAAATTTTGCCAACCTTGTTCCCGTTCTGGTCCATAGCGCTATTCCACTTCTTAACGGGTTTCCCGTTCCATTCTTTCATATATGTACCGCCTTTCTTTTCGTATTTATACGGTTGTATGCCATTGTAAACCACGCTTATTGTATAAAGGAATCCAGTGTGCTTCATAAAAATCATATCCGGCACCATCTATTCCGAAGAAGTAGCCAAATTCATCTGATTCATAAATCCTAAAGCCACAATCGGCCATTTCATTAAGATGATTTTCAAGCCACCAATTATCACAAGAATCGGAAAACTGCCACATTGTCCCCCACATAGGAAAGTAATCATCTTCTTCTCTGCTTAAATCTTCTTTTAATTCCTCAACTTTTTCTCCATTGTCAAGTTCAATAACTGCAATTTCTTCCCTATCTTCATTTTCTTTTATCTCTTTTATATAACCCATCTCCTGATTTTTATTACTCCATACTCTACAACCTTTTGAAATAGGGGTAATTTCTCTCCAACCATCAACGTCTATATTAAATAGTTTTGTTATCATTTCCAAAGGAAAAGCATTAAAAGTTCCAACCCATTCTCTACTTGCTTCTAAAATTGTTGTAATTTCTCTTGTCATAATCTCCACCGTTTTAACCTTTCTTATTCTTCAATTTTTTCTCTGTGCTTTTCCATCTTAATAGGGTAATTGCAGTTTTCCCTATATTCTTTCAAGCTTCGCTTTGCGTCTTCTCTTGTGTATTCGGAATTTTCAACTTCCCATCCATAGCCACAATTACCTAATATGTCCCATCTATCAACTGTTTTCCTTTTATAAGCCATAGTCTCACCTTGTTCCCTTTCGTTATATGTATTCTCTATTTCATTCCACTAAAAAAGAGATATTCCCAAAGAAATACCTCTTTTAATCTCCCATAATATCATGGGCAAGTCTGACTACATAACCTCTGGCCAATATCAATAATGCTGTTACAAAATCCATTATGTATCTCTCCCATAAGCAAATGAGCATATACACTGTGACGTGTATATGCCCTAATTATCGTTCCCAGTACCATCCTGCGCCATCCTCTGTATAGAGCATTAGCCCCGTATCTGTGACTCTAAAGTCTGTCACATTGGACATATTGAGATAATTAGATTTGTGCATTAAAATAGACGCTGTAATGAGCGCCGTAATTGCTGCCGTGATTAAAATTGTAGTTATAGTTTTCATTTCTCCCACCCTTCCTTGCGTATATATTCTATAATGGGACCTCAAATTGTGTACCCTTTACGCCCAAATAAAAGCCATAGTCACAGACTAATCCCAGGATGTAGTACGGATGATATTTGTCTATGGATTCCCTCACTATAGTTTTCCGTATGTCCTCTAAAACAGCTTTATCTGGCTGATATCCTTGTTTTAATAGGCCATTGATAACTTTGTGCTCAATTTGTCTATCTTTCATATAGTGCCCCTTTATTCAATGACTGTGAAATTTTCTGCTAAAAAGTCATCATAGGATTGATGAAACCACGACTGCGCACTGAACCATGCATATTGTTTTTTAGGTACTGATTCATCAACTATTCTGTCATATTCAGGGTCATAAAACTTTCTTTCCATTTGTTATTCTTCCTCTCTGGTGTTACAAATGTGATATTTCATTGATTTTATAGTTTAATTACCGCACTTACATGATTTTTTTCATCTTCATTATTTCCAATTTCAAAATTCATTGGAATTTCGTATTTAATTGATATACATTCTCTCGCATCAAATGAATTATTAGCCGTTACTATTGTTTCAAAAAGTTCTCCATTTTTCATAAATGATACTAAATATTTTTTCATGCTTGCCTCCCTTGAAATATTGATTTAGAACTATAAGACCGGATATGTAGTGAATTCTAATGCCCAATGAGGTGCAATCCACTTCCAATTCCGCTGACGGCAATAGTTTAGACATTCACTCCAGGTTCCGGAATATACTTCCAGTTCTGAACCATCCCGCACTGCACACGGCTTATACCTCCATCCACTGAAACATTTCAACCGGTGCCGTGATTGTACCGCCTGCACATTCTGCTACTATTAAGATATCCATACCTTTAAAGATCAGATCCTTTACTGTACACATGATTGCATGATCAAGATCCTTGTAACCATAAATTACTTTTGTACCATTCATTGTGTTCCCTCCACTTCTTATCGTTGATATTCTCTTTATCACTTATCCATGCAAACAAGTTGATTGTATTCTTTGCATGGTAAATAATAAAAAGCAGTCGTGATTGACTACCTGTAATATGTAAGTTTTTCGTCTTTCGTCTGCCGTTCATTCTCTACGGCTGTTTAGACTTTAACATTAGCTTTTGTCCACAATGGTTTACTTTCCTATTATGATATGGTATCACATCCCCATTTTCACCCGCTCCATCCTCTAGCGCGCTAATTATTGAAAAGACTACGATATTATCCATATGATAGAAAAAGTCTATCATCACGGTTACAGCTTACCACGGCCACACCGTTGGACTATTTACTTTAAATAATCCAAAACTTTTATATGTAGTTGTCTATCCCTTATTGGGTAGTCCGATTTTTGCGTTGGTTATTCGCGTAACATCTGATAATATTTAACTGATTACCTAATATCGTCCCGGATGTCACCAGCGTGTTTCGGCTAACACGGATAGCAGTTTTACGGCGCTTATCTCGTTCCGTTTTCTCTATTTAGAGAATGTGTTAAATAATCAACTATGATTTCTTTAACCTCTTGTACAGTCTCTAAAACCTGTCTTGTTTGCCATGTGATAGGCACACCACCATATCACACATTATTAGTTCTCTTTTTTTTGAGCGACTTTAATACACGTTCCGTAGTCAAAAATACAGAATGAGAAAATGCGCTCAATTTGTTTTAGGGAATTTTTCTGTCAGAATTGACAGAATCGTTGAAATGTGATATCCTCAAATTGCGAATGAGAGGTTCACATATCAATGTGTTCCCGTGAATTGGGTGGAGTTAGTAGCTCCGCCCCTTTTCTATTGTAAGAGGTACTTTCCGCCCCCTCTCTATAAGGTTTCACGTTACGACACTTTCGGAACTTCCCCTACTCGATTGTCCGAATTACCTTATGGGCAGGTATTAAGATCACTAGCTATCGTTTTGACCTATACGCTGCTACTTACTTAGATAGCAGTATCTGTCCTACGATTTTTTATAGTACGTTGTAGTTACGTCTATTGTCACCGTTTGTTACGGCGAATGGAATTGGGAAACTGAATTCCCCACGGCTACACCGTCAATTCCTCTGTCATTATGCAATGTCTAAATGCTCTTTGATTTTCTTAATTTCCATGCGGAGATTGATTAATTCAAGTTCCATGCTTTCGCGTTTCTTTTCCATCTGAAGGGCTTCATCAAGACGCTGTTTAAGGAAATCATGACCCTCACCGATAATGTCGATTTTCTTGCTAATCTCGTTTTCAACGGTTAATTCAATGCGAGTAGTTCTTTCCTCAATCCTTGTAGTACGTTCATTTACTTCCTTTAATCCCTGTCCTAATTCGTCCAGTTTTTCAAGAATGAGTTTTTCTGTTTCTGTCATGCTGTTTTCTCCTTTCCTTAACTCTTGAATCAAGTATAACGCTATGCCGATAGAATGTCAAGTGTTTTATTGCGTTTTTGTAAACTATTTTATTTCGTCCATTTTTGCTGTTACAGTATAATGCAATACATTTAATATACGATTTGCATCGTCAATTGAAAAAGATTGCTTTTTTAACAGGTTATCAAGTCCTTGCCTTGATAGTCCTATCTTTTGAGCTAGTGCAGTCTTTTTAATACCAGAGTCTTTTATTATCTTATTTACTACCTGCAAGAGCTCTTGATTAGTACGTATATCTGTCATATATCATATACCTGCCTTATTATAATAAGGAAATTATATCACACCTCCCACCTACTTGACAACGTATGTACTCCAATTAAAAAGAGTGTAAACCCCTTAATAATTCAATAGGCTTTACACTCTGTATGGTTATTTTAAATCGTTTACTTTCTTTTCCAATTCATTAACCTTGGATGATAGATCCATCAAACGGACGATGCAGTTAATTTCACGCTCAGTCTGTGATATTAACTTATATAAACATTGGATGTCGTCCTTTATTGGCTGTAATTTTGTTTCTAACATGTCTGATAGAGCAAGTAATAACTCATTGTCTGTCACAAAATCCCTCCCACTATGCTATCCGATTCTTTAATTCAGCCATTTCCTTTTCGAGTTTCTCTACCTTACTAGTAAGGATATTAACTTGGATCTCATATATTGCCGTCTTATCAGATACTTTAATGGCTTGATTTAGCTTGTCAATCAAGTTTCCATGGTTTTCAGCCAGTAGCTTAATGTTTTTATTGGTTTCGTTTTCAAGCGTTATCTCGATACCAGTCACGCGCTGTTTTAACTCTTGCATGTCGCTGTATATCGCTTGTAATAACTCGCTGTCTGTCATTGTCTCACCACCTTCCCACGTTGTCGGGTTGATATGGATTGATTATACCATGTTGGGAGTGTAAAGTCTATTCAATTATCAAGGTGCGTTGGACTGTTGTCCAAATGGCCTACAAGGTTATGAGCCTTGATGGTGCGGACTGTATAGGCCGTTGGATTTTAAAATTCATCAGATTCTAATAAATACCTTTGGTACTTTTCTTGGTAGTCATCATCAATTTTTTTAATCCTTGCTTTTTCTTGCTCTAGCTCTTCAAGTGAATCAGCTACAATATAAGTCATTGTTTCACCGTCAAAACGGGAAATACATAAGTCGGTGTCTTTAGGTAGTGCATAAGTCCTTGTTATCATATTTGATTTACCTTTCGCCTTTTACCTTTATTATGTTGTAGGGCTTGTTGCCCTGTCCCTTGGGACACTTATAATATAGCATACTTGTATTGTTATTACAATACTTTTCTTGCGAAAATAGTGCACAAATTATGCTATAATATTTTTGTAAAAATCAACAATGTTTTGTCATTGCAATACAATGTGTGGATATGTTATACTATAATACTACCCATTTGGAGGATAGAATGAAACTAGAATACAGTGGCAATGTTAATGATATTATGAAACAAATTAAACACATAATGATTGACAAAGGATTGCGCCAAAAAGATATTTGCAATATTACAGGATGGTCACGTCAGACAGTTAGTAATTTATTAGCTGGTAGGACTCCTAATCCTGGAATCAATATTATATACACATTATGTAAGGCTATTGGATGTAACCTATATATTGATATTGACTGATAGCGTAAAATGGATTGTGGGCCGTTGTGGTGCGCTATATGGGCATATGTGATTAGATTGTGGACATTATAATGTAGGGATAGGATTTTGTAATGGAGCCAGGAACGATGTGACACATTGTGAGACGTTTTAAGGCTGGTTTGTGATGTGGGTGGATAGTCGTTAGAGTGTGGATGTTAAATGGCTAGGATTTGATTGTGGTACGTTGTGTGGGGTATTGGATTGTAGATTGATTGGGTGTGTATTGATGTAGGTGTAACATATCCAGGAACGACTGGCATGGTTGATAGTGATAGATTTTGAAGTATTGACCATGCCAGTTATGTTGTCGAAACAGCGTTGTGTCGAACTTGTTTAAACATGTTATTGTCAGACAATTTCAGCCTTGTTTAAACAAGTATACAGTTCGATATATTTTGTTGTTTTTACAACGCAATATTTATAGTAATCAATACTATATCACATAGTTGGAAATCATTTACAATGCGTACTAATAACAAAAGTACGCATTTTTGATTTTGCCCTTATTTATCAAGGGTTTTTGCTGTCTATACCATAGGTGGGGGTATGTTTACATTTCCCAGTTAATCCCATTTTCACCAAATGCCCCTATCTGTTCCACCCACACATAACCTTAAAATTTTCACTTTCCGGCACCCAAAACACCCCTTATAATTGTACCAAGCATCCACACAATTCTTAAAATCTCTCAAAACAAGTTCGGTATCGAGTTCGGTAAAACAACGCATTTACAACGAAAACTAAATTTTCAGATAATTTATTTTCGCCCCAAAATACTGCAAAATCACTCTCCTCCCCCCCCTAAAACTCCCTATAAATCAAGCACTTTCCCGAACTCGACCTTTATATAAGGAAATAACACCTCTCACTCATCCTAAATCACACCACAAAATCTCAAAAATCCCTTGTATTTCAATGAAATCTCCTCACTTCCGAATCTCCTCACCGAACTTATCGTTTTCATGTACACAAATACATGCTATAATTAGTCAAAGTTTGGGTATCAAACAGATATATTTATTGAGGTGAATAAAATTGGATGAAAGATTAGCACATATTCGAGCGAATGAGAAAATGTCACATGTTGCGATATATACTAATGAAAAACTATATCAATCAAACACTTGGTTACGTAAACCCATAAAAACAGTACAGGATATATGCCCTTTATTTAACGGATACGATAAGCTTCAAGTATTGGACTTGGGGTGTGGTATTGGTCGTAACTGTATTTACATTGCGGAAAAATATAAAAACATAAATTGTACTGTAGAATGTGTTGATTTATTGGAAGTTGCAATTGAAAAACTCCGTCAAAACGCTAAAGAACATAATGTGAGTTCACACATTATTGGAATTGTAAAATCTATTGAAGAATATGATATTAGTGTTAATGCCTTTGATTTTATTATGGCAATATCTGCATTAGAACATATTGACACTGAACAATCATTTATTAAAAAATTGTTTGAAATCAAAAATGGATTGCGAAAAGATGGTATTGTCTGTTTAGTAATAAATTCTGATATTAAAGAAATAAATTTAGATACACAAGAAAACTTAGACGCACAATTTGAAGTAAACCTTTCAACTGAAAAAATACAGGAATATTTAAATGATATTTTTAGTGGATGGAATATATTAAAGTATTCTGTTAGCAAACAAGAATATGATATTCCACGGGATTCAATAATTAGTCATCTGTATACAAAGGTAGTTACTTATGTAGCAAGAAAATGCAAATAACATCAGGCTTTTGTATGTCAAAAAGGGGAGCATCCCTACTCCCCTACCTGGCACTCCATCGGCAGCTTATCATCTCTTATTCCCTTCAGAACCGCTTGCCGACGCTCTATTGACTCATCTGGCATATACTCTACAATGCAAACTAACTCAGGCGCTAACCACACCGCTTTTTCGTTACCTGGAGGTGTATGTTCAAACGGCGAATGGTTGATTATACTGTATTTGTATTCATTAAGCTTCCTCAGACTTGCACCAAGAGTAATATGCCCCTTATAAACTAATTCACTGCCATCATACTGGCCTATAACAAAGCTGGTCATATTATTTGGTTTTAGAATATATCCACACAGCACAAAATCCTCATCGGTCATAACCTTGATTTTAACCCAGTCCCGTGTTTCTTTACCAAACCAGTATAAACTATCCTTCTTTTTGGCAACAATACCCTCTAAATGTTGCTGCTCTGCCAGTTCAAAAAGTTTTATGCCATGTTCTTCAATATATCTGCTATATGCAATCTTACTACTCTCTTCAGCAAAACATTCTTCCAACAATTTCTTACGTTCTATAAGCGGTTTATTAACAACTACATCCCCATCAAAATATATGACATCAAAGGCAACAAATATAGCAGGATTCATTTTAGACGCCAACTCTATCTTAAATGGATCATTCAGTATAGACCTACGTTGCAAAATACTAAAAACAGGAACACCATTCACTATAACGGCCAGCTCTCCATCAAGGATGCATTTATGCTTAATATTTTTGTAGATATCCTTTAATTCCTGGAATCTTGGAAGTAATTTAAAATCCCTCTTATTACGAAAATCCACACTACTATCATTAAAATATGCTATGCAGCGCATCCCATCCAGCTTCAGTTCATAGATATAATCATCTGAGTCAAACGGATCTACCATCTCTGCAATCAGCATTGGTTTGATACCCTTTTTATCAAATATATCCATTATGCTGTACCAACTTTACCATTTTGCAGCATTTCTATTACCTGCTTCATAGCCTCCATAGGATCTATCATTTCATGGGTTACATTATCTGTAGCCACAATCTCTTTACCATTAATCTTAGCTGTTATGGCCTCTCGCAGCCGTTGCTGATATTCATCATGGTATGCTGATATATCAAATTTCTTCTCCAGAGATTTAACCATCAGCTTTGCCAAATCCAATTCTTCCTTCTTTATCTCTACTTTTGGTATTGGCTTTGGTAACTCCTGAATTTCTTCTTTGTAAAATAATATCTTGGCAATAATACATTCCTTAGTAGGATACAATACCAAGAGTTCCTGCTTAGTACCTAACACAGTCTTGGCGACCGCTACCAGTTTCAGGCTCAGCAATGCCTGGCGAAACAGTTCATATGATTTCTCTGCACCTGGCTCCGGAATCATATAGTAGTTCTTGTCAAAGTAGATGCTATCAATCTCAGACATCTTGGCCGTATGATCTATATGGACTGTCCTATCTTTTTCAGTCTTCAGCTTATCCAATTCATCCTGAGTGAATACCACATAACGCCCTTTCTCGTACTCATACCCCTTAATGATATCATCGTTAGACTTTATCTCCTTATTACAAGATGGGCAATATTTCTTATATTTAATCCGTTCATGAGAGTCCTTGCAAAGTTGATTAAACGAAATACTAATATCCCTGGTTGTCTTGTATAAATCGGACGGAATATATAACACACCCACAGATATAGCACTTTTCTGAGCTACCGCCATTTTCATCACCTTCCTTTGTGATTAGTATGTGTGGTATTTGTAAAACGTAATTTATGAATTATCTGGAAAGTGAAGTTTTGGATGGAGAATAACTATATATCACTTAAATCAAAAGAAAGGAAGCTATAAGCATGACCAAAACACAAGTAATACCACAAAAATTTGTATTTGATGAGGAAGGAATGACTTTACGTAATAATAAACCAGAGAATGAAATTGAATTCCCTGGCCTTAAGGTAACTGTTGAAATCGATGCCTACAAGACAGACAAACATGTTCTTAAAGAGAAATTGGAATCTATTTTTCAAGAAACCCTTGGATATTTTGATTAAAATAGGAGGAATTGTAATGCAAAAAACCGATATTTATGATATAATTATACAAAACCTTACAAAAGAGTGGGAAAATTCTATGAACAATCAACTATCTATAGAAAAGTGGGAAACACCTAAATATTCAAAAAAAGAAATTAATAACGCTGGCAAGACCATCGCTATCCCCACAATTGAACCAGAGGAACGTTATGCTGCATTGGAAATAGTAAATAACTGGCGTTCTGCACATGCGTACCCTCTACAAGTTATAGCAAGTAATCTTAGATTACGTAATCCTAATGCTATTGTTGTCCAACGGCTTAAACGGCTAGAATCAATTATTGGGAAACTTGAGAGATTTCCCGATATGAATTTATATCGAATGCAAGATTTGGGTGGTTGTAGAGTTATTGTTGACACCATAGAACAGGTATACGATGCACTGAATAAATACAAATCTTCTCGAATACGTCATATAATCAAGCGAGAGGATGACTATATTCAATCCCCTAAGAAATCAGGGTATAGGTCTTATCATATTGTTTATCAGTTCCATAGCGACACAAAAGAGACTTATAATAAAAATATGTTTATTGAAATACAGTTCCGCACAAAACTCCAACATACATGGGCAACGGCTGTAGAAATGATGGGGATTTATACAAAATCACAGTTAAAGGCCAGTCTTGGAGATGAAGATATATTAAGGTTTTTCGTTCTTGTATCTTCCGTATTTGCAAAAATGGAGGGAACCCCTATAGCTCCAAATACCATTGATGATTTTAACACACTCATATCTGAAATCAGAGAAATAGATAAAAGGCTATATATCGTATCAAGATTGAGTGCTTTATCTGTAGCAATAAATCATGTAAATGAAAACACTAAAATTAAAAAAAATGGATATTATGTTTTACAGCTAAATTATAAGAAAAAATTATTAAAAATAAATTCATTTCTCAAGTCGCAAGTTGAACTTGCAACTAATGTGTATAACAAAATCGAAGAAATCAATAATCCAAATTTAGATGTTGTACTTGTGTCGGCAACATCCTTTGATACATTAAAAGCAGCATATCCTAATTATTTTACTGATATTTCAGGTTTCGTAGATATGATGCGAAGAATATTAGCTTAAAAACATTAATCAAGACAGGTAAATTATATACCTGTCTTTTTTGTTGCTTAAAACAGATAAATTTATTCATTAAACGGAGAATTATATATTAGCTACCATCAGAAAATTATCAGGAGGAAATATTATATGAATACAAACACAGCTTTACAGGTAACAAACTTTGATTTTTATGGGGATTCCCTCATTGCCATCCGCGATAATGCGACTGGTGAGATTTATACGGCCATTAATTATGTTTTAAGAGGTATTGGGTTTACTGAACTTCAGATTAAGCACCTTCGTAAAAAATGGAGTAAAGATTCTATAGTGGCTGGTGGGGTACAAAATTTTATCACTCACGATGACCTTGGACGGCTTCAGGATTCTTTTTGTATATCCATACGAAAGCTTCCACTTGCTTTAGCCAAAATAAACATTACACCGAAGATGAAACGGGAACAACCAGAACTTACATCAAAATTAGAATTGTATCAGGATAAATGTGCTGATGTATTGGCATCAGTATTTCTTGACAATAAATCGGCGTCAGATATAAACCTTCAGCCCTTAATTGATGCTATCACTACCCTCTCATCATCAATTGTAATTATGCAACAAGATATTGTGTCAATTAAACAGAATCAGGAAAATATTCAAAAGCAGATACCAAAGAAACGATATTCCTTCTGGTCCACAAAGATGTTTCCAAAATATCAGCTATTAAAGGATTATTTCGGCATAGCAGAGAACAAAAATTTGTACAAGGAGTTATATAGGGAATTTCACAATATGTATCCGGATATAGAACTTAACCAGGTCGTAGATGATTATTGCTATGAAAATAAATTAGAGAGTTGCTACACCTTAGACGCCATAGAGCATGACAAAACGGTACGAGTTCTATTTGAGGCAATGGTTGATGGACTTTTAGAGAAATACGAATTGATATCCACTTCCGGTCCAGTAAAACAGAAAACAATTTTTGATGATGGAGTAGAGAATATATTAGTAACCCACCAGAAAGGAACCGTAATCAATGAATAACAATTTATATCTCAGCACAGTGTACAACCATACATACAACGAAATCTACAGACGATATCAACTTTTATCTGATCAGGTTCTAATTGATAACTGGAGATATCATCAACACCAGGCACAACGCAAGGATGATTATGACTGGATTGCATTTTCAGTTTGTGAGGATTTGCTTAGGCAAAGAGGGAATACATATTTAGATGATGTTTACCCAAAAGATTAGGAGGAATACATATTATGAAATTATTCGTTAGAGGACCAGAACAGACAAATTACCGCCGGCAATTAAACAGTTACCCATTTATATCTATATCATCTATAAAACCAGGTGATACGTTGTACGGCTTAAATGTTGATTACTATGTAGACAAAGTAGAATATAGCAAATCTGATTTAGCTGTATATGCCACTAAGACACAGATATTTTAGAAAGGATGAACTGACTATGGCACAGGATAGAATCACACTATGTAAATTTTACATATGTAAAGGCGAATGTTCTAAAGGTAGAGACTCGGACCACAATGGCTATTGTCAGAAGTGTAATAAGTATGAACCAAGATGTAAGGTGAAGATAATTAACAGGAAAAAGGAAAAATTAGAGAAGATACGATTGAGGGAATGGTAAATGAATGTAGCAAGAGTAATGAATTGGAACGATAGTGAAAATTCATTACGATAGTAGTCTTAATTTAATATATACAGTCTTAATTTATAAAAGGACTTCCTAAATTGCACACTGTGGCGTGATATACTTTTGGTTTTTTAGTCAAAGTATATCACACTGTAGCGTGATATATCTTCAATTTATGATTATGGGAAAGTAGGTGAAATTATAGAAGGTGATAATAATATATTAGAACCACATGCTCCAACGCATATAGTAAAAATACCAAAAGATATAATATTGCAATCTTCTTTGCCAGCGCATAGAATATCAGTTTTATTTTATATGCATTACAATCAGACCTGGGATGGATATATAAACTACTCTCCTATCCATATGATTAAATGGTCTGGATATAAACCCAATTGGCACAGAGGAACTCAAAATAACATCTATACAAAGTTTAAAGATTGTATGCAATGGTTTTATGATAATAATTATATTTGCAATTTTGACAAAGAATTGTTCATACAAAATACGCTCCAATCTTCCTTACTAAATTTTGAGAAGTTGTTACCTAATACAAATTTTGGTGTTGTATATGATTTTGAATTAAATGCAATTATGAATTATGTATCTTCGTACAAGCCGCTTAATAAAAGTATATTGCTTTTAGTTTTATCATATGTACGAGCTTTTACATGGTATAGGGCTTTTCAGTTGACAGGTCATTCAGAATCTTCTAAAAAAAGCAAACCAGAAATTTTTCATTCGCAGTTTACAGTAATGTCAAATTTTATAGGTGTTAACGAAAAATTGATTTCTAAAGCTACTTCTATTTTGGATGAGTTAGGAATCATAAAAACATATCGGATGCCCAACTATCAAGACCATGAAGGAACTTGGCATACTGATGATATTATCTACGTCTCTCCCTATAAAATTATTTCTGTAAATAAAAAAATGATAGTTTGTAGTAAAGATGATTATGACTACAAAAAAGAACTTCAAAACGGAATTAGTTATCTTCGAGAAGCAAAATATACAAGTAAAAAGTTTTATCAAGACTAAAACAATTTATAGGAGTTTATATGAAATTTGAAAATGGAAGACATCTTGAAAATTACTTATTAAAGATATTAACGAACAACAATAACATACTGAATGATGATGAAATATCTCATATCAGGAACCTTCATAAGATTTATACCTTTTTGTCAAATATACCAAATATCGAATCTATTATTAAATGGGATGGATATTATCCTTGGGTTATTTTTGCTCAAAATGACAACTATAATAGACTTATTCAAATAGCAATCGAAGGAAATAAGAGTATATTGTTATTTGAATCTGGTGAACAGTCAATTTCTTTTTGCGATGTATTCGAAAAATTCCAACTTGGAATTGAATATAAATCTTCTTACATTAGATCGAAACCGAAATCAAATGATGTTTATTATCCAAAACATCTTCATGTTGTAACTTATAATACTGAATTTAAAAAAAGAATTGTAAGAGCTTATTCAAAACCTATAATACCTCACGATAAAAACATTGGAGTTTATTTCATTTATGGTGAATATGGAGAATTAGTCTATATTGGGAAAAGTAATGTTAATCTTCTTAATAGAGCTTGCGAATCAGCCAGGCAACGTACAAACGGAAAATTTTCAAAAATAGAATTACGTCCGATGAAAACACTAGCCGACGTAAACATTTATGAACTTTATTATATTGCAATGTATCATCCAATCTATAATATCGACTCATGTCCAGATGATTTTCCTACCTTTTCTTTACCAGAGGTTTTACCTGAATATGAATTACATCTATTAAGAGAGGAAACTTTTGATGTAGAGCATATTTATCCGAATATAGTTCAAATTCAATCTAAAGAATATTGGAAGTCACCTAAAGATCATTATTTAGCATTAAATTTCAATAGAGACAAGTTTATAAAATCTGTTTCAATGATTTTATGGAAAAAATTCAGGAATTCCAAAAAAATGGATATATTGTATTTGACTGTAAACAAAGTGATGATAATACATATGGTTGTGTTTTACATCAAATTTAAGGTAACATGGTGCACCGAAGATTATTGTATCAATTAATACTAATTTTGTTAAGACTGAACATACGGTCTTTTATAATTCAGGGATGGAATGGCACTTTACCGTTGCGCCAAATTCGACACCACGGAAAAAATAATAGGAAAATGAGGAATAAAGAATTATGTACAACTTAAAAATCAATCCAGAACTAAGGGATTTTATACCACCACTCTCCGGAGAGGAAAAGAAGTCTCTTGAAGATAGTCTACTTAAATATGGGTATAAGGGTGCACCTATTTATACCTGGCATAATTACATAGTAGATGGTCATAACCGTTATAACCTTTGCATGAAACATAATATAGAATTTCCAGTTGAAGAACTGGATCTTGGAGACGAGGCAACTATTATTGATGTCATGGAGTGGATGATTAATACACAACTTGGCAGGCGTAATCTCCCGCCCCAACAAAGAATTGCCGTTGTTAAGAAGTTTGAGAAGAAAATACGGGAACAAGCAAAGGTTACTCAAGGAACAAGAACAGACTTAACTTCTTCTCCAAATGGAGAAGAAGTTAAAAACACTCGTACTGACAAAGAACTTGCTAAACTCGCAAATGTAGGCACTGGAACCATTGCACGTTTCAATAGAGTCATGTCATCTGACGATGAAGAATTGAAAAAGAAATTGCTTGCTGGTGAAGTAAAAATAAATACGGCTTATGAAAAAATCAGAGAAAAAGAAAAACCAAAAGAGAATGTAACTACTGAACCACTCCAAACTATACCAAAGACATATCAAGAAGCTGCCCAGTTGTTTGGCGGGTTACAACAGGGTCATCTTCCAAATAGGAAAAATGCAGAGACAAACGATAATTTTACCGATGAACAATTATTAAATGCGCTCATCTCCAGCAAAACACCTGTTAATGTATTAGACTCCATTGTTCCACAACAGGAGTTTGATATTATGACTAGCACTCTATTAGAAAATGTTGCTTCATGTGATTACCGTATTTTTGATTTACATGAAGTCTATAAAAAAATGGAGAATGAAGATATAGATTATGCTATTACAAAATTTGATAGTGTAATTGAAGCCATCATGAAGTTAGAAGAAAAGATCAAAGAATTTGTAAAGGAGACAAAATAATATGAAGAAAAATAAGAATGGATTAATTGTACCAGATAGCACAGAGGCATTGCCATGCAAAATTTTACACGCAAAGTTAGATTGCCAGAAAACACCAAAAGAGACGGATGTAAGAGAACTCGCATCAAACTGGGAGGATAAGTTATGCGATCCAATTCATGTTAGTTATAGAGATGGGCAATATGGAATTGTTGAAGGACAAAAAAGAAAACTTGCTAAGATGATGATTGATTCTGACGGAACTCTTGTATGCCACATTTACAGAGGTCTTACCCAAGAAGAAGAATACCAGTTATTTTCTCAACTAAATAATGGTAAGCGTACATATGGGTCAAACGAAGACTACGAAGCACGTTCAAAATTTGATCCTAAATGGAAGTATGTCATTGAATGTGTGGCTCAGGCTGGCTTTTCGATTGTTTATTCTGGTGGTGCAAGAGAAAAAACTTTTGGTTGTGCTGCTACATTAGAAGAAATTTATGATGGCATGGGAGATATTGATTTTATTGAAATGATTAAACTGTTAGCGAATGTATGCGAAGGAACAAAATTCTCTTTACAAGCCACATTCTTTAAAGGATTTGCGAAGTTCTACTCTATTTACAAAACTTCCATTATTGATAAAGAATTCAAAAAAATGTTCATTGATAAAAGTACCAAGAAAATTATCAAAAAGGCCTTTATTAATGTATCTGAAAAGGCAAAAACATATACACAGACTAAGAATGTCGGAGTAAAAACTGCTTTTGGGATATTAATGCTTTATAACGAATACTGTTCTAAGAAAAACAGATTATCTTTTGGCGCATTTGATTCCCTTGACAAATAGGCGAGGTGAGCCGCCTTGCCTATTTATGTAAAGATACCACGAGAAATAATATATGACAAAAACCTTGGAGATAAACGGGTGATTATCTTTTCATACTTATGCGCAAGACGCGCCTTGGACGATACAGTGGCCTTCTCTATCACGGAGCTGTGCCACTGGTCAAAACTCAAGCCTAACTATAGGGATGGAAAGATAAATCAAAAATACTATGAAGTTTTATTACATCTCTCCCACTATAGATATTTTGTAGAATGTCCGGATTTTGAGAGTTGCCTTCATGAGTCTACCAATTCAGTAAAATACCAGCAAGTAAAACTGAATATAGAAAAGTTTGATATCCCGGACAATTTCGGAATCATCTACTTTGATGAACTACAAAGAATTTTAGATTTCAAAGGAGAATTAAAGGATAGTGGCATTGACTTTGTCAGGATGTCGTCGGCATACATATTGTTGCTCCTCTCCTATCTCCGTGTGAACATGAACCGTAATCCGAATAAACCTCTATGCTGCTTTCGACATTATCAAAAGATTGCTGAAGACACTGGTTTATCAGAAAGATATATTGGCCGGATCGTAGAAATACTGGATGCTATGAATATTATTAAATTCCACAAAATGAAGCGCGCCAGGTTTAAAGACACAAATAATGATGTCAAATTCAATACTACACCAAAAATATTTGTCGATTATAGGCATTATATCAAGGATACTAATGGAGTTTCTATTATTGATACTAAGTATGATTACAATACTGAAATTAGCAAACAGATAGAACATATGAAAAAAGAGAATATTACTTTTAGTAACTAACCAATCACACCACAAAAGGAGTGAGGATTATGATCACAAATAATTTAACAGTAAGGAGAACACGATTATTAGATGAAAAGCATATATACCCCAATCGACCATAGTACATATGGAGGAGAAATTACAACCTGGAGTTTTGACGGACACTCAACATTAGTAGAAATCGCAGATAAAATTGCAAAGGACATACGATTCGACCATCAATGTAAAAGGAATAGAGAATTAGCAGAAAACAGAAAGAGGTAATAAAATGATCAGATATAAAAATGTACCATCTATAGAATTCGATTTAGAAAATGATTACAAAGTAAAAGCCGAGTATATTTTCAATAAGGATTCTGGGAAATATTTAGTGTCATTCTATTTAAGACAGGTTAATGTCGGCATGTGGGACCAAATCCACAAGGCTACTGATATTGTATTCGATTCCACATATGAAACCATAAAGACTGATATCGCTAAATACTTTACCAAGTTACTTATTGAGGGATTCTTTCAGTATTACATAGACCGCTATGTGTATCAGATGAAGTGTTTTGATAAGGGCAACGATTTATACGAGAGGGAATGTCTGAATGCTCAGTAAGTCAGACTATAGGTACTTTGAAAAGGCACATCAGGCCGCTCTCATCTCTGATTTCAATAAAACCCACGTCGGCTGCATTGCAGTCTATCAAGGTAATATCATCGCCATCGGGTGTAACACCCACAAGACACATCCCAGACAACAATACTATAATCAGTTCCGGACGATACGCTATAGCGATAGTAAGTATCTTCCTAAAATGCACGCCGAAATACATTGTCTCAACGTGATCCGTAACCTTGATATAAATTTTGCCAAGGTAAAGCTATATGTTTATCGGACTCGTAAGGATCAGGACTTTGGGTTATCCAGGCCGTGTGCGTCTTGCATAGCTGCTATTAGGGATTTAGGCATTAGGCAGATATACTACACAACTAATGAAGGATATGTTTTTGAGAAAATAGAGATCAAAAATTAGAGTCTGTGAAATTAAAGAAATATAGAGAAGAACAATCTCGGCAAAGTTAAAACTCAATATTTACGTTTCAAAATTAGACCCAATTTGAGAATAAGTGATAACTTGTTCGCCTGATAAAAATGAAACGAAAACTTGTAGTAATAATTAATACTTATAAAGGATGTGATGTGAATACATAATGAGCGACTTTGGAATTAAAATTAAAAACATCGAGGCCAGCACTCTCTTTGAATATAACAATGGAGTACGTGACCATTACGAGTACAAGGAAGCACTGTTCACAAATAGTCTATTTAGTGATTATCTGTTGGAGAATGGGCTAAAAGTATGGAATGAGGAATCTACTAGAGATATTATTTGTTTGGAATTCAATTTTGGTTCTAGGTCATTTGACGATGAAATGGAACATTTAAAAAAAATCAGTATGAAAGCCAGACTAGAATATAAGATTGCTAAAAGTTACGGATATCCAACCGTTATTAAGAAAAAACGAAATAAACGTCGTAGACTAGCAATGCTGCATCAAGAAGCGATAAAGAACAAAGAAAAATATCAAAAATATAGTAAAGATGATATCAGGAGAATATTTTACAATGATGGTGTTACTGTTGAATACATATCTCGTAAGAAGAATGGAGATATTGTTAAAACAGAGCATATAAATTACAAAATGTTATATCGTAGTACTGGCAAGGCCAAAAAGGGTTCTTGTATGTTCATCTGTGATCGTTTATATAAAAAAGCAATTAAATTTTTATACATGGGAATAAAGATACCAAAGAATAATGCTCCCATTGTTGAAATCAGTGCATATACTCCTCTCATATCTAGTGCTATTGTCGGTAAAATTAAAATTAATCCCAAGAACATTTTAATATTAAAAGACGTAGACAGAACTTTCAAGACGAATGTGATTAGTGTTGAAACTGATGAGAATCGTCATTGCGTTGCAAAGTATCTTGAGGACTACACCCTGAAGAACACTCTTTTTGACGGCCAGGCATTGATTGATAGTAGCATTTTCCCTGAATGGGGGAATGGATATATTTTATTACGTCATCATTTTTGCAAAATGGCAGCGTTTAATACGAATATTCAGAAGTTCTTCAAAGATTACTTTGGGGATGATTATTTATCTGCTACTGTAGAGGATATGTTTGGAAATATACATTATGTAAAAGACATTGAAGTAATTACAACTGATAATTCAATGAAGTGGTTAAAATTTAACATATCTTACGATTACTGGTGCGAAAAGGTTTATGAAAACAACTGTATGTTTGGGATTGTTAAAACCGCTCATGAAAGCAAGCTCGGGGATGTACAACGAATGAGTTATCAGATGGTGAACTCTCTTGATAAAGACATTATGGAGAACGTTGTTAAAGAAAGTGTTGAATATATCAATAAGCTGAAGCAAGATGATGACGCATTTCTTGAATATCTCGAAAAAAACAAGAATTTCTCAAATGATTACGAGGTATTAATAGCGCTATGTGAGCAGAATCGTGATTTTTTGCGTAGTTCTTATTTTAGAAGAAGAAAGATAGATATAATAAAGGTCTATGTTTTAAACATGAAAAGCGGAAAGCTTCTTCAAAACGCAGAAAATCTAGTAATTGTCGGTTCTCCATATGCAATGTTGTTGTATGCTGCAACTGGAAAATCAGAATCGGTAGATGAGGATGATACGTTTTTCGTAGAGAATGGGACAATTCAATGTTATACAGAACGGTTCAATAGTGGAGAATATCTTGCTTTCTTTCGAAGTCCGTTTAATAGCAAGAATAATCTTACATATATGCACAATGTGTACCACAAAAATTTGAATAAATACTTTTCTCTTGGCAGACAGTGTATTGCCGTTAATATGATCGGAACAGATTTTCAAGACAGAAACAATGGTGCGGATCAGGATTCTGATAGCGGCTACACTACAAATCAAACAGATATTGTTGAGCACGCCCGTTTGTGTTATCTTAATTACCCTACTATCGTTAATAATATTCCAAAAGACAAGAATTGCTATAGAAGAACAATGGACGATTACGCAAAAATTGATTCTGGATTGGCGAATTCTCAACTTGATATTGGAGAGTCTAGTAACCTCGCGCAAATAGCTCAGACTTACGCTTGTAATTTCTCTGATCAAAAATATATTAACTATGTATGTATACTATCTGTGCTCGCTCAGGTTGCAATAGATAATGCGAAGAGACGTTTTGATATCGATTTAACGAACGAAATACAAAGAATTAGACGTGACATGAACATTAATGAAAACGGTTATCCTGAATTTTGGGGGATAATACGGAAAGATTTTAACAAATCTCGTATTAACAAGGAATTATGTTGTCCAATGAATTATCTATCTTCTCTCGATTTGTCTGAGTTTCACAATACTACTACCACCCTTCCAATGAGTTATTTCTTTCACAAGTTTGAGCTTAAAAATAACATCCGTACTTGCCGCAAGGTAGAAGAATGGATTGCTAAATACTCAATTCAATTATTCAACTACAACACATCAACTGATGTAGACGAGCATTTTCTTCTTAGAAAAGATTTTGATAATCTTGTAAATGACATAAAGCAGATAAATGTATCTCGTAATTATTTAGGACTGTTTTCATGGATAATTGATAGAAGTTTTAAAATCTTACCTGGAACGAAACGAAACAAAAATAATATATCTTCAACTTTAAATAAAAATAAGTCCATATTAATTAAAGTTTTATATGATGTAAATTCATCAAATTTGCTAAAGTGTTTTAGCAAAAATTGTGAAAAATAGCCAATTTTCGTGCAGACTTAATTTTTTTAACATCCTACAAACGTTGATTTTACGCTGTTTTTTGAGTTTTACTAATGTGAACTAATGAGGGGAAAGTGAGCAATGAGAACTTTGCGTTAGTGTAAAGAAGTAAATTTGCGTGTGTTTCGTCACAATATCAACATGAATACCCTCTCCGCTATGATTGCATATGCGGAATATAAGTACGCAACACGTGTATTATTTTAAATTTAGCCCTCTGAAATATGAGGGCTTGGCCGAGAGGCATTTGTCAAATGATGAACTAGGAACCAGGTGATACTTTATCATATTGTCAAGTTTAAACTGGTGGCGGTGCTATTTTTAGAATGGCATCGCTATTAGTGTTGTATTTTTTATGTGCCTATGGCGAAAATGGTATACGCAGCGGGTTTAAGCCCCGCTTCCATATGGAATAAGGGTTCTAATCCCTTTAGGCACACTAAGCCTCTGTAGCAGAAATGGATTATGCACCAGACTAAGGATCTGGGGGGCAATGACACATGTGGGTTCGACTCCCACCAGAGGTATTATACAGGAATAGCAGAATGGCATATGCCGGAGTTTCAAAATCTCTGTGATCTATGGGTTCGAATTCCATTTCCTGTACTTTACTATGCAGTTAAAGCGGGATGCTCGTACCAGTGGACAGTCGGCTGGCTCATAACCAGTAATCAGGTGGGTTCAAATCCCATTCCCGCAACTACTATCTCCGTAAAGGGGAAATAAAAAATGAAAGAAGTGAACTAACTATTTTTCAAATTACAAGAAATGAAGCGGATATGTTGAGATCCAGAGGTTTAGATGAATTTGTAAAAATATCATCTAAAACCCACAAGTCAAGATGCAAAAAGTATTGGGCTGTTGAAGATCGCAAGGTATTATGGTGTTTAAATACATATCGAAAGAATACTATCGTCAAGTGACGAAATAAACGTGGAAGGTGGTTATGGCCATCGGAAGATTAAAATTAAAATCTGACGGAATTATGTTTGTCGGAAACAATGCTGAAGATGTCACTGGCAGCATGACACTTATAAAATTTGCCAACAAGCAGATTTTACTTGAAGCTGGATTGTACCAGAACAATGATTATCTTGAATCTTATAAAGTAAATACAGAAAAGTTTAAATTTAAACCAGAAGAAATTGATTATGTATTCGTTGGGCATTGTCATATCGACCATATAGGCTTATTGCCTCGCCTTGTAAAAGAAGGGTTTACTGGAAAAATCATAATGACATATCCCACATCAATCATCTCAAAACACCTACTGCTAAATTGTGTCTTCATTCTAGCAGATGAAGCCAGAGTGTTATCCAAACGGTATGGTAGGGATTACTCACCAATATACAGTGAAGATGATGTCTATAATACCTTCAAATTCTATACGGTATATAATCAGTACGATACTTTGTTTCAATTGGATGATGTAGTAAGCTTTCAGTGGTTAAAAAACTCTCATTGCGTTGGGGCTGCTCAATTACAGCTTATTTTGAATGATGGAATTAAAAAGAGAAAATTACTATATACTTCTGACATTGGTGCTCTGGAAACAAAAAATCATTATGTTGAGAATACGGAAGTGCCAACATTTTATAACGATTTAATTATCATGGAGTCCACTTACGGACTAAACACAAGAATATCAAAGAAAACTCGTGAATTCGATGTAGAGCATTTACGAGTTGCTATAGATACAGTATTAGAACGACATGGCACACTTGTACTACCGGCATTCAGTTTTAGCCGTTCTCAAGAACTGTTAACCACACTATTCCTTCTGTTTGGCGACGATGAAAATTTCACGACTCCAATTATTGTAGATTCTATGCTTACATGTGATATATGCTTTGATTATGGTCAGGTATTACAGAATGATTATTTAGACCTCTGGAATAGAGTTTACAATTGGAAAAATGTTAAATATATCAGAGAAAAGTCGGATTCACAAACATGCGTTTTAGATTCAACTCCAAAAATCTGTATTTCATCATCTGGATTTTGTACTAATGGTAGGGTACTCTCCTATTTAGATAAATACCTACGAGACATTAATTCTATGATTTGCTTTTCTGGATATGTCGGAGATGATGAATCTTATCTTAGTTATAGAATCAAGAATGGAAAATCCCACAAAACAATAAATATAAATAAAAAGCCTGTACCAAATAAAGCAGACTGCTTTGTAATGCAGTCGTTTTCATCTCATGCCAATTTTAATGATTTGCTAAAATACGGAAGCAATTTGAGGACGAATCAATTAATTCTGGTCCATGGTTCTATTGAGTCCAAAAATTGTCTAAGAAAATATTTGAAAGAAGAAATATCAAAAAATAATAAAACATATAAAGTGACGTGTTCAGAACGGGATATGATTATTCCATTATAAAGAAAAGGAAATCTATAAAACTATGAAAAAGTACATTTTAGGAATTCTAACAGTTATTTGTGCTATACCTATATTGGAATCATTGACCGAGATTATTCAGGTAGCAATGGAAATCCCAAAAGGGATTTTGAGTCGTCATGTAATTAAAATAAATTCTGAATTGCAGGATTTGCAGAACGAAAATGAGCCAATAAATACTAGTTGTATAGGATTTGAAGCTCCCTATGAGACTTATGACGATTTTGAGGATTGTAAACATAAAATAGGATTTCGTAAATAAGAAAAAGATGAAAGGATGATTTATTATGGCAAAATCAAAGTTGAATTTCAAAAGAAGTATTACTGATAAATTGAGTGTAAAGGGGGTTCTCTCTGAAGATGGAACCACTATTACCTATACTGACAAAAATGATATTGAGCAGGATGTAAAAGTATCTGATTTACTGAATGTTTTCAAAAATCAGCCTATTGAATTTGGAGTACAGTTAAAGAGCGACGAAGATCTTGACGTAATTCCAACTGATGAAGATTAAAAGGCGGTGGGCATACTGATTAATTTTGAGGAAGAACTTAAAAAGGTTGGTCTAACGCCAGAATCTTACGAAGCAGCCTGTGAAGATATTGATTTAAAATCAGATGGTGTTAAAGATTTAGACTGGTCAGAAATTAAAGATAAATACAATATTCCACTTTCAAGTGATAGTGTTCGAAAAGCCAGTGGTACTATTTTTGGTGGACCATTCAGAACTGCATATCTGAAAAATAAAATCTATTCAAATCCTGTAAAATATTCCCAAGAAAACGAATTAGATAAAAAGCTTTCTGAGATGCGTAAAGAGCGCATTAAATTACAGACTGCAAATGTAGAGCGAAACCGTGTTGATAGGAATGAATCGCGGCACCAGATGTATTTCGAATATGTAGGTAGTTTGTGCAAATCACTTCCATTACCTGAATTTAATCCACTATTAGAGTATGTGTCAGATGATTACGAGCATGAATACCTTTTATCTATAGCCGACGTACATTATGGAGCAAAATTTGTAAGTGAAAACAATGAATATTCCCCAGAAATTGCAAAAGAGCGATTTGAGTGTCTTACGAATAAGTGTATTACTTTCATTGAGGATAAGCATATTTCCAAATTACATATTGTTTCATTAGGGGACATGATCCAGGGAGTCCTCCGCCTTAACGATTTGCGGATAAATGATAGCACCATAGTTAAAGCGACTGTGGATATTAGCAGGTTGTTTGCAATGTTCCTTAATACGTTGTCAGCATACTCAACTATTGAGTATTATCATACGCCTATGGCAAATCATACACAGTTACGTGTTCTTGGCAGCAAGGCCAATGAGATGATGGATGAAGACCTTGAATACCTTATCGGCAATTACATCAAGGATTTATGCAGGGATAATACGAGAATTAATATCTACTTAGCTGAAGAAGGTAAACAATATATCGAAATACCGATTTTAGGCTTTGAAATCATCGCAATACATGGACATCAGATCAAGAATATTGAATCATCATTGAAGGATCTATCAATGCTTAGGCGCTCATTTGCTGACTATGTAATTTTGGGGCATTATCACTCTGGAAAAGAACTTACAAGCTGTGAAGGCTGTTGTAATGATGCAGAGATACTTGTTGCTCCATCATTCGTCGGAAGCGATCCTTATTCTGATTCATTGATGAAGGGAAGTAAACCTTCTGTCAAGATATATGGATTTCATGAACTTTATGGACATGACGAAACACATAAGATTATTTTGAATTAACGCAAATTTTTATTTATCCGACTCGTGAGCTGGGTTCCTGAATGGGAGTTGGTCGTAAGGCTTAGAAGTCCTTTGCCTATGGGGTCGGATATTTATATCAAAGGAGAATACATGGATACTAATATAGTGATGGATTTTGAAAAGACTGTTCAGTATATCATGGATAAAACTGGTCTATCCGAAGAAATTATCCAATCTGTACTTGATACGGAAACGCAGTACATGATTTGAGATAGGTATTGTTAAAATTTCAGAATAAGGGAGTTTTACTGCTTTCCTACTACAAAATTAAATTATGAGAGGATTTACAATATATGAACAAGAACGATTTGATTAAGGTTATGTCTCAGAAGATGGAAGATAATAAGAATGTTGCTGAAAAGGCCCTCGCAGCCTTTATGGACGTCATAAAAGATGAAATGATAAAGGGTAATAAGATTCATTTAGTTGGCTTTGGAACATTCGAAGTTACAGAACGCGCAGAACATATGGGTAGAAATCCAAAGACTGGTGAATCCCTTCTGATTGAAGCCTCTAAGGCTCCTAAATTTAAAGCTGCCAGTGCATTAAAGAAGGCCGTGAATGGTGGTGAGTAACCGTTGTACGACGAAATAGTAAAGACTATAGACCTAACCTCTGATGAGGTGGAAATATTGATTGATACACTCTCCTATCGACTGGCTCAGTGTATGTCAGTTGGTGAAGAGATTACAGTACGAGAATTGCTAGAGAAAATTCAGTAAAATTATAGGCACCGTGAGGGTCAAATCTCATGGTGCTATTTGAATGACAAAAATCGTTAGAGATTTTTACTGGGAAGGTGCGCGCACTAAACCAGATTTGAGCTTTTGAATTAATTGAAAGGAAGTGGGATTATTGGATGGGAAAATAGCAGATAGATCAGAAGAAATCACAGATGAGTTATGGGAAACAGTCAACAAATTTAATAAGGATATGGTGCAAGACTATCTTGATAATCAAGCCGACCTTTCCGCAAAAACTCGACCTGCTTACCGCTCCGGATTACGGGTATTTTTTGTATGGGTAAAAGAAAACTTAAAAGATAAGGATTTTACCCAAATCAAGAAGAAAGAATTTCAGAAATATTTGAACTGGCTTACAAATCGTGGATTATCCGACTCTGCAATACGGTTTAAAAAATCATGTGTAAGCACGTTCTGTAATTATGTAATGATGATGTATGAAGAAGAGTACCCTACGTTTCGAAATTTCACTGTTGGATTAAAAGTCGTTCAAACTGGATACGTTCATGAAAAAGTACCTCTTACTCCTGATGAGTACTTAAATTTATGCCAGGAATTAGAGCATCGTGAAGAGTGGCAAAAACTGGCTTATTTAGTATTCTCTTATAGTACAGGTTGCCGACGTGCCGAAGCAAGACAACTTTTAAAAGAGGTTGTTGATTATCCTGCGAAAGAAAAAGCAATTAAAATTATTGATGAAAATGGCAAGGAGACTTCAGCCATCTCAAAACAGTATCTAACTCATACTATTCGTTGCAAAGGAAAATCTGTTGTCGGTAAGCCTAGAAAGCTTAAATTTGGTGAAGACGCTATGAGCTGGTTAAAAAAATGGCTTGAAATCCGTGGTGAAGATGATTGTCCCTATATGTTTGTTGTTAAAACAAAGGATGGTAATACGCGTCAGGTCGGAGAAGGTATTTTCAATGACTGGTGTAGTGGTTTGTTTACAGAAATTGTAAATAGGCGTTGCCATCCGCATTTATTCCGTGAAAGCAGAGCTACCAATCTCGTTGTATATGAACATAAATCAGCGGAAGTTGCTCAAAAGCTTTTGGGCCATGAAGATGTTAGTACCACCAAGAATCACTACATTATCAAAAATGATGCTGATGATGAGTCCGATGAAGCGTTTGTCTAATCAGTTAGATTCCCCATTTAAAGCTCATATTGATCAATTTATACCTCCTTAACAAAAAATCATTTGCCTTACTTTTTAGGTTTTATTAACTTTTGTAATGTATATTTAATATTGTAATATGCTATCATATAAACACTTATACACAATATAATGAATCCTATAATAATGATATATAATAGTATCTTCGTAAAGGCAGGAAATGCTTCTAATATTCCGTATGCATATATTGCTAAAACACATATACTAATCGATACGTAAAAAGTAAACAGTGCCTTATTATAGCTAGACAAATACTTATACATAAAGATAAACATTGGTTCGGGATATCCTAACATTCTTCTAAACTTACTGTTATATTTGTAGATATCATCTTCTAACAACCGTAAACAATTTTTTGCATTTTTGCTGTCAATATTATCTTCTAACAGTTTACATGCTGCTATTGTTGTTCTGCTGGCATATTTATTATATTTTTGCAGTCGTTTTTTAGTTTCTTCAAGAATTAGTTTATAATTTTTCCCCTCAGAGCTCTTTATCACTTGTAATAAAGGGTAGTAAATTCTATTGTATGATATTGCTATTTTATCGATGGGGCACCTATTGTATTTAGTTACCCAATAGGTCACAAATCCTGTGATTACCACCGGGATAATTATCTTGATAATCTCGTAAATCCTATCCATCTTATCCTCCATGTCTTACTCATAAATATAACACAAAATAACAACTATTCATAGACATTTAAGAAAATTCAATCCCACCGACATCCCGGATTGTAGGCTGACCACTGCCATAATAAGTGTGGGGATGTTCGTGCCTCGCTACGTTAGTGCGAACCAGTAATTATGGAGGGCTACTACTCTCCTATTTTTCATGGGTCTGTCGCCTAATGGTATGGCACTAGACTTTTAATCGAGTTTATGCAGGTTCGAATCCTGCGGGGCGTGTTTATGATACTGCTGCTCCAATAGCGAGTGTCTTGTTAATATAAATCAGAAAGGTGGTGAGCATTTGGCTCAAACAAAAGAAGAATTAATACGTGAGTCCATGAACTCACCCAAAATAATAGACCCTTCAGTAAAATTTAAGATTCCACGGTCAGCTGAGCAGTTTGACCCAACAAAGCATAAATATAAATGTTACTGTTGTGGAAAGGGGTTCAACTCTCAACAGAAGACTAATTTTCAGAAGTCAAATAGTCCATTGTTTCAAGCAAATGACGGATTTCTTCCATGGTGCAAAGAATGTACTGATAAATATATGATATTACTTACTGCTTTCTATTCTAACAATGAAGAACACGCTATAGAACATTTTTGTCAACAAGTGGACTGGGTTTACGATATTGAGCCATTAAAATGCGCGAGGGAAATATCATCTGATAGATCAAGAATTTCTAATTATGCTGCAAAGAAGAATCTTAATGTTGGTGGAAGAAAAACATATTTTGATTCCATGAAATATGATTATGAAAACAGGCAACACGAAACTGTCCAATCAAAAGATGATGTAAAGGTCAAAGAGCTATCAATTACTGCCTCTGCCGTTGACAGATGGGGTGTGGGATTTACTGAATTAGATTATAAAAATTTGGACGAGCATTACAGAATGCTTAAAAAGAATAATCCTAACGCTGACAATAACCAAGAAATTTTTATTAAATCTCTTTGTAGTCTAAATATGCTAATGATACGTGCATTGCAAGCTGGTGACTCTAAAGAATATAGTAGTTTGGTTGGACAATACTCTAAGACCTTTACTAACGCTGGTTTAAAAACTGTAGAAGAAAAGGATTCTAGTAATGATGAAGCTATTGGTGTTACATTAGGAATCATCTCACAGTTCACACCTGAAGAATTCTATATGGACAAAAAACTATATGATGATTGGGACAAGTTGGGTGATTATATTGATCGTCATATTACAAGACCAATTGAAAATATCATTACCGGAAGCACAACCAGAGACAAGGAATATTATGTTCCTGATATTGAAAATGAAGATATAGATGATGAGTTGGGTGACTTAGATGAATAGGATTTCAGATTCAGCAGATAAAAACCAATTAAGTCTATACAAAAAATTTCCTTCAACTCATTTTCTTAGCAATCAACAGAATGTTTTATATGTAATTGCTTGGTGTACATTTTGGCGTAGAAATATGCATCGATTTGTACTAGATTATTTGAGGTTGAAACTCCATGAGTATCAATTAATATCAATATATTTAATGGGTATTTCAAATTTTATCTGTATAGTTGCAAGTCGAAATGATGCGAAATCTTTTATTGTAGCATTATATGCTTGTTGCAGATGTATTTTATACCCAGGAACTAAGTTTAGAATAGGTAGTTCCACAAAAAAGCAAGCAAAATTAATTGTTTCAGAAAAGATAATTGATGAGTTATGTGAATGGAGTAAGCCGCTAAGGAATGAGATATTAACCTGGAGTACAAGTGACAACGACATATATGTGAAGTTTAAAAACGGTTCTAAAATAAGTGTTTTTGTAGCTAACGAGAACGCCCGCGGACTTAGAAGTAATGCAACTGCTAGGGAAGAATTTAGACAAATCAAAGAAAAGGTTGATGGCTCTATTATTTCACCATTCCAAACGCCACGCAACCCACAATATATGCTCAATAGTTATTATACCGAAAATAAAGTTTTGCAAGAAGAGCCTATAGATATATATATAAGTTCAAGTTGGTTAGATAATGGACATTGGATGTGGAAAATTGTAGATCAGGCTTTTAATGGAATGATAAAAAGAGATGGTTCTATATTCTTAGCATTTGATGAAAGTATAACCTTAAAACACAATTTAAAAACCATGAAGTACATGATAAGAGAAAAGAAAAAACAAGATCCTACGACATGGAAAATTGAGTTTTTAAATTTGAGAGTAAAAGATTCTATATCCTCATATTTCACATATTCAATGTTAATGAATTGTCAAAGATTAAAACAGGTATTTTATCCAAGAACAGCCATTGATTTTAAGAGTAATAAAAAAAATAAGTACTTTATTACCAAACAAGATAATGAAATTAGAGTAATATCAAATGATATAGCTTTTGTTCCTGGAAGTCAAAATGATAACTCTGTTTATAGTTGTATCCGTGCCATTCCAGAATCCATCACTTACGAAAATGATAATAATGTTATAGAAATAAAGAAAGGTTATCGCAGACTATACCCATATATTGAATCAAATCAAATTGGTGATACGACAAAGCAGGCAATTAGAATTCGACAGCTTTATGAGGATTTTGATGGTGATTATATTGTAGTTGATGCTAGAAATGGCGGAGGGCAAATAGTATTTTCTTTGCAAAAGGTATTATACGACGAAGAGCGTGGTGTTGAATACCCTCCACTAAAATGTATGAATGATGATAAATACGCTAATGCTTGCCAGGATCCTAATGCCAAAGCTTGTATATATCTAATCAATGCAACGCAAACACTTAATAGCGACATTGCAATTAATTTCAGAAAAGCTCTTGTTGAGAATCGCATCGACTTTTTAATCAATTATAATGTTGCAAAAGAAGATATTTTAAATAATAACAGAGATTATATAGAAGCCTTTGATGAGAACACTCAGATAGAATTGGAAAAACCATTCTTAGAAACACAAGCGATGATTAGCGAATGCGCTGACTTACAATATGAAAAGCTTCCCCAAACTAATATTATTAAAATTTTTGAACAAGGCAGTAACCGTAAAGATAGATATACCAGTTTTTCTTATGGTTCGTATTTTATTGATCAGTTAGAATTGGATTTACTTGGTTCTTCTAATGATTATGATTACACAACTTTAATAAACTGACAAAGGAGGCGACACATGCCAGAGGAAATAAAGCGCAAGAGGGGTCGCCCTCCCAAGAATAAAACTGATACAAATTCGAGTAACATATCTGAAAACAATTCTTCCAGTATTCCCAGTAAAGATTATGAATTCAATAGTTATTTTGGTACTGTTCCAATTAATGATTTAGATTCTTTTTTCGGTTGCAATATCTACTCTACATTTACTCCAGAAGAAATCAGAAGTATCGTAAAGGACCCAATAACAAATCATGCCATAACACGAAAGTTGGCAATGTTTGTATATAACAGTGAAGGTGTTGTTACAAATGCGATTGACTATATGGTATCCATGCCGTGTTTAGATCGGGTTGTATATGGGAAAAAACGTCTATTTGGTAAATCAAGATTAAATAAGAATAAGGATTTGATGTTATCAACACTTGAACGAATTAATGATAAGCAGTTTATCAGAGATGCTTTATTTACTGATATGAATGAAGGAATTTGCTTTTATTACTTTGAAACAACAAATTCAGTAAATGATTTTACACGGGCCATGACTGATTACGATGTAGAAAACATTGTAGAGATATGCGATTTAGGACTAAACGCATCACTGGTTCCGCTGCCATATGATTATTGTAAAATCGTAGGAAGGAAAAACAGCAGATATGTCTTAGCTTTCAATTTACGATATTTTGATGAGCAATGTACTACTCATGAAGATAAAAAAAGAAAACTCAAAAAGTATCCTACTGAAATCAGAAACGCTTACACTTCCTGGGAGAAAGGCAATAAATCATCCAGCAATTGGATTGTGTTAGACAACAAACATACTATCGCACATAAGATAAAATGCAAGACAAGTGAACCTTGGGGGCGCCCACTTGCAATAGCGGCTATCGCCGACATATTGTATCAGGATGAATTTGTCGATACAAAAAGGAATGTACTAAGAGAACTTAATAACAAAATAATCTATCAAACATTGCCTGAAGGTAAAGATAAAGGAAGTTGTGCTCTTACTAAAACTCAACAGCAGGATCAGCATGATAAAGTAAAAAGCGCAGTTTTAAATAAAAATAACCGTGGTGGTACTTCTTTCTTTACAGTATCAGCTGGCACAAAAATTGATGCACTCGATGTGGGTACAACTGATATCTTTGACGAAAAAAACGAAGCTAATCTAACAGACAAAATTGCTTTGGATTTGGGTATGGCTAGTTCTCTCCTTAATGGTTCAGGATCAGGCAACTATTCATCGCAAGAAAACAATCTGGAGCTTATTAATGCACAAATATACACATGGATACAAGAACTTCAGAATGAATTGAATTATGTAATAAATGAAAATATTATTCAGGATAAGCGTAATAAGGTAGAAGTATACTATTTACCAACATCATTAGTAAATAGGCAGAAGTTCTTTGATATGATGAAAAATCTCTATTTGGAAGCTAGCGGCTCATATACATTCCTTATTGCTGCAACTGGAGTGAATCCAGATGTTTATTTTAACATACTTGACGAAGAGGTTGAAAATAAGATATTTGATAAATATAAACCACATCTAACAAGTCATACTTTATCTAAAGATGATAAGGATGGCGGGCGTCCAGAAAATCCGGACTCCAGCAACCCATCAACGCTTCAAACAAAAGCAAATGGCAGCAATGCGCAGCCAAAACCATCAACAAAATAATGATATATATTAGGGAGCCAAAATTTAATTGGTTCTTTTTTATTATAGGAAGGAGGTCGAAATGGCTGTTTTTGAATTATCGTCTGAACAATATAAAAATGGTCGAAGGCCGTTTGTAGCTACATTATACGAGTTACAACCTCCTGATTGTGTAGTAGATGATGTCGGAACTAAATATAACAAGAATGGAATTACATTTCTTGAGGAATATGCCGCTAATACGCTTGACAGTATCAAAGATATGAGCGTTCGTGTTGAGTTTATTGATGAGGACAGAACAATGATATCCGGACATGGGGACACTGGTATATCTGATGGATTACCAGTATTTGAAAATGCCACTGTTGTTGGACATTGCACGGAAGGATATATAGATGATGTTGTATTAAATGGAGAGGTCAAGCGCTGTGTTTGCGCTAAAGGAACTCTTGATGAGATGTGCTACCCTGCGTTTGTAAGTTCTTTACATGAACAATTACAAAATGGCGGTTCTATAGATGGAAGTATTGAAATTTTCAGGACAAAAAACAATAAGGAAATCATCTATAAAAAGGGATGGATAGAGAAAGGTAGGATTCCAACAGAATACATCCATTCTGGCTGGGATATGGTTATTAATCCGGCAGACCCATCTTCTACACTATTAGAACTAAATAATTCAAAAGGAAATAAGGAGGAAAAATCAAATATGGAATTTGATATGAATGAAGTCAAGTCTGCAATTCAGACTACTATTTCAGAGCTTAATAGCAAAGAAAAGGAATTTACAACCCAGATTTTAGAACTCAATGAGCAGCTTTCAGAAAAGGAGTCTTTAATTACTGATAAGGATGCAAAAATAGTTGAGTTAAATGCAACTGTTGAACAGGTACAGAAAGCATTGGATGATTTAAAGAAAGAGTGTGAATCTTATTGGGCAGAACGTGAGGCGCTTGAAAAGGAATTGGGTGAACTAAAGGCTAAAGCTAGACTAGGAGAACTAAACACTGCTATTTCCGGTTTTACCGATGATGAACGCAAATATGCCGAGGTTGAAATTAATTCCTTTAATGAAAACCCGATTGAAGGAAATGTAGAAAATATTTTATCTAAAATCTACGCCGGAATCGGACAGGCTTCAAAGGCAGAAGAGCTTAGAATTGCAGAACAGAATAGTAACAAGAATAACAAAGTTGATGTTGAAGATATCTTTTCGGAAATGAGTATAGAAGATTCCGTATCAGATGAAGACATCAACATTTTTTAATTAAGGGAGGATTATTGGAATGATTAAATTTAACAGTATTGGCCAGATTGAGCACGGTGAATATCCGTTTGAGGATGCAGTTATTGATACAGCGATGAATAATGGTACATTCGGCAGCGTTGATGCAGAAAAATTTACACCTGCGGCAACTGCAACTAAAGCAATTATGAATATTGAAGTTGGTGATGATGCAGACATGCCTGAGTATGCAATTTCCAAGGGTTCCCATGTTAGGGTAGGTGATTTAACTAAGATTAAGAAATTTGAAATCTATGGATATCCATTACCTTCTACATATGCAAAGGGCGATAAGCTCGTTTCAAAAGCAGACGGAACTCTTGAGGTGAAGGCGGACGCTACTGGTACTTATTTCGAAATAAACGATGTCATTGTTGCTTGTGGTAAAAAGGTTGGTGCTCTTGTTGAATACACCACAACTAACGCTTAATTGAAGGAGGATAAAGAGTATGTCTTATATTATTGAACTTAATAATGCACGTAAAGATGCTGATTTTGTGAGCGGCAAGATTAATGGCAAATCAGCAGTTGTTGAGATTTTTTCTGCGATGAGGGATGGTAAGGAGTTAGCTCCTTATGGGAAAAAGGCAGATGTTGCTGCGAAGTATATTATGGAACTGAATTCCAAGGCATCCAGTGGTGACAGCACGGCCATTTCTGAATTGAATGAACTTCGTAGATTCGCTATGGAGCCTGTTCTGATGAAAGAAATCAAGCTTCTGGGTATTTACGGAAATTATAAAGCTATCGGATATAACGAATCTTGCGAAATTGAGATTCCTGTATTTGCCAATATCAACGCCAACATGCAGGCGTTAGGGCAGGATGTTACTTTCCCTGTAATCAGAAAGGAAAGAAAGCCAATCGCTACTACTACTATTTCTGGCGGTTATGCTGTTGATTATAGAAAAGCAGCACTTGGTGATATGTCTGACGAAAATGAATTACAGGATCAGGTCCGTGTGCAGATTAGGAATAAGGCTGCAAAATACGTTATTGAAACAATCTATAATGCCATTAAGAATGCAGATGGAGTGAAGTATTTCTTTGAAGGCGCTGGTCTTACCAAGAGTGGTGTTGACGGAGTAATCAGCAACGTAAGGCGTTTTGGTAAACCAACTATTTCTGGTGACTATGCACTGATTTCGCAATTTAATGGTTTTGCTGGATATACTGGTGTTACCCCTTCTATAAACGGCATTTCTGAAGCAGTTATGAATGAGATTCATACTACTGGTCTTATGGGCATGTATAACGGTTCCGTTTTATCTGAAATTCCCAATGAATATGATTTGTATCATCTGAACGCAGATGGTACTAACTTTTCCACAATGCTTCCTACTGGTATTGGTTATGTAATTCCTACTGGCGGCCAGTCTCCTATTTACACTGTTACTCGTGGTGGACTTACTTCCATGAGTGGTAAAGAGGTCACTACTGGTCAGCTTATCTCCAGGTTCGATTTAGAAGTAGGTGCCTTAGTAGCTCCCAATAGAGAGTATATGATCGGACTGCTCGGAGATACAAATTTAACTACTATATAATTTTATAGGAGGGTGCTTTTGCACTCTCCTACTATAAATCATGGTGAAAAATGAGTAATTACTTTTATTGCTATTCAAAGAAAATGTATCACTTTATTGCTGCTTTTGATATCAAATACTTAAACATTGGTGTTAACAGCAATACAAAATGTAGGTATTATGTGTTCGAAAAATCAAAAAAATTAGATAAAGTAATTGCATTATATAAGCAAGTAAAACATTCGATTAATTGATAAATATTTAAAATAGTTGATATGGAGGTATGTATTTTGGCTGGAGTTACAACTGAAAAAGAAGAAATCCGATTAGATAAGAAAGTGACAGTGAAAAGCATCGCTACATGGGCTACCGGAGCACAAAGGAAAACTACAATAGGTGATATTAGTATTCCGCCCAAAGGGACCGTGCTATTAACTCGTGAGGAAATTATTGCGCAGGCACAGAATGGAAATAAGTTACTAACTGGACTTGATGGATTAGGCAGTCATGCAACATGGTATATTGATGATAATTATACTAGAAATGAATTAAGTTTTGACCAGGAAAACAGTAAGCAGAATGTCCTGACAAATGAAGAAATCAAGCGAATTTTTGATTTGAAAACGCAAAAGGCTTTCGAAGATAATATTAAGAAAAGTATTGTCACTAGAGCAGAAATGGCTTTTCTTATGAGTGAAGTTAAAGATATGGGTATTAATGACTATAACAAGATTGCCTTCTGCATTGAATACACAGGAATAAAGCCATGATAGAAATGAGGTGATTCGATGGGAAACACAACGGCTTCTGATATTATCAGATTTTTTGAATCAAGCTTTGTTGATAAGCACGTAATTCCCGAATCTCTTGAGATGGTTTGGTTAGAAAAAGCGATAGGAAGATATTCTATTGAACTTGACCCATTGAATTTCGATAAAGAACTATTAGAATTTGACACAGAACTTGATAGTTATATTATGGATACTCTGTCTGTCTTTATGAAGGAATATTATCAAGAGAGACAAGTATCTTTGGCAAATAAGCGAATCAGTATAGTCGGAAACGATATAAGTATAGATGGAAGCAATGGTGCCAAGACTGCCGAAAAATCGCACCTAGAATATGTTGGAGAAAAGGCACGAGAAATGGTTGGTAATCAATTACCAACTGCACTAATATAGGAGGCTTCAAATGCAGGAATGGTATCTTTTAATGCCTGATACAAGGCCAAATATAACAGGAGGGTACGAGAATGAATCATTCATCGACTATAAAGATGATGCTTTTTATGAAATGCTTCAAACAGATATTGCGTCCAATGTAATACTTTATAATAGTGACCTTTCAAGCTCCAGTATAATACGTTGCGTTATACAAGGGAACACGGCTGATACTCAGCTTAAGTCTATGGAACGAGTTGGGTTGTTCAGTTGTGGCACGGTAAAAGCCGGAATGTATATATATTTTGAAGATAGATATTGGTTAATCACAGGCTATCCAGGAACTAACGGTATCTACGAAAAAGCCACAATGGTTTTATGCCAATATAAACTTAGATGGCAAAATTCGTCTGGTGACATCATTGAACGATGGTGCAATGGAACTTCAGCATCAAAATATGATATGGGTGAAAATGGGAATAGTACAATAACATTATCATCTAATACATTTGCATTACTACTTCCTGATGATGAACTAGTATTGGAATTAGATGGTAAGCGGGTTTTTATTGATAAGCATAAAACCACCCCAACAAAAGTATATAAAGTTACCCGCAGTGATGATATTTTATATGACTACGGTGATTCGCATGGTGGTATCCTAAGTTTTATAGCAGATAAAACTGAGTTAAATCCGATTACTGATAATCAGGAACTGAGGATTTGTGACTACCACTCTCCTACCCCATCGCCAGAACCGCCAGTTCCAGATGAAACGACAGATTTATCGGCTGTGATCGCGGGCGGTAATACGCTACGATGCGGAAGGGCTAAGTCATGGAATGTTATATTTATTGACCAGGATGGCAATGAAATTATAGACCAGAACTTTCAGTGGAAAGTTGATAGTGAGTACACTGTTAAACAAGTGATAGATGGCCAGCGAATACAATTGAAAGTGGACGATGAACAGTTAATTGACTGTTCTTTTTTATTATCTGTGTCTGTTGATGATATTATTGTTACCAAAGTTGAAATTTCGATTATAGATGGATTATAAGGAGGTACTAATGCCAGAAACAGTATTAAAAGATATTGGACTTGTAAAAAATCGCATTTTACCCCTTTTATTAAATTCAGATGATATTATGGAGATTTTACTTGGTAAAGGATATACAGAAGAACAAGTCTGGGGAAACGATGAGGATGACGATGATTATGGGATAGTTTATAAGCAAGTCTTCCCTACTCTTTATATAGATGAGACTCAAACAGAGGTGCTCTCATATTTGTGTTTCGAGGTAGATGTACCCAGAATACCAACAGGAACAATAAAGGACATGAAGATAATTGTATGGGCTTATTGTAATAAAAGCAGTATGAGATATTCTAAGAAAGGTTATCTCGGCACTAAAGCCGATATTTTGGCTGATGCGGTTGAAAGAGCACTGTCTGATTCACAAAAATTTGGAATAGGAAAACTTCATTTGGATTCTGCTACATATATAAGTTCATCAAATAAGCAGTTCTATGGTAGGCAAATGATTTTTACCATTCCAGATTTCAAATCAAAGAGGTGATAGTAATAAGTTTATATACAAATTTTGATTATCTGTGTAATGAGCCTTTTTACATTGATGGAATAGGTACTGTTAAGTGTCCTACCTTAAGAGACATCCGTACCATCACATTTAAAGTATTTGCCTTATTTCAAAATATCTTAGATATGACACTCGAATCATATTTAAAATCCTTTAAAACCACTTTTGATGGGTCAAATGACAAACTAAGAGAGGACATTTCTTTATTCAGAATACTTCTTTATGACAACCCTAGTATCCTCTTTTCAATGATAAATTTTTTTATACTGGATGAAATCGAATTCAATCAAGACATGAATCGCATAGATGTCTTTAATTATTATCAAGTAAAAAATGAATCTAGCGTGTCTAATCAAAAGCGAATTATTGGACATATTGGGGAGGATAATTTCGATACTTTTCGTAGCGAATTGAGATGTCTATTGAGTATGAATTCCTTTGAGGAAGAAAAACCCAAATTCGCAAAAGGGACAGAAAAGCTTGCGCAAACAATGTTTAATCGTTTTCGAGAAAATGCTTTAAAAAGTAAAAAGAAAAAGAGTATGGATGGGAATTATACTCTTGATAATATGATACGTAAATACTGTACTCATAATAAAGTCGGAATCAATATTCTCAATGTTTGGGATATGACATACTACCAGTTTATATCCATGTTTAATGAATATTTAAACGGACGTCAACACGATTTTAATGATATGATGGCTGCTAATACCTTTTCGTACAAAAAGTATTCAGATTATAACCCTATGGGGTTTATTAAAAAACTCAATATGTAACTATAAACCAACCACTGTACAAACAGTGGATTTTTTATTTTATGGAGGAATTTTAATGGCAGATATTAATATGGCGAATAGACAATGCTGTGATCTTGATATTAGAGATTATAAGACAAAACAGCCTTGGATGTATGCTGACTTTTGTAACACTACTACTATGGGATTTTCAAGTGATGCCGTATACGCAAATAAAAAGGGTGGAAAATGTATTAAATTTGACAACCCACTTGAAGGAACTATCTCTATGACATTCCAAGTACATCCATTTAGAATGTATGCAATGTTAAGTGATGGTGAAATCGAAACCAAAGCAATTCTGACAAGAAAGGAAGTAATTGCAGCTACTGAGGCAGGAAAGATAACACTTCCCAATGCTCCGATTGTCGGCACTGTATTCGTTTACGCCGAAGGTGATTTTGGTGGCAAATCTATTGAAGGTACATTAGCTGATAAAGTATTTACTGCTACAACTGATTCTGAGATTGCTGTAGGCACTTCATACATTGTTGGATATTTAGAGGAAAAGACTTCTGGTGTTCAGAAGGTATCCTTTAACAATAAGAAGATTCCAAAGGACTTCTTTATTCAGATGTCCACCTTAGATAAGAACGAAAACGGCGAATTGGTTCCAATGAGAATCACTGCTTACAAAGCAAGTCCTCAGAGAAATCTGGAGCTTTCTTTCTCGTCTGACGGTGATCCAGCCGAAATCACAATAACTTGTGACGCATTGGTAGATGAGAACGGTGATGTTCTTGACATGATTGAGCTTACAGACGAAACCGAATAAATTCATACAAGAGGGCTGTAACATGCCCTCTTCTTGCGAGGTCTATATGATAAAAGAATGTAACGTAATTACTCGAAACGATAAAGTTTCTGTAGTATTATTTGATGACAAAAAAATTCAGATTCCAACTAATAAATCAATTAAACATTTTGCATATATTCAATTTAATAAAGGAAACTATACCGTCGTTTCTAAAGAAGAATATGACAAAGAGAAAGCCAAGGAATCTATTAAAAATCGAATACAAAAGAAGAATAATGAAAATTTAGTGATGGATAATGAGGAATAGGGATATAACCACTTGTAATCCATCACAAGTACGTTATGTCCCTATTTTTTTACCATATAGAATAGAGGTGTAGGTATCAATAATAAGATAAAATTTGACAAAGAGTATTCGACCCAATGGTCGCTAGAGTATCTTTATTTGAAGGAATGTGGGATTCCTTATACTTTTATAAAGACTGAAAATGGAATCACAACTTGGAAGTATCACAAAAATTACAGACTGTTTGATGCTTTGAAAAATTTTTATAAGAATCAATAAGATTTTTTATGGTTGTTCAAGATAATGAGCGTAAAAGTAGATAACGTAACTGTGAGTACATGACACTCAGCGTATGTGCAATAGCCAGTCAAGTCTCCTACTCTCCAGGATCAAAGAAAGGATAATATATGGATGAAATCATAAGAACACTACCTATATTGGCAGTCGCAATCCTTATGAATATAGGCGCAGGCTTATATTACAATATCGGAACAAAAGACTTATCATTTGATATGAAGAAACTGGTAAATGGTGTTATTAAGGCGCTAATCATATGTGGTATGTTTGTTGGGACTGCATATTGCTTCGACTCAACTGACTTATCTTCTATCGGAGTGACGCCACAGTTTATCATGAACTCAGCAATTGTAATTTACGTAAGTAAATCAGTCATCTCATTAGGTAAAATTCTTGGCGTAGATACAGAACATAAGAAGGAGTAATTTATGGCAACATCAAAACATAGAAGGCAAAACGTAGTTGACAAGTATGCTACTATCATCGGTCGTAATTTCTACAACCAAAATTTACGTGATTACTGCTTCAGAAAATATAAAGATGGAAATTACTACTCTGATTGTAGTTCCTCCATCTCATATTCCTATAAAGAAGCTGGTGACAGTTTTGGAGTACTAAATACTGCCGGCATGTATAATTCTAACAAGTTTACGTTTGTAGAAGTAATTATAAAGAATGGTATTATACAGAATCCGGAAATTCTGCGACCTGGTGATATGTTACTATTTGCAGGTTCTGACTCATCCAGGCCAAAGCGGATCGGTCATGTTGAGATGGTTCATCACAAAGATTCTAACGGAAACTGGATTATTAGTGGTCATGGCAGCGGCGTACCATCCTATAAGAATATGGATGCTTATTGTAAAAGCAGATATAGTTCCTGGGCTTCTGGTGGTTGGAGGAAAGGGCTTGTTTGTGTCAAGCGATTCATCCAGGATGACGGCAGCGAGAACAAAACTGGATGGTATCAGGAAGATGGAGGATGGAAATTCTATCTTGGAGATACTGGGGACTATGTAAAGAATGACTGGTATAAGGACTCTAATGGCCGCTGGAGCTGGTTTGATGCGGCTGGTCATGCAATCTCAAATGCCTGGTATGAATACGAAGGAAATTGGTTTTGGTTCGGACCAGATTGTTATATGTATTCCAGTCAATGGATTGAGTATAAAGGCAATCAATACTATCTCACTTCTGATGGTTCAATGGCTAAATCTGCTTACATAAAATCCAAAGATCCAAATCTGAATATTTACTATTGGGTAAATGAAGGTGGCGTTTATGAACCGCAGTGGAATACTCCTTCTCCAGATTTAATGAAATATAATTTAGTTGAGTAAGGAGGATTTTTATGAATGGAAGCAATACAAACTTTATTTAATCAAGATATAACAGCTTTAGTAATAGGCATTTTTATTGTAATGTCTGGTATTATCGCAATGTTCAATATCATTGGAAAATTTTCTGAGATTATTGGTAGACCCCTAAAGTGGGTACAACGTAAAAATCAAGACCATGAATTACTGATTGCGACTTCAACGAAGTTAAATGCCTTACAGGACAAGCATGAAGAGGATGTACGACAATCTATTAGTCATGATAAAGCGATTAAAGAAGATTTGGAAATCTTAAAGAAAATGTTTATTGATAAAGAAATAGATGACCAACGTTGGGAAATCCTTGATTTTGCTTCAGCTATCTCAGCTGGCAGGAAGTATAGTAAAGAGCAATTTGACCATGTGTTATCTATTTATGAGAAATACGAGAATATATTAGAAGCTCATAATCTAAGCAATGGTCAAGTTACAACCTCAATGGAAGTAATCAATGAGGTGTACAAAGAAAAACTTAAAAACGGTTTTTAATTATGAAAGAGCGTTTTCTTATGAAGCCGCTCTTTACAATATATGAACATGTTCTGATAGTATGATCATTACTACCAAGATGATAATAATCCCACCAACTTTCATCAGATATTAGGCGTACTTGATGATTGCTACTAAAACGATTAGTAGAACCATAAATGCAGAATTTATTCTGAATTCCATAAAACCTCACCTCAATACTTATTTGATATCTATGTGAAAAGTCTATCAAAACCGTACTTAAGTGAGATCTATAGGCTAACGCCTGCCATTTCTGGCGACCGTACTGACTACTCGTTGGCCCTCCTACAACTATCTTTTGGATAGTCATTCCACCACAGGATTATTATAATATACTTGGGAGATTATACAATTCAGAACATTTGTTTAAAAGCTTCTTTAGAAGCACATTTTCTAAGGAACCTTGACTACAGTTGAGGTTCTTTTTATATTTCAGAACTTAAAAAGAGAATATCTGTATGAGAGACAATGGTTTGATACAGGTATTTTTTATATCTGTAAAGCAGGAAGTCATTGAGCCTGTTTCTTGAGTAGTGAATAGACGGAGTAATTACCCGTCGAAGCCGAATACCTCTGACGGCGCTCACTACTCTTCTATTAACTAATTCAGAGGGATTATAGAAAGTTGAGGTACAAAGTATGAATGAATTAAAAAATAATGGAACACAAATATTTATGGGGATTGAGATACCTATTATCGAAGGCGGTTTTGGTGAAAATCAAAAAGTGATATTAGCAAAAACCATTTCCGAAATTCATGGGCAACCACTAAAGAAAATCAATCAGCTAATAAATGAAAATATAGATGAATTTGAAGTTGGGGTTGATATTTTAGATTTAAAAAGTGGGTACTTACAAAGTACCGAGTTTTTATTGAATTTCATGAACAGACAGTCTATTTCTAATTCAACTAATATATATTTACTGTCTGAGCAAGGCTACATGTTGCTTGTTGGTTTCATGAAAACAGAACAGTCGAAAAAAATCCGCAAGAAACTACGGAGAGAATATTTTGCAATGCGTAAAGCAATAAACTCTGATAAAAAAGCACATCTATTATTAATGATTTATAATGGTGGTCAAGATGGTGTTCTTGCTTCCAAAGAACTGGTACAATTGGAAGTTGAATCCGCTACCACTCCCTTACTTGAAAAAATTGAAGAGGACAAACCATATACCGAATTTGCAAAGCATGTAACAGAGTCAAGTGATACTGTAGACGTTGGAGAATTTGCAAAACTTGTAAAAAAGGAAAATATAAAAATTGGTCGAAACAGGTTATTTGAGTGGTTAAGGTTTAATGGATATTTAATGCAGAATAATAACCCATATCAGAAGTACATAGAGTCAGGCTATTTCAAAGTTGTTGAAGTAACCAAAAATACTGCATATGGCACAAGTATTTATACAAAGACTCTTATTACTGGCAAGGGTCAAGTATATCTAGTAGAAAAACTAAAAAAAGAATTTGGAATTGCAGCATAATCATTAATTAAGAACTCCGTCAGGTAATCTGGTGGAGTTCCTTTTATGTTAAAGGGGTGAATAGACAATAGCAGCAAGAAAACGCTCTCTTTACAACGTAGATATAAGTAAAGCGGGACAGCAAAAAAGAACTTACAAAGGAATTAAATATGATTCATTGACAGAAATGCAATTTATGAAAGAGGTTATCGAGCCTAAGCTTGCAAGTGGCGAAATTACTAAATTTGAGCGCCAGGTCACATATGTACTTCAAGATGGATTCACCATGAAAAGTGGAGAAAAGATATTACCTATAAAGTATGTTAGTGATTACGATGTTTGGTACTCTGATGGAACTTTTATCGTGTACGATATCAAGGGGCAACCAGATTCAGTTAGTTTACTTAAAAGGAAATTATTTAGATATCGATATCCTGATATAAACTTGGTGTTTATATGTCGTAATCTAAAACGCGGCGGTTGGATAACATATGATGAATTAAAGAAAATGAAAGCTCTTGAAAAGAAGAGCAAAAAATAATATTGGAGGAAAAATATATGATTAGAAATTGGATTGTCATGAAGAAGAAGGAAATCACTTTAAAAGTCAAATTATACACTGTTATCGAAAGATTCATCACAGAACAGAAGGATATCACCACTCTCCTATCAAATCTGTTTACGGTCCTGAAGGATGTCCCGCTTAACGAATTGAAAGACGAATTTATTGGGAAATTAGCGGAGATTATTCATGACCAGGCTGAAGCAGAACGCAATGGTGAGACCAGTATCAAAGGGGATTAAGTATATGAGCAAAAGAAAATGGACACATATCTTGACTAAATTACTTACACTTTTTTTGGTTGGATATTGTACATATATTGCATTGGAAGTGACTTATAGAAATGTAAGTTATCCTCTCATGGGTTGCGTTGGCGGTATCTCCCTCTTGCTCTTTGATCAGATTAACAACAAAATATCTTGGAATCTTGACTTAATTCTACAAGGTTTTATTGGGTCAGCTATTGTAACTAGCTTTGAGCTGTTTGTCGGTGAAGCGCTGAAAGTTCTAAATCATCCTCTAATGTGGGACTACTCCAATATGCCATTTAATTATGACGGTGTGATATGTTTGCCGTTTTCAATAGTATGGATTATCATTACGATACTCGGGATACTCGTAGCCGATGCATATAATTATTATCTATTTCACGAAGAACCACGACCGTATTATTGGATTATAGGCCATTACTTTGTTATGCCCAAGAGGTATTGTGATGGCGAGTAAATTATTTAGGACGCCTGTGGAGTTAAAGAATTATATGCAGGTATTATGTGATAAGGCCATAAAAGCCACTGTTGAAGAAGCAAAAAAGCAACTTACCAAATGTATTGATGAGCAATATTACAAAGATCCTGAATTTTATCCAAATGTATATGAACGTACCGAAGCTTTTCTAAATTCAGCCACAGGTCAACTGTTATCCAATAATTCGGCAGAAATATATATTGATGTAGAAGGTATGCATTATAAAAACAATTTTAATGCAATGCAAGTTGTAACCTGGGCCTCAAATAGTCAGCATGGAGCTAATTATTATCAAACATCTACACCAGATTTTTGGTCTACATATATTGAATGGTGTAATGAAAATCTGATTGAGTTGTTAAAAATAAATCTGAGAAAAGTCGGTCTAAAGATAAAATAAACATCAAGAATTTCTTGCTATATTTTTATATATAGACTATACTGAAATAGAAAATACTAACGATATTTTTTATGGAGGTATAAATATGAGGTCAGAATCAAAACGTCGTGGTCTTCCTACTTTGGCTAAAGAAGTTAAGAACGGTAAGTATAATTTTAAGCATCCGCTTCAGCGTCCTTCTGGACAGTGGAATGCACTACAGAAAACAGAATTGATTGATAGTGTGTTGCGTGAATACCTAATCGACCCTGTTACAATCGTCGTTAGTATGGTTGATGAAACAACTGGCGATGTTATTAAATTAAATAATGCTGTCATTGATGGCGTTCAGCGTATAACCAATTTTGCCGATTTTGTAAATGGTGAGTATCGTTTATCAAAAAGGTTAGATGATGTCCCCTTTACTATTGAAGGAAAAACATTCTATCCATCAGAATCATTATGGGGAAAGAAGTTTGAAGAACTGGACGAGGAAATAAAGAGCAAACTTAGTTATTATGAATTGCCCATCGACTTCTACCATGAGGCAACTAATAGAGAAATCACTGAACTATTTAGACGCAAGAATTCTGGTAGACCTCTCACTAACGCACAGAAAAACTCTGTGAATATTAGTGATGAATTGTATGGTCAGATTTTAAGCATATTAAACGCTGATGGATATACTTATGAAGTTGAAAAGAAAAATCGTGCTGGTGAAGTCATTATGAAAGACGGAAAGCCAGTCATGAAAGAAAAGAAAATGCCAAATCTATGGGAAAGAATTTTCAGCGCCGGCATTTTTAAGAACAGTGAGGACCGTAATCTCATTCTCGAAATCATGATGTTAGTATCTGGTTACAGTAAAGAGCATGAATTTGGATTTAGGAATGAGGATATTCAGGCGTTCATTACATGGTTTGATGAGCAAGAAAACAAACAGGAAGTAATTGACTTAATTATCAACGCCGCTGACTCTATTAATAGGAGAATTACAGAAAAGATTCCAAATCTAAAAAAGACCTCTATCCCGATGTTTGTTGCTGGTATGTGCAAGGTGATTAAGTACAAGGGTGGAAAAGATAAATACATGGTACTCTCAAAGGAATTTTTCAATAGCTATGAACAGAATGAAGAGTACAGGAATCTCTGTGGTTCCGGATCTGCTGCTAAAGAGAATGTACAGGCCCGTTGGGAAGTATTCAAGAACATGGCTAAGAATTGCTAATAAATCATGGATGGTTGAGTTAACTACTCTTCCATCCTTTTTATGTAGAAAAATAGCACCGTATTGCTACGATGCTATTTCTCCGCCATCTTCTACTTCTCTCCACTGTAAGTTCTTAGGCATTTGCAATTAGTCAGATTGCATCTCTAAGATAAGGTTTTGAGTCTGTATTGACTTTATCCATTTGCTCTATAGATAATTATAACATTAATTATCTAAGTGTCAAGTAAATGTTTTCTCCATTCATTTAACTATATCTCAGAACTTATGCGGATATAGGGTTTGTATTATTGTTGCGTGTAGCAGAAGGTGACTAGTCTTCTACCGTTCTTCTAATTCGTTAAATGAATGGATACTCACATCTGTAGTGCTATGTTACATTACTTTTTCTTATTGTCTCTGTAGACTGTGTATACAAATGTTAAGACTGCAACACAGGCAGAAACTATTGAGCAAATGGTTTCCATTACAGCATTTCCTTATCTACCTATACCGCCACAGATAGAGATATTATAACACTTAATCCAATCATATAACAGACGGAACATCCGTTTAAAACGAATAATTGGAGTGTAATTATGGAACATATGAAAAATGATTATAAAATCAATCGACCACAAAACCAATCCGACGTTTCGGAGCCTCTGGCACAGGTTTCTATGCAACAGTTAGTAAAAAATCCAATTGTGACACATGTTGGATTAATTCCAATGGCTTGCCTGAATTGTCCTTACCTCCAAATCGAATTAGGTTGTAACCAATGCAACCGGAGCTACAGGAATCCTCGGCGCAGTTCTCAATATGTGTAATGATGGTAAGTTTGTAGAGGATATTAAGCAGTTTTGTGTGACCTCACTCGGAATGCCTGGGATGAAGTAAATTGCATTAGTAGAGACAATACAAAAAGGATATGCTTGCTCAAGGCACACCCTTTCTGTCTACCACTACTTACTATCCGCATCTCCCCCATATTTCAAGTATTAATTAAGTAATTAATGTGATTACTCCAGCAGAAAATTATTGTACTGCAATTTCGTCTGTAACTGATGCAAACTGAGAATTTTTCATAGAAAGGAAATAAAAATGGATAAATTTCTTGATTGGATGTATAAATATGGATGGGTAGTACAAACAGTCATCGCTACACTTACTCTTATTTCTGCCGTCTTAACAACTATTAATTTATTTGAGATGTCAGATTGTCTATTAATTCTTTTAAGTGAGTTGAGTACAACGTATTAAGTATATTCCACAATAATGATAATGAGGAAATAATTACAGGTATTAGCCACTTGATTAAATCTCTTCTTTTTTGAGATTTCTTATTCTTTTTATCCATAAAATAAGATAAAGTATCTCTATTGGGAACAACCTCAATATATGTTTTTAAAGTATCATGATGTCCTGTTAAATATTTAATCTCAAAATAGCCGAGAGTTTCCATATCTCTCAGTTTATTGATAAAGTCGGATTCAGAATAATCAAGATTATAATTCTTTCTGCTTACTGTTATTCGATTATTGGTGTCTCGCGGTAATGATAGCAGGAATCTTAAAATATTTTCTTGTTCTTTTGTGAGCATATGTTTTCACCTCATTTTTTTAATAAAGAAATTATATCACCATTCATCTAAAAACAGAACACAAATTAGAGTATCAGTGTCAAAACTGATACTTCTTTTATTAGCACTCTCCTTTCGTGAGGGTGTTTTTTATTGCAATAAATTATGGAAGGAGTCATGAATGAACGATAATTTCAAAATATTTCTTCAAGCTATTATTGACGATAGTAGTTTAACCAAAGTTCAAAAAGATCTAGCAAGAAAAAAATTAGAAATCCAAGCTGATATTGATTTTTCTAATTTTGCAAAGAGTAAGGCTGATATCGAAAAGCAGTTTCGAGCGCTATCAGGAATCATCAAAGATATACTTGGAGATACTGTTTCTGATAAACAAGCTACCCAATGGGTCAAACAGTACTATAAAGAAATTGAATCTGGAGCAAAGCAGGCTGTTAAAGAGCAGGAAAAGCTAGTTAATGCTATGGCGAAAGGACGCGAATCTTCAGAACAAGCACGCCAAGCAGAAGAAAAACGCCATCAACTTGCCCAGGATAAGGCTGTAAATAAGGCGCTTGAGGAAGAATATAACTTACGTCAAAGAATTGCAGATAAGTCAAAAGAAATTCAGCTCGGAATCGATACAGAGAAATATTCAACCCAAATTAATTCGTTTCAGCAACAGTTAAGTAAATTTGGAATTGATAGTGGAGAACTATTTCTTCAAGCAAGTGCCTCACTTAAACAATTAGAAGCTGCTTATAACGATATGAAATTCTCTGATGGAGATGAACGATTAGAGCATGAAAAGGAATACCAAAAGCTTCTTGAAAAAACAAAAAATCTTCTTACTCAAGTCAAAGGTCAAAAGTCCAATGAGCTAATTTCTAATGGAGACAATCGGCGTATATCCTTTGTCAATGAATTAAACAATTACCTTCAAAAAAATACTGCCATGACTAAACAGTCTAAGCAGCAAATCATTGAATGGATTAATACGCTTAATTCTGCTGATGACATGACAAGAGGTACTTTTGATAATCTCAGGGCGCAGTTCAAGGGGCTGGATGCAGAACTACGTGCAGCGAATAAATTAGGATTATCCTGGGCCGATAAATTCAAACAGGCAGTTGAGAAGTTTGGTGGCTGGGCTATTGCCACAGGCTCAGTTATGGAGATGTGGAATTTATTCAGGAGAATGCCAAAAGAAGTATATAACATAGATACTTCAATGACTAGTCTCTACAAAGTAACCGATGAAACAGAGAAAAAATATACTAAGTTTTTAAATAACGCTTCTTCTAAAGCACAAGATCTTGGACGTTCTATATCTGGACTAGTTGAACAAACAGCTGATTGGGCCAAATTGGGGTTCGATATTGATCAGGCCAGTGAATTAGCACAAATATCTTCTATTTATTCAAACGTAGGTGAGGTTGATGATGCTACCGCTGTTTCCGATCTCGTTACTGCAATGAAATCTTTTAATATCGAAGCGTCAGATAGCATTACCATTGTAGATTCGTTAAATAAGCTCGGAAATGAATTCGCAACGGATTCCGCCGCTTTAGGAGAAGGTCTTAAGAAATCTGCTTCTGCGTTGAGTTTAGCTGGAAATGACATAAATCAGACTTTAGCCATGATTACTGGTGGCACAGAAATCACACAAAATGCCTCAGAAATGGGAAATGCTCTTAAAGTGCTTAGTATGCGTGTACGTGGCATGAAGGGCGAATTGGAGGCTCTAGGTGAAGAATATGAGAATGTAGAATCCATATCAAAAATTCAAACTCAAATTCTTAACCAGACTAATGGAGCTGTAAACATATTTGACAAGAATGGAAATTTCAAATCAACTTATGAAATATTAAAAGGTATTTCGAAAGTTTGGTCAGATATCAGCCAGGTTGATCAGGCTGCGCTCCTTGAAACAATAGCCGGAAAACAGCGCGGAAACCAAATTTCAGCATTAATTCAGGCTTTTCAGTCAGGACAAATCGAAAAGGCTTATGAAGCATCTGTTAATTCTGCTGGTTCCGCAATGCAAGAGCAGGAACGTTGGATGGAAAGTTTGGAAGCAAAAACGCAACAGCTAGAAGCTACGTTCCAGTCCTTATCTTCTACAGTTTTCGACTCTGATTTTTTAAAAGTATTAGTAGATAGCGGTATCACATTAACCAATGTATTGGATACAGTTATTGACAAAATTGGTGTAATACCAACTTTAATTACAGGCGGTAGTATTACCGCGTTTATTAAAAACTTCGATTGGCTCTGTAATAAGAGCTACTTAAAAATTGCCTAGATTTTTAAGGTGGTCTACTATGTGGGAAGAAATGTCATATTGGCGACAAAATCAACTCCGTAGGACGAAAGTTTCAAAATAAAAAGAGGACGAATTGGCCTGAAACCCTAATGCTCACTATGCTACAACGTAATCGAAAGGTAGGCGTGAATGCAACCGAAAGGTAAAAAAATCAATCGGCACAACTATGGTCGAGAGTGAGATGCATATGACTAAAAAATACGGTCTAAGTGCGTGATTAAATCAAATGGGTAAGAAACTAACTGGCAGCTAACTTAATTCACGTATAGTCGTACTATATAATCCGATAGATAGCAATTGCGAAAGCAATGTCGGGATAAAAGTACTAAGAGTTGAGAAAGTTCAACGAGCATGATTCCTCACAGAACACCAAAGCCATATTTGTTGTTTTGTTAATGTATGTTCTAACATAGTTTATTGTGGTGAACCACACGGCAAGGTTATGTCGTTAATCAGTTATGGTTATCATAAATACTATATTGTTAGCAGCATTATCCATTATGCTGTTTGATATAACTGAATGGATTTTAAATTTCATTTACACGTTCTTCTCATAGTGATATACTAATTTCGTAAGACAAAATACAGAACAGGAGAATATCATTATGGCAAGATCAAAAAAGAATATGACACTTGAAGAACAGCTCCAGGATGTAGAAATTAAAATCACATCGACGGAGGAACAATTAAAAGATTTAAAAAGCAAAAAGAAAAGCATTGAAGCTGCTATTAAAGAAGAAAAACTCAGTAAACTTTTAGCTGCAATCGAAGAAAAAGGCATTACCGTTGAGGATGCGATTGCTAAGTTATCTGAATAAAAATCGAGTAAATATAAAAGGGATATGCTTTTAAGGCACATCCCTTTATAAATTGTGAATACAAATGCATCAGCAAGGTTAACTCTCTCCGCCCCTTACTTTCAGATTACGTTTTCTCTTTACCATAAAGGGGTACATCAGGTGAGGGGTATTTATTTTTGTACATGTTACTTAGCCATAACACAAGTTACTATTCCCTATTAATATATTACCATGATTTCTTCAAGCTTTATATTATACTCTGCTTCAAAATGATGTCGTTTTTAGCAGAGTTCTAATATTCAACCACTCACAAAGTACATATGTTCCCGTAGAATTATATAGATTATTGGTATATAATGGATATATTATTACTAATGATTGGGGAACTACCTATGAAACAAATTATAAATTCTGGTATTTATTCGGTTGATTTACACGGTACAAACAATGCTGAATTTGCTGGAGAACATCCCTCTTTAATATTAAGAAGCATAAAAAATAAAGATATGTATTATATCATTCCTCTTACTTCGTTTACCAAAGAACGCTGGAAAAAATATAGGAAATTATTATGTTGTAGAATAGTGTCGATTAATTCAATAGCTAGGATTGACAAGATGCAGATTATCCATAAAGATAAAATTCCTAATAGATGGGTCGATAACGAAACTTTTTTACTACCACTGCCATCAGAAATCAAGGCTGTTTATCGTAGGATAATTGAATATTTAGAATTATCCGTAGACAAAGGCTTAAATGATTATGAAAAATTTTATCAAAATTACACTAGCGCTTATTCTAAGTTTTCAAATCTATTTATAGATAATAAAGCAGAATCTTTGGATAGTTTTGAAATTTCAGAAGATAATAATGGAAATATTGCAATCATTTCACAGCTAGATGATTATTCACACCTGAGCTTTGATGATATTAAGAGGATAATATGGTCAATTATTGGACGAAATGATTTAAAAGTATCATATAATCCTAAAGAACATATACTATCATTAGAGATATCCAGAAACAAAAATAACATATTGACATTCTTCGAATGGTATGATAAGATGAACTTAACAGAAGAGCACGTGTAAGCGGTAAGACTAGCTGTTATCTTATGTGACCTTTGTAGAAGGGCAAACGTTAAGTTGTAAGACCAGCTACACTATTATAAAAAGAGACGTTTTTACGTCTCTTTTTATCTATATTAGATTAAGAATCACCCCTTAGTGATGAACTATATTGTCAGCCATTTTGTATGGTGAGACCGCAAACTGAATGCTTTAACTGATAGGAGTAGAGAGAAATGACCTACTCCTTTTTTCTATCTAAATATTTTACTAAAAAGAGACTATTTCTAGTCTTTCTAAAAATCACTTTTACAATTATTGCAGTACCATTGTTTGTTAACCTTTTCCTTGCTCAATCTTTTCAACCACAACTGATGTCCCATTAGCAACGACACCAATCATATTATTGGAGAATGTGATATAGTCAAAGTCTATTCCGATTATTGCATTTCCTGAATTCTGTGCAGTTTCACAAGATTTTTAAGAGCTAATTCTCTTGCTGTCTTGCTTTATACTTTGAATAACATTGCTGAATTGCAATTTCATATTTTACTAATGGATTAACTGACATAATATTTTCTCCTAAAGGATGTGATTAAAATTATTGTAAAATTTAAAACTTTATATATTAAAATATGGATATCTATTACAATCTTCTTGTGCAAAAGAAAAATTGAAAAGGCTAAAAATTGGTTATAACTTTACCACGTATGTCCACAATTTTTACATTTGAAAGTTTTATTAATCTTTTTGCTGAATAATCCCCACATAACAATTAATGCTCCGCGTTCTAGGACATCTATTATTCTATGTTTGCAGAACCATAGGTTGGACATTTTTTTGGGATCGGCTTTTTTGTTATCCAACGATTTTCCCTATACAGTAATATTGAGTAAAATCATCTTGTCTAAATTCCGGATCACCAGATTCTTTATTAATTGAATGCAAATACTCTCGGCCATTTTCATCTAGTTTTAGTTGTTTGCAATAAACTTTTGTCCCGTCATGAGTAATTACAGAAAAAACACCACAGTCGCTAGTACCACACTTTTGAGTAACATCGATAAATACAATCTGCCCATCTGAAAATTTCGGCTCCATACTATGACCTTCTATAATAATACCATGTGTAGCTCTTAGTGGTACTTTGGACGAATCAAAGCACCTATAATCTATTGAATCATCAATATCTCCCTCTTTGCCTAGTCCTGCTGATGCTTTTTGTTCAAAAACAGGCAGATATAAAACACTGGATTCACTAATTTCCGATTTCCTTATTTGGGTACGTCCCAGAAGATAATCAACTGAGCAATCAAAGTATGCAGCACAACGTATTAACTTCTCGGCTCCGGGGTAACTTCTACCACTTCTCCAATCACTTACATTACCAGATGAGGTTCCGGTGGCTTTATAAAATTTAGTGGCACCTACGTTCTTTATTTCTTTAAACAAATTATCCAGATCTATGTATATATTCATGTTTAATATCCTCTCTGGCATGGTTATACTAAGTGTAACATAGATTTGTATAATAATAAAGAGTTGAATTGCTCGTATATACGAGTTATAATACAGAGAACATATGTTCTTTATGGCAGGGGCATATTTGAATTGATTTGCTTGGTAGAATCTGGTAGAATGGAGGTATTATATGAATTGGAGCGATAGAACAGTGACAAATGATTTAAGAGTAGATAGATACACAGTAAATGATATTTTTGTTAATTATTTGAAAGATAAGTTCTATGTAAATCGCAGATATCAGCGAAAATTAGTATGGGGTATTGAAGAAAAACGTCTTTTAATTGATTCAATTTTTAAAGGTATTCCTCTTCCAGCAATACTGATAGCTCAATATGAGTTAAGAGAGGAGAAAACCACTGTGCTAGAAATTGTAGATGGAATGCAAAGACTAAATGCAATTATTTCATTTGTTCTTGGTGATTTTGATATTGTTTATGAAAATAAACACTGTTATTTTGACCCATCTTCATATAATGAGACTTTTCAATTAATGATGGATAGTAAACTCCAGGCAAAAGAACAATTGGTTCCTAAAGATATATGTCAAGAATTTTGCCGTTATCAGATTCCTGCAATAATAACAGGGCAAGATGATGAAATTATTGAACTTATCTTTAGTAGAATTAATTCAACTGGTAGAAAAATATCTTCACAGGACCTGCGTCAATCAATGGCAACAGGTGATTTCTCTGATTTAGTACGCCGTATTGCGAGTCACATTAGGAAAGATTTTACATATGATGATAGAATAAATTTAGCTGATATGCCCAAAATTAGTGTTGGCTATAGTTGCTATGGTTATGGGGTTGATTTAGATACAGTGTTTTGGAAAAGACACGATTTAATTACCACACCTAATATGAAAGAATCTAAAGATGAGGAAATAATTGAAACATTAGTTGCAACTGTTCTTTTAGGTAATAACTTTAAAAAAAGTAAAGATAGTTTAGATAATTTGTATAAAAAGGGTAATAAATGTAACATAAAAATCGAAAAAATAGTAGCAGAAGTTGGAAAAGATAATTTAGAGGATAAGTTTACCAAAGTATTTGATATTATTGATATGATATTTAATTCAGTAAATTCAAACTTCTCCTCGTTTATCTTTAACAAAAATAGAGTAAATAATAAAGATGAATGTTTTAAAATTCTTTTTTTAGCTATATATAAGCTAATAGATGATGGATTTATGATTCTTGATTATAAAGTAGTAGCTAACCATATAAAAGATGCAAGAACAATTTTTGATGAATTTATTAATGCTAAAAAAATAGATTACAATCAGGCACAAATAGCAACATCTAATTTATATAAGATGTTAAAACCTGCCTTCGCCACAAAAATTACACAAGAAAAAAGCGAAATTGAAAGTGAAATTGAAAAACGTTTAAGTTATTCTAAAATCGAACTACAAATGACAGAATTCAAAATAGGGGTATCAAACTTTAACTCTTCAAAATTCAATATGAATTGTATACAAGACATTTCTAAAACATTAGTTGCTATGTCAAATACAAATAGTGAAAAAGAATGTGGGTTAGTTATTGTTGGTATCGCTAATGACAAAAAAGCTTATGATGAATGGTATAAAGTGTTTGGTGAACAACCAGTTATAATCAGCCAACATTATGTACCCGGTGTCGGTTGTGAAGCAAAAAAATTTGGTGGTTCTGATGTGTATTATAGAGCGCTCAGAAAAAAAATTAGTTCAGAACCAATTAGCCCAAAGTTAAAGGATTATATTTTATCAAATTTTGAGTACATTAATTTCCATGGAGTAGAATTACTAATATTTAAGAGTATTAATGTTGGTGAAATTAGTTTATATAATAATGGAAAATATGTCAGACAATCAAATGAAACGGTTAAAATGTAGAAGGGGTGAAACTCCTTCTATTTTATTCTGAATTTACTCTAAAAATCACTGTTACAATTATTACAATGATAATTTTTATATCTTTTAGTTCCCAATATACCCCATAAAGCCGTATTAACCACTTTTGATGACGTGGTTATTTTTGATGTATTAGTTGAGTGACAATAGGGACATTCAACTTGGCTCAATAAGATTTTACTATCATTTAATTTGATTATATTCATGCATTGAGTGCACATAGCTGCTGTTCCATTTTCTGTTGGTATTATTTCGGATGTTTCACATCCACACTTCTGGCATTTAATATTTACTATCTGAAATCCCATATTGTACCTCCGCTAATCAAGATATATAACAAGTATATTGATTAGTATAACGCATCTTAAAGATCTAGGCAATCTACAAAATGCACTTTTAACAATAGGGAAAGCAAAGAGTGATATTGACGCTATAAGTAAAAGTATCATCGGGCTAGGTACTGCAAACAAAATAACTGCACTATCTGCATCTACTTTAAGCAATGAACAAAAAATAAATATTTTAACAACTCAAGGTCTTACTGTAGAACAAGCTAAAACTGCTTTAGCTACCGCTGCACTCTCCGCTTCCCAGACCACAGCCACCGCAACCACAGGTGGACTCACCGCAGCGATGAAAGGATTAGGTATAACAATTGCAACTAATCCACTATTCTGGGCCGCTGGAGCCGCTTTAGGTATTTACGCAACAGTCAAAGCAATTGATTACTTTACAGTATCGGTCGAAGAAGCCCGCGAAACTGCTATAGACGCCGCATCCGAATTAGACGAACTAGAGTCATCAATAGATTCTATAAATAGCGAATTAAAAACATCAGCTTCGCGAATTGATGAACTAAATGACAAACCCAATCTGACATTTATTGAGCAGGAAGAATTACAGAATCTTAAGGATACTACTGCCGAATTAGAACGCCAGTTTGAATTAAAAAATGCAATGCAAAATGTTGCCGAAGCAAATGCGCGAGATTCTGCTATTGAATACCTTGATAAAAAAGGTTCTTATCAAAGATACGCTGGTTGGGACATGTCACAGGTTGATGTAGGAAATTCACACTATGGTCAAGCTCGATATGATATCTTCTCTGGAAATCAATTAGATATTATTCAACAGCAACTTTCTGATTATGAATCATATATAAATCGAAAAAATGAATTAGACAAGAAAATAGTTGATTTTAAGATTTCAAAACCCAATCCAGAGGATTATACACTTGCGGACAAAGATGCTTTAGCGAATATGGAACAAGAGGCAACCACTCTTGACAATTCAATAGAGTCGCTAAAAGACACACTTACATCAGCAGTCGGTGACTTGACAACATATAAAGAGAATTTGGATTCAAGTCAAGATTCTTCGTACATTGAGTATATAAACTCTTTACAGGATGCATATAGTAATATTTTTGGTGGTGGAAAGGACGCATCTAAAGCTTTTGACGATATCTGGAACGCCGATACATTCTCCAACGCACGAAAAGAACTCGAATCAATGGCTCAGGCCGGAACCCTCTCCCCAGCAACGTTAACCAATAATGAGACATATAATCAGTTGCTAAAAGAAACGGGGAAAACAGCTGAAGAAACCTGCGAGAACATATATGCCTTAGTCGAAGCTGAAAAATCAGTAACAACAAATTCACCTATAATATTTGACCTATCCTCTTTTTCCGATACAATAGATAGGTTATCTAAGATTACTTCCCTTTACGATGAGTTTAAGGGCAAAATCAAAGATAAAACAGCGATAACATTTGATATATCAGATGTAGATGACTTACGAAGTTCTTTACTTAAAACAGACAAACAGCTAGGCATTTCTGAGGAACAATTCAATACATTCGAATCTGTCTTATCATCGTCTGAATCTACCGTAGATGATATTCAAAAAGCATTTGATACACTGTCCTCTCAATTCATATACCAGTCTGGTTGTCTGGATGGGCTTAACACTTCCAACCGTGACCTTATTGTATCTCAACTAGAATTACAAGGAATAACTAATGCGTCATCCATCGTTACAGAAGAATTAGCGCAGGCAAGTGAGATTCTTGCTGCCAGCGGATATTCTCTTACCGATGCTACAAATACGGCTTATTGGGCCTTGCTTGACGAAAGTGGAGCCAGCGAAACAACAAAAGCATCTTTATATCAATTAAATGCTGCCGAGATAGCCTACAATAATACTGACCTTAGCGTACAGGGTAAAATTGATAAACTAGGACAACTTGCATCTGCCTATGGTGATACTGCTTCAGCTGCTATCGCTGCTGCCGCTGCTGATAGAGTAGCAAATGGACACGGCACCTATGAATCTGTTATGGAAGATTTGATTGCACAGATGAATCGTGCTACATCCAATATAACTATCCAGGCACCGAAAATATCAGGTAGTCCATCTAAAAAATCTGGTTCTGGCTCAAAGGATAAATCGAAAAAAGAGCCAACAGAATTTGACTGGATGGAACGCAAAATTAGTGTAATCGATTCCCAGGTAGATAAGCTCAAAAACAACATCGATTCTCTTGTTGGCTACAGGAATAAGAACTCTATGACCCATACTACAATTGATGTACTTACTGAAAAAATGCATATTCTCCAGCAAATGCACGATAAGTATATGGAAGATGCGAATAAGCTTGGACTCTCTCAGGAATACATTAATAAAGTCCAGAATGGTACAATTGAGATCGAATCTGTTGGTGATGAAAATCTAGCGAAGGTTATTAAGGAATATCAAGACTTATATGATAAGGCTCAAGATACGAATGCTAAAATTTTAGAAACACAAAAATCCATTCATGATCTCAACCTATCCAAATTAGACAATATCATAGACCAGTTCAAGCAGACAACAGATATCCAGTCCAAAATGATTGATACTGAAAAGCAGCTCCTCGACCTTCGTGAAAAATCAGGTGAAGAAATTTATGCTGATGATTATATCTCACTTGCTGGTAAACAGTTAAAGCTAACGCGCCAGAATGCAGATGCTTACAACGAACTGTCCACTGAGATGTCTCGCATGGATTTAGAAAGAGGTTCTGAAGAATGGAAAAAATATAACGACCAATTACAAGAATACAAGAACAATATGATTTCTGCTGCTGATGCTGTAGAGCAATATAAAGATGCAATGACGGATTTGATGTATAAGGGTCTTAGGGACTTTACAAGTGCAATGGATTCAATCAATGGAACCATCAGTACAATGAATGACCTAATCGGAGATACTAATCTGGTTGACGATTTTGGTAATTTAACTGACCGTGGACTGGCTCAGATTGCTTTATACGCCCACCAGATGACCAACGCAAAGCAGGAAGCAGCTGAATATGCTGAAGCCATTAAATCGCTCGACGGTGCATTAGATAGCGGATTAATCACCCAAGATGAATACAATTCGATGCTCCAGGACTACACTTCTGCTCAGGAAAATGCCGTGAAGTCCAGCAAAGAAGCCAGAGATGCAATCCTTGCCCTAGTAAAAGAGGGAATCCAAGCCGAGATTGATGCAAAGAAGAAACTCATTGATGAAACCAAGGCTGCTCTTGATGCTGAAAAAGATCTGCATGATTATCAAAAATCCATCACTGAGAAACAGGATAATATTTCAAAGTTGGAACGTCAGATTGCAGCCTTAAATAATTCCACCAATCGCGATGATATAGCCCAGAGATTGCAGTTACAAAGTCAATTGGCTGATGCGAAGGACGAATTATATGAGCTACAGTACGACCATGAAATTGAGCAACGCAAAAATGCTCTGGATGATGAGTATAATGCGTTTGAAGAATCCAAACAAAAGGAATCCGATGCGCTTGACACGAACCTGGATGCACAGAATGCAGCTATCAATAAATACCTTGATCAAGTAAAGAATAACTACTCTACTGTCTATGGTATCTTGACACAATATGGAGATGAATACAGTCTTGCAGCCATTGACGACCTTACCAAACCGTGGGAATCCGGAAGTGAGGCAGCTGATTTATGTGCCGGTGCTATAGGTGATGCTGTTGCAAATATCCAATATGAAATTGACGGTCTTGATTTCAGTTCGCTTTATGAACTGGTAGATTTACTCAATCAGATCGGAATGGGTGGATATGGTGGAGGTTCTTCTTCTGCTTACGAGGATGTAACTGACCAGGGAAGTTGGCAAAAAGGCAAAGGTGGAAAATGGTGGTATGGAAACTCCAATGATGATTATGTCTCAGGAGATATTTATACTATTAATGGAAAACAATATGGCTTTGATGACGATGGGTACATGATGACTGGCTGGCGAGATGACTTTGGTGATTGGAGATACTTTGAGCCTGAGAATGGTGAAATGGTTATTTCCCAATGGCGCAAGAGCAAAGATGGCGATTGGTACTATCTTGATAAGGATGGTGTCATGGCTACTGATATGGCCGTTAAGGCCAGGGATGGAGATGGATACTACTACCTCGACGAAAATGGTAAATATGATGGGAAACCACTGACCGCTGAACAGGTTAGAAAGCTCGGATATACCATTGGGTATAAAAAGGGAAGAAAACGCATCCCTCATGATCAGCTTGCATGGACACAGGAGAACAAACCCGAAATAATTACACGTCCAAGTGACGGCGCTTTATTGACCCCACTAAAATTAGGTGATGGTGTAATAAATGGTGATTTGACTCAGAACCTTTTAGATATCGCCGGAAATCCGAATAGATTTGTTGAAGATATTGTCGCACGGTCGATGCCTAATTATAAGATACCAGAATTTGATATAGTACGGAATCAGCCCGTGGCGATTAACTCCCCGCTTGTCCAGATTGACGGTACTGGTTTATCCGCTACTGAAGTAGCTGCAATCATAAAGAACGAAACCCGAGATATTGATAAACGGGTTGCCAAAAGTATTGGATATGAATTAATGGGTAAATAAAAGTTAAGGGCACCCAGAAATGGGTGCCTTATGCTCTAATATAGTTACCATAACGACCATAACAAATGTTCTGGTAGAATATTGTCGATTATTGCTATATAATAACATTATAATATATCTAAGGGGACTATATAATGTTATATGCAACCATCTGTTTTATATCAATAGGTGCTATCATTGGATTTATGTTTACTTTATTTCTAATAAATTTTGATGGTAAATGGAAGTTGTTATTAGAGACTTTATTCGGAATCGGAGGTTCTGGTTTAAGTATATATACACTATGTGATTTTTTTATGATTTATGATCAAAAACTAAAATTCATTACAACAACAAGTTATATATTTGGTTTTTTTATTTCGACTATTGTATCTTTGATGGTCATGTGCCGCCTTATAAAAGATAAGGATGACAATGATATTCTTCGAATACGAGATATTTTATTAGGAGAAAAATCTTACATCAAAACATATTATAAAAAAAGAAAAAGTGAAATTGAGAATAAGCTCCCACTCTTGGAAGAACGCGAAAGAAAAATAGAACAAGCTGAAAAAGCTTTAGAAAATGAAAGAAAATATTTAGATACCGAGTTAGATAAACTATCTCAATTAGGAACAAAAAAACTCAAATTTGTATTACCAGATAAAAAAAGTATTTATCTAAATAAGGAATTTGTTGATTCACTGCCTTCATATATTTCAGATTTATCCAAATGTATTAGTGATATAAAAGACCATACTTATATGTTTAGTGAAAAGAACATTATTAGTAAAAATGATTTGACTTCTTACTTTTTATCAGTTGCATTATTTATTGCACAAGACTTATTTGGTGGTAAATCGAGAGAGGTTAGGATACATTTTAGATTATATAATGAACAGTCTCAATATTATGAAAAACTAATTGCTATCGTGGGATCAGAAATATTATCAAAGGATATGACTCCCATTCCATTCGGAAACTCTATGATACAAAGGTCGTTTGAATGTAAAAGGGCACTAATTAAAAGCATAAATTCAGATTTTGATTATCAAAGCAATAACTATACTGTATGGAAAGATTATATGACATACACCTTTTATAACTTAAAGAGAAACGATGTACCTTATTTAACTTTTGGCATATCTGTCAAAAATGAGGTTCGCTTTAAAACGTTATTCTATTTTTTAAATTATTTTAAAATAGAACAATATCTCGAAGAGTATGTAGAGCTTATTGATGAGAAGTTTAATATTGAAAATGTATTATATAATTGAGGTGTAAATATATGAAAATTTCAAAAATCGATGCTTTTTCCGCTGCTGCCGTTGCTATTGATATTGGCGATTTAAAAACGGCTAATAGCATACTAAAAATATTATCTAATTCAATAGATAAAGATAAAAAAGATAATACTTTCTCAGCCTACATAGAGATACAAAAAAAAGATGAAAAACTTTTTAAAAACATTTCTAACCCAGAAAAGTAATTTTAGAATCAATAGACTGCCATATAACCTTGGTAGTCTATTTTATTATAATAAAATTTTCAGAAAGGATGTGATAAAATGTTTGACCGATTTATTTTTGACAATATCCCCTGTAATGAATACGGGGTAACATGTGTTTCTTTCTCATCGCCTGGAATGGAAACCATATCAGCTCAAGAATCTGAATTAGAAACAGAAAAATCTATCAGAGGGGATATATTTCATATTACATCCCATGAATATACAAAACCATTAACGTTTACCATACAAATTGTAAATAAAGACTTCTCTCCAATTTCATCCATCCAAGAACGAGCGTTAAAAAAGTGGATGTGTCAAAGAGGAAAATACAAGCCATTTTGTATTTATGATAAACGATATGCGGATACATGGTTCTTCGCCAATATTAATAATCCTAAATCTATTTACATTTGTGACACTGTTGGATTGGAGTTTACTGTAACGACTAATGCTCCATTTGGTTTTTCCGACATACGAGATAAGAGATGGATATTAGAAGGAAATGACACTATTAAAGATTTATACGTAGACAATGATGAGGAGTTACCTATCTATCCTACTTTAACCATAACAACAAGTGCGCCTGGAACACTCAATCTAACAAATCAATCATTAGTTGATGTTCCAAATACGCTTACTATAGATAATTGTGTCGCTGATGAAGTTCTTACATTAGAATGTGGATACCCGCACATCTCCTCTTCTATTCCATCTCATAAAGTTTTTGATGATTTCAATAAATTCTGGCTGTACTTGGTTGATGGATATAATAGAATTGCTGTAAGCATCCCTTGCACAATTGAACTGCAATACCGTGAGTATAGAAAGGTAGGCATTGTATAATGGGGATTTTTACATATAATTATTACAAAAATCTCAATCGGCCAGAGGTATACTTGGCTTATCCTGATAAACGAACGATTGGTGCTCTTCATACTTACGATCTCCAAACGGATATAATGGCAAACTCAGCCAACAAAGGTACCTTTACAGTGTACCGATATGAAGATGGGGAAGAAACAAGATTCTATGAGCAAATTGAGAACGGAAAATATATTCATCTCTATGGCGTTGGGTGGTTCAGAGTTGGTGATGTATCTGTAGTGGATGAAGGAATCAACGAGTACAAAGAAATAACATATTTATCTATTGAATGTGAACTAGGGCAAACGGACCTTACTTCCTTTGGTTCTCTAGGAATTGATGAGGATGAGCAAGGTGGCCTGGATCGGTATTGCTTATATAATCCTTTAGACGCATCACATTCGATTATGCATATTGTTCTAGAAAAGAATCCTGGATGGTCAATCCGATATATAGATCCCCAAATTTCAACTGAATATAGGAGTTTTCAAGAGGACAGTGTAGATACATACTCGTTTCTTACTGGAAAAGTTTCTGAAACATATGAGTGTGTATTTTTATTTGATTCTTATGAGCGCAGTATTTCAGCTTATAAACTCGAAAACCTTGGAAAAGATACAGGCATTATCTTAAATTATCGCAATGTGATAAAAAGCATAACGATGAATAGCACAGAAGATGATATCAAAACTGTGCTGACAGTAGTCGGCGGTAATGATGAGCGGACCAATACACCACTTGGAATTCTTGACGTAAATATTTCAGGCACAAATCAGATATATGATTTCAGCTATTTTCTTCACATGATGAGTCCGGAGCTGCAAGCTGGATTGGCTCATTATGACGAATTATGTAAGGAAAACGAATCTGCGTATCAAGAGAAAATGTCAACACTCCTCTCCCACTACGATGAACTGAATACATTAAAAAATAAGGTTCCTGATGAAGGAGAATCTTCTACCGATTGGACTTTATTTGGTTTACGAGAGCTTCAGGAAAAAGAAATAATCTATAAAACAAACATGTCTTTATATCTCGGGGAAGATGAATCTGAACAATATCAGAAAAATGCTGCTATCCATGCTGCTATTGAAGCCGAAATAAAAGTTCGAGAACAACAAATAAACAATAAAGAAGTTGAGATCAATAATTTGATCAGTGAAATTGGCACTTTGGTTGTAAGTCTGCCAAATGTACTCGGAGAAGAATTATATAAGGAACTCGGGCCATATATCCGCGAAGACACCTTAACTGATGATTCTTTTATCGTTACAAACTCAATGACAGATAGCGAAATTCTTGAAATGCAACAAGCATTACTAGAACATGGCCGTTCTGAATTGTCAAGAGTATGTTATCCTCAGTTTACCTTAGATGTTGATTTGATTAATTTCACCGTTGATTACGATTATAAACGTTTTACCAATGCACTTGAGATGTTCAACATCATCCATATAAATTTCGAGGATCACGATTCCATAATATCAGCAAGGCTTCTAAAACTTCATATTAATTGGGATGATCCATCTGATTTTAAGGTGACGTTCAGTAATCGTAACTCGCTTAAAGAAACCTGGGCACTCATTGAAAAGGTGAGAAAACAAGTTGAAGATGTTTCATCTAAAACCGAATATGCCGTTGGCGCATGGAAAAATGCTGCTATTGTTTCTGTGGATGTCAATAAATATATGAATGACATTCTGAACGCCAGCAAACAGCAGCTTGTTAGTAATGACAATAATGAGATTCTTATTGATTCTACGGGTATTCTATGCCGAAGGTGGTTGTCAGAACAACAAATATACGACCCAGGGCAAATATGGATAACCAATAACCAAATAGCTATTTCCCAAGACAGCTTCAACTCTGTTGGTATTGCTCTTGGATATGTAAAAATGGGCAATGACTACTTTTTTGGATTGTGCGCCCCATCAATTGTTGGTAAACTTTTAATGTCTGAAAAACTCATAGTCTCTAATGTATCCGGTTCCTATACCATAGACAAAGATGGCTTCATTGCAAAGAAAGGCTCCTATGAAGTAAAAATCAATCCGGATACGCCAGATAACATCTTCTCGATTTCTATTGACCACAAGAAACTCCTATACGTTGATACCACTGCCAAAGCATTAACATTTGAAGGTAAACTTATCTCTAAATCTGGGCAAATCGCAGACTTTACCATATCTACAAATACATTGATATCAGGCAATATCGGTTTATGTTCTGATAAGACATCTGGTGCTATTGCATACTGGGCGGGTAATACTGACAGGAATAATGCTCCATTTAGAGTAACAAATACGGGAGCCCTGACCTGTTCTAATGCCATTATAACAGGCGGTAGTTTAAAAATAGGAAACAACTTTGAGGTAAATTCACAAGGAGTATTGACAGCAAAATCAGCTAATTTTACAGGAAACATAAATGCATCTAAGATAACTGGTTCTCAAATATCAGGTACTATCATTACGGGTGGTGCTATTAGTGTTGGTGCGTTGGATGCAGATTCCGACACTCTATATCTAGGCAGATGGATGATAACCACAGCAGACCGCGGTTGGATTGGGACCAGTAATAACAATTATTGGAATGCATCTGCTTCAGGCTCAGGACAAGCTTGGTGTAGTTTTGGAGGTGTTTTAGTAGTTAATGGTTCCGGAGAAACACACGCTCAAACAATTATAACAAATAAAATAAATGGCGACGCCACACTTATAGGAAGTAACTGGTGGAGTGGATATACGATATTTAGTGCTTTAGATTATCTATTTAATCGCTTACCAAACACTTAAAGGAGGTACATATTTGGATATTACATTAGGTAAAGTAGCTGGAGCAATTCCGGTTTTACAGCAAATCAAAAACAAAAAGCCAAGTTTTAAAATTGATTATTGGGTTATGAGAAATATAAAATTATATGCTGATTCATATAATTTTTTCATTCAGAAACGAGAAGAAATTTTTGAAAAGTATTGCAACAAGGTAAAAAATGAAGTTGCCCCGGAAGGTAGTTACTATATACTTGATAAAAATGGCACGATTCAATTCAATCTTAAACCTGGTATATGTAACGAGGATTTTCAGAAAGACATGGATGAGTTGATGAAGATGCCATGTGATGATATCGCTCCATATAAATTATCGCTAGATGTTATCAATAATTCAGGAAACTTCAATCTTGACAACGAAGATGATATTTTTGCAATTGACTATCTACTCTCTGAGTAGGTAGTTTTTTAATTTTGTGAAAGGAGGGCTAAATGGCACAAACTCAGCCAGAGGATTTTAGGATAGATATATCCCACGAACAGTCATTTAGATACTTACAAGCTAAACAGTATGATCATAATTCGCGAGTAAGACGACTGATTATCACTGATAATAATATCCCATTGTCTTATTCAGGAAAAGAACTTATTGCTTTATCTCTTTATATTAACGGAGACAACTATTCTAATACCACCTGTAATTTTAGAGAAGATGGTTTTCCATATGTTGTATTTGATGAATCTATGCTGTCTCGTGAAGGTGATGTAAGTTGTGAGATTAGAATATATGATTCTGATGGTATCACTGTTTCAACTACATTCACATTCCAAATGACTGTAAGCAAATCTCTACTCAATCAAGATAGATTAGTTGCGTCATCCGAATTTAATATTTTGAATGATTTAATTTTACAGGCCAATGTAATTCCTGATTTAATTAAGCAATTTAATTTATCTCAGGAACAGATAAACGCTTTAATTGAACAAATTCAAACTGACATATCAGATTATACAAATCAGTTTTCAACTATGAAAACTAAATATACAAATGACTTCAATGCGCTTATACAGCAAATCAACAATGATATCACAACTTATAAATCTGAATTCAACTCTTTAAAAATTGAAATCTCAAATCTCAAAAGCTCCATAACCACTTGGTACACATCTGCCCAGGTTGCAGAGAACACCAGAATCACCAATGAGAATAAACGGCAAACCGATACGGCTAAAGCAATCGCCAACTGTGAGAAAGCAACTGCTGATACAAACGTGGCCACTGCTGAAGCTAATACTGCCCGTGACAATGCCAATACTGCGGCTACTGAAGCACAATCTAAGGGGGCATATGCACAGAACCAAGGTGACCGCGTTGATATGGCACTTAAGGATTTTGAATTCAGGCTTAGGACTATTGATGGAGGTGAGCTTACTGATACCACACCTGCTGAAAATGTATTTGATGGTGGTTCATTGTAATTATATGGAAGGAGGAAGTTAATGGATACAATAAAATTAAAACGAGCAACTAAATCTGTTGCTAATGCGTCAACCAAAGTACTCGAAAAAGATGAAGTATTAGTAGTGACACCAGATTCTGGAAGCGGAAAGGGGAAATGCCAATTAAAATTCGGTGATGGTATCACTGCTGCCAAAAGCCTACCCATTGCCATAGATGGTGAAAATGCTGATGAGATGAAGGTGTCTACCATCCCAACCGATTCCGATGAAAACCCGGTTTTATCCGCTGGTGAAACAGTTAAGGTGTTTTTCGGAAAAATCAAAAAAAAGTTTACATATCTTGAGAACTTAGTTGGAAATGTAAAATCAGTTACAAACCTATTCGGTAATACAGATGCAAAAACAGTAGCTCAAGGACTTCAAATACTTGTCAATACAAAATTAAGTAAAACAGATAAATACGATGGCGTCGATTCAACTTCGACAGAGTTATGGGCCACAGCTAATGCTGTCAGAAAAGTCAATGAAAAGACAGATAATAATTCTACCAGCATTCGTGAACTAAATAGCAATTTAATGAAATCGTATGATTTATTAATTAGTTCAACATCAACTACCGGAATCAATCAAGTGGTGGATGTGGACAATTATCGTGAAATATTGCTATGTGCTACTCACAGTAGTAATGGTACAATATATAATGCAGCCATGATACCAATAGGATTATTTAAATCCACATCAGCAGGAAGCATGTTCAGATGCTCAGGAGGCTCGTTTTTCGCCCAATGTTATACTGCTAATGGTTCAATAACAGCTAGTGTTAGTGTGGACGGATATTGTGCAAAAATCTATGGTATCAAATGATTATTTTTAATAAGACATACTCTGCATGGACAATTTAAATTATTAGTATCAGCAGTATACATATAAACACCATCAATCTTCAGATATGTGTTGATATTAGAATTTTGATACTTATATGAGTCTCCTTGTTTAATCGCTGCAATTAAAGTACTATTGTTCCAAGTATACCCAGATGGAAAACTACAGACCTTGACAGTTTGATTTGTTGTCGCTGGAGAGGTCGCATCTATAACAGTTATTAATCCAGCTAAATTGCTATTTATATCATCTTTGACCTGCTTAAAATATGCGCTGGATGGGACTGTATTTGTGGCTGTGGACTCCACCTGCACTATGGCAGTTTTTTCTAATAGCTTAGTCATAACCTTATCGGCAATGACATCAATCAATGCCTGCACAGTACTGCTTTCCCCAGCATTTACAGCAATGCCCTGGGTATCCACCGCTGTCACACTGGAGGCGGACATGTCTATGTTATTCAATCCATCAGCCAGGGCATCCAACTGTCCTTGCACATTCGTGCTTCCAAGGCTATGTGTATCTGTTGCTGACACTGATGTGGCCGTACCGTCAAATTCCGCAACCCCTGCGCACTGGTCTGCATAACCTTTAGCCGCCTCGCAGTATGCCTTTGCATTATCTTTTGCATCTCCTTCTTCTACACCGCCAACCGCATACCTCTGTGACTTGCTTGCATAATATTTTGCATTATTGCCTTCGAATCCGGTGCCTCCGATGGCCCAGCCCTGCGCCGTACTGGCTGCCTGTTCCGCCACACCTTTGGCCGTCTGCGCATCCAGGGTGTACTGGCGAATGGTTGACAGTATGGTCGGTTCCAACTTGGCGAGGGTGATTTTCCCGTCTGGTATGTCCGCAGAGATATTTTTTCCGTTCGCGGTTATCCTGATGGTATCCGTGGAGGAAAACGTGTAAGTGTCGATAAACTTGCTTAGGGACACCTTCTGTTTGGTCCCGTCGGCCAGCTCCAGCACAAAACTGTCACCCTCCAGATAGCAATTAAGCGCAATCTTTTCAACAGCCGTGTCATGCGTAAAGGTTGAACCATCAAAACGTGTGAAGGTCATGACGCCTGTGGTATCATCCATGGTAAAATCAATGATGACGTTCGCCACATCCGCAGCGTCCGCCTTATCCTGAGCCAGTATCAGAATACGGTTATCCAGCTCATTGATTCCATCCTCTATGTGGTTTAAGTTCACCTCATTAACCGGCGATACTATACTTGGCTTATTCCGCCAGGTATACGGAATATAATATTTAGTCAGCGCTGTTGCTGCCCTGCTCATCCTGCTCAGTAGTCCCATTCTTACCGCTTCCTTTCACATTTAAATAATCCTCCAATGGTTTTCCAGACTCCAATATTGTAGCCATTGTAGATAATTTCCTTGCCTCAGCCACTCCTTTAAAAACTAATCCATTAATGTAATCCGTAATCGCCTGTACATCATTTTGGCTGTAGACCAGCATTTTACTTTCCATACAAATCCTCCTTAATTTGCTTTATGTCCATCATAATCTGTTTTATATCCTGATGCTCTGCCTGTTCATTTGCGATTATCAATGGAATTAAGTTCTGGTATTGCAGCGCCAAGTATCCGTCATAGCGGTCCACCAAAGGATAACTCAGTTCCAGTTTATGCAGCAGTTTAACAACATCCTGCGCCACAAAGCCCATTGCATCCATGCCGCTACGCTTGGTCTTATATGTAACACCTTTTAGCCCTAATATGAGACTTCTGGCATCTTCCAGTGCTATATTGCGAATTCCCTTCTTCAACCGTTTGTCTGACCATGTGGACCCCGCCAATTCACTATAGATAGAATAACAGCTTATCCGATTTGCATAGGTTATACCATTCAATGTTGCACTTCCATTTACGGTCATACTTCCATCACAATTCAGACGGTCAGTCTCTACATGATTTGCGTTTATTACATCCGCTCCCATGGAACCAGTATTGACGCACCCGTGGAAAGTGGCCCCAGTCAGTTCCATATGGCCGCCAGCATCCAGTTTTGTATTTCCAGCATTAATAATGAGTGCACCCGGAGCATTCAGGATAATCTGCCCTCCGTTGGATGATTCAGCAGTGATTTGGGTACACACATCTCCCTTACTTACTTTTAAATCTATCTTGTCTGCGGCCACACTTATAGCAGCTGCCAGCTCTACTTCCTGGTCAGTGGCCCGCTTAACTTCTGCGGTTATCTGGTCAGACACTACCTTTAATTGAGCCGTGGTATGTTTCTCCAGGTCTGTCACCGTGGCTGATACCTCGTCCACACTACGCACTATAACGGCTGTCTTGCCTTTCAATTGGATGATTTCATTCTCAACACCAAAACTCTGTCCTTGGGTCTTGGTTCCCTTTGCCTCAACGGTATCCATCATGGCCTGTATGCCGCTCATGGTCCGGGTAAGCACAAATGTAGCTATCTCTGTATCCGTGGTGATTGCCCGCAGGCCGTCTCCCACCTCTATCCACGGCATAGCATAAGAGACTATCTTAGCCGGCCTGTATGTTTTGCCAGCAATGGAATCATAAATGGACCAAGCCAGTTTGGTAAGGTCTGCGCTCCCAAGGCCATAAGCCAGAAAGTTTCCTTCTACCACATAGGCGTTGCTGCCTGAGCCAACCACGGCGCCTATGTCCCCTTCTTCCTGCCGGACCTGTACTCGGTCAATGCCATCTATCAGGTAATCCTCATAGGTGATGGACCTATAATATTCCAGTTCCTCCGCCGCAGCCCATCCAGACTGCGGATACAGGTCGTCTCCAGGATACAGGGTATCAGACGGATACAGGCCGGTATCCTGGAGGCTGATATACGTCAACATGCCAGTGCGGTCAAAGTGGCCGAACACACCATTAATCTCACAGATAGCCTTAAGCACATCCCGGCCGCACAAAGATTCAGGGCTGATAGTCTTGCCAACCACCATCTCGTCATTGATTAGCACTGTCTGCTGCTGTGGTACTCCTATGTGCTCGCATAGACTGTCCCGCAACTCCTGGATGGTATGCGTGGTATCGTCTGTGGGGTACATTGCATGGTACCAGTCTGAGACATCCACATCAAACTTAATCATCCGGTCGTAGGCCGTGATTTTCCGCTTTCTGCGGTCGGCCTGCTTTACTACACTGTCAACTACATAGATTCCATAGGCCATCTTATAATCACCTATACTCAGCGCAGCAGTAAACTCCCGGCCCTCAATCTCGTCCTCTACGTCGGCTACTGTAACCACAAACTTAGCCGCCTCGCAGCTTCCCCAGATGATGTTACTCCCGGAGGACAAGTTTTCGGTTAGGCTCAATGTCTCCGCACATATCTGCGCCATTGGGATGGTCAGCCACGGGGTCCCCGCGTCAGATGGATACAGGTTATCGGCTGGGTACAGGTCATTTGCTGGATACAGTGTATCAACCCCGCCATTAAAAAAAGACAGCTCCAGATGTTTCACTGTCTCCGTCCTGTTATTGTCTCCACGGCATCTCTGTTTCACAAACTCTGGTACATCCAGCACCTTACCACCTCCTTAATACTCAATTAGTGCAATACGGATGGGATTATATCGTATATCGTTTTCGCTGGCGTCATAATACGGGAATTGGATGTCTGGTACGTAAAAAGTCCCTGTAACATATGCGTTCCTCTCATCGTTCCAGTATTCTACCTCCATGGTCACACGGTCCGGGAAATATGATTGCATCCTTATCTTGTCAGCCAGATGCATAAACGGAGTAGACCACTCGATTTTTGTTCTGGTATGCGGCAACACATTTCGGTGTAATATCCCATATCCGTCCTGGTAGGAATCTTCATCCTGTCTCTGGTCCGGGGTTGCATTGTACGAAGCGTGGGATATGAAGTCCATAGGAAACTCTCGTCCATCGAATTTTAATAGCCAGCCTTTGTATGCAGACATAAGCACCACCTCTTTCTGGGCATAACAAAAGCACCCAGTTTCCCAGGTGCAGCATTTTAGTTCATATATTTCTTTTTCCATTGACTATATGTCATATATGGAATTAATTCACTCTTGTGCGTTTGAGGATTTCTGTGCCTACGCGTAGTAGACTGTAATTCTGTTTGTGTCATTCCACCCACTAAAGTACAGCGACATCCTTCATGTATTGGTGGAAGATTTTTCCCAATCTTACCATCAGTTATTTTTATTCTTTTCCCATCCAATTTACCGCAAATAGGACAAGTTGTTTCATCCAAACTGGCATTAAAAATGACAGAATCTTCACCATAGGCTAAACACTCCATCATTTCCCTCTGCGTTGATAATCTCGAACTCACATATTGTACTGATTTCTCATCTTGATTTTCTGATGGAAACATTTTCGATACTAACTTAACAACATTCGATATCGAATCCCCTGATAATTCAGAAAATACAGCTATTGCTGAGCAAATATCATATGCATTTCTTTGCAATTCCTCTTTATATAATTTATGCAAGTCATCAGAAACCCCTTTTTTTCTTTCCTCATTCCAATCAATCCCAAACCCTCTAAAAGTAGATTCTTTGATGTTTCTTTCACATATTACTTTATAGGCATTACTTAAATCCCCATTCATTATTAGAGAAATAGCCTGGTGCATAAAATCTTTTTTATCTTCTTCCTGCTTAGCATATGACGCTTCAATAACCGCCTTACCTTCACATGTGTGGACATACACATCGTGGTAACAGTTAGCGGATTTTATAGTGGCTTCATCAATATTACTAATTATTCTATTAATAAGCTCGTCCTTTTTCCCACCTGTTTTAATGCCATTTATTTTCATTATTTCTTTCAACGAATCTGTTTTTAAGGTTTCTAATGCCTCCCTACATGTTCCAATTCTTATTAATCCCAATTCTAACAACACAGGAATAAAGGTTTTTATGTCTAATTGTAAGCTCATTAATCCCTGAAATTCACAATCAACTGGGTGCCCATCAAGTCTTCTCAATAATTTATAATGCTCTTCTCTAAAGTCCTCAACATGTAATGGAATACTCTTCTGCAACTCCTTCATCAAAACAACCTCCCCATACCTGATACACAGAGTATAGCAGATACGGGGAAAAATGTTAATACGCTAATCCTAATTGTCTGCCGGTTTCTTTCCTATACTCACCAGCCCCTGACTTCCACAGGTCAACTACATCATCCTTATTCACCCCTGGCTTTGCAAGTATCGCCCTAAGCAGGTCATTTTGTTCTCTTAACAGCCGGTTCTGTTCCGTATTAGCAGTATATACCGCCGTTGCAATTCCATCAGTAATCTGGTCCTTATTAGCCACAGCAGTTCTGCCACCAATCCGACCAACCATTTCCGGTCCTGCTTCGCTGGCAAGGAATAGCTGTCCTTTATCCGGGAATCCTCCACTCGCAAATGTGGGTATCTTCCCAAGGCTAATCTCTCCGCCTTCATATACTGTCTTACCCATGACTGTAATTGGGTCAATCGTAAATGTAAGCTTCTCATTTAACCATTCGGCAAAATCATTCCATATCTGTTTGGCTGCATCTACCGCTGCATTAAATGCTGCCTTAAATCCTTCTTTTATTCCATTAAGGCCAGATGTCCACTTCTCCTTAGTAAACCACTTTGTGACATGTTGATTCCACCAGTTCTGAATATCTGTTTTCCATTGCAGTACAGTTTCGTCCCACTTTGTTTTGAGGCTGGTTTTAATAATATTATATAAATCACTCCATTTCTGTATTGTAAACCATGGAGCGATATGCTGGTTATACCATTCATTAAGTGATTCCGTCCATTCTCCAAATGTAGCTCTAAACCCTTCAATGATTCCCAGCAGTATATTTTCACCGTGTGGTTCCATGGTCTTTGCTGGAGAATGGGAATCAAAAACTGAACATATGCTGTCTACGACAAAAGTAAAAAAATCTCCAATTGGTTCAAGAAACCATGATATAGCCGCAGTAAAACCAGAGGCTATTCCCGCAATAATATTTTCTCCAAAAACTAAAAAATTGTCCGTTTTAAATGCTTCTTTAAAAAATCCCTTCGATGTTTCCAGTAATGATTTAGTGAAGCTCCAGTTAAAGAGCATATCTCCAAAACCTTTCCAGAATTTAGTTGCCCATTCTCCGCCTCTGATTGTATCAAGCAGAAGCCCAATTATTCCGCCCACTAAAGCTCCTATTGGACCTCCAAACATAGCCCCTATACCTGCACTAACAGAAACAAGAAGCCCCTCTCCCATTGCATTGAGGGCACTTTCACCAAAGTTTTCTCTAATAAATTCATCAATACCACCAATGATAGCATTACCAATAACATCAAACGCAGGGCCACCCACAAAGCCTACGGTAAGCCCAGTAAGAGCCAATTTAATTCCTTCTAAAGTAATACCTGTGGATGCAATTGAGGCCAGTATTCCCTTTGCTATTATTCCAGCAATTCCTACAAATTTAAATCCTGCTATAGATGCTATAATAGCTGCTTCTATTGGTGCCGCATCCATAAGTCCAGCAAAAAACTTAATTCCAGCATTAATAGCTGCGATAATGAGCCTTCCTGTCATTGCAAGGATTGTATCCCAGTCAAGGGCTGCCAAAAACTCTCCGATTTTCTGTCCTACCATAAACCAATCCGTATTCTCCAGGGTTGTTGCAATGGTATCCAGCCATCCTATCACGAACACTGATGCCGCACTTCCAAGGGCAGAAAAATCAAAGGTCGAGAAAAATCCGTTTATTCCTGCTGCTATGGATAATCCAAAGTTGGACCAATCAAAATCCTTGCCAAATTCTAATGCCGCATACAGGGCCGTATTGAGTGCCCCACCAATGGAATGTCCCACTTCCCAGAATAGCTCTGGAGATATAAGACCATTAAGGAACTGCGCAAAACCACGTCCGAAATTTCTTGCAGATTCATAGGCATCATTCCAATTGATTTTCCGCAAGGCATCTGTGATGGCGGCGCCAATATAAGCGCCAACGGAATAATAATCCCCCGCCTTAAAGGCATCAATTATTTTATTGGATATCTTATCCGCCTCAGCCTGCACATTATCCATACCAAGGTCCAGGTCTCCCAGGATACCCCCGCCGCCTTCTCCGCCTCCAGCACCACCAGAATTACGGTTAGAACTTAGATTATTAAGCTCGTCAAATTTGGCAAGTTGCCGGTTCATTTCCTTAGCTGAGTTTGCCGCACTCCCCATGTTATCTGCAATGTTCCCAGAAGAACCAGCTGCGGAATCCATAGAATCTGCCACACTCCCACTCCCGCCTGCTGCATCACCAAATATAGCAACCGTAAAAGCCCGGAAGTACTCAGCTAACGTCTGCAACTTTGCAAGGATGGTATTAATAACCTGGATTACGGGCGTAAAGGCATTGATAAGGCCCTGGCCTATTGTTGCTCTCAGGGCCTCAAACTGTAGCTGCAAAATGCGTACCTGGTTGGCCCAGGAGTTGCTTGTCCTGGCAAAGTCTCCTGATGCATCCGAAAGCTGGGACATAACAAACTGATACCGCAACATGACCTTTTCTTGCTCAGTCATCTTTGCTGTTGTTTTTCCAAATCCGTTATTAAGAGCGTACTGGTCCAGGGCTGTCTGGGTCATGACTACGCCAAGGTCCTTAAGACTTTCTGTCTCTCCTGTAAATATGCTCTTAAGCTTCGTGTAGGCTTCATCCTGAGAGAGGTTATAGAATGATGCCACATCACCTGTAAGGCCCGTTATGGCTGCTGACATATCGTATCCGGCTTTTCCTGTTATACCGAATGACTTAGCCATAGCGCCGTATGTACCCATATACTTCTTCGCCATAGTCTCCGACAGGCCGAATGCTTTTGCTGCATCTTTTGCAAATGCATCCACCCTGCCGGACATGGCGCCGAAGGTGACGTCAACAACGTTCTGCACCTCCGTCAAATTGCTTCCCAGGTCAATACATGATTTTCCAAATGCCACAATAGCCGCAATGCTCAGTACCGATGCCAGAATAGCTCCTACCCGTTTCCAGGCGTTTGCTATTCTGGCTGTCTGCCGCTCTATTCGATTTGTTACCTGTGCCGTCTTAGCCTGTACCTTTTCCATCTGCTCCTGGTATGGCTTCGTGTACGCCTCAATGATGACCTTAAGCTTTTCAAGGGTAATTCCACTACCGTCCGTTATCCTCACCGCCTTTCTGTTCCATATTTTAAATTAGGCCACGCTGCCTGCGCATCTCGTTGAACCTTGCGGCATATTCTCGTCTGGATATCTTTGCCTGTTCCAATGCTTCGGCTCTCTGTCGCTCCTCATAAGCTTCCTGTTCTTCGGCGAACAAATCCGGGTATATATCCCATACATTTGGAAGATTAATCTCATTCTTGTTGTCAAAAAGCTTCTGCATGTGTAGCCCTATAAGGTCAGATAATTGGAAGCGGGAGGTAATCTGTTCCTTAACCCGCCTCTGCTCCATCCTCGCATATGAGCCCATAACGTCGCGGATTTCACCCAAGGAATATCCCCAGAATTCATCCGGCCTTATGCCACAATCCAAAGCAAGAGGGTATAACTCATAAACGAGGTCGGATATAGTTACATCTCGTCCTTGAGGTCCTCCCTCTTGTCCATCACACTCTCCCTCTGGTTCTCCGTAAAAAAACCGCTCACCAACATAATCTCCATGATAACATCAACCATGAGGTCCATCTGTGTTCCGCCCTCATCTGCATATTGGTCATACAAGGCCTGTACATCCTTATATTTAACGCCGTGTTTCCAGGGCGTCATGGCTGCCTGAATCACTGTTAGCATGATTCCCAACTGTGGCAATCCACCACTCTGCATAATCAACGTCACCAGATTACATCGGAATTTTTCTTCCAATTTACAAATCTGCTGAGTGGTAAGCTTAAGTTTGTAATCTTCTCCACCAACAGTCCAATATGCAAAAGCTTTTCTTCTTTTCTTAAGTTCCTCAACTGTTTCAACCTTTTTCTCGGCCTCGTTCTCTTCGTCCATTCCAAACTGTCCCATATTCCATTATCCTCCTTATTATTCAGGGTCCGTCACGGTCAAATCGCTCTGTAATGATATAGCAAGGTTAAATTCAATCACACCATTTACTCCGCCGCCAGTTCTTTTTACGGATACCTGTCCGTCAAATTCTGTTTTAGTGCCATCAATCAGCGTTTCCTGGAATGACAATACCTCTCCCGCATCCTGTGCCGCCCTCATGATGCGATATGGGCAATCGGCTTTGGAATTATCATACTTAAATTTGTATGTAATATCACCGGCATCACCAATACCATTCTCGTATTGCTTATTTTTGTCAGTCAGACAAGTATTCTCTACCTTTTCTGGTTCAATACCCATTTCCGGGATTTCTTTAAGCCCTGGAAGGTCTGTAAATGTAGAGCCTCCTGACTTCTTATATCCCAATTTCGCGCCATTAGCTAACATCCAATTCTCCTTTCTTATATGTCGTGATAGACCTGCTTGGTTTCCACGTCAATCACCATCTCATACCGCAGTTGTTTATGTTTTAGACCACTTGGGTCATCCACATCCTGGCACTGGGTTCGCAGAAGGCCAAGCTTTGAGATTGCTGCATCCACAGCTACCGCTGCTGCCGACGTACTCTTACGGTGCCAGATATCAATGCGATATCTGACATAGGCTTTCTGCTCCTTCATGTCCGTGTACTCAACAACCTTATTATCTTCCTCCATATACTGGATGGATAGGTCCTGCTCCCAGTCCCTGGGGTAACTGTCTGTTATATTATCTGTGACTGTACATAAGGCTGCATATACTTCATCTTTGACATTAATCATTATATACACACCTTTCTTATTTCCCTTGCCAGATAGTTTGAGATATTACGGGTCACACGCTCCTCGTTACTTTTTAAGGCAGGATACATAAATGGCTGCGCAGGCTGCCCTGTACATTGGTAAAACCGTCCATTCGGCGTATCAAGGTAAAACCAGTGATACTCTTCCGCCACTTCTTTATCTATCTGGCTTTCATGTATCCACCATGGGGACATTGTATAAGACGGGTTAACTACGGGGGATATCCCTGCGTGGTTAGCTGCGCCTTTAGGTCCTGTTCCCATCTCAACATACATGGCGTAGGCTTTATTGGTGTAGACTGTCCCCACCACCATATCATCCCTATGCTCCACCATGGACTTGATGCTGTTCCGTAATTGGCCCTGGTTTTTTGGACTCAATGTTTTTGCCTCTGCCTGCACAAGTTTAGCTGACGCACCAACGGCCTTCACTATGTTATTCCCAACCGTCCGTTCTGCCAGTTCACCGTATTTCTTCATTAATTTGTCAAGCCCTTCTATCCCATTAGGCATTATATTTTTTCCACCTCCAGAACCAGAAAACGATATGGATATATAGCAATCACCTTGTAATCCGGCGCCGCGTCACCGTCAACACATAAGCATATCCCATCATTGGCTGTGATGACTGGGCCGTCCTTGACTGCATAGCTTACCTTACCTGTTCCCGGTACTTCCTTATAGATTCCTTGTATTCTCAGGTTGCGGATATTTGGCAACCGCTGCCCATACATCTCTGCCTGTACCTTCCCGCCTGCCGGCCACTCCTCGGCCTTAAAGGATACTGCTGGGCCATATTCCAAATATGAGCTACCCTCGCTATCCTTTTTAGGTATCGCCTCCCGGTGATGGTACGTTCCCAGCCTGCTCCGTCTTAGCCTCATACGTCTTGCCTCCTATCCTTGCCAGCCTATACCTGTCCAGCGTGTCATAGATGTGCTTTGGGGCATTATCAAAACTATATGATTCTCCGCCGCCGCTCCGGCTGGCCTCGCCCTCTGTACCCATACGGTTTAGAGCAATCACGGCCAGGTCACGTACTGCCTTTTCCAGACCTGTCACAATCTTTGTACGGCCTGTATAGGACAGCACAAAGGCTGTGGCCTCATCCAGCAAAAGGGAGAGCAATATATCATCACCCTCCCCTGTCAGCTTTTTCAGCTTTTCAATATCAGTCACTGGAATTCACATCCTTAAGGACGGCCAGTAATTCCGCCTTTGTAAGAGAAGCCGCGCCTTCAATGCCCTTTTCTTTCGCCAGGGTTTTTAGTTCATCCAGTTTCATCTCATGGATGGGGTTCCGCTTTTCCAGCTCTTTCACTGAGGTTCCCAGCTCCTTAAACCCTTCAGCTTTCAGCTTCGCGATTCGGGTCTCACTCTCAGCAATCCGCTCCACATTATCCTTAATCAACCTCATCTGCTACCTCCTTATGCTGATGGCGCTGCATCTTTGATATTCAGATAGATACTGTCCAGTTTATTGTCCAGCACCCAGATATCGTGGAATCTCCGGTAATCCATCTGCCATGCATTCAATTTCTGGTTTACAGTCGGGTCAAAGATACGCATAATGTCCTGTTTTGTTACTGCAATAGGTGTAGTCCGCGGGCAGATAAAGAAGTTAATATCCTTTGCTGTAGTCCCTTTGATGTATCCACCCTGCTCTTGCCCTGAGGTCTTACCATCGTAAATAGTAATCGCTGTATACATGCGATTAGACGGCGTAGATACAATCGGTACCCCATCGACAGCCGGAACCTGAGTATCAATACCACCCTTTGAAAAGGTTGTATTGGTAAGCTTCCCGGACAGCTCCATCTCCAACTCCATAATCATGTCAGGTGTCGCGTGAATAACAAGAGGTCCGTTGTACAGTTCACGGATTGCCTTGATACCTTCCTTTATTTTTCGGAGTGCGGAGGTACCCGTTGCTCCAGGTGTATACCCATAGGAAACCATTCCTGACTTATTCGCCGTAATCGTCTCTGTGGCAATTTTGCTGATGCGGTACGCGTCAATCTCGGGTACCACGAAAACACGCTGAAATTCTCCCATGACAGCGGCCGCAGTGGTCACGAAGTTGTTTTCGTTAATGTCGATTGGGTCAAGCTGGAACTTACGTCCCCTGTCCTGGGTCATCTTCCTGGTTTCATACTCCAGGGTAACGCCGCCCTGCTGGTATCCGTTGTCCCGGTCATAGTCCCCCAGGCCCTGGACGGACATCTTCGGGATTTTCACCTCTGCGCCTCCATTGTAAATGACCTGTCCGGCATTTGCATCCATCCAGCCTGTAACAGCCTCCCGGATTGCCACCTTATCCAACGTATTCTGAAAAAGTGTTGCAGTTGCTAATGTGTTAATTGGCATATTCTTTTACCATCCTTTCTTAAATTCCCATCATCAGTGATTCCACCTGTTTAGCAAGGTCATCACCCCCGCCTGACGGTGCTTTCTTCGGCGCGGGTCCACCTTTAAGTTTCTCGTCCACAGCAGCCTGTACAGCCTCTTGGAAGGCTTTCTCTACTGCGTCAATTGACTTGTTGCATGACTCCGCATTCGTGTAATTAAGCACTTCTGCAAGCCCCACAGGAAGCTTCTTTTCAGCCAGGGTATTCTTGGCTTCCGCCATCAGTTCCCGGCGCGTGATGTCTGCCTCACGGGCTGCCAATGCCCTCTCCTGTTTCTGGGAAAGGTACTGTGCTTTCTCCTCCTTGGTCATCTTTGCAAGTTTTTCGGCCTCTGACAGCTTATCATCAGTAAGCGCCTGCCATTTCTCCTGCGCCTTTGCAAGGGCAGTGTCAATCCCCTTCTGCACCCTGCGGTCAAACTCGGCCTGATAATCCTTGTTTTTTAGGATATCATCAAAACTCTGTGGAGAAGGGTCTGGTCCCGGCTCCGGTTTGGAGTCTGGCTCAGGTGTTGGTGCGGGGTCTGGCCCCGGTTCTGCAAAAAGCTGTAAGTTCATTTTCTGATACATTGGTTCTCTTGTCCTCATAATCTCTATCCTTTCCGCCCCAGCCTGTTCATGCGCCCAGGCCGTTGCATAAAAATAACACCCAGGTGTCACCTGCGTGCATATATCTCAGCTATATGTTTCCATAGGCAGTTTCACCCCGCTGCCCAGAGGAAGATATGTGGACCACTAACCTTTCTTTTTTCTTCGCTTCATCTGCTTCTCCTTTTCTTCTGCTTCTTTTCTTCCCTTTACATATTTCGCATACCACTGCTCATAGGTCATACTGGCCGGAATATCCAATTGTTTTCCACTTATGGGGTCCCTGGCTCTACGACGCATCTGAGACAATTCATCATCTGAGATATCACAAATAGTTGTAGACCGGCACCACGGATGCATAGGAGGGCAGTTAAGTCCTGGCTGCTGCTCTGACACCTTAAACCGTTTACCGTCTAATCCCCGGCATACGGTTGACGTCTTAAGGTCCAGTGTTGCCACATAAATATATGTCTCAATGCCGCACTCCTCATATGACTGCATCTCCATCTGGTTTGCCAGATTACAGGATTCAGTCCGCACCAGTCTGCGTGCATTGCTGGCTCCCTGGGCATACTTATTGGCTATGATGTCGGCCACTTCGCTGTCAGTCCGACCTGTCACCATATTGATGAGTAGCTCCTGTTTTAAGTCCTGTGCAAGCGCTCTGGTATTATGCCAAATACGGTCTGAGTAATTTGCACCGGACCATTTGCTATTTATCACCTTATCAATAGCCTTTGGGTCAATAGCTGCAAAAGAAAAACCCAGCCCCGTCCGTTGCTGGATATCGAAAATGCTCCTATAATATGCCTCGTTTGCAAGGTCCACATAATGGCTGGTGCTCCTAACCTTTTCCCGCTTATAAATATGCTGCATGGTAATGTCAATCTGGTTCTGGAGCTGCTGGAGCCGTTCAAGCCGTGCCTGGAATGCTGGGCTTTCCAGTTCTGCAAGGATGTCCGCTGCTGTCTGCCCCCTTCCAGGCGCCCTTAATGCCTGTTTCAGCTCATCCAACGATGTCTTGTCCTTTAAGTCATTTAGTAATCTATATGCCTCCGCGTCTGTCAAGTGATGCTTACGCTTGTACCGCTCAAATATTTTATCCAGCTCATGGCTGATATACCCGGATGCTTTTTGATACAACTTTGCGATATCGTCTGCGGTATCTTCGGCTGGTCGCATATATTCAAACATCCGTTGGGCCTTTCGGCGCTCCCAATATGACAGACTACTCATCTACATCACCCGGCTGTTTCTTTTCCATCTGCTCATCCTCGTCATTCGGCGGCGGCTCGTTACTACCAATCCCAAACATAGCCTGCTGCTGTTTGACCGCTTCTGCCGCCTCCTTCTCTACCGCTTTGACCTCTGCGTCCACATCGTCTATAAAAGGCACCTGTGACAGTAATGTTTTTTTGCTAACCTTTCCCCAGAGGTTTGCCACAATCTGACTAATCTCCATGAGGTTCTTTGGCAGCGCACGGCTGAATGTCGGCGTTATCCCGGAAATATCTACATTAATCGCCCGGCTCTTGTTCAACCAACCGGCAAACAGGCGGAGGCGTTTTCGCAGCCCCTTTTTGTAATACCGGGTCTTAATCTTGGTAATGTTTTCCATGCCCAACAATTTGAACTCCATAGCCACCCCAGAAACATTCCCGCCGAAGGCCTCATCTGTCATACATGGGATATGTGAAAACTTGTGTATGTCCTGTTCGACCGCTTTTTTAAGTATCTCCACACCTGACTCGTCAAAGGTCCGGGTAATGTATTCCGCCTTGGCATCCTTTGGCAGTTCCAGCAGCTTGTCATCCTTAAGGCGCTGGGCTGCAGTCTTACCGTCAATATCCTTCGTATCCTCATCCCCAAGCAAGGCCCCATACAGGGCAAGGATTGCATCTATGAACTGTTCCTTATCCGTGATACGGTCGCTCATGAGTGCGTTGTATGCATCTATCAGAGGTATCTGTAGTTCAAAGTCTCCGATTGCAAGCTTGTTGTTCAGGTACTCAATGACCGGTATCCCCTCTAAAAAATGAGGAACCGGCTCTTCCAGAAGTGCCTGTGGGCCATCCATGTTTTCGATGTTCAATACCCACTTGTAATGCTCTGTCAGCACAGTAGCCACATAGACAGTTGGTTTTTTATTACTGTCGTCTTTCCTGGCATAATAATAGATTGCAAACAGCTCACGCTGCTCTATTGTATCGTCATATACCATGAAGGTGTTCTCGGGAGACAGATTTTTGATTGTCAGGTCCGTTTCACCTTCCATCGGGTAGAGATACTCATAACAGCGGCCATACACAGACAAATCCAGGCCATTATCACCATCTGCTTCGTCAGCTCCAGCAATTTCAAAAGCATCCAAGAGTGACTTGATATCTGCTTCGCTCTTGTAAGAGATTGGGTTCCCGATAAAATAGGCGCTGGCTGTATCACTAATATCCTTGGCATGATTACATACCAGTTTATTTTTCCTACTCTCTGTCAATATCTTGTGCTGGCCTTCATAATATTTCATGAGTTTTTTTAACTTGGCCGCCTCTCCGCGGTGTTTCATAATCAATGTGCGGATAGCCTGCTTGTCCGGGTTGCACTCATCCCATCCTTCACGTGGCATCGTGTATGTGTACATGGCCCCCACCTCCTTAATATAATCCATAATGGGATTTCTTCCTAACTTTCGCCTTCCTGCTTGTCATTACGTTTTCCAGCGCGTACCGGACCGCATCAATGGTATGGTTATCCTTGTCTGGATAGCTGCCTTTAAAGTTGCCATTCCTGTCCTGTTCCAGCTCATAACCAGTGAATTCCCTGGCTGCATTCGGGCAGCGTTGTTGGTCAATGATAATTTCGTGCACCTCATCAGCCAGAAACTCCATGCCGAAGTCCACAGACCCAGGCCCCTTCCTTGCCCCTACTACCCGTAACCCCAGTTCGTTCAATGCATCAATTGCCCTGGGGTCCTCGCTGTCCGCTGTTACCACCTTATTAAGCGGATTATACTTTTTAATCTTGCTAGCCAGTCTGGTATTCCCCATCCGGGTTCCGTACACTTCACCAAATAGAAAAAGGCGCTTTCGCGTCCTGTCATAATGCATTTTTTCATATGCTGCCGGGTCAGCGCCGAAACCAAAATCCAGCCCCTGATAAATCCGGTCGAACCGCGCCATTTCTTCCTCTGTGATTGGCCTGACTGTCACATTCTCAAATACCTGGCCTCCGGTTCCTGTAGCAATCCCCAGATATTCATGTTCATATGCTTTCGGTTTGGTCTCCTTCAGGCCTTCAGCTTCTATGAAAAAATCTTCTCCCAGCCACTCTGCTGGCACTGTCCTGTAATCACTATGGTGGACAATCGTATTCGCCCGGCTTTGAAGGATATCCTGGTTCACCCAGTTATTCATAGACTTTGGGGGATTCCACGAATAGAAAACATAGTATTTTGGACCGCCACGCATCAATGACTGAAGTATGGTACGTTCTTCTGAGTCTCCATCAAACTCTGCTCGCTCCTCAAACCAGATATACTTAAAGTAGCCATTTGCCAGCTTTACAGACTTAATCTTTTGCGGGTCATCCGCTCCACGGAAGATTATCTTATTTCCAAACGGTATGTATGTCAGGCTCAGTGGCGAATATCGGATTTTCCATTTATCTGCCACACCAAGCGCATTGATTGCCCATATAAGCTGTTGAAACACAGATTCTTCCAGGAACCGCCCTACCTTACGCATTGCAATGGCATTGGCCTGCGGGTCCTGCATCATCCCCAAAGGGATTTCCAGGCTGATGAACGATGATTTTGTGGAGCCACGACCACCAGCAAGTTTATAATGCGTATGCCGATGCGCTGCAATATCCCGATGGAGGTCATAGAAGGAAGGTGCAATTAGGTCAGATAGTCTAACTTGTGTCTGGCTTTGGGATGTCGTCAATTATCATCACCCCTCCTATCTGTCCACTGTGCTCAATGTCCTGCTTATCCCTCCACTTATCTGGCCTCCGGTTCTTAAGCCAGAATATCTGTGCAGTGGTATCTGGTACAACCTCCTTGACTGTGACTGTGACCTTATCTCCATCGGCCGTTTCCTCTGTCTTGGTTTCCTTGTATGAATATCCAAGTGCTCTCTTAAGCAGTGCATTCTCAACCTGGATGTCAACAACCTCTTTTCCCTTTTTTAGGGCCTCCGATATATCCGGATACTTCTTTTTCCACTCATATAACGTTGATGGGGTAATTCCGGCATTCTCTGCTATCTGCTCATCTATTAACCCGTCTCGCGCCCAAGCTTCTAATTTCAGCAAGCCTTCCGGTGTTAACCAGTATTCAAATTTCCCTTTCGCCATTAGGCCCACCTCCTTTACTCGCTTTATACTACGCTACTCGCCCATCATCTTCACTGTTTTATCCAATGCCAGCATCATGTTGCAGTTCAGTGCTATTTCCGATGCCCATAAGGCCATTAACCGGTAATCCGCAGCAGTTATCTTCTCCTGCATAGCACGTTCGTGTATTGCCTTAGTAAGGTCAAGGTTCCTGCCAGCAATAACAAGCCGCGCCGGTTTGACTCCTAATAGTGGCTTCTCCCATTTCTCTCCCATGTTCTTGTCCTCCTTCATGATATATAAAAAGGCACCTGATTACTCAGATACCTCTTTTTCCGCTCTTAACCTGTTTAGTTCCTCTATCATACTATTCGGAACGATGCTATACCCGACCAGTCGTATTTTCCTGGGCGAATCTGGACCTATTTCTATCAGCCCTTTACCAGCCAGGTGTTCCAAGTAAAATGCAACGGATGCAGTGGAGCTCAGTCCAACCGCTTTGCATATCTCCCGTATGGTCGGTGCATACATATATTCCTGCATGTAGTCAACAATGTACGGGTATATTTGTGTCTCACGTTCTGTCATCTTCATATGGATGTCCCCCTATCTTAGTCATAATTATATGACATCCTCATGGCTGTGCATCTGGTAATATATTCCATCAAGGAGGCCCCGGACGCCCTAAATTTCAGGCGCCGGGAATTTGGTAAATAAAAAGTACCCATCATTTGACAGGTACCTTTAATAATGGCGAGGGACGGATTTGAACCGCCGACCTATGGCTTATGAGGCCATTGAGCTGCCAGACTGCTCCACCTCGCATCAGTGCCGGTTTCCCGGCATTGGTCCTATTTATCGCAGTAGGTACGCCGCTTTTTTTAAGCAGGGGGGAAGGCCGCAGGCGCTTGCCCTTTGGCCTAATTATATTATATTCCGAAATGGCCGAAATGAACGAAAAATGTTATGCAATATTCATTTTTTTAAGGTAACAATCCCTTATACATATTCTGGGGTAGTCCTCCATATGGTCACCTGCACACTTGAGTTTCTCAGCTATTTTTAACCAACTCATACCATCCATGTAAAACATCCGAAATACACATCTGGTCTGCCCGTCCTCTATGGAATTAATCCACCTCTCCACAGCTTTTACCCGTTCCTTTTTGCTATTAAGCACTTTCTTTCTGTGCTCATAAAGCGGCCAGTCAAATCCTACCACACTCTGAGGCCGTGGGTATCCATCCCTATAATCAAAAATCGTGCTATTATTAAATCCGTTATCCCCCTTTTTCATTTCCACAAGCTCTGCCTCAAGTATCGGTATCTCCCGTTTTAAGCGTCTATAGTTGTTAAGCATATCCCTTGTTATTTTCAATTTACTATCCTCCTATACAGACACACGCTCCCTTACGCTCCGCAGGGTATGTGGTGTAGACTGTGCATAATACTGTGATGTGACTGCCGGGCTGGCATGTCCCAGGACCTCCTGTATGGTCCCAATATCCACCCCTTTGTTTTTAAGATTCATTCCCAGGGTCTTTCTCATCTTGTGCGGGTATACCCTGCAGGTGAGTCCGGCCCTCCTTCCTATGGTTTTCATGATATTACGGAAGCTACAGGTACACATCTTCCCATATGGACGCCTTGAACCGGGAAACATGTATGGAGAGCTGTCTGTCCTCGTCTCCAAATAGAGCTTATAGTAGTGCTTGGCATCGTCATCCAAATACAGAGTCCGATATTTCCCGCCCTTCTCGCCCTGAATCCAGATATCTCCCGTTTCCAGGTTGACCTGCTCCATGGTAATCTCTGCAATCTCTCCCACCCGGGCGCCGGTACTGCGGAATACCTCAATGATGGCCCTTTCACGCTCATTCTGACAAGCATCTCTGATTCGTATGATTTCCTCCGGGGAATAATAATCAATGGGTTTTAAGATTACCTTCTTGGGCTCCGTGGATTCTACTGGGTTATCAGCAATAAACTTTGACTTCCGCATCCAGGTATAGAAGGCTGACAGAAACCGGCGCTCATTATTGTATGTAGTGGTCTCCAGCTTACCATGCAGCCCCTCACGCCGCTCATACTGGGCCAGATACCACTCTATGTCTGTCTCGTCCACCTGGTCCAGAGACTTATTGTTTATGACTATAATGAGCCGCTTAATGGCTCCCAGGTATCCCTCAAGTGTCCCACGTTTTAGGTTCCGCTTTTTAATCATAAAAAGCTGAATGAGGTATTTATTCCGCTCCGCAATGCTATCCTGCCGCTCTGCTGGGAGTGTGGTAATCTCCTCCATGTTTACCCGGACCAGTTCCTGCTGCATCACCTGTTCCAACATTGACAGGATGGTCTGTTGCTGGATGTAATACGACATTGCTACCATGACATTGTTTATAATTTCCGCTTTAACTGCCTGTGTACTCATATCATATCCTCCTCATATTGATTGATTTATCCACCTGAGTAGGGTATAATATACTCAGGTAGTTACTATGGGAGCGGTGGAGTCATCTTGGCGGGTGTCCACCGCTGTTTCATTGTTTCGTACATATGTTCTCAGCTTTCGTTTTTATTTGCCGGGGTCTCCCCCGGCTTGTCTTATGTAAATTGTTTCAAAATCTGTTTCCTGGTCTTGTCCCACTCCGCTGCCAACGTTTTACTGATTGGCTCATCATCTACTCGCTCAAAAAGATAACGTTTACGGTATAGCACGCCTGTAACACTATAGTGCGGAATCATGGTACGATGCCGGATGCCTAACATCACCATTAATTCTGATGTGCTGTATCGGCCATCCAGTCTCCCGCAGTCATACAGGTCATACAATGCCTCCGCTTTGGCCGACATACGTATCACTCCCTTCGTATCACAAATTTCAGTTTTGGTGCACAATCATGCACCTATTTTATAGGTTGCTCCCAGAGCTTTGAGCACCTTATCGGCCACCTCCACACTCATATCCCTACCCTGCTCCCAATAGATAAGGGAGCGCTTAGACACTCCGGCGGCCTTCGCCAGCTTTGCATGGGATAGGCCCTGCTGTTCACGCTGCTCTTTTAAATACTCTCCGACCTTCATATGTACACGCTCCTTTCTATGTTCTATTTATTCTCTCACAACTACCACAAATATCAGTTTTGTTGTGTAATAATACTTATCGTTACGCAACATTATCATTAAGATACTTGTCCAGGGCCTGCCGGATTACCCAGCTTATGGCCCTGTCCTCCTTCTGGCAGAAGGCGGTTACCCGTTTCAGTTGCTCCGGGTCCATGCTTATATTCTGCCGGATATACTTTTTATCGGTTTCTTTCTTCGGTCGTGCCATACTTCCGCCTCCTTTCAATTTCTACTTTACTTTTTTCTTTTCGTGGCCTATACTAACACTAAGCCAAGGAGAGTGAGTAACCCAAATTAATGAAGCGGCTAAAGAAGGAGATTGCTAATGCAATCTTCTTTTTTATTACAATCTCCTTTCATCTCTAAATGCTAATTTACTGGTTCCCAATACCAGTCAACCCGTTGCATGACAATTTCTTTAATATCCTCTTCTATTTCTTCGTCTGTCGCCCCGTCCGGATATTCCAGCTCATCCTCTACATCAGTACCAGCGTATCCATAATTAGCTTTATATTTTACTTTTCTCATTTTTCATCTCCGTCAAAATGTTAATTTTATCTGCTACTATCCTGCTCGCGGAAACTGTTGCAGAAAAATACTTCATGGATTCTTTCGTGCGTGATCGTCTCGCACTCACGGCAGTTATACCGTTCGCAGTTTATAACTGCACAATCTCTACATAGACACATATCCTCTGTTTGTTTACTGCACTTTGCCATTCCTTTCTCCTTAAAACCTTAATTTTCTTCATGAATAAAAGCTATCGGATGTAGTATACTAGCCTCTATTCTTTTTGCTTCCTCTATGGCTTCGTTAATTGTTGAGCACTCGTCTCTTGTTCCCATCTCTGTAGTTACTATAAACATTTTAGTCTCCTCCTTCCTAAATGCTACTAATCTTCTTCTCGTTCTAAATCCAAAACAGCCACACCATCACTGTATCCTACGTCAGCAAGACCATTAACACTATATTTTTCCATGGTCAATCCCCAACCTATGCTCGGATATAAATGGATTGCCTTAACCTCAAATTCTGGATTCTCCAACAACTTTTCTGCCAATTCTTTCGCTTTCATGTATTCCTCCAAA